>ERZ1036412.8-NODE-8-length-348341-cov-7.462594_pt1 | contig 348341 bp, 344 predicted proteins | sample MGYA00514218_ERZ1036412 | MGnify/ENA primary metagenome ERZ1036412 (study PRJEB33795, sample SAMN09464944) | human gut metagenome | host: Homo sapiens | place: USA: Stanford, California | collected 2016-11 | study: EMG produced TPA metagenomics assembly of the...
CCCTTTGGAGGGCTAAGGCTAAACCACCACTTGAAGTGGTGGTTGTAACTTAGAGTATATCAAGAAAGAAAAGAGAGGTTACAGATTATGAAGATCACACTGAAAGACGGTTCTGAAAAAGGGTATGAAAGAAGCATGTCCGTATTGGATATTGCAAAAGATATCAGCGAAGGGCTGGCAAGGGCAGCGACCTGCGCAAAGATAGACGGGGATATCGTTGACTTGAGGACGGATGTTTCCAAGGATTGTGAACTGGAATTGCTGACATTCGACTCTGAAGACGGACGGGGCGCATTCTGGCATACCACATCCCATATTATGGCCCAGGCGATCAAGCGTCTCTATCCGGAGACAAAACTGGCCATCGGCCCATCCATTGACAATGGATTCTACTATGATTTGGATCGCGAGACGCCATTTGTCGCGGAGGATCTGGAAAAAATCGAAGCGGAGATGAAAAAGATCGTCAAAGAAGCATTGCCGATCGAACGCTTTACCAAGACAAGGGAAGAAGCCATTGCATATTTTAAAGAAAATGACGAACCATATAAAGTAGAATTGGTAGAAGATCTGCCGGAAGGCGAGGAGATCAGTTTCTACAAGCAAGGCGAATTCGTAGATCTGTGCGCAGGACCGCACCTTATGTCTACAAAAGCGGTTAAGGCTTTCAAACTGACAAGTCTTGCAGGCGCATACTGGCGCGGAAGCGAAAAGAACAAGATGCTTACCAGAATCTATGGCATCTCCTACCCGAAGAAGGCAGACCTGGAAGAATACCTCCATATGATGGAGGAGGCGAAAAAGCGTGACCACAGAAAACTAGGCAGGGAGCTTGGCCTGTTCATGATGTGCGACGAAGGCCCTGGATTCCCGTTCTTCCTTCCAAAAGGAATGGTTCTTAAGAATACGCTTCTGGATTATTGGAGAGAACTGCACAAAGAAAACGGATATGTGGAAGTATCCACGCCTATTATCCTGAGCAGGCATCTGTGGGAGAATTCCGGGCACTGGGATCATTATAAAGACAATATGTACACCACCATGATCGATGAAGAAGACTATGCGGTCAAGCCTATGAACTGCCCGGGCGGCATGCTGGTATACAAGTCCGAGCCGCGTTCTTACAAAGACCTTCCGCTTCGCATGGGCGAGCTTGGCCTGGTACACAGACACGAGAAGTCAGGCGCTCTTCACGGCCTGTTCCGCGTCCGCTGCTTTACCCAGGACGATGCCCATATTTTCATGACTCCGGAGCAGATCAGGGACGAGATCAAAGGCGTAGCACGGCTGATTGACGAGATCTACAGCCTGTTCGGATTCAAGTACCATGTAGAACTGTCTACGCGGCCGGATAACAGCATGGGCAGCGATGAAGACTGGGAGATGGCGACCGAAGGCTTAAGAGGCGCTCTGGATGATCTGGGGCTTGATTATATGGTAAATGAAGGAGACGGCGCATTCTATGGGCCAAAGATCGACTTCCATCTGGAAGATTCCATCGGAAGGACATGGCAGTGCGGAACCATCCAGCTTGACATGCAGATGCCGCAGCGTTTTGACCTGGAGTACACTGGGGCTGACGGAGAGAAGCACCGCCCGATCATGATCCACCGTGTTGCATTCGGATCCATCGAGCGTTTTATCGGAATTCTGATCGAGCATTTTGCCGGAGCTTTCCCGACATGGCTTGCGCCAGTTCAGGTAAAGGTTCTTCCAATATCTGAGAAGCATCTGGAATACGGAAAGAAAGTGCTGGCACAGTTAGAAGAAGCAGGGATCCGCGCGGAACTGGACGAGAGGGCTGAGAAGATCGGCTACAAGATCAGGGAAGCGCAGATGAACAAGATCCCATACATGCTCGTGGTGGGAGCAAAAGAAGAAGAGCAGAATCTGGTATCCGTAAGAAGCAGATTTGCCGGGGATGAAGGCCAGAAGGACATCGCCTCATTTATCGATGCGATCAAAGAAGAGATACAGGCAAAGGTTCAGCGCGAAGTTACGAAAGAGGATTAGGAAGTACAGAGTAAAAATGAAAAAACAGGGCATAATAAATCTCGATATTCTTGAATGATTAGGAGGTAATATTATGCCAGAATTGAAATGTACAGTACAGACATGTACGCACAACAAGAATTTCTACTGTGACCTGGAGCGCATTATCGTAGGAGGAAGTTCAGCAAAGCGTTCTGAAGAAACCTGCTGCGACAGTTTCGAGGAGCGCAAGGGAGATTTCCACAGCGATGTAAATGGACAGGCATCCGCATGCAGCAGCATCGACTGTAAGGCTACAGAATGTATCTATAATGAGAAATGCGAGTGCCACGCGGGAAAGATCAGCGTGGAAGGAAGCAATGCCTGCCAGTGCGAGCAGACCGAATGTGCCACGTTCAAGTGTGGATGCAACTAAGAAGCAGAGCAGAAAAAGGAAGCCTTCGGGCTTCCTTTTTGGTTGACGCATATTTGTTCAAAGGGTATAATTATTTTATCTGTGTAAGAGAAGAGGAAGATAGAATGAACAAAGAAGAAGCAAGCGTGGACAGCATACAGAAGGAGAAAGATCGCGGCCAGAACGCGTATTATTCCAGCCGGCCGAAATTGGGTGGAAGCGGCCCGTCAAAACTCCGGCAGCAGTTTAGCAGGGGAATGACGTATTTTCTGGTGGTGGCCGCCAGCATCTTGTTTTATTTTGCCCTGCTTAGAGTGACGAATCTGTCCGAAGGGTTCTCAAAGATATTCCAGGTTCTTAAGCCGGTAGTCTATGGCTGCGTCATCGCCTATCTGCTGAATCCGATCGTGAAGAAGGCAGACAAGTATCTGGCCCCTGTACTGGAGAAGAAGGTAAAGACTCCGGGCAGGGCAAAGAAGACTGCCAGAGGAATCGGAATCCTGCTGTCCCTGATCCTTTTGCTGGTATTGGTGGTGACACTGTGCAACATGCTGATTCCAGAACTTTATTCAAGCATCCGGAACCTGGTGTTCACCCTTCCGGGACAGCTCAATGATTTGGTTGATAAACTCAACACTATAAAGATCGACGATTCTACCACCGGCACGCTTATTAAGGCCGCTATTGAAGAAGGAACCGACATGCTGCAGAAGTGGCTCAGGACGGATCTTCTTGGGCGCGCCAATGAGATTATGTCCAATCTGACGGTAGGCGTGATCAATATCTTAAACGAAATATTTAATGCACTGATTGGAATCATCATTTCAGTGTACATATTGTTCAGCAAGGAGACTTTTATCCGCCAGACGAAGAAATGCGTCTATGCGATCCTGTCTCCCAGGCATGCCAATATGGTGCTGCATCTGACCACTAAGAGCAACGAGATATTTGGCGGCTTTATTATTGGAAAGATCATTGATTCCGCCATTATCGGGGTACTGTGCTTTTTCGGGCTCACCATATTGAATATGCCTTATGCCGTGCTGGTCAGCGTGATCGTAGGAGTGACGAATGTTATCCCATTCTTCGGCCCGTATATCGGAGCGATTCCAAGCGCCATCCTCATTATGCTGGCGGATCCGATCAAAGGACTGTATTTTATCATTTTCATTCTTTTGCTGCAGCAGTTTGACGGCAACATCCTGGGGCCGAAGATCCTGGGCAATTCAACAGGCCTGTCGGCATTCTGGGTAATCGTGGCGATCCTTCTTGGAGGAGGGCTATTCGGATTCGTGGGAATGATTATGGGTGTTCCTACCTTTGCCGTGCTGTATTATATTGTGCAGATGATAATGAATTATCGCCTGGAGCGCAAGAAGCTGCCTGCCAACTCCAACTTCTATGATGCCATGAGTTATGTGGATGACGATGGGAAGTATTACCATTCCGAGGAGGGTGAAGATGGAAACGAAGTCAATAACAATAACAAAGAAAAGGGGAAATAAAGACTATGCCAATCAGAGTTCAGAATGATCTCCCAGTAAAGGAGATATTGGAAAGAGAAAATATATTTGTGATGGATGAGCACCGGGCAACGCATCAGGATATACGGCCTATCGAGATCGGGCTTCTTAACCTTATGCCGCTTAAGGAAGACACGGAACTGCAGATACTTAGATCCTTATCCAATACGCCCCTTCAGGTGGACGTATCATTTATCACCGTATCCAGTCATGAGTCCAAGAATACGCCAACCAGCCATCTGAATAAGTTCTACCAGAAGTTCAGCGAAGTAAGAGATAAGAAGTTTGACGGATTCATCATTACCGGAGCGCCGGTGGAGCAGATGCCTTTCGAAGACGTGGACTATTGGCAGGAACTTAAGGAAATCATGGAGTGGAGCAAGACCCACGTGACATCTACGCTCCACCTATGCTGGGGAGCCCAGGCAGGCCTCTACTATCATTATGGAATCGATAAGGTGGCGCTGGATCACAAACTGTTCGGCGTGTTCTGGCATAAGGTGATGAACCGCAAGATTCCTCTGGTTCGCGGCTTCGATGATGTATTCCTCGCCCCGCATTCCAGACATACGGATGTACCGATGGAAAAGATACATGCGGACCCCCGCCTGACCGTGCTGGCTGAATCAGAAGAAGCCGGACTGTTCCTTGCAATGGCAGAGGAAGGTCGTCAGATCTTCGTTATGGGCCATCCAGAATATGACCGCGTGACCCTGGATGGGGAATATAAAAGGGATCTTAGCAAGGGCCTGCCGATCGAGATGCCCAAAAACTATTACGAGGATGACAATCCAGAGAATAAGCCGCTCCTTACGTGGCGTGCCACAGCTAACAATCTGTATACAAACTGGCTGAATTACTACGTTTACCAGATTACACCTTATGATTTGGAAGGGACGCCATTTTAAAATGCTCACAAACCGCATGGCTGACACGTTTCTCTCATATTTGGATGTTCCATAATCTATAAAAAGTAATGCCTTTTTGAAACGAATTTCATGTATTTTCTTATAGTTTTTTATAACTTTTTATGTAAATGGCGTAATATGGCGTAAATTAAAAATTCAAATGGCGTAAGACAGTTTTTGCATATGAAGCCCGTTGTTATTTAATTAAAAATCGGAGGATGAAAATGTGGCACGCAAATTAAAACTATCAGAAGATTTATCATAGCCCAGAATAGGGCAATTCACATCATGAACCGATAAGTATTTTGTTTAATTGTGAAAATTGCGTCAATATTATCATAGTGTGAAAAATAAAACAAATATTGACAGAATATTTCCTCATGAGTATAATGAAATCAAATTAAAATAAACAATTAAAGGTAAGTGATTTGAGCGATGCTTAGGGGAAAGGATGACAGGGAGATATAAGATCCAGGGAGGGATGGTTATATTTCCCTGTTTTTTATCCACCCGGATATTGGGGCAGAGATCAGATGAAAAGGAGGAAGATGAATGGAATTAAAGACTCCGCTGTACGATGCGCATGTAAAAGCCGGAGGGAAGATGGTGCCTTTTGGGGGATATATTCTTCCGGTACAATATCCTACAGGTGTAATCAAAGAGCATATGGCAGTCCGCAGGCAGGCAGGACTGTTTGATGTATCCCATATGGGAGAGATTCTATGCGAGGGAGAGGATGCGCTGGCGAATCTCCAGATGATCCTGCCCAACAATTTTGATAATATGAAAGACGGACAGGCAAGGTATAGCCCGATGTGCAATGAGAACGGCGGTACCGTGGATGATCTGATTGTATATAAGAAGGCAGAGAATCAATATTTTATCGTAGTAAACGCGGCCAATAAGGATAAGGATTATCAATGGATGCTTGCGCATCAGTTTGGGAAAGCCTCATTTAGGGACGTATCCGACCAGTATGCGCAGCTTGTGCTTCAGGGACCTAAGGCAATGGAAATCCTCAGGAAGATCGCAAAAGAAGAGGACATACCAAAGAAATACTATCATGCGGTGTTTGATGCAAAAGCAGCCGGTATTCCGTGCATTATTTCAAAGACCGGGTATACCGGGGAGGATGGCGTGGAATTATATCTGGATGCCGGCCTTGCCGAAAAATTATGGGATATCCTGCTTGAGGCCGGAAAAGAAGAAGGCCTGATTCCCTGCGGCCTTGGCGCAAGGGATACGCTTCGCATGGAAGCGGCGATGCCGCTTTATGGGCATGAGATGGATGATGAGGTAACCCCTCTGGAGACCGGGCTTGGATTTGCCGTGAAGATGGCAAAAGAAGACTTTGTCGGCAAAGATGCGCTGATTGCCAGGGGAGAGCCAAAGAGAAAGCGTATCGGACTTAAAGTAACCGGACGGGGAATCATAAGAGAGCATCAGGATGTGTTTGTGGATGGAAAGGTCATCGGTCATACCACGTCGGGAACCCACTGCCCATTCCTTGGCTATCCTATTGGGATGGCACTTGTGGATGCCGCATATACAGAAGAGGGAACCAAGGTGGAAGTAGAAGTCCGTGGACGGATTGTTGAGGCTTTCGTGGTGGCATTACCATTTTATAAAAGAAGCAAATAAATATAGAAAAGATGAAAGGAGACGATTGTCATGGAATTAATGGAAGGATTGCTATATTCTAAATCACATGAGTGGGTAAAGGAGGAAGGAGATACCGTTGTAATCGGTCTTACAGATTATGCCCAGTCAGAATTGGGCGACCTGGTATTCGTAAATCTTCCGGAAGAGGGAGATGAGGTCACCGTCGGAGAGGCATTTGCAGATGTGGAGTCTGTCAAGGCAGTCTCTGATGTGTATTCGCCGGTATCAGGAACCGTATGCGAGGTCAATGAGGAACTTCTGGATACGCCGGAAGCTATTAACGAGACGCCTTATGACGCGTGGCTTATCAAGGTGGGAGAAATCACGGAGAAAGAAGAACTTCTGACTGCCGCGGAATATGAGAAGTTTGTAGACAGCGAGCAAGAGTAAGAAGAAAGGCGGTGCGAGGCCATGGGAAGATATGTCCCGAATACAGAACTAGAGCAACTGAAAATGTTAGAAGAGATTGGTTTTCAGGCCAGGGAGGATTTGTTCGGACACATTCCTGAGGAAGTAAAGGTGAAGGGAAGTCTTGCGATACCGGAGGGAATGTCCGAATTAGAAGTACGCAGGAAGATGCAGAAGATTGCGGGAAAGAATCAGGTGTTTGGGACAATTTTCCGAGGAGCAGGAGCATACAGGCACTTTATACCTTCCATTGTAAAGAGCGTGATCTCCAAGGAGAACCTGCTGACGGCCTATACGCCATACCAGGCAGAGGTCAGCCAGGGTATCCTGCAGTCCATTTTTGAGTATCAGACAATGATCTGCCAGCTGACCGGAATGGATGCATCCAATGCTTCCGTCTATGACGGGGCGACAGCGGCAGCTGAAGCCGTTGCTATGTGCAGGGAGAGAAAAAGAAAGAAGGCTTTCATATCCTCCACTGTGCACCCGGATGTCTTAAGCACGGTCAGGACCTATTGCTTTGGAAATGAGATGGAACTTGTGGTGATACCCGCAAAAGACGGGATCACGGATGTGAAGTTCTTAGAAGAGATAATCGATGATCAGACGGCATGCGTCTATATCCAGCACCCCAATTATTATGGAAGCCTGGAGCCGGCGGAAGAAATCGGCAAGGCTGCTCACGGCGCAGGGGCAAGATATATCATGGGAGTAAATCCCATATCTCTCGGAATTATGAAGACGCCCAGAGAGTATGGAGCGGACGTGGCCGTAGGGGAAGGACAGCCCATGGGACTATCCATCGCATTTGGAGGCCCGTATCTTGGATTTATGGCATGTATCGAAGGCATGACCAGGAAACTGCCGGGCAGGATCGTCGGGCAGACCACAGACAGAAATAAAAAGACCGGATATGTGCTGACGCTTCAGGCAAGAGAGCAGCATATAAGGAGAGAAAAAGCATCCAGCAATGTCTGCTCCAACCAGGCGCTATGCGCGCTGGCCGTAGGCGTATATCTGGCAACTATGGGAGGAAGCGGACTTCACAATGCGGCGATCCAGTGTACTTCCAAAGCCCATTATATGGCAGCAGAACTAAAGAAGATTGGCTATCAGACTGAGAATAAGGCGGAATTCTTCCATGAATTCGTCACCGTATCCCAGACTTCATCAGCCAGGGCGCTAAAGGCATTGGAAGAGAAAGGGGTTCTGGGAGGATATCCACTGGATGACAGGAGAATCCTGTGGTGCTGCACAGAGATGAACAGTAAAGAAGAGATTGATGAAACGATCCGCATCTTAAAGGAGGTGTAGTGCATGCTGATATTTGAAAAAAGCAGGCCAGGAAGGGAACTATCCCTTCTGCCGCCATGCGACGTTGACGAAGTGCTTCCTGAGGAAAAGGATAGAAGAGGACTTGCATTGCCTCTGCCAGAGATGTCGGAGACCCAGTTAAGCCGCCATTACACGGAACTGGCCAAGAAGACCCATGGCGTGAATGACGGGTTCTATCCGCTTGGTTCCTGTACTATGAAATATAACCCCAAAATCAATGAGGATATGGCGGCCCTACCAGGATTTACAGAGATCCATCCGCTTCAGCCCGCGCATACGGTACAGGGATGCATGGAGGTCATGAAACTGGCAGAAAAATATTTGTGCGAGATCACGGGAATGAGCCGTATGACGTTCCAGCCGGCAGCCGGCGCCCATGGGGAATTTACAGGGCTTCTGCTGATGAAGGCGTACCATATAAGCAGAGGAGATACGAAGCGTACGAAGATCATCGTACCGGATTCCGCACATGGCACGAATCCCGCCAGCGCGGCCATGGCAGGCTATTCCGTGGTCAGCATTCCTTCAAGCAAGGAGGGGTGCGTGGACATTGAAAAACTGAAGGAGGCGGCAGGGGATGACATTGCAGGACTGATGCTGACGAACCCCAATACGGTAGGACTCTTTGACAAGAATATACTGGAGATTACCCGTATCGTGCATGATTGCGGCGGGCTGTGCTACTATGACGGCGCTAATCTGAATGCGGTTATGGGAGTCGTACGTCCGGGAGACATGGGATTCGATGTGATCCATCTGAATCTGCATAAGACATTTTCCACGCCTCACGGAGGAGGAGGCCCGGGAAGCGGCCCGGTGGGCTGTAAGGAGAACCTGGCTGAATTCCTTCCATCTGTACTGGTAGAAGGCGATCAGGAATTAACCTTTGTAAAGCCGGCAAACAGCATTGGAGAAGTAAAGAACTTCTATGGGAACTTCCTGGTAGTCGTAAAGGCACTGACTTATATCCTGACTCTGGGCAGGGAAGGCTTGCTGGAAGCCAGCCAGAATGCGGTTCTTAACGCCAATTATATGATGCATAAGTTAAAGGATCTTTATACAATAGCATGCAATGAAGTGTGTATGCATGAGTTCGTTATGAGCCTGGCGGATTTGAAGAAGCAGACAGGAGTTTCGGCCATGGATATTGCCAAAGGCCTTCTGGATCACGGGATTCATCCGCCGACCATGTATTTTCCTCTCATCGTGGAGGAGGCGCTGATGGTAGAGCCGACGGAAACCGAGTCCAAAGAGACGCTGGATGAAGCGATACAGGTCTTCCGGGAATTGTATGAACTGGCAGGGAAGGATCCGGACAGCCTTCATGAAGCGCCCGTGACGACTCCGGTGACAAGGCTGGACGAGGTAGGCGCTGCGAGACATCCGGTACTTAGATACCGGCCGGAAGAATCAGGAACTTAAAGGAGACTAGCCATGGAACAGAGATTTGACTTGATCGTCATCGGAGCAGGACCGGGAGGATATGTGGCGGCTATCAAGGCGGCGAAAGCAGGATTGCAGGTGGCGGTAGTGGAAGAAGACGCAGTAGGAGGCACCTGCCTGAATCGGGGGTGCATTCCGGCGAAAGCGCTGATACATGCTTCTTCGCTATACCGTCAGGCATTGGATGGCGAGAAATATGGAATACTGGCGAAAGAGGTGAGTTACGACTACGCCAAGGTTCTTACCTATAAAGAAGAAACCACGGAACGTTTATGCCGGGGAGTGGAGCAGCTTCTAAAGGGGAACAAAGTGACCTTGCTGTATGGGAAAGGAAGGCTTGAGATAGACCGGACAGTGACAGTTACATCCGAGGAAGGGATTCGTACTTTTGAAGCTGGGAATGTGATTCTGGCAGCAGGATCAAAGCCCATGCTTCTCCCCCTTCCGGGGATGGACCTTAAAGGAGTGCTGACAAGCAACGAGTTATTGCGGTTAAAGGAAGCGCCCATGAGCCTTACCATCATTGGCGGAGGCGTAATCAGCGTAGAATTTGCCACAGCATTTGCGTCTTTGGGCACCCGGGTGACCATTGTGGAGGCTATGCCAAGGCTGGTTCCGGGAATGGACAAAGAGATCTCTCAGAATCTGAAGATGATTCTTAAGAAAAGAGGGGTGGATATCCATACCTCGGCGACAGTCCAGGAAATAGTAGAGAAGGACGGACTCTATGCCTGCCGATTCCTTGAAAAAGAGAAAGAGACAGAAGTTGTGGCCCAGTACGTGCTATGTGCAGTAGGCAGGCGTCCAAATACGGACGGGCTGTTTGGAGATGGCGTTTCTCTTTTGATGGAACGCGGACGTATCGTGGTGGATGAACGGATGCAGACCAGCATGGATGGCGTATATGCTATCGGGGATTTGGTAAAAGGCATGCAGCTGGCGCATCTGGCAAGCGCTCAGGGAATCTTTGTAGCGGAAGAACTGTCAGGAAAAACGCCGACGGTCAGGCTGGATATCGTGCCGGGATGTGTATATACGGACCCGGAGATCGCTTCCGTTGGAATGACGGAAGAAGATGCCAACGAAAGCGGTATCGAGATCAAGACGGGTAAATTCATTATGGGCGCCAACGGGAAATCGCTGATAACAAAAGAGGAGCGCGGATTTATCAAGGTGATCGTGGATGCCGGATCAGAAGTGATACTGGGCGCGCAGATGATGTGCGCGAGAGCCACGGACATGATCGGGGAATTCGGGACAGCCATAGCAAATACGATGACGGCAGGGCAGCTTCTGATTGCAATGAGAGCCCATCCGACTTATAATGAAGGCGTTGCGGAAGCGTTGGAAGACGCGACAGGCGAAGCGGTACATGCGATGCCAAGAAAGAAGCGGTGATGAATCCGCTGCCAAAGGAGGAAATGACAACATGATGCTAGAAAAGAAGACGACAGAATTCCTGGAGGTGCTATCTTCCGCAGAGCCGGTACCGGGCGGCGGCGGAGCCTCGGCAGCAGTAGGCGCGTTTGCCTCGGCACTTGGAATGATGGTTGCGAATCTGACTGTGGGCAAGAAGAAGTATGCAGATGTTGAGGAGGAGATTCAGTCTGTCAGGAGTCAGCTAAAGGTGCTGCAAGACAAATTGATTGACCTTACAGACAAGGATGCCGAAGCATTCGCGCCCCTGTCGGCAGCCTATGGGCTTCCGAAGGATACGGAGGAACAAAAGGACGCAAAAGCCAGAATTATGGAAGGCGCGCTGTATGATGCCAGCGTGGTTCCTATCGAGATTATGGAGACGGTGCTGGAGGTAATGCGGCTTCTTAAGATCCTGGGAGAGAAGGGGAGCCGCATCGCGGTCAGCGACGTGGGCGTAGGAGTATTATTTGCCCAGGCAGCGCTGGAAGGAGCCTCCCTCAATGTGTTTATCAATACGAAATTGATGAAGGATAGGGAACGGGCAGAAAAACTGAACCAGAAGACAGAATCTATGATTGCAGAAGGCAGGGAATGGAAGGAAATCATCTATCGGGATGTCCTTGGCCATATCCAGTAGACAGGAGGAATCTTATATGAGCATTTTGATGAAAGGCGCTGACGTGGCCAAGACCATGAAGGAAGACTTGACAGGCGAGGCACGCAGGCTGAAAGACAGAGGAATCCTTCCCAGCCTGACAATCGTAAGGGTTGGGGCAAGGCCAGATGATCTTGCCTATGAGCGGGGAGCCAGAAAGCGGATGGAGATGATCGGGATCGAGTGCAAGGTAGTAGAATTGCCCGAAACGATTACCCAGGCTGAATTTGAAAAGACCTTTTTCAAGATAAACGAGGATCCGAAGGTACATGGGATCCTCCTGTTCCGTCCCCTGCCGGGGCATCTGGATGAAGGGCCCGTGGTATCGCGGATCAATCCGCTAAAAGATGTGGACTGCATGTGTCCCGTAAATATTGCAAAAGTATTTTCCGGGGATGAGACAGGCCATGCGCCATGCACGCCGGAGGCAGTCATGGAAATGCTGGATTATTATAAAATTGATCCCAGAGGCAAGAAAGTGACCGTGATTGGAAGAAGCATGGTGGTTGGCAAGCCGCTTTCTATGCTGCTTCTGAAGAGGCATGCTACGGTCACCATCTGCCATACTCGTACCAAAGATCTTTCTGCTACCTGCCGAGAGGCAGAGATCCTGGTGGCAGCAGCAGGAAAGGCGAGGATGGTCACTGCGGATATGATAGGAGATGGAGCAGTGGTAGTCGATGTGGGCATCAATGTGGATGCCAAAGGCAATCTGTGCGGAGACGTGGATTTTAATGCGGCAGAGCCAGTGACATCTTATATCAGCCCGGTACCCAGAGGCGTTGGAAGCGTCACTTCCTCCGTACTGGCAAAGCACGTGCTTAAGGCGGCGGAATATCTGTCTTTGGAAAGATGATGTTCTGGAATAGGAAATGAGGGATTAGATGATTACGGCATTAAACAGGGAAAACGTCTATATAGGATTTGATCTGCAGGAATTCAACCGGATACGAGAGATACTGGAGGCAAACCAGATTGATTATGCCCAGAAGGTGAACAATCATGCCGGCTCATGGGCTTTAGAGGGAACAATCCGGGGACGGGCCGGAAGTTTTGGTCAGAATATAGACTTCCAGTACGAATATGAAATATATGTGCATAAAAAGGACTATCAAAAGACAAAATATCTGATCCGTAAATAAGATAAGGCAATCGAAAGATTGCCGATTCCTCTCTAATATGTTATAGTATGAATTATACTATTAACATAATGCCGAAGTCCGCCTTGCGGACGGCAGACAAGGAGGAGGGGCCAATGAAAAGCATATACGCTTCCAAAGTCATAAAGCAAGCCATTTGGAGAGATTTTACCGTCCATTTTAAAAGTAGCACCTCAAAGGCTTCCTACCAGACGGATATTGATGAGGCTATGGATTATTTTCATAAAGACTTTCTGGCAATCAATGGAGAGGATGCAGGGGTATATTTCCGATGGCTTAAGGAACGTGTCTCCAGAGGAGAGATTCTTCCCGGCACCATGGCGAAAAAGTTTCGGGAACTCCATTCTTTTGCAGCGTATATCTGTGAGAATAGGGAGCGGTATCAGGTTGATGAGGGTTACCAGGACGGCTATTATCCCTACCTTAAGATGGTGGCAAAGCAGGAAAAGTTTGTAAAACATATTCCCCCTTCCCACATCGACCGGCTGCTTGAGGCTGCCAGGGAAGATCTGATGGCGTACTGTATCATTGTGCTGATGTATCGGGCGGGGCTTGCCTCCACGGAAATCGCAGGACTTAAGCCAGAGGATATAGGCATCTATGGGGACGGAATTTATGCATCGGTAGCCGGCCGGAGGGGCTTATGCTATATCCCGGAAGATGCATTTCAGATTCTTGAGAAGTATTTGGCAGAAAGAAAAGACAATTCGTATCTTTTTTATAATAGAAGAGGGAATCCGCTCAATACCATGTATATTAGTAGAATGATGAAGAAATATGCCCAGGAAGCAGGCATACCTTCTTACAGCGCGCAGAGCATCCGGAACAGCTGCGGATGTACCCTGTTCGCATACGAAGCTTCTCCAGAACAGGTAGCCCGTCAGATGGGAACAACGGGAATCCAGATTAAGAGATATCAGAACATTTCTTATAAAGAAGCATTGCAAAGAGAGGCAGGCAGGCTGGTGAAACTGAAGATAGAGCCCCCGTAAGAGCGAGATGCCTGCCGGTACCACATATAGTGGACAGGAATTAGAAACTATTCAAAAAATACAATTTGTGAAAGTTGCATAACGGGCACTCAGGCAGGATAAAAGTCTGAGTGCCTGTTCAATCTCTGCAGGTTTCTGGAAGTACCTTAAATTGTGAGAAAAAAGTGTTAGTTATTTAATTAACAAATTGAAAAATGAAGAATAATCTTTATTATTTCGTCATTATGACCAATTGAATGTCAATTTTATAACGATAGTTGATATTTTCTACAAATTCATGTACAATGTTTTTAGGTGATGCAGAGGGCGGTTTAGATATGCCGCCGCCATTTGTTTTTATCGTAGTACTATTTTTAACATGAAGTGCATATTAAAAAGCAAAGGAAAGAGAAGGGGGAATAATATGCTAGACAGTATTAGTGCAGTTATAACCAAGATTGATGGATTGGTATGGGGCTGGTGGCTCATTATCTTATTGCTGGGTACTCATATCTACATGACAATCCGCCTGGGATTCATTCAGAGGAAGACCATTTCAAAAGGTATCAAGTTATCTGTATCAAAAGATCCTGACGCAGAAGGCGAGGTTTCCCAGTTCGGAGCCCTGACTACGGCGCTGGCGGCTACCATCGGTACCGGTAATATCATCGGTGTGGGTACCGCGATCGCGCTTGGCGGTCCTGGAGCAGTTCTTTGGTGCTGGCTCACTGGCGTGTTCGGTATCGCGACAAAGTATTCGGAGTCCCTGATCGCTGTTAAGTACAGAGTTAAGACAGAAGACGGCCGTATGCAAGGTGGAGCGATGTACGCATTGTCCCGTGGCCTCAACTTAAAATGGCTGGGCATGCTGTTTGCGATCTTCGCAGGATTCGCTTCATTTGGAATTGGCTGCGCTACACAGGTTAATGCGATTGCGACCGTATGTAATGAGAACTTCGGAATCCCAATGTGGATCGTTGGAATCATCGTAGCGATCCTTACCGCAATCGTTATCTTTGGCGGAATCAAATCCATCGCAAGCGTATGCGAGAAACTGGTTCCGTTCATGGCAATCTTCTATGTATTAGGATGTATTATTATCTTAATTATGAACTATGATTTCATCATCCCGGCTCTTGGAGTTATCTGCAAACTTGCATTTACGCCAGGCGCAGCGGCCGGCGGACTTGTCGGTACCGGTATCAGAATGGCGATCCAGTTTGGTGTTGCAAGAGGTCTGTTCTCTAATGAATCTGGTCTTGGTTCTGCTCCTATCGCAGCAGCAGCGGCTCAGACAAGAAATCCGGTTCGCCAGGCACTGGTTTCCTCTACAGGAACATTCTGGGATACAGTAGTTGTTTGTGCTATGACAGGTCTTGTACTTGTTACAACGATTATGAAGAATCCGTCGATCAATGCGGATGAGATTTCCAACGGTGGTGTTCTTACATCCATGGCATTCTCTCAGATTCCGTACCTTGGACCAATCATCCTGACACTTGGCATCATTTCATTTGCTTACTCCACAATTCTTGGATGGGCATATTATGGCGAGCGATGCATTGAGTACTGGGCAGGAAGAAAGGGTCTGGTTCCTTACCGTCTTGTTTACTGTCTGGTTGCAGCAATTGCCCCGGTAGTAGCGCTTGACATCGTTTGGACGCTGGCTGACATCCTGAATGCTTTGATGGCAATTCCAAACTTAGTTGCCGTACTGCTGTTATCTAATGTCATCGTAAAAGAAACGAAGATGTACATAAACGATCTGGATAAGGTGGATAGTACTCCGGTTCCAGTAATAAAAGACTAACGAAAAATCAAAACTTTGTCTTGACAAATGCACTTTGTTGAATTAAAGTTAATAATATGAATAAGTTAAAACCGTTGAGAAAGAAGAGTAGATTATCGAATGACATCAAAGAGAGCGGCTGATGGTGGGATTGCCGTATGGAGTTGATGATTGAATGGCCTTTCGAGGGCAGCCGGAAACCGTAAGAGAGTATGGCTTGTCGGGAACCGAACCCGTTATCAATCAGGAGTGTATGTTAGTACATGAGAAAAGTGGACGATTCGTCAATTTGAGTGGTACCGCGATAATGTAGTTTATTACCGCCTCAAACCTAGTGGTTTGAGGCGGTTTTTGCGTGTTGACAAAAAACCGCGGCCCACAAGTTTTCTCTCCTAACAGCAATACCGGATGGCTGGCTATCTGCAGTCCGGATATCAAAAACAATAAAAGGAGAATGAAACAATGAAAAGAAAAGTAGTAGCAGGATTATTAACAGTAGCAATGGTGGCAGCAATGACAGCAGGATGTGGAAAGTCATCCGGGCCAGAGGGCAGTTCAAAAAAAGAGTACACGATCGGAATTGAGCAGTTTGCCGAACATGGCTCTCTGGACAACTGCCGGGAGGGGTTCCTGAAGGGACTGAAAGCGGAAGGCATTAAGGAAGGCGATAACCTGACGGTCAAGTATAAGAATGCCGCGGCAGACATGGGGACGGCAGGACAGATATCTGACTCCTTCGTATCGGATAAAGTGGATATGATCTGCGCCATCGCAACGCCAAGCGCCCAGAGCGCGTTCAATGCGGCTATGGACAGAGATATTCCTGTGGTATATACTGCGGTAACGGACCCGGTAGCGGCGGAACTGTCCGATGAGGATGGCAAGCCGGTAGGGGAAGTGACAGGAACATCCGATAAGCTTCCGATCAAGCAGCAGCTGGAAATGATGCGTGAAATGCTTCCGGATGCCAAGAAGCTTGGAATTATGTATACGACCAGCGAGGCCAATTCCGTATCTGCCATTGCGGAATATGAGGAACTGGCAGGAGATTACGGATTTGAACTGGTCACAAAGGGAATTACGGCAACCGCAGATGTGGCGCTTGCGGCAGATGACCTGTTAAGCGAAGTAGACTGCATCACGAACCTGACGGATAATACGGTGGTCGCATCGCTTCCAACCATCCTGGAAAAAGCAAATGATAAGAAGGTTCCTGTATTCGGCAGCGAGATCGAGCAGGTGAAGATCGGATGCCTTGCGGCAGAAGGAATTGACTATATTGCTCTTGGAAAGCAGACGGGACAGATGGCGGCACAGGTATTAAAGGGCGAAAAGAAGGCATCCGAAATGAACTTTGAGTTGATCACAGAGCCAGGATTCTACGTAAATACAAAGGTTGCGGAAAATCTGGGCATTACCGTTCCGGAAGGTCTTGCATCCGGCGCGGTTGAAAGTTTTGACGATATTATTACTGAGTAAAGAAAGAATTTGGGAGGCATTTTCATGGATTTTATAGTAACGATTGCGGAACAGGGTCTGATTTATGGGATATTGGCGCTGGGAGTATATATCACATACAAGATACTGGATTTCCCGGATCTGACGGTGGACGGAAGTTTTCCATTGGGAGCAGCTATCACGGCGGCCTTGATTACGAGAGGGATGAATCCTTATCTGACCCTGCCGCTCTCCTTTGGAGCGGGGGTGCTGGCGGGCATCTGTACCGGCCTGATCCATGTAAAATGCAAGGTGCGCGACCTGCTGTCAGGAATCATCATGATGACGGCATTATGGACCATCAACCTGTATATTGCAGGGACGGCAAATGTTCCGCTGTTCTCCCAGGAAACAATATTTAAGAATGATTTTATGAAGCGCGTGATACCAGACAGCGTCTCAGAATATACGACGCTTCTGATCGTCCTGGTACTGGCAATCCTATGCAAAGTGCTGCTGGATCTGTATTTGAAGACAAAATCCGGCTTTCTTCTCAGGGCGGCAGGTGATAATGATACGCTGGTCACATCCCTTGCAAAGGATCAAGGCAATGTCAAGATTCTGGGCCTTGCCATTGCAAACGGCCTGGTGTCTTTAGCAGGCTGCGTATTTGCCCAAGAAGAACGGGTATTTGAGATATCCATGGGTACGGGGGCAATCGTAATCGGCCTGGCAAGCGTTATCATCGGAACCAGCATCTTTAAGAAGATGACATTCCTTAAGGCCACGTCTGCCGTATTAATCGGCTCGATCATCTATAAGGCCTGCGTAGCGGTTGCTCTTCGCAATTTTGAGCCGCAGGCAATGAAGCTGATTACGGCAGTCCTGTTCCTGGTAATCCTGGTCATCAGCATGGAAAGAAAGAAGAAGGTGAATAAGAATGCTTGAACTTAGCGGAATCCACAAATACTATAATCCCGGTACCATTAACGAAATGTGCCTGTTCGATAATTTCAGCATGAAGATTGAACAGGGAGACTTCCTGTCCGTGGTGGGAAGCAATGGCTCAGGAAAGACCTCCATGCTGAATATCATCTGCGGCAGCATTCCGCTTGAGGCGGGGAAAATACTGATCAACGGCAAGGATATTACCAGGGAAAAAGAGTATAAGAGAAATGCGAGGATTGGCCGTGTATACCAGAATCCGGCGATGGGAACCTGCCCATCCATGACGATACTGGAAAATCTGTCTCTGGCAGATAACAAGGGGAAACTCTACGGACTGGGAAGAGGGACCAATAAGGCCCGCATTGCCTACTACCGGGAGCAGCTTAGCCAGCTGAACCTGGGGCTGGAAGATAAGCTGGATGTAAAAGTAGGCTCTCTCTCAGGCGGACAGCGCCAGGCGATGGCGCTTCTGATGTCTACCATGACGCCTATCGAGTTCCTGATCCTGGATGAGCATACGGCTGCCCTGGACCCTAAGACGGCAGAACTGATTATGGAATTGACAGATCAGATTGTCCGGGAAAAGAAACTGACGACGATTATGGTAACGCACAACCTCAGATATGCGGTGGAATACGGCAACCGCCTGGTCATGATGCATCAGGGACAGGTGATCCTGGATAAAAAAGAAGAAGAGAAACAGCAGATGACCGTGGATGAGATTCTGAAGTTGTTCAATGAGATCAGCATAGAATGTGGAAATTAGATGAATTTGGCCTAATTGCATTGACGCTTTGCGAAGCGGATGATAATATAATTAAATGATTTTCTGACGCAAACGAAAAATTACAGAAGAGACAGGAGAGAAATATACATGGCTAGAAGAATTGCAAAGTTCCACAAGGTAAGTTTCGAACAGTTTCGAGAAGGATTCATGGACTCCTTCGGGCCGATCGAAGAAGAGAAGATCAAGGAGGCTTATGACGGCGTCCAATTGCCCAAAAGAGCCACTGCAGGCTCTGCGGGATATGATTTTTATACACCGGTATCCATCGTGCTGCATCCGGGAAAGACGGTAAAGATTCCGACCGGAATCCGTGTGGAGATGGAAGATGACTGGGTACTTAAATGTTATCCGAGAAGCGGCCTTGGATTTAAATACCGCCTGCAGCTGAATAATACGGTGGGCATCATTGACAGCGATTACTTTTATTCCGATAATGAGGGACATATTTTCGCGAAGATCACCAACGATACCAATGAGGGCAAGGTAGTGGAATTACAGGCAGGGACTGGGTTCATGCAGGGAATCTTTGTAGAATACGGCATCACATTAGATGATGAGGTGACAGCAGTTCGTAACGGAGGATTTGGAAGTACTACAAACCAATAGATTTACTAAACTGGGACGCGGCATTTTTTTTAAGTGCAGCGTCCCAGACTGCATATTTAACGGAAAATCTGGGCAGTCTATTCCTCAAAGCAAGTAAATGAGCGGAGGTAGGAATATGCCAGATAACAGGAAAGTGACTGCGTCAAGGGAAGAGAATGCAGCCTATATGAATCAGGTTCTTCCGGTAAAGGATAGTTTTGATATTATTCAAAGAGATATGCTGATTGGCGGCCGGATGGCTTCTTTTTATTTTATAGACGGATTTACCAAGGATGAGGTTATGCTCAAAATTATGGATTCGTTGTTCAAGGTAACGCAGGAAAATATGCCGGCTGATGCCACACAGTTTTCGAGGGAGTGCATTCCCTATGTGGAAGTGGATATCCTGGGGGATTTTGACGATGTCTTGAGAAACGTCTTATCCGGCGTTACTTGCCTCTTTATAGAAGGCTACGAAGCCTGCATAGCGATTGACTGCAGGACTTATCCGGCAAGAAGCGTAGAAGAGCCGGATAAGGATAAGTCTCTGAGAGGATCCAGAGACGGTTTTGTGGAGACGATCGTATTTAATACGGCGCTGATGAGAAGAAGGATTCGGGACCCTCACCTGATTATGGAAATGACAGAAGTTGGCGATACTTCCCGAACCGACGTGGCTATCTGCTATATGGGCGACCGGGTAGACCAGGAACTGCTAAATACGGTGCAGCAGCGTATCAAAAGCATCCGGACGGATGATTTGAGGATGAACCAGCAAAGCCTGGCGGAATGCCTGTTCAAGAGAAAATGGTATAACCCATTCCCGAAATTCAAGTTTACAGAGCGTCCGGATACGGCTGCCGCATGCCTGCTTGAGGGAAAAGTAGTAATTATGGTGGATAATTCTCCATCTGCCATGATTCTGCCGACCTCTATCTTTGATATGATCGAGGAAGCCAATGATTACTACTTCCCCACGCTGACCGGGCTGTACCTGAAGTTTTCCAGGACGCTGATTACCATTATGACCGTATTTCTGACGCCAGTGTTCCTGCTTTTTATGCAGAACCTCAACTGGCTTCCGAAAGCATTTGACTTCGTGGCGGTAAAAGATATGGTTAATATACCGCTGATCTTCCAATTGCTGATTTTGGAAATCGCCATTGACGGGCTGCGGCTGGCAGCACTCAATACCCCCAGCATGCTGAGCACGCCTCTGAGCGTAATCGCCGGCCTGGTTATGGGAGAATTCTCAGTAAAGTCCGGCTGGTTTAATGCGGAAGTCATGCTGTATATGGCGTTCGTTGCCGTGGCCAACTATACTCAGCCTAATTTCGAGTTGGGCTATGCATTGAAATTTATGAGGCTTCAGCTTCTGATCCTTACGGCGCTCTTTAATTGGGTTGGATTCGCTGCAGGCTGCATCATAGTAATCATAAGCCTCTGCTTTAATAAGACGCTGTCAGGCAGGAATTATCTCAATGTGAAGCTGAATTAAGGGGGATTTTGGCGGAAGTGCGTGGACGCCGGAGAGTGGGGAGGCGTTTCCTGCGACGCTCTGGAAACGCCTCCCCACTCTCCGCCCGCGATCACCAAAATAAAAAAATCCCATTTTACATTATCCCCAGACCGTGTTAAAATAATAAACAATGCGTATTTTTTAAAGAGAGGTGTACATAATGCAAGAAACGACGAAGGATGAGAGGCTTGGCAGCGAGCGTTTGGGGAAGTTGATGGTGTCGCTTGCGGTTCCTGCGGTTGCAGCCCAGCTGATCAATGTATTATATAATATAGTAGATAGGATCTATATCGGGCATATCCAAGGATATGGAGATATGGCCCTGACAGGGGTTGGAGTTACGTTTCCAATTATCATGCTGATTGCGGCTTTCAGCGCATTTGCGGGAATGGGCGGCGCGCCGCTTGCGTCAATCCAGCTTGGAAAGCACGATTATGACCGGGCGGAACTGATATTGGGCAATTCGGCAGGACTGCTGGTGATTTTCTCGGTGGTGCTGACCATTGGCTTTTCGATATTTAAGACTCCGGTTCTGTATGCATTCGGGGCCAGCGAGACGACGATTCAGTATGCGGAAAGTTATATTGGAATCTATCTGCTGGGAACGATATTCGTCCAGTTCGCTGTGGGGCTTAATACATTTATCAGCGGTCAGGGAGAAGCCAGGATTGCCATGCTTTCCGTTTTGATCGGAGCAATTATCAATATCTGCCTGGATCCGGTATTTATCTTTGTATTTGGAATGGGGGTAAAGGGCGCTGCTCTGGCGACAATCATTTCCCAGGCCGTCAGCGCGGCATGGGTGATCAAGTTTTTGACCTCCAAGAAAAGCGTGATTCGGCTGAAGGCAAAGAATATGCGCCTGAAGGGGGATGTGGTAAAGCATATCGGAGGGCTTGGAATCTCTCCATTTATCATGCAAAGCACGGAGAGCCTGGTTAACATTACGTTAAACTCCGGACTTCAGAAGTACGGAGGGGACTTGTATGTAGGAACCATGTCCATTATGACGAGCATCATGCAGCTGATCGTAATTCCGATACAGGGAATCACGCAGGGCGTACAGCCGATCATCAGCTATAATTACGGCGCAGGAAATAAAAGCAGGGTCAAAGGAGCAATAATCCGGCTGATCGCGGTCTGCTTTCTGGCAACGATCGTTCTTGCAGGGATTGCCGTCTTTGCACCGGGCGTTTATGCGGAAATATTTACGAATAATGACCAGCTGGTGAAACTGACCTGCCAGGTTATGCCGATTTATTTCTTCGGTATCACGATCTTTGGCATTCAGTCTGCGTGCCAGTCAACATTCCTGGCCCTGGGGCAGGCGAAAGTGTCCCTGTTTATTGCGCTGCTTCGGAAGGTGATTCTGCTGATTCCGCTTGCGATTATCCTGCCTAAGTTCATGGGCGTTATAGGCATCTACAGAGCAGAGCCGGTGGCAGACATCATTTCGGTGCTTGCGACGAGCGTGTTATTTGTCATTACAGTGAAAAAGGTTTTGCGTAATATGGGGAACAATGATATGATTAGTGCAGACCAAGGAGAGGATGGTGGAAATAATGAGCGACTATATAATTAGTGTAAATAGCACGGTAGATTTGCCGAAGGAATGGCTCACTGAGAGAAATGTTCCGGTTATTCCATTAAAATATACGATTGACGGAGAGACCTATGAAGATATGAACGGACTGTCGTCCAAGGAATTCTTCCAAAAACTCAGGGAGGGGAAGATGGCAGTCACTTCTCAGGTGAATCCTGACGAGGCCAAAGCCGCATTAGAGATCATGCTTCAGGAAGGCAAGGATGTATTGCATCTGGGCTTCTCATCCGGGCTGAGCGGAACATATAACAGCGTGCGTATCGCTGGAGAAGAACTTAAGCATAAGTATCCGAACAGGAAGATCATCGTGATTGACTCGCTTTGCGCCTGTCTGGGAGAGGGAATTCTGCTTTATTATGCACTGAAACTGAAAGAGGAAGGAAAGACCATCGAAGAGGTCGCAAAGTGGGTGGAGGAAAATAAACTGCATGTCTGCCATTTTGTAACGGTAGATGATCTGAACCATCTGCAAAGGGGAGGCCGCGTATCCAAGACGACGGCTATTCTGGGAACCATGGTACAGATCAAGCCAGTCATTCATGTGGATAACCAGGGATACCTTCAGGTGATCGGCAAGGAGAGAGGCCGAAAGAAGTCTCTGAACAAGATTGTGGATATGGCTGCAAAACAGGCTGAAGGATGGGAAAACGACATCGTCATGATCACCCATGGAGACTGTATAGAAGACGCCCAGTATGTAGCGGAATTGGTGGAAGAGAAGATGGGTGTCACCAATATCCTGATCAACAATATTGGCACGGTTATCGGAAGCCATACGGGTCCGGGCGTCGTTGCCGTGTTCAGCATGGGACAGTCGAGATAAACATTAAGAAGTGTAATGTCAGCATAAATAAGCCTCATTTCACAAGAGTGGAAAAAAGATTTATACTAAAAGTACGAAGAGAGTAATAATTTTTCTGCGAGGAGGTGCTGACAGATGTTGAATTTGATTGGATGGGCAATCGTTGCTATAGGAGCGCTGTATGGCGCAACAAGCCTTTTTCATAAAGAAGGACACGAGAACTAAGGCAACCGAAAAAGACAGTTACAAATAAGTTTGTGACTGTCTTTTTTCTTATAGGCTATGCCCCGTCGGATTTGCGCAGCATGTGAAAGATCTCTTACGACTGCTCCAACTCAGAGGTACAGTGGGCGCATCTGGTAGCATCGATGGGAATCTCTGATTTGCAGAAAGGGCAAATCTTTGTGGTGGGCGCTGGAGCCTCTTGCTCATTTCCCAGACGGGCTAATCTTGCTGCCTGAGCCTCTAAGGTATTCACTGCCTTCATGATGAAGAAGATGATCAATGCCATGATGAGGAAATTAACGATAGCGGTGATGAACTTGCCATAATTCAAGGTGACCTCTCCCAGGATGTTTACAGAGAGCCGATCGAAATTTATGCCTCCGAATAAGCCCAGGATGGGGGAGATGATATCCTCAGTCAATGAAGTTACGATGCCGGAGAAAGCGCCGCCGATGATAACGCCGACAGCCATGTCCATTGCGTTCCCGCGGCTGATAAAATCTTTAAATTCGCCGATAAAGCCTTTTTTTGCCATGGTATTTTCCCTTTCTTATGTACGGTTCCTGATAAAACCTTTTTCTACAATTTTAGTGTAGAAACATAGGAATTGCAATTATTATTTGAGTAGAGATGAGAGGATTATGGGCAAAGTACGTCAGGACAGAAGATAGTCCCGCGCATATTTGATGAAGACTCTCATGGCAGGCGACATATCCCGGAAGGAGGATACAGCCATGCCCAGCCGCCGATAGGAGAGAGGCTTTAGAGGCCGTGTCTCAAAATTGCCGCTTTGGCCGCGAAGAACAAGCTCAGGCAGTATGCTGATGCCCAGGTTGTGCTCGATCATGGACAGGATCGAGAAATCCGTGCTGGTGGTATACTTGATATCCGGCTTTATTCCGGCGGTCTTCAGGATTCGGTGGACATCATTGCCGTAAGTATACTCAGAGCAGACGAAAGGCGCATTTTCAAACCATTCGATGGGAACTTCGTCATATTGGGCAAAGGGGTGGCCTTTCGGTACCACGGCCATCATAGGATCGTCGCAGACCGGGATGAACTCGTAAGGCTGATGCTCATGATAACTGATGAACCCGATATCTACCTTGTGGTTCTCCACCCAGTCGATCAGGTCGCCTTCATGGCCCTCGCTGATCTCAAAACATATGCCGGGGTACTCTTTCTGGAATTCTTGGATGATCTCGGGAATCCAGTGTATGGAACAGCTGATATAGGTCCCGATGGTCAAGGTACCTTTCTTGGCTCCCTTGAGGAAGGATATCTCCTGATTCAGCGACTCGTTGGCTGAGAGAAGATTCCGTATTGCCGGAAGAAGGGCTCTTCCTTCTTTCGTGATAGAGACGCCGTGGTGGCCTTTGTTAAAGAGCGGAAATCCGACTTCCTGTTCCAGGGATTTCATCATATGCGTAATGCCGGACTGGGTATAGTTAAGTTCCTCGCCGGCTTTGGTAAAACTTCCGTAGTCAACGACTGCGAGCAGTACGCTCCATTTTCTAAGATCCATTGTCTCAACTCCTTTTGATGCTGTTTCCGACAGGTTCTAATTCTATAGTACAGGTATTTCCGTTCAAAAACAAGTTGTGGGGGAGAAAAAAAGCAGTATAATAAGAATAAATGGACAGCAGGAGGGACCAAGGCTACAGACGTAGAAGCGTGGATTGTGGAATAGGGACAGGATATAAAAAAAGCCTGATGGAGGTATTCATTCCATCAGGCCCTTCTAATCTAACTGATTAATCTATTAAATTGAGAACCAGCCAAGGCCGCTTGCTACGGAACTTGCAAGTATCAGTACCAGGAAGATGGGGGCAACCCATTTGATCATGACACTGAACAGTTTTTCTGCCTTGAACTTGCCATCGGTCTCTTTTACTTCGTCGGATATCGTCTTTGGACGGATAATGAATCCGACAAAGATACAGGTGCCTAATGCGACGATCGGCATCAGGACGCTGTTGCTTACGAAGTCCATGATATCAAGTACGGACATGCCCATCCAGCTGATGAAGCTTAGCGGTCCAAAGCCCAGTGAAGACGGAGCCCCTAAGATCAGCGCAAGAACTGCCACGAAAAGGCATGCATTCCTTCGTCCCCAGTGGAACTTATCCCGGAAGATGGATACGATGGTCTCCATCAGGGAGATTGCGGATGTCAAAGCCGCGAAGAATACCAGCAGGAAGAAGATCGTGCCGATCGCCCCTCCGAATTTCATGCTGGCAAATACTTTCGGCAGCGTAATGAACATCAGTCCAGGGCCTGCGCCGAGCGCGGAACGGTCACCGCCGGAGAATGCGAATACGGCGGGAATGATCATAAGGCCTGCAAGGAAAGCGATGCCGGTATCGAACATTTCGATCTGGCGAACGGAACTTTCCAGATTATTATCCTTCTTCATATAAGAGCCATAGGTAACCATGATTCCCATTGCCAGAGACATGGAGTAGAAGAGTTGTCCCATAGCGGCAAGGATCGTCTTGGCTGATACATCCGACATATGCGGCTGTATGTAATATACAAGGCCTTCCATAGCTCCATCCAGAGTCAGGCCATATATGGAAATGATAACGGTAAGAACGACAAGGATCGGCATCATGACTTTGCTGACCTTTTCAATTCCTTTTTCAACACCGAACAGTACGATGATCGCAGTCAATGCCATGAACAGGAAGAACCAGCCCAAAGGCTCGAAAGTGCCGCCGATGAAGTCAGAGAAGTAGGTATCTCCGGCTGAGGCTGCTGAGCCGCCGCTGATGAATACGGCAAAGTACTTGATTACCCATCCTCCGATTACGGAATAATAAGGAAAGATAATAATAGGAACAATGGATGCAAGTACTCCTAAAAAGCCAAAACGCTTATCCAGGGACTTGAAAGCGCCAATAGCGCTTAATCCTGTCTTACGTCCTAGCGCGATCTCGGCAGTCATGAGCGCAAAGCCGAATGTCACCGCCAGGATCAGATAAATCAATAAAAATGTTCCGCCCCCATATTTAGCCGCAAGGTAAGGGAATCTCCAAATATTTCCCAAGCCTACCGCTGAGCCGGAAGCAGCCAGCACGAATCCCAATTTGCTGGAAAAGTTGCTCCTTTTTTGCATGTTTAAAAACCTCCTCAATATAGTCTGTCATCCCAAAAAAATAGATTATGCTCTATTATTACATGAATGGACAAATTTTTCAAGAAGAACAGTAACTTCTGCGGAAAAAATGTAAAATAACCAGTTGACATCCCACATTGGGTGTGGTAAATTATAACTTGCGTGAAGCAATAAACAAAGTAGAGTATCCACTCTCACCATAGCACGATCGGGTGACTATTGGTCTGATATTGAGTATAAAGGCTCGTGAAGGGTCATTTTATGCGGGTATGCAAGTGGATAGTCTGTAAACTATTCACTTATTTTTATTTTATGATGGAGGTGCACAACAATTAGCGATTTAATGATTAATGGGCAGATCAGAGACAAGGAAGTACGAGTGATTGGAGAGGATGGAGAACAATTAGGCATTATGTCATCAAGAGAAGCCATGAAACTTGCACAGGAAGCAGAGTTAGACTTGGTGAAGATTGCTCCAAAAGCCCAGCCACCAGTTTGCAAGATCATTGATTATGGAAAGTACAGATATGAACTTGCAAGAAAGGAAAAAGAGGCAAAGAAGAAGCAGAAAACCGTTGAAGTAAAGGAAGTGCGTCTTTCCCCGAATATTGAGACCAACGATCTTAATACGAAAGTGAATAATGCAAAGAAGTTTATCAGCAAAGGGAATAAAGTAAAGGTTACCCTGCGTTTCAGAGGACGCGAGATGGCACATATGCAGCAGAGCAAGCACATTTTGGATGATTTTGCAAAACTGCTTGAGGATGTGGCAGTGGTTGAAAAGCCGGCGAAGCTGGAAGGCAGAAGTATGAGTATGGTTTTAACTGAAAAACGTTAAAAATAAATTAAAAATCTAAGGAGGAACTTATCATGCCAAAAATTAAAACAAATAGAGCGGCTGCAAAGCGCTTCAAAAAAACAGGTACAGGAAAATTAAAAAGAAATAAAGCTTATAAGAGCCATATCTTAACTAAGAAATCTACAAAGAGAAAAAGAAATCTTAGAAAGCCAATCATTACTGATGCAACTAACGTAAAGAACATGAAGAAAGTTCTTCCATATCTGTAAGATGTGGGATGATTTGAAGGAGGAAATAGGACATGGCAAGAATTAAAGGCGGATTAAACGCTAAGAAAAGACACAATAGGACATTAAAGTTAGCAAAAGGATACAGAGGAGCACGTTCTAAGCAGTACAGAGTTGCAAAACAGTCTGTTATGAGAGCGCTCACATCTGCATATGCAGGAAGAAAGCAGCGCAAGCGCCAGATGCGTCAGCTTTGGATCGCACGTATCAATGCTGCAGCAAGAATGAATGGATTATCTTACAGTAAATTCATGCACGGTTTAAAACTGGCTAACATCGACGTGAACAGAAAGATGCTGGCAGAATTGGCTGTAAACGATGCAGAAGGATTCGCAACACTGGCAGAACTTGCAAAGGCTAAGGTTGCTTAATTATAGCGGATAAGAAAGAGAATGAAGGCCGGATACACATGTTGTATCCGGTTTTTTATGCAATGAAAGAAAAAGAAGGAAATAATACGAGCAGAAGCCTTTCCGAAGGGAAGTGATGCGTACCTATGGAGCCAGCGTCACGCCGTCCCCATCAGAAGAGACGCAGATAGGGCGCAAGATCCTGGAAGAGCATCCGGGCACGACTGGAAGTTTGGGTTGTGCTATATCCGAGGCTGTGGAAGTGGCGGTTCGAACCTTGGAGGCCTGATCTCTCCATTCATGGGAGAGAAATTAAGGGGAGAGAAGGAATATCACTTTATCGCCGCAGAGCCGGCTTCCTGCCCGAGCCTTACCCGAGGCGTATGTGCCTATGATTTCTGCGACACCGGAATGGTCCCATTCTCTCTCGGCTGTATGCGGATGGATATATGGAGGCCCGGTCTGTGGAGCGGACGGCTGTATTCGAGGCTGCCGAGCGTTTCGCAAGAGTGGAGGGAATCCTCCCCGCGCCGGAGAGCAGCCATGCCATCAAAGTTGCCATTGACGAGGCGCTCAAATGTAAAGAGACCGGGGAAGAGAAGACTATCGTGTTCGGGCTGGCCGGTACCGGTTACTTTGATATGGTGGCATACGAGAAGCTCCACAACAAAGAGATGACCGACTACATTCCTTCCGATGAGGACTTGAAAAAAGGATTTGATGGAATCCCAAGATTTCCGGGAAATATGCAGTAGGAGATTAAAAAGAATTGCTTTTGGCGCGATCTCGTATATAATAGAAGCAGTAGACAATCCGAAAAGGAGGCAGGAATATGGATATCTTAGTGGTAGTAGATATGCAGAATGATTTTATTGACGGAGCGCTGGGAACGAAAGAAGCGGTAGCGATCGTGCCAAAAGTAGTGGAGAAGATCAAAGGATTTAAAGGACGTATCCTTTATACCAGGGATACCCATAGCGAGAAATATCTGGATACCCAGGAAGGCAGGAACCTTCCGGTTCCTCACTGTATCAAGGGAACCAAAGGATGGGAACTTCATCCGGAGATTGAAGCGGAGCGAGAAGAGATGCCCATTGACAAGCGTACGTTTGGAAGCGATGCGTTAGGCCCCCTGCTTCGGGCCCAGGATCAGGACTTAAAGGCGAAAGGGGAGACTGGCATTGAATCCATTACATTCGTAGGCCTGTGTACGGATATCTGCGTAATCTCCAATGCCATGATTGTAAAGGCGTTCCTGCCGGAAGTGCCGGTCATTGTGGATGCCGCCTGCTGCGCCGGAGTTACGAAAGAGAGCCATGAGAATGCGTTAAAGGCGATGCAGATGTGCCAGATCAAGGTGCTGGAGGCATGATAGCCCGATTCCTATGGGTAGGGCTTGGAGGGGCGATTGGGGCCATTTTCAGATATGTCATCAGCCTCATTCCCTGGAAAGGCGGTTTTCCGGTGCTGACGCTGGTGACGAATCTGGCAGGGGCCGTCCTTATCGGAGTTGTCGTGAGCCTGGCGGCAAAGCGCGAGGCTGGCCCTTACGCCGTCTTGTTTCTTAAGACGGGAGTATGCGGCGGCTTCACTACTTTTTCCACCTTCTCCCTGGAATCGTTAAGAATGCTTGAACAAGGACAGAAGGTTCCTGCCCTGCTTTATATATTGCTCAGCGTGGCCGGATGCATCGCCGGGGTGTGGCTGGGAGAAAAATTGACGTAAATTATCTGGTGCTTTCCATAGGTTTGTTATATAATAAATACATTACTGATAATGAGAGATTTTTATTTACTAGAGGATGAGGCAGACGATGGAGAGACGAAGAGAAAATGAGAGGACGCCAGTAGATTTCTTTCCTTTATCATACAGCCAGCAGAATATCTGGAACCTGGAATCGGCACATCCAGGCCTACCCATGAATAATATCTGCACGGCACTTAAGATAGAGGGGAATTTGAATATTGAATACCTTCAGAGATGTATAGAACTTGCATACAAGGCATTTCCAACCCTGCGGCTTAGAATTACCGTAAGGGATGGCAGACCGTGCCAATATATCTCGGAAGAGATTCCCTGGAGAGCGGAATTTTTCGATTTTACAGGAACGAATGAACAGGGGATTGATACCTGGTATCAGTCTGTGGCAAGAGAACATTTTACGCTATGTGATTCTCCGCTGTGTCAAATGCTTATATTTAAGCGATCAGACAGTTCAGGCGGAATATTGACAAGAGTCCATCATATTGTTGCGGATGCATGGTCGCATGCGCTTGTGACAAATCATATTATTTATAACTATTTTCAACTATTGCAGGATAAAGAGACACAGTGTCAGATTGCGCCTGATTACAGGCTTCATATTGAATCTGAACAGAAATATAGGCAGTCGAAGGTTTATCAGAGGGACCGGGATTACTGGAAGGAGCAGTTAAGAGATATCTTGCCGGCACTGGCCAAGGAGCATCAGTGTGCCCATATCAGCCCAGTGGGACTTCGCAGGTCCTATCCGCTTCCCGGCCGTCTGAACCGCATGATTGCAAGGTATTGCCAGCAGGAGAAGGTTTCCCCGTTTGCAGTGTTCTATATGGCTCTTGCCATCTACTTGAGACGGGTAAGGGGACAGGCGAGGTTCTGTATCGGGGTTCCTACGATCAACAGGCTGAACTACAAGGAAAAGCAGTCAGGAGGAATGTTTGTCAATACGCTTCCCTTTGTAAATGAACTAGATACGGCATCTACCTGGAACGAGTTCAATGATAAGTTAAAAGACGATTGGTTTCATCTGCTGTACCATCAGAGGCTGCCTTTCGAGGACATTAAGAAATTGGCTAACACGGGAAATGAAGTGGCATCAGACCAGCTGTTCGAGATAGCGCTTTCTTACCAGAATGGCAAGATGGAGCATCTAAGAGGGGCCCGCGTGACGCTGGAGGGCCGATGGATGTACTGCGGCTACCAGAGCGAGACCTTGTGCATCCACTTAAGCAGCAGGGATGCCAGCAACCAGTTCGTAGTGGATTACGATTACTTGACCCAGATATTCTCTGCGTCTGAGATTGACGCGCTGCATGGCCGCCTGGTAAAGATCCTGAAAGAGGCGCTGAAGAATCCGGACCTGCCTGTGGGCGAACTTCCCATCCTGGAAGAAGAGGAGGAAGAACGTGTAATCTTTGATTTTAATAAAACCAATGCCTGGTATGACAGGAACGCCGGGATTGGAACTGGTCTTCTGGAAGCAGCAAGAGAGAATGAAGGAAAGATCGCGCTGATCTGCAGGGGAAAGCGGATTTCTTATGAACAATTGATGAATGATGCGGCCCGTATCGCAGGAGGAATCCGACAGTTTTTGCCGGAAGGCAGGCATACCGTTGCCCTGTTGTCACGGCGGGAGGAAGGGCTGCTTGCAGCCTTGTGCGGAATCATCCTGTCCGGCAACAGCTGGGTGCTGATGGACCCCGCGCAGCCTCAGAGAAGGATCGCGGACTTGTTAAAAGACAGTCAGGCGGCGCTTTGTATCACCGACGATTCTCTGGCCTGGGCTGGCACGGATATAGCGACAAGGACTCTGAAAGAATTGCATGGCAGCCAGAAGATAGAGATTCTTCCGCCAGAGGAAAAGCCGTCAGACCTGGCATACCTTGTGTATACTTCCGGAACCACGGGGAGCGCCAAAGCCGTGGAAGTAGAACAGCACAGCGTGATGAATCTAAAGGAGGCTATAAAGGATCTGTACCCAAAGGGGGCAGTACTGTCTATCTGCAATGTGGGGTTTGACGCATTTCTGCTGGAGAGCGTCATTGCGCTTCTGAATGGAGCCACCATCGTGATGGCCACGGAAGAAGAGATGAATGACGCGCAGAAGATGGGAAGGCTGATCATGGACTACGATGTAGGATTCATGGCATTGACTCCTTCCAGGCTTAAAGCCTACCAGAATGATCAGGTATTTCTGCGCTCCCTGTCCCATATAGAGACGCTGATCTGCGGCGGGGAGGTCCTGGTACCGGACACTTATCTTAAACTGCGGGATTATACGCCGGCAACCCTTTATAACCAGTATGGTCCTTCGGAGGCAACCGTTGCTGTTAGCCATGCGGCAGTGGACGGAAAAGGGCCGGTTACGATCGGACGCCCCCTTGCTAACTGCAGGATCTATATTCTGGATGAAAACAGGAATGCGCTTCCAGTGGGATCTGCCGGAGAATTGTATATTGGCGGGGAATGCCTGGCGAGAGGGTACCATAACCGGGAGGAACTGACCAGGGAACGCTTCGTAGAAGATCCATTTATGGAAGGGCAGCGCATGTACAGGACGGGCGACATCGGAAAATGGACGGAAGATGGAAGTATCCTGTATCTTGGCCGCAATGACAGCCAAGTGAAACTGCTGGGACATAGAATCGAACTGGCGGAGGTAGAGTCCGTATTAGGGAGGCATCCGCTGGTAAACGCGGTTGCAGTGACCGTATACGAGAACCAGCTGATCGCCTATTATATGGCGAAAGAGGGACTGGAAGGGGAGGCCCTTCTTTCCTATGGAGCTCTTTATCTGCCTAGGTATCTGCAGCCGGTATATGCCGCAAGGGTAGAAGAATTGCCGGTGACCGGTAATGGAAAGATTGATGTTGGAAGGCTTCCGAAGCCGGAATTACCCGACATGGAAGAAGCCCCGGCTGATGAATGGGAGGAAAAGATTCTTGCCATCTGGCAGCGGATATTAGAAAAGCCCGGCCTTGGCATTCATTCGGATTATTTCTTGTCCGGAGGGGATTCCCTGAATGCGGTATTTATGCTGACCGAGACAGAGAAAGAATTCGGGAAAGTGATTCAGATACAGGATCTGTATGCTAATAGCACGGTGAGAAGGTTTGCCTGCCTCCTTCGCGGAGCTGGTATTGAAGATAGCATCCTAAAAGGCCGCAGGATTCCGAAGGCAAGGGAGAGAGGCTGGTATCCGCCGACTCCGGTACAATCCGGATTCTTCGTAATGCATAGTCAGGATGCCACAAAGGTAGGCTACAATATGCCAGCAGCCTTCAAGGCCAGCGCCTGGCTGGACTTTGGGCGCCTGGAGCAGGCAGCGGCCCGGATGATAGAAGAGGATGAATTGCTGCGGACACAGTTTGAGATGCAGGAGGGAAAACTGATTGCCAGGGTAAGCAGCCAGGCTGACTTTCAGTTAGAATGGATGGAGTGCGGCCGCATAGAAGAAGCCATGGAACGGTTTGTCCGGCCGTTTGATCTGGGAAAGGCGCCGCTTTTCAGGGCAGCAATGGTGAAGGCGGAAGGAAATGAGCCTTATATCATCATTGACATGCACCATATTATATCGGACGGAATCAGCAGTCAGATCATATTTGAGCGTCTTCATGACTACTATTGCCAGAAGGAGGTTCATCTGCCCGAACTTTCCTATGTAGACTTTGCGTGGTGGGTAAATGAAAATATGGAGACGGCCGGAGTAAAATGCAGAGAATACTGGAAGAAGATTCTTCCAGAGAAAATTCCAAAGAGCGCTTTCGTGCCGGACAGGCCTAGGCCTTCCGAATTCGACGGGGCCGGAGGCAGATATGGATTTGAACTGCCGGAAGAACTGGATGAGAGCCTTAAGATGTATTGTAAGGATAAGAAGATTACGCCCTATATGTTCCTGCTGGGAGTATTCGCTATGATGCAGGGGCGTTTTGCCTGCGAAAATACCGCGGCCATAGGCTCTCCATTTTCAGGAAGGCGTAATCCGGGACTTGAGAAGATGACGGGCGTTTTCGTCAATACGCTCCCAATCTTCCTGGATGTCAAGGGGGGCCAGACGATAGAAGATTACTTTGGGAAGGTCAGGAAAATGGTTGCAGGAATTCAGGATTACCAGGATATTTCCTTGGAAGAGATAATTGGCCTGGCCCACGAGCAACGCCAGCAGGGACGCAATCCGCTGTATAGCACGCTATTCAGCCTGACTCCTGTATCACGGCTTACAACGGTCTTAGGCGAGGCAGAACTTTCCTATGTGCCTTATGACACGCATTCGGTCAAGATCGACTTGCATCTGGAGGCTACCTGTATAGACGGTCATTATCGGTTCGCGATGGAATATGCGGCCTGCCTGTTCGATGAAGTGACGGCTGCATTCTATGGAAGATGCCTGATCCAGGGAATACGCGCAGTCCTTAATGGAGGCGTATCCATGGTGGGAGACATTCCATGGCTTGGATACGAGGATCGGCTGAGGCTTGTAGAACAGCCAAACCGTATGCGGACTCCCTATGACTGCGCCACTGTAGATCAGGCAATGGATGATATGGCATATCTGATGCCGGACAAGAGGGCCGTGGAGTGGGGAGAAGGCAGGCATTATACCTTCCGGCAATTGAAGGAGCGGTCGGATAATCTGGCAGCTATGCTGCTTGTTAAAGGAGTCCTGCCGGGAGATAAGGCGGCATTTTTGACCAGGCGAAATGGCGACATGCTGGTAATGATGTTTGGAATCCTGAAGGCTGGGGCCGCATATGTTCCTGTAGATCCGGCTTTCCCAAAGGAACGGATACGATACATGCTCAGGCAGGCAGACGTGAAAGTGGCCGTGTATGACAGGGAGACGGAGCCGTTTGAGGATATACCCTGCCAGGTCTTAAGATACGAAGGGCCGCAGGAGGTGACAAGAACAGCGCTTCCCGTAAACTCTCCGGAAGATGTAGCAAACGTCATCTTCACGTCCGGATCTACCGGAAAGCCCAAAGGGGTAATGATGCTTCATAAGTCCCTGTCCAACTTGATGGCGCATTTAGATCCGCTTCTGGGAGGACAAGAGCAGAAGATTTTATGTGCATCCAACTGCGTATTTGACGTATTCACGACGGAGACCATCCTGGCATCCGCAAAGGGACACGGAATCAGCATTGCCGATGAGGAAGAGATGATGCTTCCATGGAAGATGGCCGAAAGAATCCGAACAGACAAGGTTTCCATATTGCAGCTGACTCCGTCAAGGATATTGATGTGCATGAACGATGAAAGTTTCTGCAAGGCATTGGCGGACATTCAGATCATCATCCTCCTTGGAGAGCCATGGACCATGGAACTAAAAGACCGGCTCTGCGCCCTTACTGAAGCGCGGATATTCAATATCTATGGACCTACGGAGACTTCGGTGCATAACTGTCAGGGAGAGATCCGTATGGAGCGCAGCATTCATATCGGGAAGCCGATCGGGAACTGCCGCTATTATCTTCTGGATGAGGAGAAAAAGCCGGTGCTTCCCACCTCAGTGGGAGAGATCTATATTGCCGGAGAGTGCCTGTCGGCCGGGTATATCAACCAGCCGGAACTGACCAGCGAAGTTTTCGTCCCGGATATCCAGAATCCGAAGGAAAAGATGTATAAGACCGGGGATCGGGGAAGACAGCGGGCTGATGGAAACTGGCAGTGTATCGGGCGGGTGGATACCCAGCTGAAGTTAAATGGACACAGGATTGAGCCAGTGGAGATTGCAACCGTCATGCTCCAATCCGGGCTGGCTAAGGAGGCAGCGGTGGTTCCCATCATGAAGGATGGAATTCCCAGATTCCTTAGAGGCGCGGTGGTTCCAAAGAAGGAATACCAGGAGAAGGAGATGCGCGCTTATCTTAAGGATCGGCTTCCGGACTATATGCTTCCTTCCGAAATCATCCTTTTGGATGAACTGCCAAGGACGGCCAGCGGAAAAACGGATTTAAAACTGCTTGCTGCTATGGAGAAGAAAGAGAAGGTATGGGAGGCATTGCCAGCGGCCAACCAGGAGGCCTGCGAGACGATGGAGGTGACAGAAGAAGGCGCGCTGACTGCAATCTGGAGCGAGGTTCTGGGAAAGGATCCAGATCCTGAAGTATCCTTTTTCCAGCAGGGAGGGACCTCCCTTACGGCAATTATTATATTGAATCAGTATCATCAGAGACAATTGGCATTTTCCATCAACGATTTCTATCATTATCCGTCCCTGAGAGAGCAGATTGACAGGCTGTGCAAAAGGCAGGAGGGGATCGAAGAAAAGAAGGCAGCGGGGAATATCCCTGAACTAGCCAGGCTCCCCAGGTATCTGCCTGAAGTGAAAAGCATTCCTGTAAAAGAAGGCGCGGCGCTGGTCACAGGGGCAACCGGATATCTGGGAAGCTATCTGGTCAAGGAACTGGCGGATGCCGGGAAGAAGGCCTGCTGCCTGGTAAGAGGCGACGAGAAACGGCTGTTTGATTCATTGCGGTGGCATTTCGGCCCCGAATTCTGCCGGGAGCATCAGCACCTTCTGATTCCTGTAGTCGGCAGCCTCACCCAGGAACATTTCGGACTGGATGACGAGAACTTCGCAAGGCTTGCAGACGAGGTGGCCGTGGTATATCACTGCGCGGCGGATGTCAGGCATTTCGCGCCGGAGGATGAACTGCTTAAGACCAATGTGACAGGAACCAAAAGAGCCATAGAATTCGCAAGGGAAGCCCGCGCATCTTACATGCATATCTCTACAGTGAGCGTGGCAGGGGAATATCTGCTGGATGCGCCGCAGGCAAAGGCCATCTTTGAGGAACAGGATCTGGATGTAGGCCAGAACTGGATGGAGAATCCGTACGCCATGAGCAAGATGCTTGCCGAGTATGAGGTGACGAAGGCTCAGGAAGAGGGGCTGGCGGCCAGAATATTCCGGGTAGGAAGAGTGGTATGTAATTCTTACTCAGGGAAATTCCAGAAAAACCAGGAGAGCAATGCATATTACCGACTGATAAAGGGATTACTGGAATTCGGAAAGATGCCGGAGGAACTAAGAGATACAGGGCTGGAGACCACCTATGTGGATCTGGCTGCCAAAGCCATTGTAGGACTCTCAGAAGAGACAGGAGGAGCATTCCATATATTTAATCCGAAAGAAATATCCATCCGGGAGATACTGGATGCCTGCGGGGAGATTCAAACGGTAGGACGCCGGGAGTTCGAGAGGGAACTGGAGATCGCAGGAACTTCGTCGGATTCACCTTATGTGCAGGCGTTTGCGCAAAGCTGGTTCTCGGGCGAACTGGCCGCCTCCCATATGATCATGGATTGCAGAAGGACCCGGGAGGCACTGGCAAAGATCGGATTCTATTGGCCAAAGCCGGATCCGGAGATATTAAAGATATGTTTTATGGAAAGCAGAGGTGAGTGAGGTTATGACGACACTGACAGCCCATATTATGGATATTGCCGTGGCAGTCTTGGCATTTTTCATTATCAGCTGCATAATTAAGGGGAAATTACTGGCTGTTCAGAAACTTTACTTATTTTCTGCAATCTGCCTTCTGATCTGGCTGATCGCAATCAATGGAATGACCATCACTAACAGCCTGGGAAGCCTGCAGGTGCTGGATGCGATCACCTGCAGCTGCTCAGCGCTGATGGTGGTGACCATACTGATGACATCCATCACTTATACGAAGAATCTGATGAAGATTCCCCGGTGTTACTGGCTGATTTATGTGCTACCAGTCTTTACTTCGCTGATCGTGTTTACGAACCCGCTTCACCACCTGTTTTATAAGCATTTTTCCATCTATGCTTCGGAGGTTCGGTTTGGGCCGCTGTTTATCCTGTCGGGAGGACAGTATTATATCTACTGTATTCTGTCTGTATTCATCATGATGCGCTACGGATTCCGGAACCGCCACAGAAGAGTGTTCGGACAGGTAAGCCTGTATATCGGAGGGCTTCTGGCACCACTGGCGGTAAACGTGCTGGTCACATTAAAGATTGTGTATCTGTCGATCGCCGCAACCCCGATTGCATTCCTGTTTACCATAGTCTGTCATGGAATTGCAGTTTATTACCTGAATTTCCTGAACATCAAGCCGCTTGCCCTCCAGAATATGGTGGACAATATCTCGGAAGGCTATGTCATCCTTTCGGCAGACAGCTGCATCATATATTCGAATGCGGTGTTCGATGATATATTCGGAGCTTCCTATCAAATGAGCGTGAATTCCTATCTGAACGTCATTGTGGATGAACTGGAAGAACGGAAGAAGAATGTCATCTACAATCTTCTGAATTTCTTTGACGTGTGCAAGCAGTCCATTCATGCCATATCCTATGAGCAGGCAGTTTTGGGCGATAAAGGGAAGATCTATTACTCTGTGGAACTTACGCCCATTTTGCAGAAATACCGCCTGATTGGCGTCATAGCCATGTTCCGGGACGTTACCAGTCTTAAGGAGGAGATGAAGCGCAAGCAGCAGAACTTAAGCCGTGCCATGGAAAGAGAGCGGCTGATTTCTTTGGGACAGATGATAGGCAGCATATCCCACAATTTAAAGACTCCTATCATGGCGATCTCGGGAGATGTAAAGGCGCTGGATAATCTGGTAAAGGAATATTATGACAGTATCGGCGACCCGGAAGTTACCCTCGAGGATCATCAGGAGATTGCCGGGGAAATGAAAGAGTGGCTGGGAAAAATCCAGGAATGCTGCTCGTATATGTCAGATATTATCACCACGGTAAAAGGCATGGCCACGAACCTCAGCACGTCTTCGGAAAGCGAATTCACCGTTGAAGAGGCACTTAAAAGGGTACAGATGTTCTTGAAGGGCAAACTGTTCAAGAACGGCTGCCACCTTATGATTAAGGACGAATTGCCGGAAAACACGGTGATCAGGGGAGATGTGAACAATCTGGTACAAGTCCTGAATAACCTGGTGGATAATGCCTGCGATGCAATGGAGGAGCACGGGGGAAACATTATTCTGACGGCAGTCAAAGAGGAGAAAGAAGTCATCCTTTCGGTAAGAGATTCCGGTCCGGGAATATCCGAGACAGTAGGCAGAAAACTGTTCCGATCTATGTACACGACGAAAGGTATTAAGGGGACCGGATTAGGATTGTACAGTTCGGAGGAGATTGTCAGAGGAAAGTTCGGTGGCAAGATGTGGTTTGAGAATAATCAAGAAGGCGGTGCTACGTTCTATGCCGCGATACCAATGGAAGGCGAGTAAGTTACGAAGAAGAGGGTAAATAAGATGCGCAAAAACAAAACTGGAGAAAAGAAAAATGGATATACACTGATGATCCTGGATGATGATCAGAATATACTGGATGCGCTGAGGGCAAATTTCCGGTCTATGGGCTATGAAGTAGAGACCCAGTCCAATCCGCTGCGGGCGCTGGAGCAGCTTAAGATTCGGCATTATGACATCCTTCTGCTGGACTTTATCATGAGTCCTATCTGTGGGGATGAAGTGGTGGCAAGACTGCGGGAATTTGACCGGAAGATATTCGTGATCATGCTGACTGGACATAAAGAACTGGCTCCGCCGCTTAACACCATTCGAGAACTGGATATACAGGGGTACTGTGAGAAGAGCGACCGCTATGATCAGTTGGAACTTTTGGTGGAAAGCTGCGTAAAGTCTATTCAGCATATGAATACCATATACCGCTATAAGGAAGGGCTGTCACAGATTCTTTCTTCTATTCCGCCGATGCACAAGATGCTTCCCATAGAAGAGATCGCACAGGGGATACTGGAAGAACTGGCGGAACTGTCTGGCTGCAAGGATGTTTTTGTCTGGATCAAGCCGGATAATGTACTGACGGATATAGAACTGCTGGATCTGCCGGAAAATATATTTCAGGGAAAAGGCTGCTATGACAAAGACTTTGAAGAGATCGCAAAGGAGAAATATGAAGGAGATATAGCAGCCATCTATGAAAGTATAGAACGCGGACAGATAATAGCGGATGACCGTCGGCTTATGATCCCGCTATCGGACCGGAAGGAAGTCGTCTTAGGAATCCTGGGGATCAGCAAGCCGGGCGAAAAGGATCCGACTCTTATGGAACTGCTGAGCGTCTATGCGGAGCAGGTAAGTGCGGCGCTGCATAATAATCTGCTTCGTCTGCTGATTAACGCGAATAATAAGTGCCTGTCAGAAGCGAACACGAAGATACAGAACAGTTATATGCAGACGGTGGAGGCGCTCAGGCTTCTGGTGGATGCCAAGGATCTGTACACAAGAGGCCATTCTGACAGAGTGTCCCGCTACTGCGTGGAACTGGCTAAGGAACTGGGAAGGAATCAAGAATTTATCAACCAGGTACGGGTGGCAGGCCTGCTGCATGATATCGGCAAGATCGGAGTCTCGGATGCCATACTGTGCAAGCCGGATAAACTGACGGAAGAAGAGTATGCAAGTATTAAGAAACATCCGGGAGTGGGGGAGGAGATCCTCTCCTGCATGACCATGTTTGATAACTTGGGCGCTATCGTATGCGCCCATCATGAACGCTATGATGGGGCAGGATACCCCAAAGGACTGAAAGGAAAGGATATACCGGAAGAGGCAAGGATCCTATGCATCGCAGACGCGTTTGATGCCATGATGTCGGATCGGCATTACCGAAAGAGGCTGCCCTTTGAGGATTGTATAAGGCAGTTGAAGGAAGGAAGAGGGACGCAGTTTGATGGAGAACTGGTGGAGGAATTTCTGAAGGTGCTGGAAAGATATGATGCAATCAGCGAAGAATTACAGTGGACTTATGTATAAAAGATAAAGAGGAAAGAATATGGGACAGAAAATCATTTATAACCAGGTAACAGAATACCAGACGCTGCCCCAGTGCCTGATGGATGTAGAACAGAGGCACCGTGGAAAAAGCGTAATCACCACCTATGACTTAAAAGGACAGGCGCACAGTGTGAAGTTCGAGGAATTCGTAGCAGACGTGCGGGCATTGGCCGGTTCGCTATTGACGAAGAAACTGGCCAAGAAGCACGTGGCCATCGTAGGGGAGAATTCCTATGAATGGTTGGTTGTCTTTTGCGCAGTAGGCTGCATTGGGGGCGTAGCCATCGCAGTGGACATAGACCAGGCCGGGGATGAGATTCTGGCAATGACGGAATTTGCGGATGCCTGCTGCGTGTTTGTGGATGCGGCATTCCTTGATGTATTTAAGGAAAGCCAGATGCAGTATGTCATCATGCGCGGCGAAGGAGCAGAGAATTCCTATCACCACCTGCTTAAAGAAGGGGAGAAACTGAAAAAGAAGAATCAGTGGAAAGACTTTTCATTCTGCCCGCAAGTGGAAAAAGACGATCCGCTGGCTATCGTCTATACGTCAGGAACCACCAGCGTATCCAAGCCGGTGGTGCTGTCTCAGTACAACATGATGTTCAATGCCTGCCATACCCAGTCGCTGGTGAAGGTGGGAGAGCGGCTGTTCAATCCGCTGCCTCTATATCATACTTACTCCCTCGTGTGCGGAGTGCTGGACGGGATATCACAGGGGGCGGATATCTGCATGAATACTGGGCTTAAGACGCTGATGAGGGATCTAAGGCTCTATGAGCCGGATACACTGGTTGCAGTGCCGATGATTATGGAAAATCTTCTGAAAGAAGTGCACCGGCGCCAGGAAATTGCCGGTACCAGGGAACAGGCGATGCAGGCGGTTGAAAAGTATACGAGAAGGAAGAAAATGCATCTTCCATGCAGTCCGTATCAGGAGCAGGCGCTGGAGCAGCTGGTAGGGCCGAACCTTAAGTTTATCCCCTGCGGTGGCGCCCAGTTAAGCGTCAAGGTTGCCGAAGAACTGCAGGCGTACGGTGTCGGAGTCTACCAGGGATATGGAATTACAGAATGCAGCCCGCTCATAGGCAGCAATATGAATAAAAAGAATAACCCCGCTTCTGTGGGATTTCCGATTCCGCAGACGCAGATCCGGCTGGATGACGGAGAGATTCTGGTAAAAGGCCCATCTGTCTTTAAAGAATATTATAAGAATTCCCTACTGACAGAGGAGAGTTTTACCGATGAGTGGTTCCATACGGGAGATATCGGCTACAAGGACAGAAAAGGCTATCTTCATATCTGCGGAAGAAAAAAGAACCTGATTGTATTCAGCAATGGCAAGAAGGTTGTGCCGGAAGAACTGGAAGGATATATCCAGGAGATTCCTTTGGTCAAGGAAGTCATGGTATATGGGGCATCGGCCGGAAACGCCATAGACGATGTCACCTTGTCCGCGCTCATCTGCATTGATGAGGAACGGGCTGACACGAATGATACCTTCCAGCTGCTGGAACAGGTTCAGGAGGAAATTACAAAACTGAATAACCGGCTTCCTGATTATAAGAGGATCCAGTCAGTCAAGCTTACAGAGTCGGAATTTAAAAAGACATCCATTCAGAAGAAAAAACGCAGGGAGGTGACGGGATAGATGGAGGAAAAAGTATTGGAGGTCCTCCGGGAGGTGGTCTACGAAGTCACAGGCATAGACAATCTTACCATGGACACGGAATTTGTCAATGATCTGGCATTTAACTCCATGGATCTGGCTAACATGGTCTGTGCGTTTGAGGCCAGATGCGATAAGGAGATCGATATACGGGACGTTAAGAATATGGTTCAGGTGAAAGATGTGGTGCGCTATATTATTGACCACGGCCTAATGGAGGCGAAAGACTGAGATAAGAGCAGTGCTGCATAATAAAATTGCGGCGAAGCGCGGCAAGGATGATTGACATCCGGCCTGCTTCGCCGCAGTTCTTTTATTCGGGATAATGAAGTTGGTTTTCGGTGATGCTCTCCAGTACTTCATTCAGATACTTGCGGGCCAGATAGTTTGCCATTGGAAGATTCATATCCAGATAATTGCCGCAGTCTCTGGCGCTGGCACCTGGAACATCTCCTTCATAGCCTGCTATGAATGCAAACATTTCCTTCATGAGAGGCAGGATGTCCTGGGACTGATACTCCCCGGACAGAATCAGATAGAATCCGGTCCGGCATCCCATAGGACCGAAATAGATCGTCCTGTCTGCATACTCTTCATGGTTGCGAAGAAATGTGGCTGCCAGATGCTCTATGGTATGGACTTCAGCGGTGTTCATCACCGGCTCGTCATTAGGGCTGGTCATGCGCAGGTCAAAGGTGGTCACCGGATGGCCTTCTACATAGTCGATCCTGGATACATACACGCCTGGAACCAGGCGAAGGTGGTCTATTGTAAAACTTGTGATTTTTTCCATAACTACACGCTCCTTTTCTTTTTCGTTGTTATTATAGCATTTTTGACGTGAATTTACTATGAAAAACATTCGAAGGTATGATATACTAACAAGGTACGTTAAGGAGGCATATGATGAAGTTATATATTGTCAGGCATGGCGAGACGGATTGGAATAAGAAGAGGAGAATTCAAGGCCAGGTGGACATTCCGCTCAATGATTTTGGAAGATCATTGGCGAGGAAGACGGCAAAGGGACTGTCGGGCATTCCATTTGAAGTATGCTATACCAGCCCGCTTGGCAGGGCAAAGGAGACGGCCAGACTGATTCTGGAAGGCAGAAAGACGCCTATTTTGGAGGATCAGAGAATTATCGAGATGTCCTTTGGAGATTATGAGGGCAAATGCTGCTCAAAGAGCAACTGGGAATTGCCGGAGAAGTTTCGGAGGTTCTTTGATGATCCTGTGCACTATGAAGCCCCTTGCGGCGGGGAAGATTTTATAGATGTCAGAGAGCGTACCGGCGAGTTCCTAAAGGATATCTGCGGCAGAGGACAGTATCAGTCGAGCAACATATTAATCACGACTCATGGAGCAGCGCTGGCTGGCCTGCTGAACAATATCCGGGGCGAGGAATTGTCCAGGTACTGGGGCGTGGGAGTCCACAAGAACTGTGCCGTGACGGAAGTGGAAGTGACGGACGGCATACCCCGGATCATATCAGAGAATGTGGCCTATTATGACGATGAGATAGAGCCATGGGAAGAATAGAAAAGACATGGAGGAAGAGAAGATGATTAACGATAAGAAAGTATTATTTAGCGGCATGCAGGCAACCGGGAATCTGACGCTTGGCAACTACCTGGGGGCACTGAAGAACTGGGTTACGCTGAGTGATGAATATGAATGTTTCTACAGTGTTGTAGATATGCATTCCATCACGGTAAGACAGGATCCCGCCACTTTGAGAAAGAGGGCAAGAGCGCTTCTTACGCTCTATATAGCGGCAGGGCTTGATCCAAAGAAAAACTGCATCTACTACCAGTCGCATGTATCCGCCCACGCAGAGTTGGCATGGATCCTGAACTGCTTTACCTATATGGGAGAACTGAACCGGATGACCCAGTTCAAAGATAAGTCGGCAAAGCATGCGGATAATATCAACGCCGGGCTTTTCACCTACCCGGTGCTTATGGCCGCGGACATTCTTCTATACCAGGCGGATGTGGTGCCGGTAGGAGTGGATCAGATGCAGCATCTTGAGATCACAAGAGACATTGCTGAACGGTTTAATAATATTTATGGGGATGTATTCACCGTACCGGAAGCATACATCGGAAAAGTAGGCGCGAAAATCATGAGCCTTCAGGAACCATCCAAGAAGATGTCCAAGTCCGACGAGAATCCCAATGCCAGCATCTATCTGATGGATGATCCGGATACCATCATGCGCAAGTGCAAACGCGCCGTGACGGATTCCGAGGCCCAGGTTCTATACCGGGATACGCAGCCGGGAATCAAGAATCTGATTGATATCTACAGCGCATGTACCGGCAAGAAGGCAGAAGAAGTAGAAAAAGAGTTCGATGGAAAAGGATATGGAGACTTCAAGATGGCGGTAGGAGAGGCAGTAGTGTCTGTGCTGAAGCCTCTGCAGGACGAAGTGGCAAGGCTTGAGAAAGACAAGGCGTATATTGACGGAATTATTAAGGAGAATGCGGAAAAAGCAGGATACTTCGCTAATAAGACCCTGCGGAAAGTCCACAAGAAGATCGGCTTCCCGGAACGAATTCGCTAGGCAGGCAGAAAAGAGGGGTGCTACGATGAGAATTCAGACGGCAGGCGAGCAGAAATACTATGATTTTATTCAGGAGAGGGCCAAGAGGCTGCAGACGGGCATGATTGTCTGGGGCAGCCTTCTGGCAGTGGCCTTTATCTGCCTGTTTTCCAATATTGTAATTACGGTTATTCTGGCAGTGGGCGGAGCGTTTCTTGCAATGACGAATATAAAAGCCAGGAGCGAGTTGAAAGGCAAACTGGATCAGATCGAGGATAAAGAAGAGTTCTTCCGCCAGCTTATCGCTCCCGACGTGGCAGAATTTTCGGACTGCCATGTTATCATCGCCAGAGATTATATTCTGGTTTATAAAGATGACATATTTATCTACGCTTTTGCAGATATGGAAAAGGTGGAGGTAGGGATCCAGGGAGAGGTAAAAAAGGTGCTCTTCCTTACAGACTGGCAGGGGAAACGCCATGAGATCATATCCGCTGCCAAAGGAGACGGGATGCAGCGGGAGTTTGACCGGATCTATAAGATGCTGAAGGAGAGGCTAGGAAGATAGAACTTATAAGAAAGATAAATCAAGGCCGGATGAGATGGCAATATTATGCCCTCTCATCCGGCCTTTCCGCATAGTGAATTTTCTGATTCCTAATCGTCTTCCTCGCTCTGGACGGTGTAGGTCTGTCTCTTTCTGGCCATCTCGTCATTTTCCAAGTACTCGTCGTAAGTGGTGATCTTGTCGATCAACTTGCCGCCCGGCACGATCTCCATGATACGGTTGGCAGTGGTCTGCACGATCTGATGGTCATGGGAGGTGAACAGAATCACACCCGGGAACTTGATCAGCCCGTTATTGAGCGCCGTGATAGCTTCCATATCCAAGTGGTTGGTGGGCTCGTCCAAGAGTAGCACATTGGCTCCGGAGATCATCATCTTGGACAGAAGGCAACGGACTTTTTCGCCTCCGGAGAGTACCTTTACCTTCTTGACGCCGTCATCCCCTGAGAAGAGCATACGTCCCAGGAAGCCCCGGACGTAGGTTACGTCCTTGATCTCAGAGTACTGGGTCAGCCATTCTACGATGGTATACTCATTTTCAAATTCTTCTCCGCTGTCCAGCGGGAAGTAGGCCTGGGATGTGGTGACGCCCCATTTATAAGTTCCTTCATCCGGCTCCATCTCGCCGGTAAGAATCTGGAAGAGCGTGGTCTTGGCCTGCTCATTGCTTCCAACGAAGGCTACCTTGTCTTCACGGTTCAGGGTAAAAGTGAGGTTATCCAGCACTTTTTCGCCGTCGATGGTCTTGCTGAGTCCTTCTACGGACAGGACTTCGTTGCCGATCTCGCGGTTCGGGCGGAAGTCGATATACGGATACTTACGGCTGGATGGCTGGATGTCATCCAACTGGATCTTCTCCAGAGCCCGCTTTCTGGAAGTCGCCTGCTTGGACTTGGAAGCATTAGCGCTGAACCGGGAGATGAATTCCTGGAGTTCCTTGATCTTTTCTTCCTTCTTTTTGTTGGCTTCCTTCATCTGACGGATCAGAAGTTGGCTGGATTCGTACCAGAAGTCATAGTTTCCGGCATAAAGCTTGATCTTTCCATAGTCAATATCTGCAATCTGGGTGCAGACTTTGTTCAGGAAATACCGGTCATGGGATACGACGATGACTGTATTCTCAAAATTGATCAGGAATTCTTCCAGCCAGGCGATGGCGTCCAGATCCAAATGGTTGGTAGGCTCATCCAGAAGCAGAATGTCCGGGTTGCCGAACAGTGCCTGGGCAAGAAGGATCTTGACCTTCTCCGGGCCATTCAGATTCTTCATAATCTCATAGTGATATTCCGTGGAAATGCCAAGGCCATTCAGAAGAGTAGCGGCATCGGATTCTGCCCCCCATCCGTTCATGGCGGCGAATTCCGCCTCCAGCTCGCTGGCTTTTATGCCATCTTCATCTGAGAAATCTTCTTTGGCATAGATGGCTTCCTTTTCCTTCATAATCTCATAAAGCCTGGCGTTTCCCATCATTACAGTGTCCAGGACGGGATATTCGTCATACTTGAAGTGATCCTGCTGGAGGAAAGACAGACGCTCCCCCGGCGTGATGATGACATCGCCCTTGGTTGGCTCCAGCTGTCCGGAGAGAATCTTCAGAAAGGTAGATTTTCCCGCGCCGTTGGCGCCAATCAGGCCATAGCAGTTTCCTTCGATAAACTTGATATTAACATCTTCAAACAGGGCCTTCTTGCCGACCCGTAGCGTCACATTGCTTGTACTGATCATAGTATCTGTATGCTCCTTATATATTTGATCTTTTCATATTATATATCCAGCCTATCTTAACAAATATCATGTAAAATAGCAATTAATTTCCGGAAATTGAGAGATTTGGAGAAGATACAGTTTCATTTCTTATGAAAATGGGTATATAATAGCAAGTAAGAAAGCGGGGTATAAAATTATGACGACAGCAACGATTGTACTTGAGGGAGGGGCTACCAGGGGAGTGTTTACTTCAGGCGCCCTGGATTATCTGATGGAGCAGGATTTGTATCTGTCCCATGTGATCGGCGTATCGGCCGGCTCCTGCAATGGAGTGGACTATGTTTCAAAGCAGCCCGGCAGAACCAGGGACTGCATGATACACAAGGAGAAAGAATATAGCTATTATTATGGATTTACTAAGTTCATACGGGAAAAGAGCCTGTTAGATATGGATATGGTATTTGACAAGTATCCCAATGAACTGTTTCCCTTTGACTTTGATACTTATTTTGCCTCGGAGATGGAGTGCGAGATCGTGACTACGAACTGTGAGACTGGACGGGCAGAATATATGAAGGAAGAGGGCGACAGAGACAGGCTTATGAAACTGTGCCGGGCCTCCAGCAGCATGCCGCTTGTATCCCCCATCGTGAATGTGGACGGTATTCCCTATCTGGACGGAGGGCTGGCGGATTCGATTCCGATTAAAAGAGCGCTGGAGAAAGGAAATGATAAGATTGTTCTGATCCTGACCAGGAATCCGGGATACCGCAAGAAGCCTACCACGAAGGCGGTAGCCAATCTGTACCGGAGAGCCTATAAGAAATATCCGAATCTGGTGCGCACCACCATACGGCGCAACCATGTGTATAACAGGCAGATGGAACTGGTGGAACGGCTGGAGGAAGAAGGAAGAATATTCGTGCTCAGGCCGCTGATCCCTACGGTGTCAAGGCTTGAGAAGGATTATGATACGCTGATGCATTTCTATGAGCATGGCTATAAGACTATGAAGAAAGAATACAAGGCGCTGATAGAATACCTGGAAGCCTAGCAGAACAAGGAGGAAAGAAGATGAATCTCTACGAACACCACATAGCGACAAGCGATTCCCAGCAGATGTCCAAAGTTACCAATATGATCCGGGAAGATATTAAAAAGAGTCGCATATCAGAAGGAATTGTCGTTGTCTATTCTCCCCATACGACGGCGGGATTTACCATTAATGAGAACGCGGATCCGGATGTCGTGCATGACATGCTGTATGGACTTGAAGAATCATTTCCTACCAGGACGCGGTATTACCAGCATATGGAAGGCAATTCCCACGCGCATATTAAGACCAGCTTCATGGGGGCGTCCCAGACTTTGATCTTGCATGACGGAGAACTGGTGCTTGGCATCTGGCAGGATGTGTATTTCTGCGAATTTGACGGACCCAGAAACCGAACATTCTATGTCAAGATTATAGAGGGATAGAAGATGGATTATCGCACATTATCAGAATTTCTGGCGCTTGCAGAAAAATTAAAGTGCCGCACGCGGCATTCCTGGATCTCCGGCGGGTGACAGGAGAGCGTGGCAGAGCATACATACCGACTGTGCGTATTCGCCTGGCTTGTTAAGGAGGAATTCCCCCAATATGACATAGTTTGTATGTGAAGGAACTCCGGGAAGCCAGATAGGATGGCTTCCCTTTTTTATAGATCCTCCAAGTTAATTCCTCTTGGAGTTTCCATATGCTTTAAGGTTACATCAAAGATATTCTCTGTATCGCCTGATTTCATGGCGTTCAGTATTGCAAGATGTTCTTCATAAGTATTTTTCATTCTTCCTTTATGGGAGAGGGAGAGTTCTGCAAGTCTCCGCATCCGGTACATGAAGGTATTGTAAATAGAACAGAACTGTTCATTGTCAAGATACTCTATGATTTTCGTGTGGAACTGGAAATCGTACTCGCAGAATTCTTTAATAGACTGGGTAGAATCCAGTACGCGTTTCAGTTTTTCCATAATCCCATCCAATTCCTTAAATAATTTCTTCGCATTCCGGCTTTGGAAAGTCTTGGAAATCTGCAAGGTACAGTAAGATTCCAGGGCTGAACGTACCTGGAATGTCTCATTGACATCCTTGCGGCTCAACTGGTGCAGCATAAAGCCTTTGCTTGGGATAATATCAATATAGCCTTCCTGGGCCAGCCGATGGATGGCATCCCGGAACGGAGTACGGGATATACCCAGTTCCTTTGATAATTTGGTTTCTGAATAGATTTCCTGATAGGAAAGCCTGTTGGTTATAATGAGATTCTGAAGATGCTGGTATGCTTGTTCGTTTAACGGTATCATAAGTACTCCTTAAGTTATAATAAACATTTTTTTAACGAAATGAGTGTAAAAAATACATTTCTAAAGTCTGTAAATATCATACAACAAACAGAGAAACGGGTCAATAGACAGTGATACAGGCAATTGAAAATGATTGTATAAAATGTTAAAAAAATAACAAATGGGGAAGGAGGATTATATGCAGAATGTACAAAAATAAAGACTGAAAACTGTTAAAACAGAGAAAAGAAAACAAGGACTTGACCGGTATACCGGTATGTAGTAGAGTGGAGATAAGAACAGAAGTAATGAACAGATTGCTTCAATGTGAACAATAATGAACACAAAGAAAGGAAGAGGAAAATGAAAGTAGGGTTTATCGGACTTGGAATTATGGGAAGGCCTATGGCAAAGAATATGGTGAAGGCAGGCGTTGACCTGATGGTAGCGGATTTGAACAAAGAAGCTGTTGCCGACGTTGTGGCTGCCGGTGCGAAAGAAGGTACATATGCGCAGATCGGGGCAGAATGCGGCGTGGTGTTCACAATCGTGCCAAACGGCGATATCGTGAAATCGATTCTTTTTGATGAGGGCGGAGTTGCGTCTACTTTAAAGGCGGGCAGCATTGTATGCGATATGAGCTCGGTTACGCCGGTAGAATCTAAGGAATGCTATACTAGGCTGAAAGAGAAGGGCGTCGGATTCATAGATGCACCGGTATCCGGAGGCGAGCCGGGAGCGGTCGCGGGAACACTTGCGATTATGGCAGGAGGAGAAGAGAAAGATTTCCAGGCGTTGAAAGAATACTTTGATATCCTGGGCTCTTCTGCCTTGTTAATCGGCGGTTCCGGAAGCGGCAGTGTTACCAAACTTGCCAATCAGATTATCGTAAATAATACGATCGCCGTTGTATCGGAAGCTTTCGTACTGGCAGCCAAGGCAGGGGCAGATCCACAGAAAGTATATGAAGCGATCCGGGGCGGGCTGGCAGGAAGCGCGGTTCTGGATGCTAAGATCCCGATGATCGTAGAGCGCAATTTCAAGCCGGGCGGTCCAATCCGAATTAACCATAAGGATATTAAGAATGTGGTAAATACCGCACATGCGGTGGATGTACCGATACCATATACCGCTCAACTCTATGAGATTCTCCAGACATTAAAAATCCATGGACATATGGAAGATGACCATGCCGGCATCGTACAGTATTTTGAGAAACTGGCAGACGTTGAAGTAAAGAAATTCGACTAAAGATATAGGACTAAGATAGTAGCAGCGGGAGGATACAGATATGTCAATTGGAGCAGAGGCATTGACCTCATATAAGAAAATTGATGAGGCCTATATTGACGGCCTGTTAAAGAAAGAGATCGAGGCAAGCAATAAGAAGATTGTGGTGCTGGATGACGACCCGACAGGCGTGCAGACGGTTCATGATATCTCCGTCTACACAAACTGGGATAAAGACAGCATCCGGCAGGGGTTTGACGAGGAGAACAGCCTGTTCTATGTCCTGACCAACTCAAGAGGGTTTACGGTAGAGCAGACAACGAAGGCCCACAATGAGATCGCGTCAGTGGTAGACCAGGTTGCAAAAGAGACCGGGAAGGAATATATATTCATCAGCCGGAGCGACAGCACGCTGCGCGGCCATTATCCGCTGGAGACGGAACTTCTGAAGGATAAATATGAGAAGAACACGGGCAAGACGATCGACGGAGAGATTCTCTGTCCATTCTTTAAAGAAGGAGGAAGATATACGGTTGAAAACGTACATTATGTCAAATATGGGGAGAAACTGATTCCAGCCAATGAAACAGAATTTGCAAAGGATAAGACTTTCGGTTATACGGCTGCGACCGTGCCGGAATATGTGGAGGAAAAGACGAAAGGGGCATATAAGGCTGCGGATGTAACCTGCATATCCCTGGAAGATATCCACAATATGGATATTGATAAGATTGAAGCGCAGCTGATGGCTGTCAAGGATTTTAATAAGATCGTGGTAAATGCTGTTGGTTATGCGGATGTAAAAGTATTCTGCACAGCGCTTTACCGGGCAATGGCAAAAGGAAAAGTCTTCATGTTCCGTACAGCGGCAGCCATTGTTAAGGTAATGGGCGCGGTTACAGATCAGCCTCTTCTTACCAGAGGCCAAATGGTAGTCCGGGAAACGGACAAGGGAGGAATCATAGTCGTAGGCTCCCATACGGACAAGACGACAAAACAGGTGGAGGCATTAAAAGAACTGGACGGCATTGAATTTATTGAACTGGATGCCACACTTGTAAAAGATGACGCGGCATTTGAAGCAGAAGTGCAAAGATGTCTTGACCAGGAAGAAGCATGCATCAGGGAAGGAAAGACAGTATGCTGCTACACAAGCCGCGCTCTGATCACCGCTGACACCGGAGACAAAGAAGACGAGCTTCGGCTCTCTGTAAAAATATCTGATGCAGTCCAGTCGTTAGTAGGCCGCTTAAGCGTTACGCCAAGCTTTGTCATTGCAAAGGGAGGAATTACATCCAGCGATGTAGGAACCAAAGCGCTTGCAGTAAAAAAGGCCAATGTGCTGGGACAGATAAAGCCGGGGATTCCTGTGTGGCAGACAGGGCAGGAAAGCAAGTTTCCTATGACTCCGTATGTAATCTTCCCGGGAAACGTAGGAGAAATCACTACGCTGAAAGAAGCGGTTGAAGTATTGATGATTAAGTAATTGTTCATAATGAACATAAACGAACAGTTTTTATTGTGCGCTTTTACGGAAATATTGATAAAATTTAGATTAAATTGACAAAAACGAACATCGGAAGTACAATATAAACATAAAAGAACATTTGTTATGTGAAAGGAGCTAGTTGATGCCTCAATGTGTTGTAATAGCAGATGACTTAACAGGAGCGAATGCCACCGGAGTACTTCTGAAGAAGATGAACTACAAAGCCTACACGGTAATGAATACGGAACGGATTGAACTGTCAACCCTGACGGACTGCGACTGCGTGCTCTATCCCACGGACAGCCGGGGAGTGGAGCCGACAATCGCGTACAACCGGGTACATAACGTGTGCAATCTGCTGAAGGGAAAGGATGTCAAGGTGTATTCAAAGCGTATTGACAGTACGCTGCGAGGGAATCTTGGCAGCGAGACGGATGCCATGCTGGATTGTCTGGGGGAGGAATATGTGGCTATCGTTGCGCCCTGCTTTCCATCCTCAGGCAGAGTCGTAATCGGAGGATATATGCTGGTCAATGGGATGCCGCTTCATAAGACGGATATTGCTCTTGATCCGAAGACCCCGGTCACGATATCCGAGGCGGCGGTATTGTTTGCACAGCAAAGCAAGTACAAAGTATCTTCCATAATGATGAGGGATATGATGCATGGAAAACACTATCTGGCTGACCGGATGAATAAACTCGTGTCAGAAGGAAGCAGGATATTGGTTCTGGACTGTGTGACCCAGGAGGATCTGGATCTGATCGCAGATGCTGTAATTACCAGCAAATTAAAGACTGTGGCGGTTGATCCCGGCGTATTTACAGCTACGCTATCCAGAAAACTGATCGTGCCTGCCAAGAAGAAAGAAAAGAATAGGATTCTTGCTGTGGTGGGTAGCGTCAATCCAAATACAAAGGTACAGATGGAAGAACTCTGGCTCTCCCAGAGAACCCACAATGTATTTGTAAATACGAAGGAATTGCTGGAGGGGCAGGAAAGAAGAGAGGAGGAAATTGTCCGGGCAACAGAAGCCATCCTTAAAGAATGCGACAAGAATGTGGTATGTACCGTGACGGGCGATGGCATCTATCCTGAGAACCGGATAGATTTCAAGCCATATATGGAACGCGACAAATGCACCCTTGATACCGTGACAGGAATAATTAACAGTGCTTTTGCAGAGATTACTTATAGGATATTCAAGGCGGAGCCTGCATTTAAGGGGCTCTATACCAGCGGCGGAGATGTTACAGTTGCCGTGTGCCAGAGATTTAAGACTGCCGGCCTGAGCCTGATGGATGAAGTATTGCCGCTGGCCGCTTATGGACAGTTCCTGAAAGGAGAGTTCGAAGGCGTGCATATCATTACCAAAGGCGGAAGCCAGGGCGGGCGGGATGCGATCAATCAATGTATTACCTATCTGAAAGAAAAACTGTATATATAGAATCTGAATTTTATCAATGAAAGGACGAAGAATTATGAAAAAATCATTAATCGCAGTACCAATTGGGGATCCGGCAGGGGTCGGGCCGGAAATTGTCGCAAAGGCAGTCGCTTCAAAAGAAGTGGCGGATGTGGCAGGATGCATTATCGTTGGCGACAAGACGATCGTGGAAAATGCCATTAAGATCACAGGAGCGGATCTTAGAGTCCATGTTATCAACGAGCCGAAAGAAGGAGACTTCCGGGAGGGAATCCTCAATCTGATCGACTTAGGCAATGTTGATATGGCCGGTTTTGAATTTGGCAAGGTCAATGGAATGTGCGGCAAGGCCGCCTATGAATACATTGCAAAAAGTATTGAACTTGCAAATGACGGCAAGGTTGATGCTGTCGCTACCACGCCAATCAATAAGGAGTCTTTGCGCGCAGGCGGAATCAACTACATCGGCCATACAGAGATTTTTGGCGCCCTTACCGGCACCGAGGATCCTCTGACCATGTTTGAGACGAATGGAATGCGCGTGTTTTTCCTGACCAGGCACGTATCCTTGCGAGAGATGCTGGATATGATTACGAAAGAACGAATCAAGGATTATGTAAAACGGTGCCTGGAAGCCTTGAAGAGGCTGGGCGTAACGGACGGGACAATGGCAATCGCAGGACTGAATCCGCATAGTGGAGAGCATGGTCTGTTTGGATGGGAAGAAGTTAATGAGATCACTCCGGCGGTCGAGGAACTTAAAGCAGAAGGATATGATGTAGTCGGGCCTATTGGGGCGGACTCGGTCTTCCATCAGGCAGCCTTGGGCAAGTATAACAGCGTATTGTCCCTCTATCATGATCAGGGGCATATTGCAACGAAAACCCTTGACTTTGAAAGAACGATTGCGATTACTAATGGAATGCCGATCCTTCGGACATCTGTGGATCATGGAACAGCGTTTGATATTGCCGGAAAAGGAATTGTAAGCGCTGTCAGCATGATCGAGGCCATCTTGTTGGCGGCGAAATACGCACCAAATTTTACAAAGTAATTCTTTAATGAAGGAAGAGGAGAACGAATATGGTAAACGGACTTAGTGGGGAAAGAATGTTGGTTGGACTGGCAATCGGTATTGCCATCCTGATATTTTTAGTATTAAAAACAAAAGTACAGGCGTTTCTGGCACTTATTATCTGTACAGTTATCGTTGGGATTGTCGGCGGAATGCCGCTTTCCACTATTACGCTGGAAGATGGCAAGGCCTTTGGAATCGTAAATTCCATTACCACCGGCTTTGGAGGAACGCTGGGAAGCATTGGCATTATCATCGGCTTTGGCGTTATGATGGGCCAGTTGTTTGAAGCAACAGGAGCTGCAAAAAGAATGGCTCATACATTTCTGAGGTTATTTGGCAAGAAAAGGGAAGAGGAAGCATTAGCTCTGACTGGATTCCTTGTATCGATCCCGATATTCTGCGATTCAGGATTTGTAGTACTTGCACCTATCGCAAAAGCGATTTCAAAGGCAACAAAGAAGTCCATCATCGGGCTTGGAGTCGCACTTGCGGCGGGCCTTGTCATCACGCATTCCATGGTTCCCCCGACACCGGGGCCGCTGGGAGTCTGCGGAATCTTTGACATTGATGTAGGAAAATTTATCCTCCTGTCACTGGTGCTCTCACTTCCGATGGCAATTGCATGTATCGCTTATGCGAGACTGTATCTTTCTAAGAAATATTACCGGATTCCGAATGATGAGGGAGAGATCGTAGAACTTCCTTATCAGGAGCCGGATTACGAGAATGCATTCTCAATGGATGTAAAGGGACTTCCTGGAACATTAGAGTCATTCCTGCCATTGATCGTGCCTATCGTGCTGATTCTGATCAATACGGTTGCCAGCGCACTTGGAAAGACAGAAGGATTTATGGAAATCCTCATTTTCCTTGGACAGCCGATTATCGCGGTAGGGCTTGGACTTCTGGTGGCAATCTTTACATTGGGAAGGAAGCTGGATCGGCATACGGCGGTAACGGAGATGGAACGAGGAATGATGTCTGCAGGTATCATCATGCTGGTTACCGGTGGCGGCGGAGCCCTTGGACAGATCATCAAGGATTCCGGACTTGGTACATATATGGCAGAAGGCCTTGCAAAGACGGCGATTCCGATCATCATCCTTCCGCTTCTGATTTCAACGGCAATGCGCTTCATCCAGGGTTCTGGCACGGTCGCTATGACAACAGCCGCAAGCATCTCTGCCCCGATCGTGATCGCGGCAGGCGTAAGTCCTCTGCTGGGCGCGGTGGCATGCTGCGTGGGCTCCCTGTTCTTTGGATACTTTAATGATAGTTATTTCTGGGTGGTCAACAGGACGCTTGGAGTAAGCGAGGCAAAAGACCAGCTGACAATATGGTCTTTAACATCTACGGTTGCCTGGGCGGTCGGCGTAGTGGAAGTATTAATATTGAATATTTTCATGTAATAGAGTAATATAGATACAGCGGGAGAGAGTCTTCCGCTGTATATTTGCTTTTGAAGAGAGGAGTGGGGCTATGCTTGCAGCAGAAAGGCAGTCCAGGATTGTGGATGTCATCCGCAAGAAGGGAAGCGTCCATGTAGATGAACTGGCAAAGGAACTCAGTGTCAGCCCAATGACCATTCGGAGGGATCTGGTAAAATTACAGCAGGATGACAGAATAGAGCGATGCCACGGAGGGGCGATGGCAAAGCAGGAAGTTACCTATGAGGATAAGCTGACCAGCCATAAAAAAGAAAAAGAGAAGATTGCAAGATGCTGCTTTTCGTATGTCTCAGAAGGAGATACGGTTTTCTTGGATGCGGGGACCACGACTTATGAGATCGCCAGACTGATCAAAGACATCCCAGGAATCCTGATCGTTACCAATGATCTGGAGATCGCCAGGCTTATTAAGGACAGCGACGCGGAACTTTTTATCTGTGGCGGCAGTGTACAGAAATCTACCGGAAGCATGTTTGGACATTATGCAACCCAGATGCTGGCGGATTTTAAGTTCGATGCGGGCTTTTTCGGCGCGGCATCCATCAATGAAGATTTTGAAGTGATGACTCCTACGATAGATAAGATGTGGCTAAAGAGGGAAACGCCCAGACAGTGCAGAAAATCCTATCTGGCGGCAGACAGATCCAAGTTTGGACGACAGGCAATGACAAGAATCAATACTCTAGGAGATTACAGCGCTGTTATTACAGACAAAGAGTTTGCCGAAGCAGATTTGGAAAGACTGGAACATATGAATGCCGTAATTATTGAGGCAAAATAAATATTTGGCGCAAGTGACAGAGGCTTAGACAGTAAGCCGACAAAACGCCGTAACCGTAAATCTGATGATTACGGTTACGGCGTTATTATGATTGCCTTAATAGGCGACTTCCTGAAGATAAAGTCCCTTTGGGTCGCAGGGGGCGCTTGCCAGCTGTCTTCCCGCGAAAATCTCCTCGATATCTTCCTTTCTTCTGGTGCCAAAGCCGATATCCATCAGCGTGCCTATGATGAGGCGCGCCATATTGTGCAGGAAGTCATCCGCATGTATCAGAATCTGCATCTCCTCCGTATCCCCATATACCTCGATCTCAAATATCTGGCGTTCCGTGGACTTGCTCTTCTTCGCGGTGGAGAAGTTCTTGAAATCATGCGTTCCGATTAAAAGCATGGCGGCCTGCTGCATCACCCGCTTGTCAGGTATCTTAAAACAGTGGTAGGTGTACTTCCGGTCAAATACACTGGGGACATCATCGATGGTCATGCGATAGACGTAAGTCTTGGAGGCGGCATTGAGCTGGGCGTGGAAACGTTCCGGAACCTCCTCAACCTCCGTGATAGCGATATCCATGGGAAGATAGCGGTTCAGATAATGCTTGATCTCCAGGACATCCATCTTGGACTCCGTCTTAAAATTGGCAATCTGGGCATAGGCATGGACGCCTACTTCCGTGCGACATCCGCAGTTCAGTTCGATTAGATATTCGCCGCTCATCTTTCTTAAGACTTCTATTATCTTGTTGGATACCGTATTATTGGATTCTTCCTTGCCAAGGCGTGTCCAGCCCTGGTAGCGGCTGCCGTCATATTCTATCGTTAATTTGATGTTCCTCATACGCTTTTCTCCTTTGATTATGTGTCATCTATCTGTAGAATTGTACAATGGAAAGTACATAAAATTAATTTAAGTATATCAAATCTTGTGCTATAATGAAAGAGCCTGGCAAGAAAAGAATAGAAAGAAATTGTAGGAAACAGTAGGGAAGGGCAAGTCATGGTACATTCAATATCGAAGGAAGAACTGCTGGAGGCAGGATGCCTGCATGCCGGGAAGCTGGATGAGGCATTTGCGTTATACAGAAGCGCTATTATATCTGCAAATAACGAATCTGATATGCTTGTTTTCATCAGGAGACTATACAGCGTAAATGAGGGGGCAGTTTTTGCGGACTTCTATTATCCGGTCCTGGATGCGCAGTCCCAGGAAAGATTCCGGGCATGCCTTAATGGGCCGCAGCTTAAAATGGCAGAAGCGTTCCAAGCATCCGACGGACAGGTATATTATCCGCTGGAAGAGGAAAGGATGCTGGACTTTCTTGTTGTGGCCACGGCCAGAAACTGGCTGTTTTCAACATTTTATTTTGCTGATAAAAAAGCGATGCTGTGGGGAAACTATGATTTGAAATTTCCGATATTCTGCGAAGATGAAGCAAATCTGCAGGAATACATGGAACTTGCCAAAGTATATGGATTGGAGTGTCATAAATGAGTATAAAGAGTAAAAAAGTATCAGAAACAATGGTGCAGACCGTTCATATGGTCCGGCCTAACCACCTGAATGCGGCAGGCCGCCTGTTTGGGGGCATGCTGATGCAGTGGATTGACGAGGTGGCCGGACTGGTGGGAAAACGGCATACCCATATGAACGTGATCACCGCCTCTGTTGATAACTTAAGATTCCTAAGAGGCGCCTACCAAAGAGACGTGGTAGTCATCATTGGGAAGGTGACATATGTGGGGAATACTTCCATGGAAGTCAAGGTGGATACCTATAAGGAGTCCCTGGAGGGGGAGCGCACGCCAATTAACCATGCTTACTTTACAATGGTGGCACTGGATGAAAACGATAAGCCGACCCAGGTTCCAAGGCTTGAACTGGAGACTGACGAAGAGCGGGAAGAGTGGGAGAGAGCAAAAAAAAGACGCGAAATCCGTATGATGAGAAAAGAAGAAGGCTTCTAGATATAAAAAAGCAAGGCGTATAAACTGCACGCCTTGCTTTTTTTTGAAATGCTTGGAAAGCGGCGGGGCTGCCCGGTGGTATCAGGACACTGCCTAGACGCCGCCCTTTTTCATGTAGGTGGTCACCATCTTTACCATGTTCTCAATCTGATCCTGTTCTTCTTTGGGCTTTCCTTCTTTGAGAACGGCAATGATCAGGGACATCTCGTCAGGGGTAAAACGGACGCCTTTTTTGTTGGCGCTGGTAATCAGCGCCATCATCACGGGAGCCAGGGACTTGCCTGACTTGCCCTGGGTCTGCTTGGACGCGGTCTTGATCAGTTCCAGCTTCACCGGGTCGATATTCTTCATTGCGGGATGGTTAATCCAATCATTCATTGTCTGATTCTCCTTTCTGATTGTCCGAATTGGCTTGATTCATTTCTTCGTCAAACATGCTGCTGTACGTATTGAACATTTCCTGCTGGTCGGGACTTAGCATGCCTTTCATCAGATCCATGGGATTAAAGGCGCCAAAGCCCTGGCTTGCGGAGCCATCCGTATTCTGGGAAGCAGCCTCGGACATTTCCTGCATTCCCTGCATCATTTCTATCATATTCATCATGGCTTCCATCTGTTCCATCATTTCTTTTTCTCCCGGTTCCATGAAAGGCTTCAGTTCATCTATTATTCTAAAGGAAGGGCCGTGGGAGGAAAATCCGTGGAAATATTCCATAGTGTGCCTTAATTCCAGGAACTTTATATAGATTGCCATAAAACGCTGCATGGATTGGGGAGTGTATGGAAGCAGCAGTTTTAAAGAATACAGATAAGGCGGCGTGACCATGCTGTCAAAAGGGGTCATCGGCTTCGGTGGTTTTCGTTCCATAGGCACTCCTTAAAATAACGTTGTAAATATATATGTTACGAGAATGGGTTTTATGAAATATGCCCAAACTAAATATAAAGATTTCCATATATTATAAGGTAGGAATGAAGTATGTAAAGGAGACAGGCCCATGAATAGGAAATTAATCATTGACGGAAATGCGGTGTACGAGATCGATGAGGAATGCATGCTGAAGAAACGTCTTGATGAAGAGAAACTCAAAGAGGATGAGTCAAAGAATTCACATCAGGATAAAAGAAAGGAGGCGGAGTGATATACTCCGTCTCCTTTTTCCCTGCCCATAGGAAAATCCTATAGGCAGGGTTCTTTTTAAGTCAGAAAAGGATTAGCATCCGCATCCGCAGTCGCATCCGCATCCATTGCCGTTGCCGCCGAAGCCGCCACAGCAAACGAGAAGCAGGATGATCCAGATACAGCTGTCATTGCAGCATCCGCATCCATTGCCGTTGCCGCCGAAGCCGCCACAGCAACAAAGAAGCAGGATGATCCAGATACAGCTGTTGTTGCCAAAGCCACACCCACAGTCTCCTCCTCTTCCTACAGAATCACAGCCACATCCACAGTTCGTAGCACTTAAATCGCTCATATTGAAATCCTCCGTTTATGATATTTACAGTACATAATATGCGAGGGGTTTCAATGTGTGAGATGATTTGACTTAATATTTTACCAGCCGTTTTACAGAGTGCTGGAACTGGAAGGCATTCTTCTGCAGCCTTAACTTTTCAACCACCGGGACTTTCTCTTTTACATAGTCATCGTAAAGCGTGAGAAGATAGGCAATGGTAAGGTTTCGGTTTTTATACCAGGTGAAAAGAAGCCAGTTCATAATATCAGGATGCCAGTATTTTTCCGGAATGCTGGCGCCGCGCAGCAAGATGACGTATTTGATAGCCTGCATGGACAGCTGGGCGAGCCGGCTGGAGCGGTCCTTCTCCTTGAAAAGGGCGTCGCTTTCTACAATAATATCGTACAGCGCGCTGGCAGCCTTCCAGTATGTAACAAAAGTAGGGGCACAATCCTCCTCGGGTTCCTCCTCATTACGCAGGTCGAAGGTTTGCATGACAGCTGTTCGTCCGGTAATCTCCCTGTCATATTCGGAACGTTTCTTGGGATCTGAAAGGATGCGGTAGGCCTCCAGGATCTCCTGCATCTGCTCCGTCGTGTCAACTCCCAGTTTCATATTTACGTCAGGATGGTATCTTTTGGCTAGAAGGTTCTTGGCGGCAGTAATCTCATCCAACGTGGCTTTCACAGATACCCCTAAAATATCATAATAATTCTTGTTCTCCATTATATCCTCCCCTTATCAATACATGGACCTAGAACATAATTATCTTACGACAAATCCGGCAATAAATCAATTTTATTTCAAAGAAATCTTTTAATTTCATTTTAATACGAACGGGCATCCCTTTAACACCCATTTTATATGCTCCATGCTATCTTGAGATTAAGGAAAGGAAGATAAGATATCAGGAGGTAATCGATATGAAAAAGCAAGTGAATGACGAAGTGATGACAGACCTATGCATGAAGGTGAAAAAATATGTAGAAGAAAAGGACTGGGATTCTTGTATGGAACTGATCCCAAGATATATGGAACGGTACCCCAACAGCGCGGTACCCCATAACCTGCTGGGAATCGTGCTGGAGAGCCAGGGGCATCATCCCGATGCAATGCGGCATTTCCGCGCGGCATGGTCGCTGGATCCGACATTCATGCCAGCAAGCCAGAATATAGATGCCTATTCCCTCTATGACAGCGAAAAGGATGTTAAGCCGGCCTATACGGCGGATGACTGCCTGACAGAGAGGCGGCCCACCCTTTTAGAGAAATCCGGTTTTTTTCTGAGACGCCTGAGGACGGTCAAAAAGAAGGTCCAGGCGGCATAGGACAGAAATAGCTGCTATATAAGCAATACGCTGTAGGAGGAAAGAAAAAAATGACAAATTCAATTATCCAATATGTACTTTACCTTGTAATACTTGTTGCCCTGGCCATCCCGCTGGGGGGCTACATAGCAAAGGTTATGAATGGAGAGAAAGTATGGATTGGCAAAATTATCTCCCCGGTGGAGAATCTCATCTACAAGATACTTAAGGTGGACCAAGATGAACAGATGAATTGGAAGAAATACGCGGCAAGCGTTGGGATGTTCAGCATCTTCAGTTTCCTTCTGCTGTTCGCCATTCTGATGTGCCAGGGGTTCCTGCCCTGGAATCCCCAGAAGATTCCCGGTATGAGTCCGGATCTTGCATTCAATACGGCCGTCAGTTTTGTGACCAATACCAACTGGCAGGCATACAGCGGAGAAACTGGCCTGTCATACTTTTCACAGATGGCCGGACTTACGGTGCAGAACTTTGTATCCGCAGCTGTAGGAATCGCAGTGCTGTTCGCACTGATCCGCGGATTCATTAAAGTGAAGAAGGAAGGGCTTGGCAGTTTCTGGGCGGATCTTACCAGAATCGTATTATATGTTCTGATTCCGTTGTCCATTGTAGTTGCCGTGGGCCTGGCTTCTCAGGGAGTCGTTCAGAATATGAAGGAATATGAGACGGTCCGGCTTCTGGAACCGGTCCGGGCAGAGGATGGAGAAGAGATAACGGAGGCAACCGTTCCGATGGGACCGGCGGCCAGCCAGGTTGCCATCAAGCAGCTGGGAACCAATGGAGGAGGATTCTTCGGAACCAATTCGGCGTATCCGCTTGAAAATCCTACGCCTTTTTCAAATATGCTGGAGATGATCTCCATCCTGCTGATTCCGGTTTCATTATGCTTCACCTTCGGAAAGGCGTTGAAGGATAGGCGGCAGGGCCGTGCCATTTTTGCGGCTATGGCGATCATGCTGGTGCTGGCGCTTGCAGGCGTTGCCATAGCCGAGCAGAATGCGACGCCGCAGCTTATGGCAGACGGGCAGGTCAATATTGAGGCGACAGATGGACAGAGCGGCGGTAACATGGAAGGAAAAGAATCCCGGTTCGGAATCGCAGCCAGTTCTACATGGGCGGTATTTACGACGGCTGCATCCAATGGATCCGTCAACTCCATGCATGATTCTTATACCCCTTTAGGAGGCGCGATTCCCATGCTTCTTATGATGCTTGGAGAAGTCGTATTTGGAGGTACCGGCTGCGGATTATATGGCATGCTTGGATTTGCCATCATGACCGTCTTCATAGCAGGCCTTATGGTAGGGCGGACGCCGGAATATCTGGGCAAGAAGATCGAGCCTTTTGAAATGAAGATGGCCTGCGTCATATGCCTTGCCACGCCGGTAGCCATATTGATCGGAAGCGGTATTGCCGCAGTTCTTCCGCAGAATCTGGATAGCCTGAATAATACGGGCGCACATGGATTATCCGAGATACTGTACGCCTACTCATCAGCCGGGGGCAACAATGGTTCGGCATTTGCGGGATTTGGCGCAGATACGCCATTTCTCAATATCTCTCTGGGGCTTATAATGGCTCTGGTGAGATTCGTGCCTATGATGGCAGTGCTGGCCATTGCGGGAAGCCTTGCAAGGAAGAAGCAAGTAGCGACGACAGCAGGCACTTTGTCAACCTGCAATGCGATGTTCGTAGGATTATTGATCTTCATCGTTCTGCTGGTTGGAGCATTGAGTTTCTTCCCGGCGCTTTCATTGGGGCCGATCGCAGAACATTTACAGATGATAGGGTAGGAGGCATTAAGTATGGAAAAAGTAAAAAAAACCAGTCTTGCAGATGGAAAGATGATAAAAAGAGCCATCAAAGATTCATTCATAAAACTATCGCCGATGACAGAAGCGAAGAATCCGGTCATGTTCCTGGTATACGTCTCAGCAATTCTGACAACTGGGCTGTTTGTATTGTCACTCGTGGGAATCCAGGATGCGCCGGCAGGATTCATCTTCGGAGTGGCGATCATCCTGTGGTTCACTGTCCTTTTCGCTAACTTTGCGGAGGCGATTGCCGAAGGAAGAGGAAAGGCCCAGGCAGACGCTTTAAGGGCATCCAAGAAAGATGTGACGGCCCACAAGATCCCTTCCATTACAAAGAAGGAAAAGGTGGAAGATGTAAAGTCTGCGTTCCTTAAGAAAGGGGAACTGGTTATCGTCAAGGCCGGAGAGCAGATACCGGCAGACGGGGAAGTCATCGAAGGTGCTGCATCCGTCGATGAAAGCGCTATCACAGGAGAGTCGGCGCCGGTAATCCGGGAGGCAGGCGGCGACAGAAGCGCAGTAACAGGAGGAACCACCGTGTTGTCAGACTGGATCGTAGTGCGTGTCACCAGCGAGGCCGGAGAGAGTTTCCTGGACAAGATGATTGCAATGGTTGAAGGGGCATCCAGAAAGAAGACGCCCAATGAGATCGCGCTGGAGATATTCCTGATTGCCCTGACGATCATCTTTATCTTGGTTACTGTATCGCTGTACGCGTACTCCCTGTTCTGTGCAGATCAGGCGGGGATTGAGAATCCGACTTCCATCACTTCGCTGATCGCTCTTCTGGTCTGCCTTGCTCCAACCACCATCGGCGCATTGCTGTCCGCCATTGGTATTGCGGGAATGAGCAGGCTGAACGAGGCAAACGTGCTGGCTATGAGCGGACGGGCCATTGAGGCGGCCGGGGACGTAGACACGCTTCTTCTGGATAAGACAGGGACCATCACGCTTGGAAACAGGCAGGCCAGCGAATTTATTCCAGTAGACGGCCACACCGTTTTGGAGGTGGCTGACGCTGCCCAGTTGTCCTCGCTTCCGGATGAGACACCGGAAGGCCGCAGTATTGTCATTCTCGCCAAGGATGAATTTGGAATACGCGGGAGGGATCTTGAGGACTTAGAGATGGAATTCATCCCATTTACCGCCAAGACCCGCATGAGCGGCGTCAATGCAAAAGGAATGGAAATCCGCAAGGGGGCTGCAGAGGCAATCAAAAAATATGTGGAAGCAGGGGGAGGCATCTTCAGCAAAGAGTGCGAAGATGTTGTGAAAAGGATTGCGGGAAAAGGGGGCACGCCCTTGGTCGTCGCAAAGAACCATCTGGTAATCGGAGTCATCTATTTAAAAGATATCATTAAGTCCGGCGTGAAGGAGAAGTTTGCAGATCTTCGAAAGATGGGGATTAAGACCGTGATGATCACCGGAGACAATCCGATGACTGCAGCGGCGATCGCAGCAGAAGCAGGCGTGGATGATTTCCTGGCGCAGGCCACGCCGGAGGGCAAGCTGGATATGATCCGGGAACTGCAAAGGAAGGGGCATCTGGTGGCAATGACCGGAGATGGGACGAATGACGCGCCGGCGCTTGCACAGGCAGATGTGGCAGTTGCCATGAATACCGGAACCCAGGCTGCAAAAGAAGCGGGCAATATGGTAGATCTGGATTCCTCGCCGACGAAGCTGATCGATATCGTGCGAATTGGAAAACAGCTGCTCATGACGAGAGGGAGCCTGACAACGTTCAGCATTGCCAATGATCTTGCAAAATATTTCGCCATTATCCCGGCTCTGTTCATGGGGGTGTATCCGGGACTGGCCGCGCTTAATATCATGGATCTGCACAGCGCGCAGAGCGCCATATTCTCGGCAATCATATACAATGCGCTGATTATCATCGCATTGATCCCGTTGGCGCTTAAGGGCGTCAAGTACAGGGAAGTATCAGCAGGAAAACTGCTTAGAAGGAACCTTCTGGTCTATGGAGCAGGCGGCATCGTTGCGCCATTTTTGTGTATCAAAGTGATTGATATGCTGATTGTGGCATTAGGATTCCTGGTATAAATGAAGAAAGAGGTGTGGGTTATATGAAAATATTAAGATCAGTAACAGGAAAGGCATTGGCAGTCCTGGCGGCATTTACTATATTGTGTGGGATTCTATATCCGCTGGCGGTTACCGGAATTTCCCAGCTGCTCTTTCATGACAAGGCAAATGGGAGTATCATAGAAGTGGACGGGGTCAAGTATGGAAGCGAACTTCTGGGGCAGGAATTTACAGGCAAGGAATATATGTGGGGACGTATCATGAGCACGAACACGGAGACCTTCACGGATGAAAAAGGAAATGCCACGATATACGCAGGTCCCTCCAACAAATCACCGGCAAGCCAGGACTATGAAGAACAAGTGAAGGAACGGATCGCCATGATTCAGAAGGCCAATCCAGACGCGAAGGAGGAGAGCATTCCGGTAGATCTGGTCACAAATTCGGGGAGCGGCCTGGATCCTCATATCAGCGCCGATGCAGCTAAGTACCAGGTGTCAAGGATCGCAAAAGAGCGGGATATGCAGGAAGAAGAGGTGGAGAAGATCATTGACAAGTATACGACAGGCAGATTCTTAGGCATCTTTGGAGAGAACACGGTCAATGTGCTGGAAGTCAACCTTGCATTGGATGGCATTTTGAAGTAAGATAGGTGCGGTGGAAAAGATGAGCTTATATGAAGATAAGAGAAATCCCGATCTGTTCCTGAAGCAGATCATGGAAAGCGAGAAGGAGCAGAAACGGAAAGGGAGACTAAAAATATTTTTCGGATACGCAGCAGGCATAGGGAAGACCTATGCCATGCTGTCGTCTGCGCATAAGGCGAAAGAATCGGGGATTGATGTGGTGGCGGGATATATCGAGCCGCATACCCGGCCGGAGACCATGGCTCTCACAGAAGGGCTTGAGATGCTTCCGCCCAGGAAGATTTCCTATAATAATATAGAACTGAAAGAATTCGATTTGGAGGCGGCGCTAATAAGAAAGCCGGAGATTCTGCTGGTGGATGAACTTGCCCATACGAATGCAGCCGGCTCAAGGCATGAGAAGCGCTACCAGGATATCAAGGAACTCTTAAGAGCAGGCATAAATGTGTATACAACCGTCAATGTACAGCATCTGGAGAGCCTGAACGATTCCATCGCGGGTATAACCGGCGTTATGGTAAGAGAGCGGATTCCCGATTCCGTGTTCGATGAGGCTGACCAGGTGGAGTTGGTGGATATCGAGCCGGAAGAACTGCTGGAGCGCATGAAGCAGGGAAAGATCTATGGGGAGAAGCAGGCCAGCCGGGCCATGTACCATTTTTTCACGAAAGAGAATCTGGTGTCTTTAAGGGAGATTGCCCTGCGTAGAATGGCGGACCGGGTGAATCTGGCCCAGGAAGCCATATCCAACGGGGGCGCAGAGACGGTGGAGCATATATTGATCTGCCTGTCGCCGTCTCCCTCCAACCAGAAGGTGATCCGTCAGGCGGCAAGGATGGCCGGGGCATTCCACGGAAAGTTTACCGCCTTGTATGTGGAGACGCCAGATGCTTCCGGCATGACCAAGGAAGATATCCGGCAGTTAAATGAGAATACCAGGCTTGCTGAACAGCTGGGCGCCAAGGTGGTAACTTCCTATGGAAGCGATATCGTGGAAGAGATCGGAGCATATGCCAAGGTATCCCGGGTCTCCAAGCTGGTGCTTGGAAGGACGTATACCAAGCGTAGAATGCTATTTATCCGGGACAGTTTCTCGGAGCAATTGAGCAGGCAGGCACCCTCCCTGGAGATCTTCCTGATTCCGGACGCCTATGATAAAAAGTACCTGAAAGGGAAGAAGAAACGCAAGCAGGCTAAGGGCAGAAAGAATACCGGAAAAGATCTGATGATCTGCATAGCAAGCCTTGCAGGTTCCACGATCGCAGCGTTTGCCCTGAACCGTATATTTGGATTCAGCGCGGCGAATATCGTCATGGTGTATATGCTGAGCGTGCTGACCTGCGCAATATTTGCCAGCCGGCAGATCTGGGGAACTATTGCCAGCGTGATGAGTATCCTGGTATTCAATTTTTTCTTTACAGAGCCGTTTCGGACGCTTCAAGTCAATGATCCGGGGTATCTGATCACCTTCGGAGTCATGTTTATTACAGCGGTTATCAGTTCTACGCTGACCCGCAAGGTCAAGGATTACGCAAGATCGAATGCCCGCAAGGCGTATCGGACAGAGATCCTGCTGGAAACCAGCAGGAAGCTGCAGGACGCATCCACACTGGAGGACATTGCCGCGAAGACGGCGGAACAGCTGGGGATGCTTCTGGAGCGGAATATTTACTTTTATCTGGGAAAACCGGAGAAAGATAATGCACCGATTGTCTATAAGGTTCATGAGGATGCACCAGAGATTCTGGATGATACGGAACTTGCAGTAGCCCAGTGGAGCTACCGCAATAACAAGCATGCCGGATATACCACGCAGACCCTCCCCGGAGCCAGATGTCTGTGCATGGCGGTGCGCAGCACGGACAAGGTCTTCGCGGTGGTAGGAATCGATATGGAGCGGCGGGAGATTCCGGCTTTTGAAGAGGGGATCATGGGGGCGATTCTGAATGAGTGCGCATTTGCCCTTGAGAAGGAGGAATGGATGCTCTCCAGCAAGGAGTCCGCGGTAAGACTGCAGAAAGAGCAGTTAAGAGCCAATCTTCTAAGGTCCATTTCCCATGATTTGCGGACGCCTCTCACCAGCATTTCCGGAAATGCGGAGACCTTGCTGGGAAATGGAGAGCAGATTAAAACAGAGCAGAAGAACGCGATCTATAAGGATATCTACGATGACTCCATGTGGCTGATCAATCTGGTTGAGAATCTACTGTCGGTGACCAGGATCGAGAATGGCTCCATGGAACTGAACCTACAGGGTGAGATCATGGAAGATGTGATCATGGAGGCTCTAAGGCATGTGAACCGCAGGGGAAAAGAGCAGGAGATTGAAGTGGACTGCGATGAATTCCTGATGGTCAGGGTAGACGTGAGGCTGATGATGCAGGTGATCATCAATCTGGTGGACAATGCCATCAAGTACACGCCGCCGCTTTCCATAATCAGCATTAAGGCGAAGCGGTTCGGGGATCGGGCGGTCATCTCCGTCTCAGATAACGGACCTGGAATTCCTGATGACCAGAAGGAAGAACTGTTCCGCATGTTCTATACCGTCAATCATTCCGTGGCGGACGGCAGGAGGGGCATGGGGCTTGGCCTTACACTCTGCCAGGCCATTGTAGGTGCCCATGGAAGTAAGATCAAGGTATATGACAATGTGCCCCAGGGAACCATATTCCGGTTTGAACTGAAAGTGGAGGATGTAAAGTTATGATGACGAATGGAAAACCGTATATTCTGGTGGTGGAGGATGACGCTCCTGTAAGGAACCTGATTACGACGACGCTGGAATCGCAGAATTATAAGTATATGGCTGCTGCCAATGGGAATCAGGCAGTCATGTCCGCGGCATCTGGAAGCCCGGACATTATTCTGATGGATCTGGGACTTCCGGATATGGACGGCGTGGACGTGATCAAGAAGATACGCACCTGGTCCGTGGCTCCGATTATCGTGATCAGCGCCCGTAGCGATGATCATGACAAGGTGGATGCCTTAGACGCAGGGGCGGACGATTATCTGACGAAGCCCTTCAGCGTAGAGGAACTGCTGGCAAGGCTGCGCTCAACGCTTCGGCGCGTCCAATATCTGATGCAGAAGGACGAGGGAAATGCAAGCATTTTCCATAATGGCGAACTGACGATTGATTATGGTGCGGGAACGGTATCTATCGGAGATCATGAGATTCATCTTATGCCTTTGGAATATAGCCTTTTATGCCTTCTGGCAAAAAATGTGGGGAAGGTGCTTACTTATCAGTTCATCCTGGATAAAGTATGGGTCAATGCCATTGAGAGCGATAGGTCTTCCTTAAGAGTCTATATGGCTTCTCTTCGAAAGAAGATAGAGAAAGACAAGAACCACCCCCAATATATTCAGACGCATATTGGTGTCGGATACCGGATGATTCGAATATCCTGATAAAAAAGGATATTTTAACATGAATCATGTGAAACAGGCAGTGCATTATTGGTGCAGTGATACGATAGAAGCAATGAATAATGGCAGAGACGTATGCGTGGCCGTACTGGACACAGGGCTTGCCATGCACCCCGACTTTACCGGAAGGGTCATAGGGTTTAAGGATTGCGTGAACGGACGGCATGGCTTATATGACGACAGCGGCCATGGGACCCATGTGACAGGAATCCTGGCGGGGGACGGGCGCGCCTATCGAGGCCTCTATGGGGGGATGGCACCCAAGGCCAGGCTGGTTATCGTCAAGGTTCTGGATGAAGGCGGGGAGGGGAGCATTCGGCAGATCCTGGAGGGAATCCGGTGGATCTTTAAGAACCGGCTTAAATATGGCATCCATGTGGTGAATCTATCGGTGGGAGCAAAGACAGGCCTGGAGGAGCCTAAGGAGAATGAACTGCTGCATGCAGTGGAGCAATTGTGGGATGCGGGTATTGCGGTAGTGGTGTCTGCCGGTAACTACGGGCCGGGAGAAGGGACGGTGGCAGTACCCGGAAACAGCCGGAAAGTAATTACCGTGGGGGCAATGGGTAATTCCAAGGTAAAGAATAACTGCTCCGGACTTGGTCCCACGCAGCAGTGCATCGTAAAGCCTGACCTGGTGGCGCCGGGCTATCAGATTATGTCCTGCAATGCAGGTTATCCGAAGGATCGAAGGCCCTATGTTATGAAAAGCGGGACGTCTATGGCAACGCCAATAGTGGCAGGGGCGATTGCTTTATACCTGTCCAAATATCCAGATGCGGGAAATGTAGAGATTAAACTGCTGCTGAGGGAGCGGTGCGATAAGGCTGGAAAGAAGATGCCCTTCTATGGATGGGGAATTCTGAATGTAGAGAGACTGCTGAAAGAAAAATGAGGCGAACGGGATCCAGACAGATGACGAAGACGATAACGGCCTGGTGACTTCCGAGGACGAGGATGTGCCGCTTGCCAATATCGACGGCTCAAAAGGAGGAAGTCTTGGGGCGGCGGCATGCAGCCGGAGACGGAAGCAATTAATAAAAAGGTTTACGGGGTGTCAAGAAAAAATACTTGACACCTTTATTTTTTTGTTATATGATAACACAGGTGAGAAAATGAATGAGATATTAGAACAGGCATTGCTATACGATTTTTATGGAGAACTTCTGACCAAGCATCAGAAGGAGATCTATGAACAGTTCGTATTGGAAGACCTATCCTTGGGAGAGATTGCAAAAGAGGCAGGCATCAGCCGCCAGGGCGTGCATGACCTGATCAAGAGATGCAATCAGACGCTTAAGGACTACGAAGATAAACTGCAGCTGGTAGCAAAATTCGTGGCTGTCAAGGATAAGGTGAAGCAGATTGACGATTTGCTGGATGGATATCAAGAAAGCGATATCCATGACATTATAGAGAAGATCCGCAGGATATCCGGCGAGATCATAGAGGAGTTGTAAAATGGCATTTGACAGTTTGACAGAAAAACTTCAGAACATTTTCAAGAACTTAAGAAGTAAAGGCCGACTGACCGAAGATGATGTAAAGGAAGCCCTCAAAGAGATCAAGAGGGCGCTGCTTGCGGCGGACGTCAACTTCAAGGTTGTTAAGGATTTTATTAAGAACGTTCAGGAGCGGGCCATAGGCCAGGACGTGATGAACGGACTGAATCCGGGCCAGATGGTGATTAAAATTGTCAACGAGGAACTGGTGAAGCTGATGGGCTCCGAGACTACGGAGATCGCGCTTCAGCCGGGAAGCGCCATCACGGTCATCATGATGGCGGGCCTTCAGGGAGCTGGAAAGACGACAACCACTGCCAAACTGGCAGGGAAATATAAGGTAAAGGGTAAGAACCCTCTTCTGGTGGCCTGTGACGTATACCGACCGGCGGCGATCAAGCAGTTACAGGTTAATGGCGAGAAGCAGGGCGTGGAAGTGTTCGCCATGGGCGAGAGCCATAAGCCGTCCAACATTGCCAAAGCGGCGATCGAGCATGCACAGAAAAACGGCAACCGGATCGTGATTCTGGATACAGCCGGACGCCTTCATATTGATGAAGATATGATGGCGGAGCTGGCAGAGATCAAGGAAGCGGTGAACGTTCATCAGACAATCCTGGTGATCGATGCCATGACAGGACAGGACGCGGTGAACGTGGCCAAAGAGTTTAATGAAAAGATTGGCGTAGACGGAGTCATCGTCACCAAGCTTGACGGCGATACAAGGGGCGGCGCGGCGCTGTCTGTAAAGGCAGTTACCGGAAAGCCGATCCTATATGTAGGTATGGGAGAGAAACTCTCTGATCTGGAACAGTTCTATCCGGATCGGATGGCATCCCGTATTCTGGGAATGGGAGACGTGCTCGCTTTGATCGAGAAGGCGGAGGCCGAGATCGATGAAGAAAAAGCAAAGCAGATGTCCCAGAAACTGAAAAAAGCCCAGTTCGATTTTGAAGACTATTTGGAAAGCGTAAAGCAGATGAAGAACATGGGAGGCCTTGGCAGCATCATGAGCATGATGCCAGCGCTGGGCGCAGGCATGGGCAAGATGAAGGATCTGGACGAAGACCAGACGGCCCAGGCAGAGAAGAATATGGCAAGGATGGAGGCCATGATCTATTCCATGACGCCGGAGGAAAGAAGGAATCCGGATCTTCTGAATCCTTCCAGAAAGCACAGGATTGCAAGAGGAGCAGGGGTAGACATCAGCGAAGTCAACCGGATGGTCAAGCAATTCGGCGAGATGAAGAAGATGATGAAGATGGTGGGAAAAAGCGGCAGAAAAGGAAAGTTCCGCCTGCCGTTCTAAAGTTGGTATACCGCGCAGGCGCGCGTTATATAGATAATGAAAAAATATTATGGAGGTGAAATACTATGGCAGTAAAAATCAGATTAAGAAGAATGGGACAGAAGAAGGCTCCTTTCTATAGAATCATCGTTGCTGATTCCAGATCACCAAGAGATGGCAAGTTCATCGATGAGATCGGTACTTACGATCCGAACTGTGATCCTAGCGCAATCAAGGTTGACGAGGAAGCAGCTAAGAAGTGGTTAAGCAATGGTGCACAGCCTACAGAAGCAGTAAGCAAGATTCTTAAAGCAGCTGGCATTGAGAAATAAGACATGCCTTTGGAGGTGCACGATATGAAAGAATTAGTTGAGGTTATCGCGAAAGCGTTAGTCGACGATCCTGACAGCGTTGTTGTTAATGAGCGTGAGGATAAGAAGACGATGATCCTGGAAGTACATGTTGCCGATTCCGATATGGGCAAGGTGATTGGGAAGCAGGGACGTATCGCCAAAGCAATCCGCTCTGTGGTAAAGGCAGCGGCTGCGAAGGAAGATAAGAAAGTTATCGTAGATATCATGGATTAATACGAATATGAGAGGGACAGACTTGGGGACAGGCCTGTCCTTATTCGTCCCGGAAAGAGGAGATTCATATGGAAGAGTTATTACAGGTAGGCGTCATTACGTCTACGCATGGAATCCGCGGAGAGGTCAAAGTATTTCCGACCACGGATGATGCGAAGAGGTTCAGGGAACTGAAGGATGTGATGCTGGATACAGGGAAAGAGACATTGTCTTTGGAAATTGAAGGGGTGAAATTTTTTAAACAGTTTGTCATCCTGAAGTTTAAAGGCATTGATAATATAAACGACGTAGAAAGATATAAGAGATGCCCGCTTTTTGTAAATCGCGAAGACGCGGTGGAACTGGAAGAGGACGAATATTTCATTGCAGATATGATCGGCATGAAGGTCATTACGGATGAAGGAGAGGAATTTGGGACGCTTAAGGATGTAATGGAGACAGGCGCCAATGACGTCTATGTGATCAGGCGGGCTGATGGCGGGGAAGTGCTGATTCCGGCGATCAAGGAGTGTATCCTGGATGTGGACATCCCCGGCAGGCTGATGAAAATTCATGTGATGGCAGGCCTTGTGTAAGCCTGCCGCCAAAGGCATAGACGTAGTGATTTAAGGAGATAAGAAACATGCATTTTTATATTATGACGTTATTTCCTGACATGGTAATGAATGGCCTGAACACCAGCATTACCGGCAGGGCGATAGAAAAGGGACTGCTAAGCATTGATGCGGTTAATATAAGGGATTATGCGTATAATAAGCACAACAGCGTGGACGACTATCCCTATGGAGGCGGAGCAGGGATGCTGATGCAGGCGGAGCCGGTCTATCAGACCTATGAGGCAATCTGCCAGAAAAGCGGGAAGCGTCCGAGAGTCGTGTATCTGTCCCCCCAGGGCAGGACGTTCTGCCAGACGATGGCCGAGGAGTATGCCAGGGAAGAAGAGCTGGTGCTATTGTGCGGACATTATGAAGGCATCGATGAGAGGGTACTGGAAGAGATCGTGACGGATTACGTATCTATAGGCGATTATGTGCTGACCGGAGGCGAACTGCCGGCAATGATAATGGTAGATGCCATCTCAAGGCTGGTTCCCGGAGTACTGCACAATGACGTGTCTGCGGAATTCGAAAGTTTCCAGGATAATCTGCTGGAGTATCCCCAGTACTCAAGGCCGGAGATATGGCATGAGAAGCAGGTGCCTCAGGTACTTCTCTCCGGGCATCATGCCAACATCGAAGCATGGAGAAGGGAACAGTCCATCATACGCACGGCAAAGAACCGGCCGGATCTGTTAAAGAAGGCTAATCTGACAGAGAAAGAACTGGAAATCGCCAAGAAAAGTCTTGCAATAGATTAATAAATATGATAAACTATAGCATGTTGTGAAGAGAGAGATGGTCCTCTAGTACGCATGTATTAAGAACATCCAAGTAAATAAGGAGGTCACACAGAATGAACGATATTATTAAGAATATTGAAGCCGAGCAGTTAAAAGAGCAGGCTCCGGAATTCCATGTTGGAGATACGGTAAAGGTATACGGCAAAATCAAAGAAGGCGCTCGCGAGAGAATCCAGGTATTTGAGGGAACCGTACTGAAGAGACAGGGCGGCGGATCAAGAGAGACATTTACCGTAAGAAAGAATTCTAACGGAATCGGTGTTGAGAAGACTTGGCCGGTACACTCACCAAACGTTGAGAGAGTTGAAGTAGTTAGAAGAGGTAAGGTAAGAAGAGCGAAACTGAACTACTTAAGAGACCGTGTGGGCAAGAGAGCCAAAGTAAAAGAATTAGTAAAATAAGAGACGATGAGAAAAGGACAAGTACATATTGTATATTGTCCTTTTTCTGTTTTAAGGGGAAAATATGAGACGAAGAAGAAAGGGCCTGGGATTTTCAAGGCCAAGAAGAAAAAGAATCCGCATCAACCTTGAATATCTTCCGGCTGTCGGAATCTGGATATTCAAGATTGCCATTGTATGCCTTCTGGCTTTCGTGGCTGTGTGGTATTTCGGCCAGAGAGTCAGCACCGTAGGGGATTCTATGAACCCAGTGCTTCATAATGGCGATGTCGTCCTTGTGAACCGTATCGTATACAATGCCACGACTCCCAAAAGAGGCGATATTATCGTATTCAAGCCCAAGGGGAATGAAAATGCCCACTATTACATTAAAAGAATCGTAGGGCTTCCCGGAGAGACGGTTGAGATTATCGAGAACCGGATATATATTGACGGGGAAAAGCTGGAAGAGGATTACAAGACGACGGATATAGATGATGTGGGAATTGCCAACGAGAAGATACATCTGGCAGGAGACGAGTATTTTGTGCTGGGGGATGACCGCCAAAACAGCGAGGACAGCAGGAATGCGGATGTGGGCAATGTAAAGCGGGAGTATATATATGGGAAAGCATGGCTTACCATATCCCCGAAGAAAAGTTTTGGATTGATCAGATAAGGAGATAATGTATGCATTTTCAATGGTATCCGGGTCATATGACAAAAGCAAAGCGTATGATGCAGGAGAATATAAAATTAATTGATCTGGTGATCGAGCTGGTGGACGCCAGGATTCCGGTGAGCAGCAGGAATCCGGATATTGATGAACTGGGGAAGAACAAGTCGAGGATGATTCTTCTGAATAAGGCCGATCTGGCGGAGGACAAGTGGAACGATGCCTGGGCGGAATACTTCAGGGAGAAGGGCTTCTTCGTTGTCAAGTTGAACTCCAAAAAAGGCGGCGGATTGAAGTCCATCCAGGGTGTTATCCAGGAGGCCTGCAAAGAGAAGATGGAACGGGACCGGAAGAGGGGAATCCTCAACCGTCCGGTACGGGCCATGGTGGTGGGTATTCCCAATGTGGGAAAATCCACCTTTATCAATGCGCTGGCGGGGAAAGCCTGCGCAAAGACCGGCAATAAGCCGGGAGTAACCAAGGGAAAGCAGTGGATTCGCCTGAATAAGCAGGTAGAACTTCTGGATACGCCGGGAATCCTCTGGCCGAAGTTTGAAGACCAGAAAGTTGGATTAAGGCTGGCCTTTATCGGCTCTATCAAAGACGAAATCCTGAATACGGAAGAACTGGCAGCCGAGCTGATCAAGTTCCTGAATGCGAATTATCCGGGCGTACTGGAAGAAAAATACAGCGTGGAACCATCAGACGACGCCTATGTCATGCTTGCCGGCATCGCAAGAAGCAGAAACTGTCTCTTGAAGGGCAGCGAGCTGGACACGGAAAAGGCGGCGCTTCTTTTGCTGGATGATTTCCGGAATGGAAAACTGGGAAGGCTTACACTGGAATATCCACAGGAAGTGTGATAGAATCTAGTGAGGAGTCAGAAAGGGGATTGCAGCAGATGGCAAGACGTACAAGAGAAGAGACGAAAGAAAGAAGCATTTTCCGGGAACTGGGAGGATGGCTTCTATATATACTGATTATCATTGGCCTTACTTACCTGATTATCACCTTTGTAGGGCAGAGAACGAGAGTCAGCGGCTCATCCATGGAGACGACGTTGAGCAATGGAGACAACTTGATCGTAGATAAGCTGACCTATCATTTCAAGGAGCCGAAGCGGTATGATATTATTGTATTTCCCTATAAGTATGAGGAAAATACATACTATATCAAGCGCATCATCGGACTTCCGGGAGAGACGGTCCAGGTAATCGACGGATATACGTATATCAACGGCGAACAGCTTGTCGGCGATATCTATGGCACGGAAGTGATGGAGGCGGCGGGAATTGCTGCCGAGCCAATCACCCTGGGGGAGGATGAGTATTTTGTCCTGGGGGACAATCGGAACCACAGTTCTGACAGCAGGGACCCAAGCGTTGGAATCCTGAAGAGGAAGGATCTGATGGGAAGAGCCTGGATCCGCATCTATCCATTTGACAAAATGGGAGTGATCAAGCATGAATAAACGGGAAGAGGAAAGGCTTAGAAAGCAGCAGGAGAGGCTGGAAAAGGAACTGGCGCGCACCGAGGCTATGAGCGTATACGAGAAGGAATACGGGGCGTGCCGGTATATATGCGGAATTGATGAAGTAGGAAGGGGGCCGCTTGCAGGGCCGGTTGTGGCAGGCGCGGTGATCCTGCCTAAAGATGGTTCCATCCTGTATCTGAATGATTCCAAAAAACTCTCGGAAAAGAAGCGGGAGGCGCTGTATGAGGAGATTATGGAGAGGGCGGTTGCCACAGGCATCGGAATTGTAGGCTCGGCAAGGATCGATGAGATCAACATCCTTCAGGCAACATATGAGGCAATGCGGATGGCAATCTCTAATCTTAAGGTAGAGCCGGATCTTTTGCTGAACGATGCCGTTACCATCCCGCAGGTTTCCATACGGCAGGTGCCCATCATAAAAGGAGACGCTAAGAGCGTATCCATAGCGGCGGCCAGCATTATCGCAAAGGTGACTAGGGACAGGCTGATGGTGGAGTATGACCAGGTACTTCCGGGCTATGGCTTTGCCAGCAATAAAGGATATGGGACCAAGGCGCATATCGCGGGGCTTAGGGAATTAGGGCCCTCCCCGATCCACAGGGCTACATTTATTAAGAACTTTGTATAGCAAGAAGAAGGCGGCAGCATGGGATTCAATACACGAAAGATCGGCACGGAATATGAAAGAAAGGCCGGCGCTTTTCTGGAAGCCGGAGGATATGTAATACAGGAGTATAACTTCCGGTGCAGGATGGGCGAGATTGACATTATAGCAAGAGACGGAAAATGCCTCGTATTCTGCGAGGTAAAATACCGCGGCGGCCCGGGAAGCGGACATCCGGCCGAGGCCGTGGACGAAAAGAAGCAGAGGATTATCTCAAAATGCGCCCTGTACTACCTTGCCGCTAAGGGGCTTCAGGGAATCGAATGCCGCTTTGACGTGGTCAGCATAGAAGGAGACGAGATTACTTTATACAAGAATGCTTTTGACTATATTGGCTAGCATGACAAGGAAGAGGATAAAATCATGAGATTAGGCTTAACCTATAAGAATGAAGAACATATATTTGATGAGAATGTGGTGAATGGGGTTCCATACCTTTCCTACCCGCTGCTTGAGGGAACCGGCGCAGTAAAGCATGGGTTTTCGACAAAACTGGGAGGAGTCAGCACAGGCAGTTGCGCTACCATGAACATCAGCACCACCAGGGGCGACGACCCTGAAGCGGTAGCTGAGAACAGGCGCAGAATTGGGGCGGCTATCGGCGTGCAGCCGGAGGATATGACCTACACGCATCAGACCCACACCACCAATGTGGCAGTGGTCCAAGCTGAAGACAGAGGGCGAAGATTTATGGAAACGGACGGACTGGTGACTAATGTGCCGGGGATCTGCCTGGTAACCTTCTACGCGGACTGCGTTCCGCTTTTTCTGGTCGATCCGGTAAAAAAGGCCATCGGCCTGAGCCATTCCGGATGGAGAGGGACGGTGGGCAAGATAGGAAAGGTTACCGTGCAGGCTATGATGAGGGAATATGGCTCAAGGACGGAAGACATCGTTGCGGCCATCGGTCCATCCATCTGTCAGGACTGCTATGAAGTCAGCGAGGATGTAATTGACAGATTCCGAGACAGTTTTAATGAAGCAGTCTGGCCCCGGCTGTTCTATAGAAAAGAAAATGGAAAGTACCAGTTGGACCTGTGGCGGGCCAACGAAGAGGTATTCCTGGAAGCAGGAATCCGCAAAGAGAATCTTGCAGTTACCAATCTGTGCACCCATTGTAATCAAGAGGTTCTGTTCTCGCATCGGGCTACAGGAGAGAAAAGGGGCAATCTGAGCGCATTTCTTGCCTTAAAGTAGAGACAAGGAGGATAAATATGACAACAGAGACGACCAACGAAGTTGCTGAAGTGACCCAGCAGACGGTGAAAGAAGTCAGCCGTTTTGCCCAATATATACAAGACAATATCCCAACGCTGATCGGCTTTGGAATCCGGGTTCTTCTGGCCCTGGTATTCTTCTTCATCGGCCGGATTCTGATCAAATGGATACGCAAGATCGTAAGGCGCTCCATCGAGAGATCCAGCGCGGATAAGGGCGTAGAGCAGTTTGTGGATTCCGTGTTAAAATTCGCATTATACTTTCTGCTCATATTCAGCATTGCGTCCAAGTTCGGCGTAGATACCACATCTGTGGCAGCGCTGATCGCATCCGGCGGCGTGGCTATCGGTCTTGCCCTCCAGGGAAGCCTGTCTAACTTTGCCGGCGGCGTGCTGATACTGCTTTTGAAGCCATTTGAAGTCGGAGATTACATCATTGAGGATTCCAATGGAAAAGAAGGAACCGTCAAGGAAATTCAGATATTCTATACAAAACTCAGCACCATCGACAATAAGACGATCGTGATACCCAACGGAATGCTGACCAACAACAGCCTTACCAATGCCACTGCAAAGGATGAAAGGCGGCTGGACCTTAAGCTATCCATTTCCTACAGCGCGGACCTTAAAAAGGCGAAGATGCTGATTGAAAATATTATACGCCAGGACGAGAGCATCCTGAAAGATGATGAGATCGTGGTGTTCGTAGATGATCTGGCAGACAGCGCCGTCGTAATTGGCGCCAGGGCATGGGTGAAGAATGAGGAGTTCTGGCCCACCAAATGGCGGCTTTTGGAGACCATCAAACTGACGCTTGACGAGCATGGCGTGGAGATACCATATCCGCAACTGACGGTCCATATGCCAAAAGGGAATTGAGATGCATCCGTTCAGGAATGGAAATGAAAGAACTGGAAGGCTTATAAGCAAAAAAAGCGAGTTGATAAATGAAGAACTATTCATTTATCAACTCATTTAATAATCTGATTTTTAAGACTAGCGCTATTTTTGATTAAAAAGCTGGAAATCGGACTTGAACCGACGACCCCTTCATTACGAGTGAAGTGCTCTACCGACTGAGCTATTCCAGCATGTGCCGTTTCATAACAGCCACAAATAATATTATAACGAATTTTACAATATTTGCAAGAACTTTTTTTAAAAGTTTAAAAGTTAGTTTTTTGAGTGAAATGTCTGATAAAATTGTAAGAATATTGACTTGGGCATAAAAAAAAGACTATAATAAATTAGTTATTATGACTGATGATAATGGCATAAGGAAGATCACGTTTACTATTATGATTCGTCAATGAAAGAAATACGATATAAACTAGCAAGCAGGGAAGACAGATAGATGAAGAAAAAAATTGTTTTAGGTATTTTGGCTCATGTGGATGCAGGGAAGACCACGCTGTCGGAAGGAATGCTGTACCTTAGCGGCAGCCTGCGGAAACTTGGCAGGGTAGACCATGGAAATGCTTTTTTAGATACGTTTGAACTGGAAAGGGAGAGAGGGATTACCATCTTCTCCAAGCAGGTGGTATTTCAGGCGGGCGATATAGAGATAACGCTTCTGGACACCCCAGGGCATGTGGATTTTTCGGCGGAGATGGAACGCACGCTCCCGGTGCTGGACTATGCCCTCTTATTGATCAGCGGCTCGGACGGCATCCAGGGGCATACAGAGACGCTGTGGCGGCTCCTGGATAGGTATAAGATTCCAACCTTCCTATTTATCAATAAGATGGATCAGGAAGGGACAGACCGGGATAGCCTTATGAAACAGATTAACGCCAGGTTTGGCGGAGAGTGTATAGACTTTGGGCAGGAAGGGGCGCAGCAGGATTTTTACGAGCAGGTGGCGCTGTGCGATGAGAAGACGTTGGAACATTACCTGGCGGACGGACATCTTGAGACGAAGGCCATTGCCAGGCTGATCGAAGAGCGGAAAGTATTCCCCTGCTATTTTGGCTCTGCCTTGAAATTATCCGGGGTGGAAGAATTATTAGAAGGGCTTGCGACATTTACAACAGCAAAGAAATATCCGGACGAATTCGGGGCTAAGGTGTATAAGATTGCAAGGGACAGCCAGGGAAGCAGGCTGACGTATCTGAAGATCACGGGAGGAAGACTAAAGGTAAAGGATGTGATCGGGGAAAGCAAAGTCGATCAGATCCGCATCTATTCCGGGAATAAGCATGAACTGGCGCAGGAGGCAGAGGCGGGCATGGTGTGCGCGGTTACCGGGCTTGATACCACCTATCCCGGACAGGGACTGGGAATTGAGAAGGCATCGGATATGCCGGTGCTGGAGCCAGTATTGACGTATCGGATCGTATTGCCGGAAGATGCCGATGTACAGGCCAGCCTCAGGAATTTTAAGTTGCTGGAAGAAGAGGAGCCCCAGCTTCATATCGTCTGGAATGAAAGGCTGGGTGAGATTCATGCGAAACTGATGGGAGAAGTCCAGATAGACGTATTAAAAAGGCTGATCTGGGACCGCTTTGGGATGGCCGTGCAATTTGATACGGGCAGCATCGTCTACAAGGAAACCATAGGCTACCCGGTGGAAGGCGTAGGGCACTTCGAGCCGCTGCGCCATTATGCGGAAGTCCACCTTCTGTTGGAGCCGCTGGAAGAAGGAAGCGGACTTGTGTTTGCTTCCGAGGTCAGTGTTGACCAGCTGGACGGAAACTGGCAGAGGCTGATCTTAACCCATCTGGAGGAAAAGGAGCATCTGGGCGTGCTTACCGGATCGGCGATCACGGATATGAAGATAACGCTGATTGCAGGCAAGGCCCATCAGAAGCATACGGAAGGCGGGGATTTCAGGCAGGCGGTATACCGGGCTGTGCGCCAGGGGCTTAAGAAGGCGCAGAGCATCCTGCTGGAGCCCTACTATACGTTCCGCCTGGAAGTGCCTACGGAGAATGTGGGTCGGGCAATGGCGGATATCCAGAGAATGAACGGGCGTTTTGAGCCGCCTGTTAAGGAAGGAGATATGTCAGTGCTGTCCGGCAGCGCCCCCGTCGCTGCAATGCGGGACTATCAGACGGAAGTCATATCTTACACCAGGGGCAGAGGGAGGCTCTTTTGCATGCTGAAAGGATATTCCCCATGTGCCAATGCAAAAGAGGTGATCGAAGCGATCGGCTATGATTCGGAGAGCGACCTTGATAATCCTACAGGCTCTGTATTCTGTGCTCATGGGGCAGGATATGTGGCAAGGTGGGATCAGGTGGAAGAACTGATGCATGTGGACAGTGGCTGGAAGCCGCAGGGAGAAAAGCAAAGGCAAGAAGCTGCAGTGAGCGCGCCGCACACAGCCGGACAAGAATCCAGGGATATCATAGGGGATGAGAAAGAACTAAAGGAGATATTCGAGCGCACGTATGGTCCTATCAGACGTAAGAGCGCGCCGCAGCGAAGGAAGATTGCAGCAAGCCCGGAAGGCTATCATTCCGGACAGAGTACAGGCAGGAAGAAAAAAGCAGAAGATGAGGAAGCATATCTGCTGGTAGACGGGTACAATATTATCTTTGCCTGGGAGGAACTAAAGCAACTGGCAGAAGACAATATCATGAGCGCCAGGGACAGGCTGATGGATATCTTAAGCGATTACCAGGGATTCCGGAAGATGACGCTGATTCTCGTATTTGATGCCTATAAGGTGGAGGGAAATCCTGGTACCATATTCAAGTACCATAATATCTATGTAGTGTACACGAAGGAAGCAGAGACGGCGGACCAGTATATTGAGAAGACGGTGCACAAGATCGGACGCAGGCACCATGTTACCGTTGCCACGTCAGATGCGCTGGAACAGGTGATCATATTGGGACAGGGCGGACACCGGATATCGGCACAAGGCCTGCAAAACGAGATCTTACTGGCAAAACAAGAACTGCGGGAAGAACATCTGGAAAAGACTTCAAAAGGAAAGCGTTATCTTTTTGATGGGGCATCGGATGAGATGACAGAATATGTGGACAGAATGCGTAACGAAGATACGCTGGAATGAGGAAGCGATTTAATATGTATGGCAGTTGCGGGAAACCGCAGCTGCTTTTTTGCCGCCTTGCCATAGAACGCCCTCTTTGCAACAAAGTCATACCCGCTTGTGATAGATTCTTTCCAGAAGGTTTATCAGCGAATACAACCCCATTGCCATAATGCAGAGCAGAACGATGGACATCAGCAGCCAATCCATTTTAAAGACCTGGCTTGAGTAAATGATCAGATAACCAAGCCCATCTCTTGCCGCCAGGAATTCTCCGATGATCACGCCTACCAGGCATAGACCGATGTTGACTTTCATATTACTGATAATGGTAGGAATCGTGCTGGGGAGAACGACCTTGGTCAGGGCATGGAACCTGCTTCCTCCTAAGGTATAGATTAACTTTATCTTTCCTGGGTCTACGATGGTAAAACTGGTATAAAGGCTTAGGATGCTGCCGAAGATCGCCACAGACATTCCGGCCACGATAATGGTAGTCTTGGTAGCCCCCAGCCAGACGATTAAGAGTGGCGCCAGCGCCGATTTGGGCAGGCTGTTCAGGACTACCAGATAGGGATCCAGGATCTCGGAGAGCTTGCTGCTGAACCAGAGCGTAACTGCCACCAGAATGCTGATGGCAATTACGAGCAGGAAGCTGACGATGGTCTCATACAATGTGACTCCAATATGGAGGAAGATGCTTTTATCCAGCACCATGCCCCAGAAGCACAGCGCAATCTTAGAAGGGCTGCTGAAGATAAAAGAATCTATGATCCCCACATTAGCAGTGAATTCCCAGATGAAAAGGAAACTTAAAAGAATCAGTATCCTGGAAACACAGACGATTCTTTTATGCTTCTTATGCTGGAGAAGGTATTTTTTCTGTCCTGCAGATAGGTCACTCATTGGTGTTCAGCTCCTTCCAGATGAGATTGAAATAGGTCTTGAATTCCGGAGCGTTCCTGCGGTTCAGGGGCGTATCGGAATCCAGATCGAATATGAGCGGGATCGTCTGCCTGATGGTAGCCGGCCGGCCCGATAAGACGATGACTCTGTCAGCCAGAGAGATTGCCTCCGACAAGTCATGAGTCACCAGCAAGGCAGACTTCTTCTCCTGGCGGAGGATCTGTCCGATGTCATCGCCTACATTCAGCCGGGTTTGATAATCCAGGGCAGAGAAAGGCTCATCCAGAAGCAGAAGGTCAGGCTCCAGAACCAGCGTCCGGATGAGAGCGGCCCTTTGGCGCATGCCGCCGGACAGTTCGGACGGGCGGGCATTCTCGAACTGGCTCAAGCCATAGACATTCAGAAGTTCATGGGCACGCTGCCGGGTTCTGGCCGTGAGCATGTGTTGTACTTCAAGCCCCAGTACTACGTTGTTGTAGATCGTGCGCCATTCAAAGAGTTCGTCATGCTGAAGCATATATCCTACATTCGTGGTACTCTCTCTTAAGTACTTGCCATTAATTTTTATCAGGCCTTTTTCCGGAGTGATCAACCCTGCGATCAGAGAAAGAAGTGTAGATTTGCCACAGCCGGAAGGTCCTACTATGGATACAAACTCCCCTTTGTTCAATGCAAAGGAGATGTCGATAAGAGCAGGCGTTTCTCCTTCCAGGCTATGGTAGGCGTAATGGATATGTTTTAATTCTAATACTTGTTCCATAGGAACCTCCTGTAATGACTATATACTATTTTATGTGGATATGGGGAATTAGTGACGGATTGCACTTGTCAGAATAGTAAGAAGAAGTTATAATTCATAAGTACAACACCAAGAACTATCAAGGGGATGGGGCAGGATGAATTATCAGAAGGAACTGGACAGGCTGATCGAACGCCTGAAAAAGGAAGAGAAAGTGCCAAGCCTATTGCTGCACAGCTGCTGCGCGCCTTGCAGCAGTTATGTGCTGGAATATCTGAGCGACTATTTTAATATCACGGTTTTCTATTATAATCCCAATATATTTCCAGAGAGCGAATATACCAAGAGGATACTGGAGCAGCAGATGCTGATCGGCGAGATGAAGGTGAAGCGTCCGGTATTATTTATTGCCGGGCACTATGATAAGGAACGGTTTTACGAGATGGCAAGGGGAATGGAACATCTGAAAGAAGGCGGCGAGCGCTGTCTGAAGTGCTACGAGCTAAGACTTCGGGAAGCGGCAAAGATTGCAAAAGAAGGCGGATTTGAATATTATACGACTACGCTGAGCATCAGCCCGCTTAAGAATGCAGACCGTTTAAACGAGATCGGAACCAGGCTTGCGAATGAATACGGTGTGAAATACCTGCAGTCAGACTTCAAAAAAAGGAACGGATATAAGCGTTCCATCGAGTTGTCGAAGGAATTCGGACTCTACAGGCAGGACTACTGCGGATGCGAGTTTTCCATAAGAAATGTAAAATAATGCAATAATTGTTTGATTTTATGCAGAAATATGATAAAATCGTAGACAACGATTCAATACGAAAGGAAGAAAATCCATATGGCACAGTTGTGGGGAGGTCGTTTCACAAAAGAAACAGACCAGTTAGTATACAATTTTAATGCATCAATATCATTTGACAAGAGATTTTATGCACAGGATATCCGGGGCAGCATCGCGCATGTGATGATGCTTGCGAGACAAGGGATCCTTACGGATATCGAGAAGGAAAAGATCATCGAGGGACTGGAAGGCATCCTGGATGACGTGGAGCAGGGCAAACTCGTCATATCAGACAAATATGAGGACATCCACAGTTTTGTGGAGGCTACCTTGATCGACCGGATTGGCGAGCCTGGCAAGAAGCTGCATACCGGAAGGAGCAGGAACGACCAGGTGGCTCTTGATATGAAGCTTTATATAAGAGATGAAGTACATATGCTGGATAATCTGGTGGAAGAGATACTGCTCGCAATCCTGACCATTATGGAAGAGAATGTTGATACCTACATGCCGGGATTTACCCATCTGCAGAAGGCTCAGCCGATTACGCTGGCCCATCATATGGGGGCATACTTCGAGATGTTCAAAAGAGACCATGAAAGGCTGACAGACCTGTACCGGAGGATGAATACGTGTCCGCTGGGCTCAGGCGCGCTGGCAGGGACTACATATCCGCTGGACCGGGAATATACGGCAAGGCTTCTGGGATTTGAAGGCCCTACGCTAAACAGCATGGACGGAGTGTCCGACAGGGACTATCTTCTGGAACTGCTGTCGTCCCTTTCCATCATTATGATGCACTTAAGCAGATTCTCGGAGGAAGTGATCATCTGGAATTCCAATGAATACCAGTTTGTAGAGATTGATGATGCTTACAGCACGGGAAGCAGCATCATGCCCCAGAAGAAGAACCCGGATATCGCGGAACTGGTCCGCGGCAAGACCGGCCGGGTATACGGGGCCTTGAATGCGCTTCTTACGACTATGAAAGGAATTCCGCTGGCATATAATAAGGATATGCAGGAAGATAAGGAATGGGCGTTCGACGCAATAGACACTGCGAAGGGGTGCCTGACATTATTTGCGGGGATGCTAAGGAGCATGCAGTTTAATAAAGCGCGCATGAAGGACAGTGCAAGACATGGGTTCACCAATGCGACGGATGCCGCTGATTACCTGGTGAATCACGGGATGCCTTTCAGGGATGCCCACGGCATTGTAGGACAGTTGGTACTGACATGCATTGACAAAAAGATCGCGCTGGATGAACTCCCTCTGGAAGAGTACCAGAAGATCTGTCCGGCCTTTGAAAAAGATATATACGATGCGATCAGCCTGGAGACCTGCGTGAACAAGAGAATCACGACCGGGGCGCCGGGAAGGATGGCAATGGAAGAGACACTGGCCATGTATAAAAAGTACATGGAGGAATATTAAGATAAGGAGACATTGACGATGGAAAAGAAATTAAAAGTAGGTATCTTAGGAGCAACAGGTATGGTTGGACAGCGTTTTATCTCATTGCTAGAAAACCATCCATGGTTTGAAGTCGTTACGGTGGCTGCAAGCCCGAGATCAGCAGGAAAGACTTATGAAGAGGCCGTAGGCGGACGCTGGAAGATGGATACTCCGATGCCGGAAGGCGTTAAAAGCCTGATTGTCCTGAATGTAAATGAAGTGGAAAAGGTGGCGGAAACGGTTGACTTTGTATTTAGCGCCGTTGACATGACCAAGGAAGAGATCAAGGCAATTGAGGAAGCCTATGCCAGGACAGAGACCCCTGTCGTATCTAACAACAGTGCTCACCGCTGGACGCCAGACGTTCCGATGGTAGTGCCGGAGATTAACGTGGAGCATTTTGATGTGATCGAGTCTCAGAAGAAGCGTCTGGGAACAGAGCGCGGCTTCATCGCAGTCAAGCCAAACTGCTCCATCCAGAGTTATACCCCATGTCTTGCTGCATGGAAGGAATTTGGCCCCAAGGAGGTGGTTGCCACTACCTATCAAGCAATCTCGGGAGCCGGAAAGACATTTAAGGACTGGCCGGAGATGGTAGAGAATATCATCCCATTTATTGGCGGAGAAGAAGAAAAAAGCGAGCAGGAGCCGCTTCGCGTACTTGGCAAAGTAGAGGATGGCCAGATCGTAAAAGCACAGCTTCCAAAGATTACCTGCCAGTGTATCCGGGTTCCTGTATTGAACGGACATACGGCTGCCGTGTTCATTAACTTCGAGAAGAAGCCGACCAAAGAGCAGCTGATTGAGAAATTGACGAGTTATAAGGGATTTCCGCAAGAGGCCGATCTTCCAAGCGCACCCAAGCAGTTCGTGCGCTATATGGAGGAAGATAACCGTCCGCAGGTTACGCTGGATGTAGACTATGAGAACGGCATGGGAGTGTCTATCGGACGTCTCAGGGAAGACACGATCTATGACTACAAGTTTATCGGCCTTTCCCATAATACAGTCCGCGGCGCGGCAGGCGGCGCAGTGCTCTGCGCAGAGGCTTTGACGGCAAAGGGATATATCAAGAGCAAATAAAGATAGAGAAAGAAGGAATCCGAGGCCTTTTGCGCAGGCATCCGGGTTCCTTTTTCCCTTTTCAACAATGCCGGTTAGTGTTAAAATAAAACAAAGATTATGCGCAGACTAAATTTTTGAAGGATTTACCAAAGTTTAACTTATATCTAATAAAGGAGAGCCTGTTGTCTGGTATGATAGAGGCATACGAATGAGATGATAGGAAAAGAGGGTGTAAATTATGAAGGAAGATATCTTAAACTATACGCAGAACAGGGAACTGTCATGGCTTAAGTTCAACCAGAGGGTTCTGGAGGAGGCGCAGGATCCGACAGTTCCGCTTCTGGAGCGGATGAAATTTGTCGCGATATTCACCAGTAATCTGGATGAATTCTTTATGATCCGCGTCGGAAGCCTATTCGACATGGCGCAGACGGATGCGAACACAGTGGACAGCCGTTCCGGCATGACTCCAAGGGAGCAGCTGGATAAGATATTCGAAGCAGTAGCCCCTCTCTACAAAGAGCGGGACAAGACTTATGCAGACATTAAGAAGCAGCTGCATCCATATGGCGTATGCGGACTGGATTTTAAAGAACTGGAGCAGTCCGAGAAGAAATACGTGAAAAAATACTTTAAGGAGCAGATTCTTCCCATTCTATCTCCGCAGATCGTGGATGCGAACCATCCGTTTCCCCACCTGCTCAATAAGGCGCTGTATGTGACCGCCAGCCTCAGATATAAGGACAAGACCAAGGAAAAGACGATGCTTGGCATCGTCCCGGTACCCGAATTTGTCTCCGATATCCTCTATCTTCCGGGCCATGATATCCGTTATATCCGTATGGAAAAAGTACTGATGGAATACGTAGATATCGTGTTCGGACAGTATGAAGTGTCGGATGTCAATTACATCTGCGTAACCAGGAATGCGGATATCGCGCCGGACGATGAAGCGCTGGAAGTCAGCGACGACTTCCGCTATCTTATGAAGGAGACGCTGCATAAGCGCCGCAGGATGGCGGTGGTGCGTCTGGAGGTGGCAGAAAAGTTCAGCCCGGATATGGAAAAGTATTTCTGCGACAAGTTCAACATCAAGCCGAACCAGGTGTTCAGGACCAAGATGCCGATGAAGCTGGATTATGTGTTTGCGATCAGCGGGAATCTGCCGGATTCCATGAAGCGCTCCCTGATCTATTCCCCATTTTCACCACAGAATTCCGCCCATGTGCAGGAAGGCAGCGTCATGAAGCAGGTGAAAAAGAACGATATCCTGCTGTTCTATCCGTATGAGAGCATGAATCCCTTCCTGCGCCTGATCAAGGAGGCGTCCACAGATCCGAATGTGCTGACCATCAAGATTACCATATACCGGCTGGCTAAGAAGGCCAGGCTGGTAGAATATCTATGTGCCGCGGCAGAGAATGGAAAAGAGGTGACGGTGCTGATCGAGCTTCGGGCAAGATTCGACGAGCAGAATAACATCGACTGGTCTGAGCGGATGGAGGAGGCAGGATGCAGGGTCATCTATGGATTTGAGGGATATAAGGTGCATTCAAAGATCTGTCTGATCACATACCGCAACCGGAATGAGATCCAGTATATCACCCAAATAGGTACCGGCAATTATAATGAGAAGACGGCGGCTCTTTATACGGATCTGTGCCTGATGACGGGCAGCAAGACGATCGGAAAGGATGCGGCGGAATTCTTCAAGAATATGTCCATAGGCAACCTGAATGGAATCTATGATCACCTGATCGTGTCGCCCACAAGCCTGAAGCAGAAGGTGCTCTATCTTATGGACGAGGAGATCCGCAAGGGAACGTCCGGCCGTATCGTGATGAAGATGAATTCGCTGACGGATGTGGATTTTATTGAGAAATTGGCAAGGGCATCCCAGGCGGGAGTAAAAGTAGACTTGATTGTAAGGGGAATCTGCTGTATACTTCCAGGAGTACCGGGATACACGGACAACTTAAGAGTCATGAGCGTGGTAGGACGCTTTCTGGAACATCCGCGTATCTTCAGTTTCGGTACTGGCGTAGAGCAGAAGATCTATATCGGTTCTGCGGACATGATGACGAGAAATACGGAGAAACGCGTCGAAGTGGCATGCCCGGTGCTTGATGAGACTATCAGGCGCCAGATCAACCACTATATGAGGGTCATGCTTAGTGACAATGTGAAGGCAAGAGTGCTTCAAAGCGACGGCACGTTTTGCAAGAAAGACGAGGAAAAGCCGCCAATCGATTCGCAGGCAGTGTTCATGGAAGAAGCAATCCACGCAAAGCGAAGCGCGCCTGTAAAGGAAAAGTCGATTGGAGCGTGGCTCAGAGCGTTCTTTAAGAGATAAAGGAGTTAGATTATATTTATGGGGAAATCACTTTATATTGCTGAGAAACCCAGTGTGGCACAGGAATTTGCCAAGGCACTGAAGATAAAGACAAGAAGGGCAGACGGATACCTGGAGTCAGAGGAAGCCATCATTACCTGGTGCGTAGGGCATCTGGTAACGATGAGCTATCCGGAAGAATATGATGCAAATCTGAAAAGGTGGAGTTTGGAGACTCTGCCTTTTATACCGGAGGAATTCAAATATGAAGTGATTCCGGCAGTGTCCAAGCAGTTTCGGATCGTTGCCGGACTTTTAAACAGGGAAGACGTGGACACCATCTACGTGTGCACCGACTCGGGACGAGAGGGAGAGTATATCTACCGTCTGGTGGAGCAGCAGGCAGGAGTCCATGGTAAAGAGCGAAGGAGAGTCTGGATCGACTCTCAGACCGAGGAGGAGATATTAAGGGGAATCCGGGAGGCAAAAAACCTGGATGAATATGATAATCTTTCAGCTTCCGCATATCTGAGGGCAAAGGAAGATTACCTGATGGGAATTAATTTTTCAAGGCTCCTTACCTTGAAGTATGGGAACAGCATTTCCAATTATCTTCATACCAATTATTCCGTCGTCTCTGTGGGCCGGGTCATGACCTGCGTCCTTGGCATGGTGGTCAGAAGAGAGCGGGAGATCAGAGAATTCGTGGAGACGCCATTCTACCGGGTGATCAGCACGATTGGCGAGACGGGGCAGAGTTTTGAGGGAGAATGGAGGGCCGTAAAGGGATCAAAATGGTTTGAATCGTTTGACCTCTACAAAGAAAACGGCTTTAAAGAACGGGAGAAAGCAGAACAGCTGATCACGTATCTGAGTGATCCGAAGCCCATCCAGTGCCAGATCGTATCCATTGAGAAGAAGAAGGAAAAGAAGAACCCGCCGCTTTTATTTAACCTGGCGGAGCTTCAGAATGAATGTTCCAAGCGTTTTAAGATCAGTCCGGACGAGACGCTTCGCATCGTACAGGAATTGTACGAGAAGAAACTGGTCACCTATCCCAGGACGGATGCCAGAGTCTTGTCAACGGCAGTGGCAAAAGAGATCCATAAGAATCTGAATGGGCTTATGAAGTATGGGCCGGCCGTACCGTTCCTTCAGGATATTGTGGCCCTGGGAAGCCACAAGGGCCTTGAAAAGACCAGATATGTCAATGATAAGCAGATTACCGACCATTACGCGATCATTCCTACGGGCCAGGGCATTAATGCCCTGGGCTCTCTGAACCATCTGGCCAGCCAGGTCTATGACGTAGTCGTGAAGCGTTTCCTTTGCATCTTCTATCCTCCGGCCGTCTATCAGAAGGTGGCCATTGTGATCGGGATCAAGGAAGAATCCTTTTTCTCCAATTTTAAGGTGCTGGCAGAAGAAGGATACCTGAAAGTGGCAGGACTTCCCCAGGCAAAGAAAAGCGCGGCGGAGGCAGAAGAGGAAAACGGAGAAAAGGATACGGACACGGCATTTTTTGAGAAAATACAGGCCCTAAAAAAGGGCATGATTCTCCAGGTCCAGTCATTAGATATTAAAGAAGGGAAGACGTCGCCGCCGAAGCGTTACAATTCAGGATCGCTGATTCTGGCAATGGAGAATGCGGGGCAGCTGATCGAGGATGAGGAACTGCGCGCCCAGATCAAAGGAAGCGGCATCGGAACCAGCGCCACCAGAGGCGAGATCTTAAAGAAACTCTTCCATAACAAATATCTTGCCTTGAATAAGAAGACGCAGATTGTGACGCCTACCATGCTGGGAGAGATGATCTTTGACGTGGTGGAGAACTCCATTCGGTCGCTTCTGAACCCGGAACTGACAGCCAGTTGGGAGAAAGGGCTTACATACGTTGCAGAAGGAGAGATCACGCCGGATGAATATATGGAAAAACTCAGGCATTTTATCGTAAGCAGGACCCAGGGGGTCAAGGACCTGTATAACCAGAGCCAGCTGCGCTCCTGCTACGACAGGACCGCGCAGTTTTACAAGAAGCCGGAGCAGGCAAAGAAGGCAGCAAAGAAAGAATCTAAATAGCAGAGAGGAGACAAAAGCAGCATGAAGGAATTAACAGTAGCCAGCTTGTACACACTTGAGGAAACCATCGCAAAGGACTTGTTTGAAGGGGTAGAGTATCCCTGGGAGGTGCTTCCGAAGATCAGCAGCTTCATCCTGGAACTGGGGGCCGCCCTGCCGGAAGATGAATACGACAAGGTGGGAGAAGATGTGTGGATCGCCAAGTCAGCCAAGGTATTTGAGTCTGCATATATCCATGGCCCGGCAATCATCGGCAAGGACGCGGAAGTCAGGCATTGCGCTTTTATCCGTGGAAATGCCATTGTCGGCGAAGGCGCCGTTGTGGGAAATTCTACAGAACTTAAGAATGTGGTCCTGTTCAATAAGGTGCAGGTTCCCCATTATAATTATGTAGGAGATTCCATTCTGGGATATAAGGCCCATATGGGCGCAGGCTCCATCACATCCAATGTAAAATCAGACAAGAAACTGGTGGTTCTAAAGACTCCGGATGGAAATATCGAGACGGGAATCAAGAAATTCGGGGCTATGCTGGGGGATGAGGTGGAAGTCGGATGCGGAACCGTCCTCAATCCGGGAAGCGTGGTCGGGAAGTGCACCAATATCTATCCGCTTTCCAGCGTAAGAGGCTACGTTCCGGCCGGGAGCATATACAAGAAGCAGGGAGAAGTAGTGGAGAAGATATAAGATAAGCGTCCTTTCGGACAGGAGGATATCAGATGAAGAAAATAGGATTTATCGGCGTAGGCATTATGGGCAAGTCTATGGTGAGAAATTTGATGAAGGCAGGCTTTGAACTGCATATCTATGCCCGCACCAAGTCAAAGGTGGAAGATGTAATCAGCGAAGGGGCAGCCTTTCATGAATCGATCAGCGAATGTGTTAAAGATTGCGAGGCAGTGATTACCATAGTCGGATTCCCGAAAGATGTGGAAGAAGTCTATTTTGACGAAGGCAATATCTTAGACAGCGCGAGGGAAGGGACCTACCTGATTGATATGACGACCACCAGCCCGATGCTGGCGCAGAAGATATATGAAGCAGGGACGAAAAAGGGATTCCATGTGCTGGATGCCCCGGTAACCGGCGGGGATACCGGAGCAAAGGCCGGAACCTTGTCCATATTGGCAGGCGGCCGGAGGGAAGATTACGAAGCCTGCCGGCCCTTATTTGAGGCAATGGGCACGAATATCAACTATCAAGGAGAGGCGGGCTGCGGCCAACATGCCAAACTTGCCAATCAGATCATGATTGCGGGAACCCTTTCCGGCGTGTGCGAGGCTATTACCTATGCAAAAGCCAAGGGGCTGGATCTTCCAACCGTCCTTAGATCCGTCTCTACAGGGGCGGCGGGAAGCAAGCAGCTGGATATCTTCGGACCGAAGATACTGGCTGAGGATTATGCGCCAGGCTTCTTCATGAAGCATTTTATCAAAGATATGAAGCTGGCTCTTACAGAAGCCAATATGAGCGAGTTAAGCCTGGATGTATTAAGCCAGGTGCTGGCCAACTGTGAAGAACTGGAGGCAGAAGGCTACGGGGATCTGGGCACCCAGGCCCTGATGAAATACTATGAGGAATCCCAGGCCTAAGAGGTGCTGTTCTTGTAATGCCCGGGAAAGTATAGTAAGATAGAGACGTACACGATGAAAGGAGTGATAACATGTTAGAAGATAATTATGTAACATTTGAAATAGGCAAAGCAAAGCATATTGCACTGGTAGCCCACGATGGCAAGAAAAAGGAACTGGTAGACTGGTGCGACAAGAATAAGGATGTGCTAAAAAGCCACTTTCTGTGCGGAACCGGCACCACGGCCAGACTGATCGCGGAGAGGACAGGCCTCCCGGTCAAAGGATACAACAGCGGCCCGCTGGGCGGCGACCAGCAGATTGGCGCCAAGATCGTGGAAGGCCAGATTGACTTCATGATCTTCCTGTGGGATCCTCTTGAGGCCCAGCCTCACGACCCGGATGTCAAGGCTCTGCTTAGAATCGCAGTCGTATATGACATCCCGATTGCCAACAACCTGGCTACCGCGGACTTTATGCTGAATTCCAAGTTTATGAATGATACTTACAGCCGCAGGGTGGAGAATTTCAATAAGACGATCCAGGAGCGGGTGGAGAAGATGAAGTAATATTTTGGTGATTGAATTGGGGGGGACGGTAGATGGACGGTCTTAGGAGGGTGCACCCCGGCCTGCCTTCTACTCTCTTCGCCAGAACTTTGTAATTTCAAATACAGCCTAAATATAGAAACCGAGTCTATTCGATAGGAAATTTTGATAATTTCCCATCTCAGAGGCTCTTGGGGATTTTGCCTGATGCAAAATCCCCATTCTATATTTGGGCTGTATTTTCAGTAACAAAGTTCAAGGCTTGTTCGACGAAAATAGGCCGGGGTACATCCTCCTAAGACCTGACCTCTACAGCCTCCAGGAAATTCAATTGGAGGAAATCTGAGGAGAATAGTTAATTTGGTATTGACAGGGGGGATTGGGGTGTGGTATTCTAAGTAGGCATTAAACTTTAGTGCTTTAAAGCGCAACGGTTTAAAGCGACGAATAGACTGGAATGAAAGGTGAGGGAAAGATTATGGGTATTAAGTTGATGCTGCTGATTGTATTTTTTGTTGTTATGGTGGCGGTAGGGCTTTATTCAAGGAAGCATGCAAGAAGCGTAGACGGATTCGTGCTGGGAGGGCGTTCTGTTGGGCCGTGGCTCACAGCATTTGCTTATGGTACTTCATATTTCTCTGCGGTTGTGTTTGTCGGATATGCCGGACAGTTTGGATGGAAGTATGGCTTGGCATCTACCTGGATTGGGATTGGGAATGCCGTGCTGGGGAGTCTGCTGGCGTGGGTCGTGCTGGGGCGCCGTACTAAGGTTATGAGCCAGCACCTGAAGTCTAAGACGATGCCGGACTTCTTTGGTGAAAGATATGGAAGCAAGGCGCTTAAAATTATGGCGTCCGCCATCGTATTCGTGTTCCTGGTGCCTTACACGGCATCTATCTATAACGGGCTCTCCAGATTGTTTGAGATGGCCTTTGACATACCTTATACATACTGCGTAGTAGTAATGGCCGTATTTACAGGGATTTATGTAATTCTTGGAGGATACATGGCTACGGCGATCAACGATTTTATACAAGGAATCATTATGCTGATTGGCATTGTGGCTGTGATTGCCGCCGTGCTTAGCGGGCAGGGAGGCTTCATCGAGGCGGTAAGGAAGATGGCGGAACTTCCCAGCGATGTTCCGGTCACCATGGGACAGCCGGGCGCATTTACTTCTTTTTTCGGACCAGATCCTCTGAACCTGCTGGGCGTGGTGATACTTACTTCCCTGGGTACCTGGGGACTTCCTCAGATGATCGGGAAATTCTATGCCATTAAGGACGAGAAGGCGATCAATACCGGAACGGTGATCTCGACTCTATTTGCCTGTGTGGTTGCCGGTGGAAGTTACTTTCTGGGAGGATTTGGACGCCTGTTTGACGGCAAGGCGATCTATGATGAGACAGGGAATGTGGTGTTTGACAGGATTATCCCACATATGCTGTCATCCCTGCCGGATATTCTAATCGGCATCGTCGTGGTGCTGGTGCTGTCGGCTTCGATGTCCACGCTGGCATCCCTGGTACTGACGTCCAGCTCTACGCTTACGCTGGACTTCCTGAAGGATAATGTGATCAAGGATATGAGCGAGAAGAAGCAAGTGCGGACCATGCAGGTGCTGATCGTATTCTTCATTGTGGTTTCCGTAGTGATCGCATTGGATCCGCCAACCTTTATCGCCCAGCTGATGGGGATCTCATGGGGGGCTTTGGCTGGCGCGTTCCTTGCGCCGTTCCTGTATGGACTGTACTGGAGGGGTGTGACAAGGGCTGCGGTATGGGCCAGTTTTATTGCCGGCGTAGGCATTACCGTATCCAATATGTTCCTGCACTATATTGCATCCCCAATCAATGCAGGGGCCATCGCTATGATCGCAGGACTGGTGGTAGTGCCGGTGGTCAGCGTAGTAACGCCAAAACTTAAGAAGGATCGGGTAGAGGATATCTTCAGCTGCTACGAGGAGAAGGTAACCATTACAAAGAAACGTTCGCTGGAAGCCAATTAAGCAGCAGAGAAAACGGAATAAAATAGATCAAGGAAAGTGATTAAAAATGTCACTTTCCTTTTTCTTATTCATATGTTAGGATAAGGGGGTATTAAAAAACGACAATAAAATTGATGATTATTATTCAAAATAATGATAGAAGGAGAGGAAAATCACATGAAAAATTATCAGAAGTATGAGAAATCGTATTTTATGCCTCCGGTTGCTACTTACGATTGGGCAAGGAAGGACTCTATAGAGAAGCCGCCGATCTGGTGCAGCGTAGACTTGCGGGATGGCAACCAGGCTTTGATAGAGCCAATGAGTTTGGAAGAAAAATTGGAGTTTTTCCAGCTGCTGGTGGATATCGGATTTAAGGAGATCGAGGTGGGATTCCCGGCTGCATCCGAGACGGAGTACCAGTTTATGCGTACGTTGATTGAAAAGAACATGATACCGGATGATGTGACGGTACAGGTACTTACGCAGGCGAGAGAGCATATTATCAAGAAAACCTTTGAAGCGGTCAAGGGAGCGCCCCATGCGGTCATCCATTTATATAACTCCACATCCGTAGCTCAGAGAGAGCAGGTATTTAAAAAGAGCAAAGAAGAGATTAAGAAGATCGCGGTGGACGGCGCAAAACTGCTGCTGGAACTTGCATCCGAGACGGATGGGAACTTCACCTTCCAGTACAGCCCGGAGAGTTTTCCGGGTACGGAAGTCGACTATGCGGTGGATGTCTGCAATGCGGTGCTGGATGTATGGAAGCCTACGGCAGATAATAAGGCGATCATCAATATTCCGACGACGGTCGAGAATGCGATGCCGCATGTGTTTGCCTGCCAGCTGGAATATGTGGATAAGAATCTGAATTACCGCGACAACGTGATTCTCTGCCTGCATCCGCATAATGACAGGGGCTGCGGCGTCGCGACTGCGGAACTTGGTATTCTGGCAGGAGCGGACCGGATCGAAGGGACCTTGTTCGGCAACGGCGAACGGACCGGAAACGTGGATATCGTAACGCTGGCTCTTAATATGTATTCCCACGGCGTGGATCCCGGACTCGATTTCTCGGATATGAAACGCATCCGGGAGACCTATGAACGGCTGACCCGCATGCATGTATATGAACGGCAGCCTTATGCGGGAGACTTGGTATTTACCGCATTCTCCGGCTCCCACCAGGATGCCATCGCCAAGGGAATGGCATGGAGAGAGGATAAGCGGCGTGACAAATGGACGGTTCCGTATCTTCCGATCGATCCGCAGGATGTGGGGAGAAAATACGATTCCGACGTCATCCGTATTAATAGCCAGTCTGGAAAAGGCGGCGTGAACTACATCCTGAAGCAGAGCCATGGAATCAATCTCCCGCAGCAGATGCGCGAGGAGGTAGGATATCTTGTAAAAGATGTATCCGACAAGGCGCATAAGGAACTTGCCCCAGAATGGGTATACCAGATATTCTCTGATAATTACATTAATACAAAGCCGGTGTTCCATATTGATGAATGTCACTTCCAGCAGCTGGATGGCATTACGGCGGAAGTTACGATCAACCATGGAGGGGAGAGCAGAGCCATTACTGCCATGGGAAATGGACGCCTGGACGCAGTAAGCAACGCCATCAAGCAGTACTTTAATATCAGTTATGAACTGACATTCTACGAGGAACACTCCTTGACAAAAGGCTCTTCCTCCAAGGCAGTGGCTTATGTGGGCATTATCTGCAAAGGCAAGACCTTCTGGGGAGTAGGAATAGATGCCGATATCATTCGGGCATCCATTGAAGCGCTGATCGTGGCGGTGAATAAGATCGAGGAGATTGGAAATGCAGATGCCTGCAAGGATGCGAGAATGATTGAGATCATGAACTATATCCAGGCAAATTATATTGACATTACCCTGGATGACCTTGCGGAGAAGTTCTTCCTGTCAAAGCCATATCTGTCAAAATACATCAAGGAAAAATCAGGAATGACATTTGGCGAATTGGTAAAGAAGATCCGGATGAAGAAGGCGAAAGCGTTGTTAAAGAGCAGCAACATGACGGTAGAAAATATCGCGCTGTCCGTGGGCTACCAGAACGTGGAACATTTTAACCGCCTGTTTAAGAAAGCATACAATATGACTCCTATGCAGTTTCGAAACCAGAAATAGCGAAAATAAAAAGGCCGCTTAACGGCCTTTTTTCTGTGTAGTCAATGGATAACGCTTTATTCTGCCTTAGCCAGCTGATCGAGCCTGCCGCTTAATAGCCAGAGGATGATTCCCATCACAATGACGATGGCAGCCACGATCCCATATCCGATCTGGAAGGGAACGGTCTTAAGGTACGCATAGAGCTTCGGATAGATCAGCGTCGCGAAAAATACGGCAATTGGCCAGAATCCGAGAAGCGCGCCTATGACTTTGGCCGGCGCCAGCATGGTGATAAAGGAATTCCCAAGTGGCGAGAATACCATCTCACCGATGGACATCAGAAGGGATACCAGAACGATCCACAGAAGGGAGCACTGGCCTAAGTGAAGGCCACGAAGAGTGCAGCCACAAGGGAGGCATCTGCATCTGTAAGTCCCAGGCCGCCTCCAGCGGCATTGGTGGCAATCTAGATTGCCAGGAGATATTTGACTGTATAGAACGCGCAGCGTTCGAATGTAAAGCCTATGGCACATACGTAGATGCCAAGGGGCCGTTTCTTTTTGCTAACTGCAGTTTCCATTATTATCCTCCAAATCTGTAAGTGTTTTTGTGGGTCTAATATATTTGGGGATAAAGGAGGGCTATATATACGGTTCTGACGAAAAGTTGTGGAGAAAGAGGAACGTCAATTTTTTAACAAAAAATAAGCAATAACTATTGCAGTTTCTTATAAAAATAGATATAATATAATTGGCAAAAATTTGGTTTTACTTTTAAAATATTTGGTAAAAACCTATTTAAAATATGTAAGAAAATGGAGGGCTAGACTATGGGCAACATGGCAACAGAAAATGCAGCAGGCGCAAGAATCAGTTCTTTGCTTGATGCAGGCAGTTTTGTTGAGATCGGCGGGGCAGTAACTGCCAGAAATACTGATTTCAACATGCAACAAAAAGAAACTCCGGCTGACGGCGTAATAACCGGCTATGGAGTGATTGATGGGAATTTGGTGTATGTGTACAGCCAGGATGCATCCGTATTAGGCGGTGCGATCGGCGAGATGCATGCTAAGAAGATTGCGAATATCTACGATATGGCAATGAAGATGGGTGCGCCAGTGATAGGCCTTGTTGATTGTGCCGGCTTAAGGCTCCAGGAAGCAACGGATGCGCTGGATGCTTTTGGAAGCCTCTATCTGAAGCAGGCCATGGCTTCAGGCGTGATTCCGCAGATTACAGCGATTTTTGGAACCTGTGGAGGAGGACTCTCTGTTATTCCGGCACTGACGGATTTTACGTTCATGGAAAAAGACGCAGGAAAGTTATTCGTGAATTCGCCCAATGCGATTCCTGGCAATACGGCTGCTAAACTGGACACGTCTTCCGCAGAATTCCAGAGCGAGAAGTCTGGCCTTGTAGATGATATCGGATCAGAGGAAGAGATTCTTGAGAGTATCCGCTCCCTGGTCTGCATGCTGCCATGTAATAATGAAGAAGATGCTTCTTATGATGAATGCGCGGATGACTTGAACCGTGTCTGCGAAGGAATCGAGAATGCAGCTGAGGATACGGCTATTGCCTTGACACAGATATCCGACTGCCAGATCTTCTTTGAGGCAAAGAAGCACTATGCAAAAGATATGGTTACCGGCTTCATCCGTCTGAACGGCATGACGGTAGGCGCGGTGGCAAACCGTTCAAAAGTATATAACGAAGAGGCAGAAGTCGTAGAAGAGTTTGACGGATCCCTGTCCGCGAAAGGAGCAGAAAAGGCTGCTGACTTTATTACATTCTGCGATGCCTTCAATATTCCCGTACTTACTCTTACCAACGTGTCTGGATTCAAGGCAGGCAAATACGAAGAAAAGCACCTGGCCAAAGATACGGCAAGACTTGCGTACGCGTTTGCCAATGCGACAGTTCCAAAGGTAAATGTCATCATCGGAAAATCCTATGGAAGCGCCTATGTAGCCATGAATAGCAAATCTATTGGAGCGGATATGGTATATGCATGGCCGAATGCCGAGATTGGCATGATGGAAGCCGCTCTTGCGGCCAAGATCATGTACGCTGATTCCGATTCAGACACGATTAAGGAAAAAGCGGCAGAATATAAAGAATTGCAGTCAAGCCCATTATCTGCAGCAAGAAGAGGATATGTGGATACCATCATCGAGCCGGCGGATACGAGAAAATATGTAATCGGAGCATTCGAGATGTTGTTCACAAAAAGAGAAGACCGTCCGATGAAAAAGCATGGTACGGTTTAGAGAGGTGAGGCAAAGTGAGGAAAAAAATTAGCTTATTACTCTGTGTACTTGCAGCGATGCTCTGCTTTACCGCATGCGGAAGCAGCAAAGAGGCGGTTGAATATGATGAAGCCAGCATGGAACAAGTGACAGAATTCTTGATTGAATATTGCTCCAATGCCGATGATGCCATGATGGAGCAGTGGAGCGACATGTCTGAGTTCAACATGAACCTGCAGCTGACGCAGGCAGGCCTTCCGATCGAGCCGGAGAGTTTCGTCTCCGCTATGGATGCATGGAAGGCTGCTGTGAAGGAATGCGGCAATTATGTGAGCCATGGCGACTATACCTATGAGGCTTCCGGCAAGGAAGTAAAGGTATCGACAGAGGCAGAGTTCAAAGACCGTGACGCGATGATCACGTTTATATTTGACGATAGGCTGTATCTGGACAGCATGACCGTCGATGCCGAATATACGACAGGCGAGATATTGGAAAAAGCGGGACTTAATACGGTGCTTGGAATGGGAACAGTGTTTGTGGTATTGATTTTCATTTCACTGATTATCTCCTTATTCAGATTTATCCCTGCGATTGAAAATGCATTCAAGAAGAAGCCTGCAGCGGAAGTTAAGAAGGAAAGCATTCCGGCAGCTGACGCGGCCGTACCGGAAGTCCAGGGTTCTGAAACAGATGATACAGAGTTGATTGCGGTGATTTCAGCGGCGATCGCAGCGGCGGAAGGCACCAGCACGGATGGATTTATTGTGCGCAGCATCAGACGCCGTCCATCGAATAAATGGAATTCATAAAGCAAACAGGAGGATTAGAAAGATGAAAAACTATACAATCACAGTAAATGGCAACGTATACGACGTAACAGTAGAAGAAAACGCAGCGGGAGCAGCACCAGCAGTTCCAAGAGCGGCAGCGCCTGCAGCGGCTCCTAAGGCAGCTCCGGCGGCTCCAAAAGCGGCGGCGCCAGCGGCAGGGGCAGGCTCCATCCAGGTAAAGGCAGGAGCAGCCGGCAAAGTATTCAAGTTGGAAGCAAGCGTTGGACAGAGCGTAAAGAAGGGCGACGCAGTCGTAATTATTGAAGCAATGAAAATGGAAATCCCAGTTGTGGCACCGGAAGACGGAACAGTAGCAAGTATTGACGTAGCTGTAGGAGATGCAGTAGAATCAGGCGCGATATTGGCTACTTTAAACTAGGACATAGTCTGGCTATGTCTATCTAACACGACTGGAGGTTAAAAAATGGAATATATAACAACGACATTAGGAAACCTCGTGCATCAGACAGCATTTTTCAGTCTTACATGGGGCAATGTAATTATGATTGCGGTTGCATGCTTTTTCCTATACCTGGCAATCAGACATGGGTTTGAACCTCTGCTCCTGGTACCGATCGCGTTTGGTATGCTGCTCGTAAATATCTATCCGGATATTATGCTGCATGCGGAAGATGCAGCCAACGGAACCGGCGGACTTCTCTACTACTTCTATCTTCTGGATGAGTGGTCGATCCTTCCGTCCTTGATCTTCCTTGGCGTAGGCGCTATGACAGACTTCGGGCCTCTGATTGCGAATCCTAAGAGTTTCCTTCTGGGGGCGGCTGCGCAGTTTGGAATCTTTGCCGCATACCTTGGAGCTATGGCAATGGGATTCTCAGATAAAGCGGCAGCGGCAATCTCCATCATAGGAGGAGCGGACGGGCCGACATCCATCTTCCTGGCCGGAAAGCTTCAGCAGACGGCCATATTAGGGCCGATTGCGGTTGCGGCATATTCTTATATGTCATTGGTACCGATCATTCAGCCGCCGATCATGAAGCTGCTGACGACGGAAAAAGAACGAAAGATAAAGATGGAGCAGTTAAGGCCGGTTTCCAAACTGGAGAGAATCCTCTTCCCGATCATCGTTACGATCGTGGTATGCTCGATCCTTCCTACGACGGCTCCGCTGGTGGGCATGCTGATGCTTGGCAACCTGTTCCGCGAGTCCGGAGTGGTAAGACAGCTTACAGAGACGGCATCCAATGCATTGATGTACATCGTAGTAATCCTGCTGGGAACGTCTGTGGGTGCTACCACGAGCGCGGAGGCATTCCTGAATTGGGATACGCTCAAGATCGTGGCCCTGGGACTTGCAGCATTCATATTCGGAACAGCTGCCGGGGTATTGTTCGGAAAACTGATGTGTTTCTTTACTCATGGAAAGGTAAACCCGCTGATCGGCTCAGCAGGCGTATCTGCGGTTCCGATGGCAGCCAGGGTATCCCAGAAGGTGGGAGCGGAGGCAGATCCGACCAACTTCCTTCTGATGCATGCGATGGGGCCAAATGTGGCGGGCGTTATCGGCACGGCAGTTGCGGCCGGTACATTCATGGCGATCTTTGGCGTAGGCATATAAATGTAAAGTTGAATATTAGGAGGATATAAAATGGCAGAAATAGAGAAAAAACCGGTAAAGATTACAGAAACCGTCCTGCGTGACGCGCATCAGTCATTGATCGCCACACGTATGACCACTGAGCAGATGCTGCCCATCGTAGAAAAGATGGATAAGGTGGGATATCATGCGGTAGAGTGCTGGGGCGGCGCTACTTTTGACGCATCCCTTCGCTTCCTGAAGGAAGATCCATGGGACAGACTCCGCAAGTTCCGCGACGGATTCAAGAATACGAAGCTGCAGATGCTTTTCCGTGGGCAGAACATACTGGGCTATCGCCCTTATGCGGATGACGTGGTGGAATATTTTGTTCAGAAGTCCGTGGCGAACGGTATCGACATCATCCGTATCTTCGACTGTATGAATGATATCCGCAACCTCCAGACTGCGGTCAGCGCGGCCAATAAAGAGAAGGCAGATGCCCAGGTGGCCATGTCCTATACTCTCGGCGACGCTTATACGCTGGAGTACTGGGTTGACCTTGCCAAGAGAATCGAGGATATGGGTGCCAATTCTATCTGTGTAAAAGATATGGCAGGCCTCCTGTGTCCATACCAGGCAACCGAGCTGGTAACAGCGCTTAAGGGAGCGGTGGATATTCCGATCGAGATGCATACCCACTATACGTCAGGCGTAGGGGCAATGACATACATGAAAGCAATCGAGGCGGGCGCAGATATCATCGATACGGCCATGTCTCCATTTGCAATGGGAACGAGCCAGCCGGCAACGGAAGTTATGGTAGAGACCTTCAAGGGAACGCCATACGATACAGGCCTTGATCAGAATCTGCTGTCAGAGATCGCGGACTACTTCCGTCCGATCCGTGATGAGGCGCTGGAAAGCGGCCTTCTGAATCCAAAGAACCTGGGCGTTAATATCAAGACATTACTTTATCAGGTTCCTGGAGGAATGCTCTCCAACCTGACTTCTCAGTTGAAGGAGCAAGGTGCGGAAGACAAGTTCTACGATGTTCTGGAAGAAGTGCCGAGAGTAAGGAAGGACCTGGGCGAGCCGCCGCTTGTTACCCCGTCATCCCAGATCGTCGGAACGCAGGCCGTATTCAATGTGCTGATGGGCGAGAGATATAAGATGGCAACCAAAGAGACAAAAGACGTATTAAGCGGAAAATATGGCGCGACAGCCAAGCCGTTCAATGAAGAGGTCAGAGAGAAGGTACTTGGCAAAGATGCGGAAATCATTACCTGCCGTCCGGCAGACCTGATTCCGGATGAATTAGACACCTTGCGCAAAGAGTGCGAGCAGTGGATCCAGCAGGATGAGGACGTGCTGACCTACGCGCTGTTCCCGCAGGTGGCGACAGACTTCTTTAAATACAGAGAAGCACAGCAGACAAAAGTGGATCAGACCATAGCGGATACGAAGAATGGCAGCTATCCGGTTTAGACAAGCGTAAAGCCGGGCCCGGGAGATAGTCACTGATAACAGTCCCTACCTCCCGGGCTTATATTATTGCAGGATGGACAACTCATGAATTTACTTGAATATCCCGGAATTAGGATATATAATGGAAACAATGTTAATTTGAGAAGAGGAATATGCTATATGGGAAGCAAGAATGAGTTGTTGAAGAAAATAGATGAAGGCTATCCGAAGTTCAGCAAGGGCCAGAAAAAACTGGCAGACTTTATTCGGGAAGACTACGACAAGGCGGCTTTTTTGACGGCGGCCAGGATGGGAGAGGAAGTAGGCGTCAGCGAATCTACCGTAGTCCGTTTTGCCACTGCCCTTGGATATGATGGGTATCCGGGCTTTCAGAAGGCCCTGGGAGAACTGGTCCGCACCAAGCTGAATTCCATCCAGCGCATGGAAGTTACTTATGGCAGGATCAGCCAGGGAGAGATCCTTACATCCGTCCTGCAGTCTGATATTGAGAAGATCAAGATGACCATGGCCTCCATTGATCATGAAGTGTTTGAACTTGCGGTGGATACCATTCTCAATGCCGGAAGGATCTATGTGATCGGCATCAGAAGCTGCGCCCCGCTGGCTAATTTTCTGTGTTTTTACCTGAATCTGGTGTGCGGGAACGTGACGGTAGTCAATACCAATGGATCCAGCGAGATATTCGAGCAGATCATCCGGATCAGCGAAGAGGATGTTATTATCGGAATCAGTTTTCCAAGATATTCCATGCGGACGCTGAAAGCACTGGAATTTGCCAGCAACCGCAAGGCCAAGGTCATTACCTTGACGGACAGCGTGCATTCTCCCATCACTTTGTATTCTTCCTGCAACCTGATCGCCAGAAGCGATATGGCGTCCATCGTAGACTCTCTGGTTGCGCCACTGAGTGTGGTGAATGCCCTGGTAGTCGCGCTGTGCATGAAAAAGCAGAAGGAAGTCATCTCTACGCTTGAGACCCTTGAGCAGATATGGGATGAATATCAGGTTTACAGCAAGGATGAACTTAATATGGTGAATGATAAGGTTGAATTATCCGTCCCCGGCGAGCAGGAGGATGAAGAAGATGAGTAAGGTCTTGATTGTAGGAGGAGGCGCAGCCGGCATGTTTGCTTCCATTGCGGCTGCAAGAGGCGGCCATGAAGTGCTGGTCTTTGAGAAAAATGAGAAGTTGGGCAAGAAACTCTTCATTACGGGGAAGGGAAGATGCAATATTACCAATGCATGCGATATGGATACTCTGTTTTCATCGATTGTCAGCAATTCCAAGTTCCTGTACAGCAGTTTCTATGGATATAGCAACCAGGATGTCATCGATTTCTTTGAAGGACTGGGCGTTCGGACTAAGATTGAGCGCGGCGAGAGGGTCTTTCCTGCGTCCGACCATTCTTCCGATGTCATCAGGGCCATGGAGAAGGAGATGAGGCGCCTTGGCGTGAAGGCAGAACTGCATGCCGAAGTGACAGCCGTCCGGTCCGGGAAAGGGAGGTTTGACCATATCGAACTGTCCGGAGGCAGGAAGGTGACAGGAGATGCCTGCATCGTTGCCACAGGAGGCCTGTCCTACCAGTCCACCGGATCGACGGGAGACGGCTACCGTTTTGCCGAGGAGAACGGCCACGGGATTACGGAGCGCATGCCTTCCCTCGTGCCAATGGAGATAAAGGAGCCGTGGGTATCCAGTCTACAGGGCCTATCCCTCAGAAATGTTACGGCCACCTTATATCAGGGCAGGAAGGAAGTCTACCGGGAATTCGGCGAGATGCTGTTCACCCATTACGGGGTCAGCGGTCCCATTATCATCAGCGCCAGCAGCTATGTTGGCAAGAAGCTAAAGGAACAGGAAATGCGCCTGGAGATAGACTTAAAGCCGGCGCTAGATGAAGAACAGCTGGATCACAGATTGCTCAGGGACTTTGAGGCTAATGCCAATAAACAGTTTAAGAACGCGTTAGGCAGGCTGTTTCCGTCCAAATTGATTCCTGTTATGATACAATTAAGCGGAATTGACCCGGAGAAAAAGGTAAACGTCATTTCCAAAGAAGAACGGCGAGCCTTCGTGCATCTAATCAAGCATCTGCCGATGACGGTGACCGGGCTTCGCGGCTACAATGAGGCGATTATTACGAAAGGCGGCATCCGCACAAGGGAGATTGATCCTGGAACTATGGAGTCAAAGCAGGTAAAAGGCCTGTACTTTGCAGGCGAGGTACTGGATCTGGATGCGCTCACCGGAGGGTTCAACCTGCAGATCGCATGGTCTACCGCATATGCGGCAGGAAGCAGTATAGAGTAAAAGAAGCGAGGAGAGATACAATGGGTTATAATGTTGCGATTGATGGTCCGGCTGGAGCAGGAAAGAGCACTATCGCCAAACTTGTGGCAAAGGAGAAGGGTTATATCTATGTAGATACGGGGGCTATGTACCGGGGAATGGCGATTCATTTTCTTGATAAGGGCATCCGGGCAAAAGAGACGGATAAGATCATAAGTGCCTTAAAAGACGCAGAGGTTACGATCCGTTATGAAGAGGGCCTCCAGCAAGTCTACCTGAACGGCAGGAATATTACGGACAGGCTTAGGGAGGAAGAGGTTGGCAAGATGGCTTCCCTGACCTCGGCGATCCCCCAGGTCCGACAGAAACTGCTGGAACTGCAGAAAGGCCTTGCCCGTACGCAGGATGTGATCATGGATGGCAGGGATATTGGTACCTGCGTGCTTCCGGATGCGGATGTAAAGATATACCTGACTGCCAGCGTGGAGACAAGGGCAAAGCGTCGTTATGACGAGTTGACAGAAAAAGGCATTGCCTGCGATCTGGATGAGATCGAGCGCGACATCAAGGAGCGGGATGAGAGAGATTCCACCAGGGAAATCGCTCCGCTTAAGCAGGCAGAGGATGCGGTGCTGGTCGACAGTTCCCATATGACGATAGATGAAGTGGTTGCGGCCATCGTTAAGTTGTGCAGATAAGCATAGATGAGAAGAGGATGAAGGATGAAGGATGAAGATTGAGTTGGCAAAGACCGCAGGATTCTGCTTCGGCGTAAGGCGGGCAGTTGAGACGGTATATGAACAGGTGAAACACCATCAGGGCGAGAAGATATACACCTATGGACCGATCATCCATAATGAAGAGGTAATCAAGGATCTGAGACGCCAAGGCGTGGAAGTCATCAATTCGGAAGAAGAGCTGGAAAAACTCGAAGAAGGAGTCGTGATCATCCGCTCCCACGGAGTCCCCAAGGCCATATACGACAAACTGGAAGAGAAGGGTTTAGACTGCGTGGATGCTACCTGCCCCTTCGTAAAGAAAATCCATAATATCGTGGCTGAAGAAAGTCAGAAAGGATCGCACATTGTCATCATCGGTAATAGCGAGCACCCGGAGGTGGAAGGCATCAAAGGCTGGGCAGGAGATGACGTGACGGTTATCCAGACAGCAGAAGAGGCGCAGCATTTTCGGCCCCCGGATACAGCCCGGAGGATATGCGTAGTTTCCCAGACGACATTTAATTACAATAAATTCAAAGAATTAGTTGAAATAATCACAAAAAAAGAGTATGATATAATTGTTTTAAATACGATTTGCAATGCGACCAAAGAAAGGCAGCAAGAAGCCCGTCAGATTGCAGAGAGAGTAGATGCTATGATTGTCATCGGAGATAAGCGTAGTTCAAATACTCAGAAGTTATTTGAAATTTGCGGAAAGGCATGTTTGAATACGTACTATATACAGACACTTGACGATTTTGATATGAATCAATTAAGGTCCGTGGAAACAGTAGGTATTACAGCAGGGGCATCCACGCCCAACAATATAATTGAGGAGGTTCAAAATAATGTCAGAATTAACTTTTGAACAAATGTTAGAAGAGTCTTTTAAGACAATAAGGAATGGAGAGGTCGTAGATGGTACGGTCATCGATGTAAAGCCCGATGAAATCATCTTAAATATAGGGTACAAGGCAGATGGCATCATCACAAGAAGCGAATACACCAATGAGGCCAATGCAGATTTGACCACAATGGTTTCCGTAGGCGATGAGATGACTGCCAAAGTCCTGAAAGTTAACGATGGCGAAGGTCAGGTGCTGTTGACGTATAAGAGACTTGCGGCTGAAAAAGGCAATGAGAGGCTGAAAGAGGCGTATGAGAATCACGAGGTGCTCAAAGCGCCTGTTGCGCAGATTCTTGGCGGCGGATTGAGCGTAGTGATTGATGAAGCAAGAGTATTTATCCCTGCGAGCCTTGTGTCAGATACTTATGAGAAGGATTTGAGCAAATACCAGGATCAGGAGATTGAGTTTGTCATCAGCGAATTTAACCCTAGAAGAAACCGGGTAATCGGCGATAGAAGACAGCTTCTTGTGGCTGAGCGCGCTGAGAAACAGAAAGAGTTATTTGCAAGGCTTCAGGTTGGAGACAGAATGGAAGGAACTGTTAAGAATGTAACAGACTTCGGAGCGTTTATTGATCTTGGCGGAGTTGACGGACTGCTTCATATCTCTGAGATGTCCTGGGGACGCGTTGAGAATCCAAAGAAGGTATTCCAGGTTGGCGAGAAGGTAGAGGTTCTGATCAAGGATATCAATGATACGAAGATCGCTTTGAGCCTGAAGTTCCCGGAGACGAATCCGTGGGCGAATGCTGCGGATGATTTCGCGGTAGGCAAAGTCATCGAAGGAAAGGTAGCAAGGATGACAGACTTTGGCGCGTTTGTAGAGTTAGCGCCAGGCGTGGACGCCCTGCTACATGTTTCTCAGATTTCCAAGGCTCATGTAGATAAGCCATCAGACGTATTGTCCGTAGGCCAGGTGATCACGGCGAAGATCGTAGATCTGAACGAGTCTGAGAAAAAAATCAGCCTGAGCATGAAAGCGTTAGAGCCGGCGAATGAAGAGAAGGCACAGCCGGGCACAGAAAGCGTGGAAGAAGTTGCAGAAGAGGATTCAGCAGAATAGGCAAAAGGTCGAACATAATAGAAGATAGGAGATAGAGGCCCGGTGGCCTCTATCTTTTATGTGTTAAAAATTCGACAAGATGTTCGTGGAAATATACAAAAATTTGCCCGATATCCACTGGATAAACTGGGCATTTTCATGTATAGTATATAAAGAGTAAAAAGGAAGGAAGGAAAAAGGGATGGCATTGTTAACATTTAAGGGTGGCATCCACCCGGATGACGGCAAAAGCCTGGCAAAAGACAAGGCGATTGTCGAAGTAAAACCCAAAGGGGATTTGGTGTATCCAGTTTCCCAGCACATCGGTGCACCGGCGAACCCGGTTGTGGCTGTTGGCGAACGTGTCTTAAAGGGCCAGATGATAGCAGAAGCCGGAGGATTCGTGTCCGCACCTATCTATGCATCGGTTTCAGGTACAGTGAAAGCGATCGCACCACATTTGAATCCGACAGGAGGAACCGTTAACAGTATCGTAATCGAGAATGACGGTGAATATGAGGAAGTTGAGTATCCTGCCGTTAAACCTCTGGATGAGATGAGCAAGGAAGAGATACTTAATATCATCGGAAATGCCGGAGTTGTTGGCATGGGTGGCGCGGGCTTCCCGACAAGAGTAAAACTGTCACCAAAAGAACCAGAGAAGATTGATTATATTATTGCAAACTGCGCGGAATGCGAGCCGTATATCACGGCAGACTACAGAACTATTATGGAAACGCCCGAGAAGCTTGTGGGCGGAATGAAGATTGTCCTGAAGCTATTTGATAATGCGAAGGGCATTTTTGGCGTAGAAGATAATAAACCAGATTGTATTGAAAAATTAAAAGAATTGACGAAAGACGAGCCGCGCATGGAAGTACTTGCGCTTAAAACCAAGTATCCGCAGGGCGGCGAGCGTCAGCTCATCTATGCAACTACAGGCAGGGCAATTAACTCAGCCATGCTTCCGGCAGACGCAGGATGCGTTGTAGACAACGTTGCGACGATGGTGAGCATCTATCAGGCAGTAGTAGAAGGAAAGCCGTCTATGGAGCGTGTGGTTACCGTCAGCGGCGATGCAGTGAATGAGCCAGGCAACTTCAGGGTTCCGTTCGGAATGAACCAGGCAGAATTGGTAGAGGCTGCAGGCGGATTCAAGACTGAGCCGGAAAAACTGATTTCAGGCGGACCAATGATGGGCTTTGCCATGTTTACGCTGGATGTGCCGGTTACAAAGACTTCGTCATCCATTCTTGGATTTACCAAAGATGAAGTGGCACAGTTCGAGCCTTCCGCATGTATCAACTGCGGACGCTGCGTAGATGCCTGTCCGAGCAGGCTGATTCCGTCAAGGCTTGCAGATTACGCGGAACACCACGATGAGGAGGCGTTTACTTCGCATGAAGGCCTGGAATGTATGGAATGTGGTTCTTGCAGTTTCGTATGTCCTGCAAAACGTCAGTTGAAACAAGCAATTGGCTCAATGAGAAAGATTGCGATGGCAAACCGCAAGAAGAAAAAATAAATAAGAGAGAAAAGAGGAAGAGGTGAACAAACGTGAGTGAAAACAAATTGAAAGTGTCATCTTCACCACACATACGTTCCAAAGTTACCACAGGCAATATCATGCTTATGGTAACCATTGCACTGCTGCCGGCTTCTGCCTTTGGTGTATGGAACTTTGGACTGCCGGCCCTTGTCATGCTGCTTAGCACGACCATATCCGCAGTTCTGACTGAATACATATATGAAAAATTAATGCATAAGAAGGTTACGATCAATGATTTCAGTGCTGTCGTAACCGGCTTGCTGCTGGGACTTAATATGCCTGCATCCGCGCCATGGTGGATGGGCGCATTAGGAAGCGTATTCGGCATCCTGATCGTAAAGCAGCTGTTCGGAGGACTGGGACAGAACTTCATGAACCCGGCTCTTGGAGCAAGATGCTTCCTGCTGATTTCATTTACAGGACCAATGACGAAGTTTATCTATGACGGCGTCAGCGGGCCGACTCCATTAGCGCTTCTGAAAGACGGCGAGACCGTTGATACGATGAATATGCTGATAGGAAAGATTCCAGGAACCATCGGCGAGACTTCTGTCATTGCTATTATTATCGGAGCAATCTTCCTGATCCTTATGGGAGTCATCGATCTTCGGATTCCGGGAACCTATATTGTCACATTCGTGATCTTCGTAGGCATTTTTGGCCACTTCACTAAGGCTGGCGTGGGATTCTTCGATCCTCAGTACATTACCGCTCACCTGTGCGGAGGCGGACTGATGCTTGGCGCATGGTTCATGGCTACTGATTATGTCACATCGCCGATTACGAAGAAAGGGCAGTATGTATACGGAGTTCTGCTGGGTATTCTGACAGGATTGTTCCGTCTCTTTGGCGGCTCTGCGGAAGGCGTATCTTACGCAATCATCATCAGTAACCTTTTTGTACCGTTGATTGAAAGGGTTACTCTTCCAAAACCATTTGGTAAAGGAGGAGAGAAATAATGAATAAGATTATTAAGAATACAGTCATTCTGACTTTAATTACTTTAATTGCAGGAATCTGCCTGGGCGCGGTCTATGAGATCACGAAGGAGCCTATCGCTCAGGCACAGGATGCTGCCAAGAAAGAAGCATGGCAGCAAGTATTTCCGGATGCAGATGTAAATGATTTCGAGCTTGTTGACGTAGATCAGAAGGCTGCCGACAAGGCAATCAAAGATCTGGGCGTCAAGGCGACCATTGATGAAGTCTGCACAGTAGGCGAGGAAGGCTATGTCGTAACCGCTACAGATAAAGAAGGCTATGGCGGCGACATCAAGATCACGGTCGGCATAACAGCCGATGGCACGATCAACGGAATCTCCATTCTGTCTATCAGTGAGACCGCAGGCCTTGGAATGAGAGCGACGGAGCCGGCTTTCTATGAGCAGTACCAGGGAAAACAGGCTGAAAAATTTGTAGTATCCAAAGACGGCGGGGACGGAGAGCCGATTGATGCGTTGAGCGGAGCGACGATCACATCAAGAGCGGTAACCGGAGCGGTAAACGCTGCCTTAGGCTATTACCAGAATGCGTTTTAGGAGGTAGTTAAGATGAATAGATGTACCGAAAGAGTTTATAACGGTTTAGTAAAAGAGAATCCTACCTTCGTCCTGATGCTGGGCATGTGTCCTACGCTTGCCGTAACAACATCCGCTATCAATGGCCTGGGTATGGGTCTTTCTACAACGGTCGTATTAGTATTATCTAATATGCTGATCGCCATGCTGCGCAAGATTATACCGGATTCCCTGAGAATCCCGGCGTTCATCGTAGTCGTGGCATCATTCGTAACAATTGTACAATTCTTGCTGGAAGGTTTTGTTCCAAGCCTTTATGATGCTTTGGGAATCTACATTCCTTTGATTGTTGTTAACTGTATTATCCTGGGACGTGCGGAGAGCTACGCTTCCAAGAATCCGGTTCTGCCGTCCATCTTTGACGGCATTGGCATGGGCCTTGGATTCACGGTAGGCCTTACAGCGATCGGTATCGTGCGTGAATTGATCGGATCCGGCAAGATCTTCGGATACCAGCTGATTCCACTGGCTGACGAAGCGGCTGGCAAGGCCGGCTATGTCCCGGTTACGATCTTTATCCTTGCGCCTGGCGCTTTCCTTGTGCTTGCAGGACTGACAGCCCTTCAGAACAAGGTGAAGAATAACGCGGCCAAGAAGGGTAAGAAAGTTACAGAGGCAGCGTCATGTGCAGAAGGATGCGCTTCATGCAGCAACGGCGCATGCAGTGGGAAGGTCTTCCCGACAGGAAACGAAGAGTAGGAGGAGTACATAGATGAAAGAATTATTGATTATTGCAATAGGATCAGCTCTTGTTAATAACGTCGTACTCAGCCAGTTCCTGGGTATCTGTCCATTCCTTGGCGTTTCCAAAAAGGTTGAGACTGCATCCGGCATGGGTGGCGCAGTTATCTTCGTTATTACGATCGCGTCCTTTATTGCAGGACTGATTTATAAGTTTATACTGATACCGCTGCATTTCGAATATCTGCAGACTATCGTATTTATTCTGGTTATTGCGGCGCTGGTTCAGTTTGTAGAAATGTTTTTAAAGAAAGCCATGCCGGCCTTATATAATGCGCTGGGCGTGTATCTGCCTTTGATCACGACCAACTGCGCGGTACTCGGCGTTGCGCTTACAAATGTACAGAAGGAATATTCGATTGCCCAGGGCGTAATCAACGGTATTGGAACATCTGCCGGATTCGCGCTTGCGATCGTTATCCTGGCAGGTCTTCGCGAGAAGATGGAATACAACGATGTGACTGAGTCTTTCCAGGGAACCCCGATTGTGCTGATCACGGCAAGCCTTATGGCTATCGCGTTCTTTGGATTCTCAGGACTGATATAGGAGGGAGCAGGCTATGAGTATAACAGGTATTATTATTGCTGCTGCAATCGTAGGCGGCACCGGATTATTCATTGGTGTGTTCCTTGGAATTGCAGGTAAGAAATTTGCAGTAGAAGTAGATGAAAGAGAAGAGGCAATCCTCGGCGTTCTTCCAGGGAATAACTGCGGCGGCTGCGGCTACGCAGGATGCTCCGGACTGGCTGCGGCGATCGTCAAAGGCGAGGCAGAGATTGGCGGATGTCCGGTAGGAGGCGCTCCGGTGGCTGCAAAGATTGGCGAGATTATGGGCCAGGAAGCAGGAGAACAGGTTCACCAGGTTGCATTCGTTAAATGCGCGGGTACTTGTGACAAGGCACAGCAGGAATACGAGTATCACGGGCTGGGAGACTGTATTATGGCAAACATGATGCAGGACGGCGGACCGAAGGCTTGTAATTATGGATGTCTTGGAGAAGGAAGCTGCGTAAAGGCATGTCCGTTCGACGCGATTCATGTGGTAGACGGCGTTGCCGTGGTAGATAAAGAAGCGTGCAAGGCCTGCGGCAAGTGTATCGCCGTATGTCCGAAGCATCTGATCGAACTGGTTCCGTACGACCAGAAGCATCTGGTACAGTGCAGTTCCAAGGATAAGGGCAAGGATGTCATGAAGGCATGCTCAGTGGGATGCATCGGATGCAAGATGTGCGAGAAGGTCTGCGAGTTTGACGCGGTCAAAGTGGTAGACAATATTGCGCATATTGATCCTGAGAAATGTACGAACTGCGGCGCGTGCGCGCAGAAATGTCCTAAGAAGATCATATTATAAGACATATATAAAGGCGTATATTGGATGAAACGTACTCTAAAGCAAATAATGCGCGATGCGTATGCATTGCTGTGGAACGATATCAAGCAGGCAAAATGGGTGATTATTTTTATGATCGCCTATTTTGCGTTCATGAAAAACTTTTTATACAGTACGTGCCCATCCGTGCTGCTGACAGGATATCCCTGCCCTGCGTGCGGCATGACCCGGGCGGCCTTCTGCCTGTTTAGGATGGATTTTAAAGGGGCTTTTTCCATCCACCCTTTTATCTATGCGGTGGCGGCGTACGTGGCAGTCTTTGCGGTAAACCGGTATATTCTGCAAAGAAAAATGGGCAAGATTCTTAAACTGGCGCTGGCAGGGATCATGGCAGGCATGATTGTCTACTATCTATGGAGAATGATCCTATATTTTCCGGGGGAACCTCCGATGAGCTACTATTCCCGAAATCTTCTGTCCATAGCCCGAAGCCTCCTTACGCATGAATAGATTGCAATTCGCAATCTGCCGTGGTAGAATATCAATGAATAGCAATAAGGAGGATATTACAATGGAAAACAACTTTGACAACACGTCAGATAATAATGATATGCCAAAAGACGCATACAGCGATCCAAATGCAGGCACTGACGCAGGCCAGTCCTATACGGACCCGAACGCAGGCCAGCAATATTACGGCAATGCGAATCAGAATCAGCAGTATAACTACCAGCAGGGCGGTTATAACTATCAGGATAATTACAACTATAATGTGGGTAATAATACAGGGTATAACAGGACCTATGACACGGGCATGGATACCAGCCCGATGTCTCTGGGAGACTGGGTACTTACCATTCTTGCCTTGTGCATACCTTGCGCGGGCATCGTGCTTTATTTTGTATGGGCGTTTGGCAAGAACGGCAATGTGAACCGTAGAAACTATTGCCGCGCCTCCTTAATCATTACAGGCGTAGTAATGGTCATTTATATCATATTCATGGTGATATTTGGTGTTGCCGCCTTCAGTTCAGTGGGTTACTACTAAATAATCAAATCCCCTCGGTTCGTTTGAACAGAGGGGATTTTTAACGTCTTTACTGATTGTTCTGAAAATTCTTTGAATAGTGGATCTGATTGTCGTTCGTGATAAATACGGCATCTACATTATCCAGCTGATTGATCAGCTTCATGCCTCTATCGTAGCCGAGAAGAAAACAGGTAGTGCTCAGCGCGTCAGCCGTCAGCGACGAGTCCGTCAGGATGGTCACGCTGTATAGGTTGTTCTCGCAGGGATAGCCGGTATTGGGATCCAGGATATGGTGGTAGATCTTGCCGTCCGCTTTAAAGTAGCGCTGGTATATGCCGGAAGTAACCACGGATTTGTCCGAGATCTTGACGGAGGTTATAGGCTCTCCGGTCTCATCAAAGGGCTCCTGGATGCCGATGTTATAATCGGATCCGTCCAGCTTGCTGCCCATGGCCAGCACATTTCCTCCCAGATTGATCATGGCGTGCCTGACGCCTTCCTCTTCCAGGTAATCTTTGATCCTGTCGGCAATATATCCTTTGGCGATAGCTCCCAGATCAATGCCCGCATGCGGGTCGGTGAGTTTTACCGTATTATCCCGGATGATGATGTTTTCATAATTCACATGGCTTACCGCCTCTGCGATGGCTTCCGGAGAAGGGACTAAAGGAGTCTCGGCCTTGAAGTCCCAGAGGTTGGATACCGGGGCGATGGTGATATCGAAAACGCCGTCCGACATCTCGCTGTAATAGATGCCCTTCTTAATCAGCTTGATCGTCTCCTTCGACACTTCTACGGGATTCCCGCCGGCAGAATTGATTCGGGAGATTTCGCTGTCTTCAATCTTATTGGAGAACATGGAATCATACTTCTTGCAAAGTTTCTCGCAGCCTTCCAGCACGTCTTCATCCACGGAATCAAAGATCTGGACGCTGATGACGGTATCGAACAGAGTGTCCGTATAGGTCTGGCTCCTTTCTCTGGGAAGCCCTGAGCATCCGGATAAGAGAAGAATGGATGCCGAAAGCAATGCGGTTAATCTTTTATATTTCATAAAGCACCTCTTATTCTATATAATTTCAGTCTCTGTTATTATAACATGAAAAACAGGATATGCAATCGAACATGTGGTTGAAGCAAAAGATTTGTTGTGTTAGAATAGAGCGTATAGAAATGAAGAAGGTAGGAGAGTATGAAGATTCATTTAAAGAAAAAAGACTGGATTCTGGTCATTATCATCATATGCGTCGCAGGACTGGCATTCTTGGCCCATGAATTTATCGGAGGCAAGGGCGCAAGCCAGGTGACGATCAAGGTAAATGGCGAGATAGAAGGGACTTACAGCCTGTCAGAGGACAGGGAGATTAAGATTAATGACGGCAGCAACGTCCTCCAGATAAAGAACGGCAAGGCCAAGATGATCGAGGCCGACTGCCCGGATAAACTGTGTATGCATCAGAAAGCGGTATCCAAGAACCATGAGAGCATCATCTGCCTGCCCAACAAGGTGGTTGTCGAGGTGGAAAGCAGCGAGAACAGCAAGTATGATGCCGTGACGAACTAAGGAGGAAGCACAGGTGAGAAGCAAAGTGGCATATTTCGGCGTGTTTACGGCGCTGGCGCTGATCTTCAGTTATGTGGAGACTTTGATCCCTTTTAACTTTGGGATACCCGGCGTGAAGCTGGGGCTGGCAAATCTGATCATCGTGATTGCCCTTTACAAGATGAGCTTAAGGGAGGCTTATCTGCTGTCGGTAGTCAGGGTCTTGCTTGCGGGATTTATATTTGGCAATTATTTCAGCATCATCTACAGTCTAGCTGGAGGGATCCTGAGCCTGACGATTATGGCCTTCATGAAGAAGAAAGGCGGATTCAGCATTATGGGAGTCAGCATAGCGGGCGGAGTCTTCCATAATATCGGGCAGCTGGCGGTGGCCATGCTGGTGGTGGAGACGTTCAGCGTCATCTATTATGTCCCGGTGCTTTTGATCGCGGGGATGCTTACCGGGCTCCTCATTGGGATCGTGTCGAACGAGATGCTGAAAAGGCTTGTGAATATACAATTATAGGAGGAGTTATGATATCTTATCTTAAGGGGACGCTGGAAGCGCTGGAAGAGGATAAAGTAGTGATCGATGTAGGGGGAATCGGCTATGGGGTGTTCATGTCAGGACAGGCTATGGGCCTTCTTCCATCAATTGGCAAGGAGGTAAAGATCCATACCTATCTGAATATAAAGGAAGATGCCATGCAGCTGTATGGATTTCTGACGAAGGATGACCTGGAAGTCTTCAAACTGCTGATCGGAGTCAACGGGATCGGCCCCAAGGGAGGCCTGGGCGTGCTGTCGGCACTGAGCCCGGACGAACTAAGATTCGCGGTTATGTCCAACGACGTCAAGGCAATCTGCCAGGCACCAGGCATAGGGAAGAAGACGGCAGAAAAATTGATATTGGAACTCAGAGACAAACTGCGCCTTGAGGATGCATTGGAGCATCTGGCTTCCGAAAATGAGGTGCAAGGCGCGGCTGCTTACCAGGGAGAAGTACAAAGCAATGCCGTCCAGGCTCTGGCAGCGCTGGGATACGGAAGCACGGAGGCCCTTAAGGCTGTAAGGCAGGTGGACATAACAGAGAATATGGAAGTAGAAGAAGTGTTAAAGCAGGCGTTGAAGCTGATGATGTTTTAATGCGGGGTGAGATAGATGAGCAGACGAATTATTACAACAGAAAACCTGGAAGAGGACATCAAGATCGAGAACCATCTGCGGCCGCAGATGCTGGAAGATTATATCGGCCAGGAGAAGGCAAAGGAGACGCTTAAGATCTATATTGAAGCGGCCAAGGCAAGAGGCGAGGCGCTGGACCATGTACTGTTCTACGGGCCGCCTGGCCTGGGAAAGACGACGCTGGCCGGTATTATTGCAAATGAGATGAACGTGAATATCAAGATTACTTCAGGCCCTGCAATCGAGAAGCCGGGAGAGATGGCGGCGATTCTCAATAACCTGCAGGAGGGAGACGTCCTGTTCGTGGACGAGATCCACCGCTTAAACCGTCAAGTGGAAGAAGTGCTGTATCCGGCGATGGAGGACTATGCCATCGATATCATGATCGGCAAAGGGGCCAGCGCGCGCTCCATACGGCTGGATCTGCCTAAGTTTACCCTGGTGGGCGCAACGACCAGGGCAGGGATGCTGACGGCGCCTCTTCGGGACCGCTTCGGCGTCGTCAACCGGATGGAGTTCTACACGGTAGGGGAATTAAAGACCATCATCCTGCGCTCAGCCAGAGTGCTGGAGGTTGGAATAGATGAGCGGGGCGCTTATGCGCTGGCAAGAAGGTCCAGAGGCACGCCAAGGCTTGCCAACCGTCTTCTTAAGAGGGTGCGGGACTTTGCCCAGGTAAAATATGACGGATATATCACAGAAGAGGTGGCGAATTATGCCCTGGATCTCCTGGATGTGGATAAGGAGGGGCTGGATCAGACGGACAGGGGCCTGCTTCTGATCATGATCGAAAAGTTTCAGGGAGGCCCGGTTGGACTTGATACGCTGGCTGCGGCAATCGGCGAGGATGCGGGGACGATCGAGGATGTGTATGAGCCCTATCTTTTGAAGAACGGATTCATCCAGCGGACGCCGAGAGGCCGCGTGGTGACAGACAGCGCGTACCGTCATCTTGGAATTTCACATGAAAATGAAGAAAAGTAGTTGGTTTTTACATCAGTTTAGTTTATAATAGTTTACAGATATTATGAAATTTCGAGGAGGCTTCTAATGGCATCATCAAAAAACTATACAGAAGTATTAATAGGGGGAAAGGTGTTCACCCTCAGCGGCTTCGAAAGCGAAGACTACCTGCAGAAGGTATCCACTTATCTGAATCATAAGATTGAAGAGTGCAGTAACAGCGAAGGATACAGGAAGCAGAGCGCGGAGACAAGAAGCATCTTGCTTGCGCTGAATATCGCCGATGATTATTTCAAGGCAAAGAAGCAGGGCGGCACTTTGGAAAGCGATATAGAAGCGAAGGATAAAGAGATGTATGATCTGAAGCATGAATTGATATCTGTTCAGATCAAGCTGGAGAATGCAGAAAAGGCGATGGACAAGCTGAAGGAAGAGAACAAGGATCTTCAGATGAAGATTGTCCAGCTGGAAACAGAGATAAAGAATAATCGTAAGAAATAGGCTGTCTGTGGACAGCCTTTTTTAAAGGAAAGAATGATATGAACAGACACGTTGAAATATTGGCGCCAGCCGGCTCATATGAAAGCCTCAGGGCCGCGGTGTGCGCCGGAGCCGATGCAGTCTATATCGGCGGCATGCAGTTTGGGGCGAGGGCCTATGCCAAGAATCTGACACAGGAAGAACTGGAAGAAGCCATTGACTATGTGCACATCCATGGAAGGAAAGTCTATCTGACGGTCAATACCCTGTTAAAGGACAAGGAGATCGATCAGCTCTATGAATACCTGAAGCCCTACTATGAAAGAGGACTAGACGGCGTTATCGTCCAGGATGTAGGAGCGGCATCCTATATCCGGGAGCACTTTCCCGGCCTTGCGCTCCACGCAAGCACCCAGATGACCATAACCGGCAGAAGAGGAGCATCTTTTATGAAGAGCCGGGGCATCACACGCGTGGTTCCCGCCAGGGAACTGTCTCTGGAAGAAATCCGGATCATGAAAGAGGAGACAGGGCTTGAGGTAGAATGCTTCGTACACGGGGCGCTTTGCTACTGCTATTCAGGCCAGTGCCTTTTAAGCAGCATGATTGGAGGCAGAAGCGGCAACCGTGGCCAGTGCGCCCAGCCATGCAGGCTTCCCTACAGTGTGGAGGGAGGCAGGCCTTGCGATCTTATGAGCCTGAAGGATCTATGTACCATTGATCTGCTTCCGGAACTGATGGAGGCGGGAATCGATTCCTTTAAGATAGAAGGGCGGATGAAGCAGCCGGATTATGTGTATACGGTAACAAGATTATACCGGAAATATGCAGACCTGTACTGCCAGAAAGGAAGAGCAGGATACCAGGTATCAAGAGAGGATAGGGAAAAACTGCTTGGCGCGTACCAGAGAAGGGGATACAGCGAAGGATACTACCGCCAGCACAATGGAAAGGAAATGATATCTTTCAGACGCCCGCCGGGTCGGGAAGAAGAGACAGCAGCATATCCAGATTATAAAATACAAGAAAAAATTAATGGGAAATTAATACTTTCTTTGGGTCAGAGTGCTAGACTATTACTGGAATATGGGACATACCGCATAGAATGCGAAGGCCCTAAGCCAGAGCCTGCCATGCGTCAGCCGCTTCAAGCGTCCAGGGTGGAGCAGCAGATGAGAAAGACCGGGAATACGCAGTTTGCGTTTGAGCGGATGGAAGTGTGCATGGAGGGGGATCTGTTCCTGCCTATGCAGGCACTCAACGAGCTGCGAAGAGACGGGCTTGCGGCCTTGACAGACCGCGTGCTGTCGGATTACCGTAGAAAGGCAGAGAGGACGCAAGAAGCAAAGGAAGAGGCAGCGTCGTCTAGAGAAAAAAGGATGGCTTGCGGGGACGCCAGGCCAGGAAAGGCATCAAAAGACCCGCAGCTTGCTCTTTTAGTCCGCTCCCTGAGCCAGCTGAAGGCGGCAGTGGAATGCAAGGAAGCAGAATGTATTTATATAGATCTGCCGCCGCAGGAGATAAAAGAGGCAGCCAGAATGATCCAGTCCGTTCAATCCGGGAAAAAGCATTATCTTGCCATGCCTTATATATTTCGGGAAGATGCGGCTCTTAGGCTTGAAAAGGCTTACGGGATGATCCGGTTATCCTTTGACGGCATACTGGTACGGAACTGGGAGAGTCTCCAATGGCTTTTGGAGCATGCATATAATAAGGAGATACGTGGAGATTATAATCTTTATGCCTGCAATCGCTTTTCCAAGCGGTTCATGCAGGAGGGCGGGATCAAACGGTTCACTGCGCCGGTAGAGTTAAACGCCAGAGAACTGAAAGAACTGGATATTCGGGGACAGTCGTTGATCGCCTATGGTTATCAGCCTGTCATGGTTACAGCTGGCTGCATTGGAAAGACCATGGATAGATGCGATGCAAAAGAAGGCTGGCTGCATATCCGGGATCGATATAAAAAGAAGTTTGCGGTTAAAAAATGCTGCGCATACTGTTATAATATAATTTATAATTCCTCGCCGTTTTATCTGGCGGATAAGGCGCAAGAACTCCTGAGCCTTGAGCCGGCGGAAATCCGTCTTGATTTTTCTACGGAAGGCACGGAGCAGATGCGCAGGATCATTCTGGACTATGTCAGGGGAATCATCTGGCGGGAAGAGGTGCAGGCGCCGGATATGGAGTATACCCGGGGACATTTCAAAAGGGGAGTAAAGTAGGTGAAGAAGTGGTTAATATAATTGTTGAACTATCCAAATATCTGATCATCATATTAATGACGATGTATACGTACCTTTGCTTCAGCATCTTTGGCTACTATGATCCGGATAAGAAGAAGCGGATGCTTAGGAGGCAGAATGTACTGATGTTCACGATACATATCATCGCATTTCTGGTGATGTATCTGGAGAAGCAGGATGTCAAGCTGCTTGCCTTCTATTTGATGCAAGTGGTACTTTTTGGTACTACTATCTTGCTATATACGTTTATTTATCCAAAGGTATCCAGGCTGGTCGTAAATAATATGTGCATGCTTCTTTGCATTGGCATGATCATGCTGACCAGGCTGAACTATGAAAAGGCGGTCAAGCAGTATGTCATCGCGGCGGGAGCCATCGCGGCGAGCTTCGTGATTCCGGTTATCATCCGCAAGTTTAAGAAACTGTCGGAATGGAGGAACTTGTATGCCATTGCAGGCATCGTATCCCTTGCGATCGTGGCCGTGGTAGGCCAGGTGTCCTATGGCGCGAAACTAGGTTTTACGGTAGGCGGCATCAGCATCCAGCCTTCAGAATTGGTGAAGATCATCTTCGTATTTTTTGTGGCGGCAAGTTTCAAGCGGTCGCTGGAATTCCGGGATATTGTGATCACGACGGCTTTGGCGGCATTCCATGTGCTGATTCTGGTAGCATCCAAGGACCTTGGGGCAGCGCTGATCATCTTTGTCGTATATCTGGCAATGCTCTATGTGGCTACCCGCCAGCCGCTGTATCTGGCGGCCGGGCTTGGCGCGGGAAGCGTGGCGTCAGTGGCGGCCTATTATCTTTTTGGACATGTACGGACGCGTGTCATCGTGTGGAAAGATCCCTTTGCGTCCTATGACAATGGCGGATATCAGGTTGCCCAATCCTTATTTGCTATCGGCACAGGCGGCTGGTTTGGAATGGGACTCTTTCAGGGCGAGCCGGATACCATCCCCGTAGCGGATGAAGACTTTATTTTTTCAGCCATATCGGAAGAACTGGGATTGATATTCGCGCTGTGCATGATACTGGTCTGCGTCAGCTGCTATGTCATGTTCCTGAATATTGCCATGCAGCTTCACAACATGTTTTATAAAATGGTGGCGTTGGGACTTGGAACCTGCTACATATTCCAGGTATTCCTTACCATAGGCGGCGTGACCAAGTTCATCCCTTCTACGGGAGTAACACTTCCGCTGGTCAGCTACGGAGGAAGTTCCCTGCTTAGTACGCTGATCATGTTTGCGATTATTCAAGGACTGTATATATTAAGGGAAGACGAGGAAGAAGATATTGAAAGAAAGAAAAAGGAAAGGCTACGAGCAAAGAGAAGCGGACAAGAGAATAAAAAGAGACCAAGAAAGACGGGAGATGTCCCGGAAAGAGCGCAAAGAAGCCAACCGAAAGGACAAGCAAAAGGCCAAGGCAAAGCGCGCAAGGAACAAAGAATTCGCTAGGGTAACCTACATCTTCGTCGCCTTATTCCTGGTACTTATGGGCTATATCACCTATTTCCAGGTGGCAAGAAGCCGGGATATCATCCGAAGCCCTTATAATGCAAGACAGGATTCTTATGCTGACCGGGTAGTAAGGGGGAAGATCCTAGATAAGGACGGCAACGTGCTGGCTCAGACGAACGTATCAGAAGACGGCACGGAGACAAGAGAGTATCCTTACGGAAACATGTTTGCCCATGTAGTAGGATACAGCGTGCAGGGCAAATCAGGCCTGGAATCTGTGGAGAACTTTGAACTTCTGACTTCCAATGCTTTTTTCCTGGAAAAGATAAAGAATGAATTCCAGGATAAGAAGAATATGGGCGATAGCGTGGTGACCACTTTGAATCTGGAACTTCAGGAGGCTGCCTATGATGCCCTCGGCAATTACAAGGGAGCCGTGGTGGTGATGGAGCCGAGCACAGGAAAGATCCTGGCCATGGTCTCCAAGCCGGACTTTGATTCCAATACCGTAGCTGAGAATTGGGATTTCCTGAATACTGATCAGGACAGCGTGCTTTTGAATCGTGCTACACAGGGCCAGTATGCGCCGGGATCTACATTCAAAGTGGTTACGGCCCTTGAGTATATGAGAGAGAATCCGGATTATGAAAATTATGGCTACAACTGTACCGGGGCCATCGAGAAGGATGGGGTGACCATCCGCTGCTACAACGGACATGTACACGGCCAGGTAGGCTTCCAGGACAGTCTGGCCTACTCCTGCAATACCTCTTTTTCCAACATCGGTCTGTCATTGGACATTAAGAATTTTAGAGAGACATCCAAAGAACTGCTGTTTAATTCCAAACTTCCTTCCGTGCTGCCTTACAGTAAGAGTTCCTTCTCGCTGGAGCCGGGGGCTGGAAGCGCTGATAAGATGATGACCGCCATGGGGCAGGGAAAAACCCAGGTCAGCCCGTACCATATGGCTCTCATCACTTCTGCTATCGCCAACGGAGGAACCCTGATGAAGCCGTATCTGGTAGATTCCGTCAACAATTATACCGGTGCGGTCATCGACAAGAATAAGCCGGAAAAGTATAAAAGCCTGATGACTTCTGAGGACGCGGCCAAGCTTAAGCAGTACATGTCAGCCGTAGTGGACTATGGGACCGCATCCGTCTTGAGCGGGCAGAGTTATACGGCCGCCGGAAAGACGGGAACCGCAGAATACAGTTCGGATAAGGAAAAGGATCACTCCTGGTTTATCGGAATGACCAACGTGGACAACCCGGAACTAGTCATCAGCGTGATCATTGAGTCATCCGACGGGACCGCCAAAGCAGTCGATGTGGCGAAACAGGTATTTGATGCCTATTACTATTAGAAAAGAGGGAAATGCGAATGAGGTACTATAAGCATCTCTACCTGATGGAAGGGCTGGAGAAGAAGAAAGACCGAATCATCCGGAAACTGGAAGAAAATAAGTTCCAGGTAAATATCCATATCATTACGCTGTCCCAGAACGAGAAGAACCATTTGGAGATCTATAATTCCGTGCTGCTTTTGCAGCCGGATTATCCCCATGAGGACTTCTTTGTGGTGGGGATCGCAAAAGGATATGAAGATGCGGTAGAATTGGTAGAACAAATTGTCCAGGAAGTGTATAATGAGACAAAAGGAGCTGACATCCGCTCTTATATATTAAAAAAAGAACAGGAAGAGTAAGATGCTACATATTCTATTGCTAATCTTGAAAATCATAGGGATCATAATAGCAGCAATACTGGGGATACTGGTATTGTTAGTTTGCGTTATTCTTTTTGTGCCAATCCGGTACGAGGCAGGGGCGGAGTTTGACGGCACGCTTAAGGGAGTAAAGGCCAGGGTGAAAGTGACATGGCTTGCGCGCCTTTTTAAGGCAATAGCCGGGTATGAAGGCCAGGAACTGTCATGGAGCGTCCGGATAGCGTGGAAGACGATGAAGAGCGGACAGGATGATAAGAAGACAGTAGAAAAAGAGGTGGGAGGATATGAAGAAGAACTGGAAAAAGAGTGGGAAGCGCTGGAAGAAGAGGTGGAAGAGCCTCCGAAGGAGCGTAAAGGCCATCCGAAGGAAGATGAGGAAGAACCCGGATTACCTGAAAGAACTGAAACGCAGTTTCAAAAAACTGAAGAAGATATGGAAAAGGCAGAAGCCGTCGCTGTCCCGGAAGATAGGGAACGCGACAGCAAAGATACGAAAGGCAAAAAGGGCATAGGACGGAAGGCAAAAGGTCTGTGGGAAAAGGCAAAGGCTCTGTATCGGAAGATAAAATGTACATTCCTTGCGTTCTGTGATAGAATAAAATTATTGCTGGAGAAAAAGGAAAGACTGGCAGAGTTTATTACTGACGAAGTCCACAAGAAGGCATTCTTTAAGGCTAAGGACGAGGCATTCAAGCTGCTTCGCCGCCTGAAGCCTAAGAAGCTTGCGGCAGATCTCCATTATGGATTTGAGGATCCCTGCACGACCGGGCAGGTACTGGCGGGGCTTAGCATGCTGTATCCATTCTGGGGCGAGCATGTAAGCATTATCCCGGATTTTGAGCACAAGGTCCTGGAGGGCAGCCTGTACATCAAGGGCAGGATCCGCATCATCCATTTTGTCAGGCTTATGTGGAACCTGGCATGGTGCAAAGAAGTGCGTATGACATACCGTCATGTGAAAGAATTTGAATTATAAGCGGGTAGGAGGAGCAAAAATATGGCAGAGAATAACAATTTTAAAGGAACGGTGGAAGCCCTGTTTCATGGGATGGACGGAGTTGTCTCATCCAAGACGGTGGTAGGAGATGCAATCCATATAGGAGATACGATCATTCTCCCTCTGGTGGACGTCTCATTCGCAGTAGGGGCTGGCGCGTTTAACGGAGACAAAAAGGAAAAAGGAGCCGGAGGTATCGGAGGCAAGATGACGCCAAGCGCCGTGCTTGTAATTCAGAATGGGCATACCAGGCTTGTGAACATCAAGAATCAGGATACGATGACCAAGATCCTTGATATGATACCGGATGTGGTAGAAAAGTTCAGTTCTTCAAAGGAAGGCAAGATGACGGAAGATGACGTAAAAAATATCCTTGATGAGGCTGATACTTCCAAAGAATAGTCATGTATTTCCCCCTATGCACATATAATATTACAAAACAAGGGCAGGGGTGGCAATAATTATGAAGCGGGTAGTCGGATTTGCCCTGTTCTGGGTGGCGGTTGGCATCATTCTGGCGATGATACTGCCAAACATGTTCGTGGAAGTGCTGTGCATCGCTTTATGCATACTGGCTGGATATAACTTGTTTTGCTGCTAGTATAAGAAAATGAGAAATAGTACTTGCAATTTGATTGCTCTTCTGGTAAAATAACTATTGTTGCGAGTTCGGAAAAGAACTTATTATGATCGTTAGGAGGTGCAGTCATGGCTAAATGTGCTATTTGCGAAAAGGGTGCTCACTTTGGAAACAACGTAAGCCACTCTCATAGAAAATCACCAAAGATGTGGAAATCAAATGTAAAATCAGTTCGCGTGAAAACAGAGGGCGGAGCCACAAAGAAGATGTATGTTTGTACTTCTTGTTTAAAATCAGGCAGAGTTGAGCGTGCGTAAGGAAAATTAAAACTCAGATTTCGCTATGGAATCTGGGTTTTTTGTTGTCCTCACAAGGGCTTTTTTGTTGTAATATAGAGGAAAACAGAGTATAATACTCTTATTATTATGTATTAATATTGTGGAAATAAGGATACAAGAATTGGAGGTTTTTAGATATGAAGGGATGTATGAGTACAGATCTTGGCATTATTACGATTGATCCTGAAGTGATTGCAAAATATGCAGGAACCGTAGCCGTTGAATGCTTTGGCATCGTAGGCATGGCTGCAGTGAATATGAAGGATGGATTTGTCCATCTGTTAAAGAGAGAAAGCCTGACAAGAGGAATCCAGGTAGGAATATCCGACGATAATCATATTAGTATTAACTTCCATATTATTGTTGCATATGGCGTAAGCATCTCGGCAGTTACTGAGAATCTGATTAGTAACGTAAAATATAAGGTAGAAGAATTTTCCGGTATGCCGGTAGATAAGATCAATATCTACATTGAAGGCGTCAGAGTCATCGATTAGTTAAGGAGGAGCATTAAAAGTGGCTACAAAAACTATAAATGTGGATATGCTTGCTAAGATGTTTCTGGCAGGCGCGCAGAATATCGAAGCACAGAAGGAATTTATCAATGAATTAAATGTATTCCCCGTACCAGACGGGGATACGGGAACCAATATGTCTCTGACGATCATATCAGCGGCGAAGGAAGTGATGGCGCTTGAGAAGCCGGACATGAAGGATTTGGCGAAGGCCATATCATCAGGCTCCCTGCGCGGGGCACGAGGGAATTCGGGCGTAATCCTATCCCAGCTGCTCAGAGGATTCACCAAGTCGATCCGTGAAGAGAAAGAGATAGACGTGCTGTCATTAGCAGCTGCCTGCGCCAGGGCAAGAGATACGGCTTATAAGGCAGTCATGAAGCCAAAGGAGGGAACCATCCTTACCGTTGCCAGCGGAATTGCTGAAAAAGCGGCGGAGATGGCAGGGGAGACGGAAGACTTGGAAGAGTTCATCCCTGCAGTCATCGAGCATGCTAAGGCGGTGCTTGAGAAGACTCCGGATATGCTTCCGGTACTGAAGGAAGCGGGGGTAGTGGATTCCGGCGGCCAGGGACTTCTTGAAGTAATTAAAGGCGCATACGATGCCTTCCAGGGCAAGGAGATTGACTACAGCGCCATTGCGCCAAAGAATGCGTCAGCATCTGCGGGAGCAGTGAAGATCAATTCACAGGAGCCGGTAGATATCAAGTTTGGCTACTGTACAGAATTCATTATTCTGACAGAGAAGGAATTTACGGAAGACAATGAGCAGGAGTTCAAGGCATACTTAAGCTCCATCGGTGATTCCATCGTCTGCGTAGCGGATGATGACGTGGTAAAGGTGCATGTGCACACCAATGATCCGGGGCTTGCGATCCAGAAGGCCCTGACATTCGGCCAGCTGTCCCGCATGAAGATAGACAATATGCGGGAAGAGCATCAGGAAAAATTGATTAAGGACGCAGAAAAACTGGCAGCGCAGGACGCGGCAAAGGAAACGCCGAAGAAGCCTGATGAGCCGAGAAAAGCGATGGGATTCATCACGGTCTCCATCGGAGAAGGGTTGAATGAGATATTCAAGGAATTAGGCGCAGACTATATTATCGAGGGCGGGCAGACTATGAATCCGAGTACCGAGGATATGCTCAATGCCATTGATCAGGTGAATGCCGACAGTATTTTCATCCTGCCTAACAACAAGAATATCGTACTTGCTGCGAATCAGGCAAAGGCGCTCGTGAAGGACAAGGAGATTATCGTCATTCCAACCAAGACGGTTCCTCAGGGAATTACTGCGATTATTAATTTTGTTCCGGATGCGGATGCAAAGACGAATGAAGAGACGATGCTGGAAGAGATCAAGAATGTCAAATCCGGGCAGGTGACTTATGCTGTCAGGGATACGAAGATTGACGACAAGGAGATCCATGAGGGAGATATCATGGGCATCGGCGACAGCGGCATTCTGGCAGTGGGCAAGGGAATCGAAGAGACGACGAAGGAGATGCTGTCCCAGCTGGTAGACGAGGATTCAGAACTCATCAGCCTTTACTACGGAGAAGAAGTAAGGGAAGAGGACGCGCAGAGATTTACCGAAGAAGTGGAGAGCCTGTATCCTGACGTAGACGTGGATGCCCATTTTGGAGGCCAGCCGATCTACTATTATGTGCTGGCGGTTGAATAAACGAATTATTTTCAGGCAGAATATAAGATAGGGCCAGACCTCTTAAGGCCATAGGGTATTGTCCCTTTGGAGCGGGGGGCTGGCTTCTTTTTATGATGGAGCGGATATGATAGAAAACACAAGCATAAAAGAATTAAAAGGAATAGGCGAAAAGACCCAGAAACTATTTGAAAAGGTAGGAGTCTCTACGGTGGGAGACTTAATCAGGTATTATCCCAGAGGCTATGATGTCTATGAAGATCCTGTACCGATCAGCGAAGTGGAGGAAGGAAAGGTCCAGACGGTGGCCGGGGCTATCTTCGGAAGAGTCCAGGTATCGGGAAACCGTAATATGCAGGTGACGACCATCCATGTCAAAGATCTGACCGGTACCATCAAGGCAGTCTGGTTTCGGATGCCTTTTCTGCGGAACACGCTCGCGGGGGGCGGAAAGATCATACTTAGAGGCAGGGTTACAAGCCGCAAGGGCGGCCTTGCGATGGAGCACCCGGAAATCTTCTATCCGGCCGGGAAGTATGAGGAGAAGATTCACACGCTGCAGCCGGTCTATGGGCTGACTGCAGGCCTGTCCAACAATGTGGTGGCCAAGGCTATGCATCAGGCGCTGTCCCAGCTGGACCTGACCCGTGAAACGCTTCCGGACGAGCTTCGTCTCAAGTATGGGCTTGCTGAATATAACTATGCCATCCGGGGCATTCATTTCCCGGAGGACAAGGAAGTGTTCTATCATGCCAGGGAGCGGCTTGTATTCGAGGAATTCTTAGAGTTCATCCTGTCTATCCGAAAGATGAAGGATAAAAATGAAAGGATAGAGAATGAATACATTGTCCAAAGGAAGCCGGAAGTGGATGAATTGATTGGAAGGCTGCCATATGAGCTTACGAAAGCCCAGAAGAAAGTATGGGATGAGATTGCCCATGACATGGCATCAGATACCGCCATGTCAAGGCTGGTACAAGGAGATGTAGGATCCGGGAAGACGATCGTGGCGGTACTGGCTCTTATCAGCGTTGCGCTAAATGGATATCAGGGAGCCATGATGGCGCCGACGGAAGTCCTGGCACGGCAGCACTATGATTCGATTACCCGGCTGCTGGAAGAATACGGGATAAAGATTAAAGTAGAACTTCTCACCGGATCCATGACGGCAAAAGAAAAGAGACGAGCCTATGATCGGATCGAATGCGGATATGCCAGGATCATCATAGGAACCCACGCGCTGATCCAGGATCGGGTCTATTATGATTGCCTGGCGCTGGTAGTCACGGATGAGCAGCATCGGTTCGGAGTCAAGCAAAGGGAGGCGTTTGCAAGGAAAGGCGGAATGCCCCATGTGCTGGTCATGAGCGCGACGCCAATCCCCAGAACGCTGGCGATCATCCTATATGGCGACTTGGACATCTCCGTGATTGACGAACTTCCGGCAAACCGTCTGCCGATCAAGAACTGCGTGGTGGAAACCGGTTACCGGAAGACGGCCTATGCGTTTATGAAAAAGCAGGTAGGAGAAGGCAGGCAATGCTATGTGATCTGTCCGATGGTGGAAGAAAGCGAGCAGCTGGAAGTGGAGAATGTATTGGACTATGCGGCCATGCTGCAGGAAGAGATGGGAAAAGGCATCGTAGTTTCCTGTCTCCATGGGAGGATGCGGCAGGCCGAGAAGGATGATATCATGGAGCGGTTCGGACGCTGCGAGATACAGATACTGGTATCTACCACGGTGATCGAGGTAGGAATCGATGTGCCCAATGCCACGGTCATGATGATCGAGAATGCCGAGCGGTTCGGACTGGCCCAGCTTCATCAGCTAAGAGGCCGGGTGGGAAGAGGAAAGCATCAGTCCTACTGTATCTTCATGAGCGGCTCCAAGGCAAAAGAAACCAGAGAACGGCTGAATATCCTGAATGAATCCAACGACGGTTTCAAGATTGCCAGCGAAGACTTGAGGCTGCGCGGCCCGGGAGATCTCTTTGGAATCCGCCAAAGCGGCATGATGGACTTTAAGCTGGGCGACGTATTCCAGGATGCGAAGGTGCTCCAAATGGCAAATGAGGCCGCGGATCTGCTTTTAAATGATGAAAACGGCTGGTTGAAAAATCTTCCAAAACATGAAGGAACTTCTAGTGTAATAATCTGATTCCTCCATATACTATGGTTGTAACAACAAAGCAAAAAGTTACAAAGTTACAAGAAGGAGGAGTATGACAATGGCAAGTCGTTCATCAAACAGAGCAGCCGTACCTGAAGCAAAGGGTGCATTGGACAAATTCAAATATGAGGTTGCAAACGAATTAGGAGTACCGTTAACAGACGGATACAACGGAGACCTGACATCTAGACAGAATGGTTCTGTCGGCGGATATATGGTTAAGAAAATGATCGAACAGCAAGAGAAACAGATGGCTGGCAAATAAGCAGGATCATATTTTAGCAACAACTGATTAGAAAAAGCACCAGGCAGGATGAAATAAGACCTGTCGGGTGCTTTTTTCTATATGCAGACTTCAATATCTGGATGGAAGCCAGGTTGGCGAACCCTTTTTGCCGATTTATGGAATTACTTCTTCGACTATTGGCATATTTTTGGAGGCTGCCCATTACAATGGTAATAATAGATTGATACCTACGAGGAGTTGTCGCATGAAACAGATTCTGGCAGCAATTTTAAGCGCCTTGCTCTGTGTACAGCCCGTATTTGCAATGCCGGTCAAGGAACCAGTCCTGTATACGGATGCACAGGGGGAAGCAGAAGATAACGATGAAACGCAAAAGAACTCCAATACGCAGGAACCCGCCGAAGGGCAGGAGGCCGCCGATACCAAAGACTCTGCCGGGGGGCAGGCCGCCGGCAGCACAGGGAATGAGGCTGGCCCCCAGGTCGGCGCTCCATCCGCAATCCTGATGGAAGCGTCCACCGGTCAGATCATATATGAAAAGGATGCAGATGAGCAGAGACCTCCGGCCAGCGTGACCAAGATCATGACGCTGCTTCTGATCTTTGACGCTCTGGATTCCGGAAAGATCAGCCTGAAAGATGAAGTCTCCACATCCGAATATGCCGCCTCCATGGGAGGCTCCCAGGTGTTCCTGGAACCGGGTGAGACGCAGACGGTAGATACGATGATCAAATGCATCGCCGTTGCCAGCGCCAATGATGCCTGCGTGGCAATGGCCGAGTACATCTGCGGCAATGAAGAAGAATTTGTAAAGCAGATGAATCAGAGGGCGAAAGGCCTGGGAATGGAAAATACGCATTTCGTAAACTGCAATGGGCTGGATACGGATGGACATCTGACCACTGCCCGCGACATAGCGCTGATGTCAAGAGAATTGATCACTACATATCCGCAGATTCACGACTACTCTATGATATGGATGGAGAATATCACGCATACGACGAAAAAAGGAACCACAGAGTTCGGCCTGACTAACACGAACAAGCTGGTAAGGCAGTATGAATATGCTACCGGCCTGAAAACAGGTTCCACGGATAAGGCCAAATACTGCGTGTCAGCAACCGCCAAGAAAGACGGGATGGAATTGATCGCAGTAATTATGGCGGCTCCGGATCACAAGCAGCGGTTTACGGACGCTACCACGCTGCTCAATTACGGGTTTGGGAAATGCAATAAGTATGAGGAAGAGAAGGCAAAATCCATTCAGCCTGCAAAAGTATCACGGGGGGTAGCGGAGACGGTAAAGGTACGGCAGAAGACGCCCTTTGCCTATGTAGACATTACTGGAGCGGACCTTAAGACCATTGAGCGTAAAGAGGCCTTGAACAAGAAGATCAAGGCACCCGTGAAGAAAGGCGACAAGGTGGGAAAAGCAAAATATTTCTTAAGTGGAAAAGAGATCGGCAGCATAGACATCGTGGCTGCTGAATCGGTGGATGAGATCAGTTATAAAAGCGCGATGGGCGACACCGTCAAAAAATTCCTGCTGTAGAAGATAGGGGGCTATCCCCCTATCTTTGCTGTCCATATAGAAGATTGCAAATTCCAAAGATTAATTATATAATGATTAAGGCGGACATGCCGTAAGGATGGTGGCCGCTTCGGGAGTTAAAGGAGAAGATAGGTTGAATATTCTAATCATTGCTATTGTAATCATCATCTTGGGAATGATCGTTGAGAATATCCGGGAACTGCATGGATTCAGAACAACGGTATATAAAATTGCATCCCCTAAGTTAATGGGGCTACAGGAAGAGAAGCGGATCGTATTCTTGAGCGATCTGCATAACTACAGTTATGGAGAGGAGAATGGGAGGCTGTTTCAGGCAATTATCAGCGCCCGGCCGGATCTGATCCTGATTGGCGGGGACATGCTGGTAAGAAAGGACGGAAATTCCTATGAAGACACGCTTCGCTTTCTTTGCCGCCTTCCGTCCATCTGCAAGGTATACTATGCCAATGGAAACCATGAGCAGAAGTTAAAAGAAAGGCCAGAAGCATATAGCCAGTCCTATAAGGACTATCAGAGCCGGCTTTGCAGCGCGGGGATCGTATTTCTTGAAAATGAGTCCGTAAGGATTCCATGGGATGGCGCCGGCATCTGCATTACCGGACTTGAGATCGGACTTGACGGCTACAGAAAGTTTGGAAGGCGGCCGATGGAAGAAGAAGAGATCGAGTCCAGGGTAGGGGCGGCGGATTCCTCCTACCAGATACTGCTGGCCCATAATCCTGCCTATGTGGAGGCATACAGGAAATGGGGAGCAGATCTGATACTTTCCGGACATCTCCATGGCGGAATCGTAAGGATTCCGGGAATCGGCGGCGTGATTGCTCCGGACCTCACCTTGTTTCCCAAATATTCGGGAGACATATACAGGGAAGAGGATGCTACGGTTGTCGTAAGCAAGGGCTTAGGCGCCCACTCCGTCCCCATCCGTCTGTTAAATCCGGCGGAAATGGTAGTTCTTGTGCTGAATGAGGATTAAAACTTGTGAAAAGAAGGAAAATCCTGTATAATAATACAATTGTGACGATAAAAGATAGGGTGTGAGGGATATCTATGGGAATTCCGGTAAAACTGCAGGTCTTCGAAGGACCGCTGGACCTGCTTCTACATTTGATAGATAAAAATAAGATCGATATCTATGATATTCCGATTGTGGAGATCACGAGCCAGTATATGGACTACATCAAGGCCATGGACAAGGAAGATTTGAACATCATGAGCGAGTTTCTTGTGATGGCTGCGACACTTCTGGATATTAAATGCAGAATGCTTCTTCCGAAGGAAGTCAATGAGGAGGGAGAAGAAGAGGATCCCAGGCAGGAACTGGTGGAGCAGCTGCTGGAGTACAAGATGTACAAGTATATGTCCTATGAACTGCGGGACAGGCAGGTAGAGGGCGAGCAGGTGATGTATAAGGCGCCTACGATTCCACAGGAAGTGCTGGGCTATGTAGAGCCGGTAGATCTGGATGCCCTGCTGGGGGATCTGACCCTTTCCAAACTGAACCGCATCTTTAAGGATGTGATGAAGAAGCAGGTGGATAAGATCGACCCTGTCCGCAGCAAATTTGGCAAGATTGAAAAGGAAGAAGTCACATTACCGGATAAGCTTGATTATGTCACGGAATATGCGAAAAGCCATGGCAGATTCAGTTTCCGGGAACTGCTGAAGAAGCAGAGTTCCAAAACGCAGATCGTGGTAACGTTCCTTGCCATTTTGCAGTTAATGAAGGAAGGCGTGATCATGATCCGGCAGGAACAGCCATTTGATGATATTATGATTCTGCCGAAACGTGAATCTTAAGTGTGGGAAAGGTAGTATGGAAGAAGTGGAAATCAACAAATTAGAAGGCGTGATAGAGGCGATTCTTTTCACCATGGGCGAGTCGGTGGAACTGAATAAGATTGCGGCCGCTATCGAGCATGACGAAGAGACGACCAGAAAGATCATACATAGAATGATGGACAAGTATGAGGCAGAAGACAGGGGCGTCAGGATTATCGAACTTGAAGATGCGTTTCAGATGTGTACGAAGACGCAGATGTACGAGTATCTGATCCGGGTGGCGAAGCAGCCCAAGAAGTACGTGCTGACAGACGTCCTGCTGGAGACGCTGTCCATTATCGCCTATAAGCAGCCAGTTACGAAACTGGAGATCGAGAAGATCCGGGGCGTGAAATCAGACCATGCCGTTAACAAGCTGGTGGAGTATAACCTGGTGTGCGAGAAAGGCAGGATGGAGGCTCCTGGCAAGCCGATCTTGTTTGGCACGACGGAAGAGTTCCTTCGAAGGTTCAGCATCCAGTCGGTAGAGGATCTGCCAAGCCTGAATCCTGAGCAGATGGAAAGTTTTAAGGAAGAGGCGGAAGAAGAGATCCAGTTAAAATTGGATATCTGATACTTCTTTAAGAATAGTCTTAACCCGGCCTACATATATTGCAATAACATGGTGATGTATGGTGTGGCAGATGAGAAAGAACCGATTATTAGGAATTCTCCTTGCTTGTATTTTGTTGATCCAGCCTTTTAGCGCCCAGGCGAAAGAGTCGGATGCCGCGGACGAGCCGGATAATCTGTACGCCCAGTCAGCAGTATTGATGGATGCTGACAGTGGGCGTGTTTTATTTGGAAAGAATGAAAACGAGGCAAAGCCTATGGCCAGCACGACAAAGATAATGACGTGCATAATGGCCCTGGAGAATATGGAAGAGGGACAGATCGTGGCGGCCTCCGATTATGCGGCCAGCCAGCCCAAAGTCAGGCTGGGGGTCAGGGGAAAAGAAGAGTACTATCTGAAGGATATTCTGTATTCCCTGATGCTGGAATCCCACAACGACAGCGCAGTAGTGGTTGCGGAAGGAATCGCAGGCTCCGTGGAGGCATTTGCAGGACTGATGAACCAGAAGGCGGAGGAAATCGGATGCAAGGATACATATTTTGTGACGCCCAACGGGCTTGACGCTTACGATGATGGAGGAACCCACTCTACAACGGCCAGGGATCTGGCCTCTATTATGCGCTACTGCATCATGGAATCTCCAAAAAAGGATGAATTCCTTGAGATCACAGGCACTAAGAATTATCATTTTACCAATGTGGCAGGAGACCGTGAATTCTCCTGCAATAACCACAATGCTTTCCTGGATATGATGGATGGCGCGCTGACGGGAAAGACAGGATTTACCGGCGATGCGGGATACTGCTATGTAGGCGCGCTGAGGAAGGACGGCAAGACGTTTATCGTGGCGCTGCTGGCCTGCGGATGGCCCAATAATAAGGACTATAAGTGGAAGGATACCAAGGCCTTGATGGAATATGGGCTTGCCAATTATGAGTACCGGAATGTATGGGAGGAACCCGCCCTTTCCCAGATTAGAGTTCAGGAAGGAGTATCGGCCGGGAATCCTTATAAGAGGGAATCCAAGGTGCAGGCCGTAGTCAAGGGGGGAGAAAAAGAAGTTAATGCCCTTCTGAAGGCAGATGAAAAGGCAGAGGTCAAAAGGAAGGTAAAAGACCACCTCAAAGCCCCGCTAAAGAAGGGGCAGAAGGTAGGGGAGATTCAATATCTTCTGGAAGGAAAGGAGATTGCATCCTTTGATGTGGTGACGGATAGAAAAGTAGAAAAGAGAAGCGTGTTGTGGTGCCTGAATCAGGCGCTTCAAAGAGTATGCCTGTAGAAAAGCAGCCGCAAGGCTGCTTTTCTTCTTCTGTAATCTTATAGTGGTAGCATGATTTATAAGGAAGATAAGAACATGTCTATAGAAAAAGTAAGAGCGTATTTCCGGCAGTATGGCATAGAAGACAGGGTGCGCGAGGTTGAGGAATCCAACGCTGCCGTATGATCGAACTGAATATCAAAGAACTGGAAGATTACAGCCATTGCAAGGAGTGCAGAGTCTTAAGAAAGATTAACGAAGAAGACAAAATATACTGGGAGAAGGAAAGAGAAAAATACTATCAGAAAAGCGGGCAGCCGTAATTTCGTAATTTGCGGCTGCCTGTTGACGGATAGGGGAGAGGTATGATATTTTAATAGTGATTTCGGATGATATTCGTGTTTTCTGCCCCGTGCAATTCTGTATGGGCGTTTCCAAGGTTTTAAGGAATTTTATATTGACATTTTGAAGCAATTATAATAGTATATTAATCATAGAACGAACGTTCGTTCGATAAGCGAGAAGGAGAATATGTTATGGCAAGTGATGATAAGAAGCGGGCATTGGATGCAGCGATAGCAAAGTTGGAGAAGGATTTTGGAAAAGGCACGGTTATGAAACTGGGCGATCCGGCGGCTCAAGTGGCAGTGGAGACGATTCCCACAGGTTCCTTAAGCCTTGATCTGGCGCTGGGGCTTGGCGGCGTTCCGAAGGGGCGCGTGGTCGAGGTATATGGCCCGGAATCCAGTGGTAAGACGACGGTTGCATTACATATGATTGCAGAGGTCCAGAAGCGCGGAGGAATCGCAGGATTCATTGACGCAGAGCATGCCCTGGATCCGGCCTATGCCAAGAATATCGGCGTTGATATAGATGAACTATATATTTCGCAGCCTGACAGCGGGGATCAGGCGCTTGAGATTGCTGAGACCATGGTAAGATCCGGCGCTATGGATATCATAGTGGTAGACTCGGTTGCTGCCCTGGTTCCAAGGCAGGAGATCGAGGGAGATATGGGGGACAGCCACGTAGGACTCCAGGCAAGGCTGATGTCCCAGGCACTCCGCAAACTGACTCCGGTTATCAGCAAGTCTAACTGCGTCGTTATCTTCATTAACCAGTTAAGAGAGAAAGTAGGGGTTATGTTTGGCAATCCTGAGACAACCACGGGAGGCCGGGCGCTGAAGTTCTATGCTTCCATCCGTATGGATGTCAGAAGGATAGAGACTCTGAAGCAGAGCGGCGAGATGGTGGGGAACAGGACCCGTGTCAAGATCGTGAAGAATAAGATCGCGCCTCCGTTTAAGGAAGCAGAATTTGATATCATGTTCGGAAAAGGCATATCCAAGGAGGGTGACATCCTGGATCTGGCAGTAAGCATTGACCTGGTCAACAAAAGCGGAGCCTGGTTTGCATATAATGGCAATAAGATCGGCCAGGGCCGGGAGAACGCCAAGTCATATCTGGCTGAGCATCCGGAAGTGATGGAAGAACTGGAGAAGAAGATTCGGGAACACTATGACCTTGACCGGGATCCGGCATCTGCTGCAGGAGAAGAGAAGTCGGAAGAGAAGAAGGCAACAGGCAGAAAGGCGAAAGAGGAAGCATAAGGATGACGGTGACGAAGATAGAGCCGGTGACGAAGTCAAAATATAAGATATATCTGGACGGACAGTTCGCCTTTGTATTATACAAAGGCGAACTGTCCCGCTATCAGATAGAGGAAGACGGCCTTCTTGAGGAAGCGCAGTATCAAAGGATACGTAATGATATCGTGCTTAAGCGGGCCAAACTACGGGCCATGCATCTGCTGACCGATATGGGGCGTACTGAATCCCAGTTAAGGAGCAAGCTTGCGCTTGGCGGATATCCGGAAGACATTGTAGGAGAGGCCGTGGAGTATGTAAAATCCTTTGGGTATATCGATGATATGGAATATGCGAGAAGTTTTATCGAGAGCCGGAAGGATAAGAAGAGCCGGAAAGAACTGTATGCAGCCTTGAGCCAGAAGGGCGTGGAGAAGGAATTGATCGAGCAGGCCTTTGAGGAATGTTATGGAAATGAGGATTCCCGGGCGGCAATTGAGGCAATTTTACAGAAGAAAAAGTATGATCCGCATACGGCAGACCATGCGCAAACCCAGAAAATACTGGGATATCTGGTACGCAAAGGCTTCCATTACGAAGACATCCGTCAAGTGATACAAGTTTCTGAGTGGAATGCTTGACATCTTTGTGAAAACAGTATAAAATTTAAGTGTTGTATTTGTACAATGAAAATTAAATAAGGAGGTGCTCCTGTGCCGATAGGAATAGCGATTGCTGTAATCATTGTATCTATCATAGCTGCAGCGGTGATCAGCCACTTTGTGACGGTTTCTAATCTGAAGAAGAATGCAGAATCTAAGATTGGAAATGCAGATAGCAAAGCCAGAGAGATTATTGATGATGCGGTAAAGACAGCTGAGGCCAAGAAAAAGGAGTCTCTCTTGGAAATTAAGGAAGAGTCTATCAAGAACAAGAATGAACTTGAGAAAGAGACTAAGGAACGTAGGGCAGAATTGCAGAGATACGAGAAACGCGTTCTTTCCAAAGAAGAGGCTTTAGAAAAAAAGGCAGATGCAATTGAGAAGCGTGAAGCAGGGTTTACAGCGAAAGAAGAACAGCTTAGGCAGCGCGAGGCGAAAGTTGAAGAGCTGAGTAAGCAGAGAGTACAGGAACTAGAAAGAATCTCAGGACTTACCTCCGAACAAGCAAAAGAATATTTGTTAAAAACTGTTGAAGAAGATGTAAAGCATGATACTGCGAAGATGATTAAAGAAATGGAAGCGCAGGCGAAGGAAGATGCAGACAAGAAGGCAAAAGAATATGTTGTCACTGCAATCCAGAGATGCGCGGCAGATCATGTTGCGGAGACTACAATTTCGGTTGTACAGCTTCCAAGTGATGAAATGAAAGGAAGGATTATTGGACGGGAAGGGCGGAATATCCGCACTCTGGAGACGATGACAGGCGTAGAGCTGATTATCGATGATACTCCGGAAGCCGTTGTATTATCAGGCTTTGATCCAATAAGACGAGAAGTCGCGAGAATTGCGCTGGAAAAATTGATTGTTGACGGGCGTATCCATCCGGCAAGAATCGAGGAGATGGTTGAGAAGGCGCAGAAAGAAGTAGACGCCATGATTCGTGAAGAAGGCGAGGCGGCGGCTCTTGAAGTAGGAGTTCACGGAATCCATCCGGAACTTATCAAACTTCTCGGACGTATGAAGTTCAGAACCAGTTACGGGCAGAATGCATTGAAGCATTCTATAGAAGTGGCTCAGTTGGCGGGACTTCTGGCAGGCGAGATTGGCCTGGACGTCAGAATAGCCAAACGTGCCGGACTTTTGCACGACATAGGCAAATCTATAGATCATGATGTAGAAGGATCACATATTCAGATTGGCGTGGATCTCTGTAGAAAGTATAAGGAATCCGCGACGGTCATTAATGCGGTTGAAGCTCATCACGGCGATGTAGAACCGGAGACTCTGATTGCGTGCGTTGTACAGGCGGCGGATACGATATCCGCGGCAAGGCCGGGAGCAAGAAGAGAAACATTAGAAACATATACAAACAGGTTAAAACAATTAGAAGATATCACCAACCAATTCAAGGGTGTTGATAAATCTTTTGCGATTCAAGCAGGTAGAGAGATTCGTGTTATGGTAGTTCCAGAACAAGTATCTGACGCAGACATGGTATTGATGGCCAGGGATATTGCGAAGCAAATCGAGTATGAGTTGGAATATCCGGGGCAGATCAAAGTCAATGTAATACGTGAGTCACGAGTTACTGACTATGCCAAGTAGAAGATAAATGTGTGGCAGGGCCGGCAGTATAGCCGGCTCTGTTTTTTTGTTCTACCCGGCATTGAATCAAGACTGTTATCGGCTGATTTGACCGCAATGCAGGAAATGAAATTGAAACTTGCAAAAACGGACATAACATTAACGAAAAACGAGGAAGCAAAAGAGGAATGAGAATTTGAGAAAAATAAAACTTGCAAAAATGACCGTTCTATATTATACTATGTAATCAGAATGCAAATTCAAGAATATGAAAGATAGGATGGATGAAACTATGGCGTTGACATTATCAAGAAAAGCGGCTCAGGTAAAGCCGTCTTCAACATTAGCAATTACTGCGAAGGCAAAGGAACTAAAAGCAGAAGGAATTGATGTAGTAGGGTTTGGGGCAGGAGAGCCAGATTTTAATACGCCGGAAAATATTAATGAGGCTGCGATTGCCGCGATCAAGTCCGGATTTACAAAATATACGCCGGCATCAGGAATCGCGGAACTTAAGAAAGCAGTCAGCAGGAAGTTCGAAGAGTTTAACGGACTGCATTATGGAACGGATCAGATCGTAATCAGCAACGGCGGAAAACATTCTTTGACGAATATATTCCAGGCTATTATGAACCCTGGAGACGAAGTGATTATACCGGCGCCTTATTGGCTGACTTATCCGGAGATCGTAAAACTCTGCGATGGTGTTCCGGTATATGTCTATGGTACCAAAGACTTTGGGTACAAGGTAACTGCAAGGCAGATCGAGAATGTGGTCACGGACAAGACGAAGGCGGTGATCCTCAATACGCCAAATAACCCTACCGGAATGGTGTATTCTGAGGGAGAACTAAGAGCCATTGCGGACGTTGCAGTCAAAAAGGACATCTATGTGGTTGCGGATGAAATGTATGAGAACCTGATCTATGGGGATAAGAAGCATGTAAGCATTGCATCCCTTGGAGAAGAGATCTATAAGAGAACGATTACCTGCAGCGGCTTGTCAAAGAGCTACTCTATGACTGGATGGAGAATCGGATATACAGGCTCCAGCGTAGAGATTGCGAAACTGATGGGAAGCATCCAGAGCCATCAAACTTCCAACCCCAACTCCATCGCCCAGAAGGCTGCCCTGGAAGCGCTTCGGGGACCTCAGGATGTAGTGACGGCCATGAGGGAAGAATTTGACCAGAGAAGAAAATACATGTATGAGCGTGTCAGCCAGATGCCGCTTGTAGATGCGCTTGAGCCGGAGGGTGCTTTCTATACCTTCGTAGATTTTACTGATGTACTGGAAAAATCCTATAAAGGCGTGCGCATAGGAACTGCAAGCCGCGTTGCGGAGATCTTGATTGAGGACTACAAAGTTGCGGTTGTTCCCTGCCAGGATTTTGGATTTGACAATTTCGTAAGGCTGTCTTATGCTATTTCTATGGAAAACATTAAGAAAGGCCTGGATCGCATCGAGGAATTCGTATCTTCTTTGTAAAAGGCTATAGGAAAGAGCAGGGATCTAAGAACAATGAGTGAAGAAGTCAGACGCGTAGGCAGAGAGTTAGTGTATAAAGGAGCAATCCTTGAAGTCTATAAAGACCATATGGAATTTGCCAATGGCAACCACGCGGATTGGGATTATATCCACCATGACGGGGCGGCCGCGGTCGTCCCCGTGCTTCCTGATGGCAGGATACTGATGGTGTCCCAGTACAGGAATGCGTTGGAGCGGCATACCCTGGAAATACCGGCCGGAAAACTGGACAGGCCGGATGAGCCAGGAAAACTGTGTGCAGGAAGGGAACTGGAAGAAGAGACCGGCTACCGGTCAGACAGTTTGGAATGGCTGATTACCCTTCGCACCACCGTTGCTTTCTGCGACGAGAAGATTGAGATCTATGTGGCAAGGAACCTGGCAGCTGCCAGCCAGCAACTGGACGAGGATGAATACGTGGACGTAAAGGCCTATACCATAGAGGAACTTAAGGAGATGATATTTGGCGGAACGATTGAGGATTCCAAGACTATTGCGGCAATCCTTGCCTATGAGTCCAAATATTTAAAACAGAAATAAGAATATATCAGAATGCCCGGCATATAATGAAGTATCTTGGCAAAGGGGGAACATTTGTGAGGATACGTGAGAACAAGAAGCATTTCATCTTGTTTTATATGCTGGGCTTTTTTATTGGAATCGTCTATGCGAATCTGATGTCCAAAGACTATATTACAAGCATGGGGATCTTCAATGAATTTTTTTTAAGCCAGTATATGCAGGCAGATGTGGATGTTGCGGAATATATCTGGTATGTGGTACGGATAAGGGTAGCTCCGGTAGCCGTAATCTGCGCGCTGGGATGTACCAGGCTGAGGAAACTTGTGGTTGTGCTGTTTCTGTTATGGACAGGCTTTTCCAGCGGGATGATCATGACCTCGTCGGTGCTTAAGATGGGAGTAAAGGGAATCATCCTGTGCCTGATCGCGCTGACTCCACATTTTATTTTCTACATAGCGGGGTATATGATCCTTCTGTGGTATTTCTTCTCTTATCCGGAATCCAGATGGAATCTGTCCAAGACGGTCAGTTTCCTGCTCTTTATTGCCGTAGGGATTCTGCTGGAGTGCTATGTGAATCCGGTAATTATGCAGATGTTCTTGAAGACGTTATGAGGGAGTGATTGGCGAAGGCCAATTCACTCCCTTTCCCTTTTCAGATAATAATTGAGATAGATCAGGCAGAATAGGAAGATGCACAGCTGGCTTGCAAGCATGCCCCAGAGATATCCCTGGATCCCAAAGACGGGGATGAAGAGCAGAACGCTGGCGATACGGACACTGAGGCTGGCTGAATTGATCACAAAGGACAGGGTGGTCTTGCCAATCCCGTTCACGATGCTGATCAGGGTATTGTTGGTGTATAAGAACGGACACATCCAGGACAGAGTGACGATGTACCCTCCGGCCATGGAACTGTGGAACAGCACGGTTCCAATCCAATTGCCGAACGTAAGCAGCAGCACGCAGCAGATGCTCCCCAGAAAAATGCAGGAGTAAGTGACCTTTTTCACCAACGCGGACAGCTCCTTATGGTTCTCCATGGCCTGTATCTCAGCCACCGCGGGAAGCAGCATGGTGGATACGGAATTGGTGATCGCGGAAGGGAAGAGTATGCAGGGGAGGGCCATTCCGGTCAGAACCCCGTAGATGCTCAGCGCCTCGGCAACCGACATTCCATAGGTCTGGAGCTTCAGGGGGATGGAGATTGCCTCTATGCTTTGAAGGAGATTTAATAGTACCCGGCTTGCGGTCAGCGGGATGGACAGCGCTATCAGCTCGCGCCCATGCTTCATGCAGGAGGAGAGGCGTATTCTGGGCCATTTCCCAAAGCCTCCTTTGCCAAGGATGGAGCGCAGGCAGAACAGGGAGGAAAGAATTTCTCCGGCGATCAGACCCGCGACGGCGATGGATACTCCGAAGCGGACGCCATGCCTCAAACCATATATGTAGATCAGATACACGCTTAAGATTCTTGCTATCTGCTCGATCATCTGGGAGGTTGCGGGGATGCCGGTCTGCTTTAGCCCGAAATAATATCCGCAGATGCAGCTGTGGATGGAGGCAAATGGAAATGCATAGGAAAGGATCACCAGCAGCTGGGCGCATCTCGCGTCTTTTAAGAAGGTATCGGCAATAAACACCGAATATTTCTGAAGAATTACCGTCACAATACAGGAGACGGCAACCGTCAGAACCAGGCTGGTGCACAACAGTTCCCGGGCTTCCTTCTTTTTGCCCTGGGTCATGCATCTTGCCACGCAGCGGGACAGTGCCAGCTGGATTCCTGCAGAGGTAAGGGAGAAGCAGAGGGCATAGATTGGAAAGACAAGCTGGTACAGGCCCACGCCTTCCTCCCCAAAGGTATGGCTTAGAAAAATACGGTAAAAAAATCCCATGAACCTAGTGGCGAAACCGGTAATGGTCAATATGAAAGTGCCTTTGATTATGGCGCGTTTTCGAGACATGGCAGACTCCTTAAAGATATTGTTATAACATATTCAAAATAGATACTTGACAGAACCAAAAAGCAGTGCTATTCTACAGGAAGAGAAATCCTAGCAAATTGCTAGGAATTAAAAAGAAGGTGAGCATAATGAAACTTTCGACCAAAGGAAGATATGGGCTGCGCGCGATCATAGATTTGGCTAGATATAGCGAGGAAGAGCCTGTGTCCATCAATAATATTTCCATAAGGCAGGATATTTCCGAACGGTATCTGGAACAGCTGGTGGCCTTGCTTAAGAAGGCGGGGCTGGTCAAGAGCATCCGCGGGGCAACTGGAGGATACGTGCTTGCGAAAAGGGCGGAGGAGATCTCGGTAGGCGATGTGCTAAGGGCCCTGGAAGGGAGCCTGGAGCCGGTGAAATGCGCCGCTTTTTATTCAGATGAAGGCTGCATGGCCTCAGATGGCTGCGTGACCAAATATGTATGGCAGAAAATAAATGACAGCATCAACAAGACGGTGGATGAGATCATGCTGGACGAGTTGGTACGGGAAAGCAAGATGATTAATCCGGAGGGCGACTGTGAGAATCCCAGATGCAATCAATAGAATACTAAGAGAAGACAAGGAGGTACGAACATGGAAAGACTCATATATTTAGACAATGCAGCGACAACCAAGACGGCGCCGGAGGTAGTGGAGGCAATGCTGCCATATTTTACAGAAAGGTATGGAAACCCATCCAGCGTCTATGGATTTGCCGCGGCGAACAAGGAAGTAATCAGCCAGCAGAGGGATGTTATCGCGCAAGTGCTGGGGGCTAAGGGCAATGAGATCTATTTTACCGCGGGAGGATCGGAAGCCGACAACTGGGCATTAAAGGCCACGGCAGAAGCCTACGAGGGCAAGGGCAATCACATCATCACCACGAAGATAGAGCATCACGCTATCCTTCATACCTGCGAATACCTTGAGAAGAAAGGATTTGAAGTGACCTATCTGGATGTAGACGAGGACGGCGTAGTAAAGCTGGACGAATTAAAAGCCGCCATCAGGCCGACGACGATCCTGATCTCCGTCATGTATGCCAACAATGAGATTGGAACTATACAGCCGATCAGGGAAATCGGAGAGATCGCCCATGAGCATGGAATCCTGTTCCATACGGACGCTGTGCAGGCATTCGGCCAGGTTCCCATCCATGTAGACGAATGCCATATTGACATGCTCAGCGCCAGCGGCCATAAGTTAAACGGTCCAAAAGGAATCGGATTCCTATACATCCGCACTGGCGTTAAAATCCGCTCCTTCGTGCACGGAGGCGGACAGGAAAGAAAGCGCCGGGCGGGAACGGAAAATGTTCCTGGAATTGTAGGTCTTGGGGCAGCCGTAAAGCGTGCCGCGGATACAATGGCGGAGCGGACCGGCAAGGAGACGGAACTGCGGGATTATCTCATTAACCGGGTGCTTGACGAGATCCCGCATTGCCGGCTTAACGGGCACAGGACGAAGAGGCTTCCGAACAATGCCAACTTCAGCTTCCGGTTCATAGAAGGCGAGTCTCTTCTGATCAAGCTGGATATGAAAGGGATCTGTGGATCCAGCGGCTCTGCCTGTACATCAGGATCCTTGGATCCATCCCATGTGCTTCTGGCCATCGGGCTGCCGCATGAGATTGCCCATGGGTCTTTGAGGCTAACGCTGAATGAGGAGATAACAAAGGAAGATATCGATTATGTGGTAGACTCCTTAAAAGAGATCGTAGGCCACTTAAGGGAAATGTCTCCGCTGTATGAAGACTTTATAAACAAGCAGAAGAAATAGTAGTAGATAGATTGGAGGAAGAATTATGTATTCAGAGAAGGTAATGGATCATTTTGAGCATCCCAGGAATGTTGGGGAGATAGAGAACGCCAGCGGCGTAGGAACGGTAGGAAATGCCAAATGTGGAGATATCATGCGCATTTACCTGGACATTGACGATGATCAGATTATCCGCGACGTGAAGTTCAAGACGTTCGGCTGCGGCGCAGCGGTTGCTACCAGCAGCATGGCTACGGAACTGGTAAAAGGCAAGTCGATCCAGGAAGCGATGGAAGTGACAAACAAGGCGGTCATGGAAGCGCTGGATGGCCTGCCGCCGGTGAAAGTGCACTGCTCTCTTCTGGCGGAAGAGGCAATTCATGCGGCGCTGTGGGATTATGCCGAGAGGCATGATATAAAGATAGAAGGCCTCGAGAAGCCAAAGTCAGATATCCATGAAGGCGAGGAAGAGGAAGAAGAGGAATATTAATCCGGAGAAGAGTTTATGGAAAAGAAGAAAGTCGTAGTCGGGATGTCCGGGGGCGTGGACTCTTCCGTGGCCGCCTGGCTATTAAAAGAACAAGGATATGATGTGATCGGAGTTACAATGCAGATCTGGCAGGATGAAGAACGCATCGTAGAGGAAGAGCAGGGGGGCTGCTGCGGACTGAGCGCGGTGGATGACGCGAGGCGCGTGGCGGCATCTCTTGGAATCCCCTATTATGTTATGAATTTTAAGCAGGAATTTAAAACCTATGTCATAGACTATTTCATGGACGAGTATCTGCATGGAAGAACTCCGAATCCATGTATCGCCTGCAACCGCTATGTAAAGTGGGAGTCTCTTCTTAAGAGGAGTATGGAGATTGGAGCGGACTATATTGCCACCGGACATTACGCCCGTATCGAGAGGCTCGGTAACGGGCGTTGCTCCCTGCGTACGTCGGCCGCCAGCGCGAAGGATCAGACTTACGCGCTGTATAGTCTAACCCAGGAACAGTTGAAAAGGACCCTTATGCCAGTAGGAGAATATACGAAAGATGAGATTCGCAAGCTGGCAGGGAAAATCGGCCTTAACGTGGCGGATAAGCCAGACAGCCAGGACATCTGCTTTGTGCCGGATGGAGACTATGCTTCTTATATAGAAGCCAATTCCGGGGCCAGGATCCTGCCTGGGAATTTTGTGCTTTCCGACGGAACGGTGGTGGGGCGGCATAAGGGAATCGTTCATTACACCGTTGGCCAGCGGAAAGGACTGGGGCTGTCTCTTGGGCACCCCGTATTCGTGCTTGACATCCGGCCGGAGACGAACGAGATCATCGTAGGCACCAATGAAGAGTCCCTGACATGCCATGTCAGGGCAGACAGGATTAATTTTATGGCCATAGAGGACCTTGCTGATAAGAAGAGAGTCTGGGCCAAGATAAGATATAATCACCGGGGCGCATGGTGCACGGTGGAGAAGACAGGAGAAGACGAGATCCTGTGTATATTTGAAGAGCCGCAGAGGGCAGTCGCTCCTGGGCAGGCAGTCGTCCTGTATGACGGAGAGTATGTGCTGGGCGGAGGAACAATTATAGGAGATGAGTAGAAAGTGATAAAATCTGACGTGCATATGCACACATTATTTTCCCATGATTCAGAGGCCACGCCAAAGGAGATGATTGAGGGGGCCATTGGGAAAGGGCTTGAGATGATCTGCTTTACCGATCATTATGATAAGGATGATGTGGAATGGGGTCCGGAAAGCATCTTTGATCCGCAAGAATACTTCAGGGTCCTTAAGCCTCTTAAGGAAAAATACCAGGATAAGATTGATGTCAGGATAGGCGTGGAATTAGGACTGCGTCCCTATCTGGGAGATTATTACCGGGAGTTCGCGGAAACCTATCCGTTTGAATTCATTATCGGATCCGTGCATAGCATCCAGTCTACGGACCCGGCATCCGGGAAACTGTTCCAGGACAAGACGGATGAAGAAGCCTATCGTATAGCGTTTGAAGAAACATTGACGGATATCCAAAGATTCGACGGATTCGACGTGCTGGGACACCTGGACTATGTGGTCAGATATGGAAAAGAAAGAGAGAAGCAGTATTCCTATCAAAAATACGCGGATATGATAGACCGGATTCTGAAAGCCTTGATTGAAAAGGGGAAGGGACTGGAATTAAATACGGCGGGCCTGAAATACGGCCTTCCTTTTGCGCATCCGCGGCAGGATGTGCTGAAGCGTTACAAGGAAATGGGCGGCGAGATTATAACCATTGGCGCGGATGCCCACAGGCCGGAGCATATTGCCTATGATTTTCAGAAGGCATCGGACATCCTGAAGGGCTGCGGCTTTAAATATTATACAGAATTTTCCAGACGGAAGCCGCATTTTAAGCAACTTCCATAAAAATGGGAAAAGTCCTTGAATTTTTGTATCAAATTTAGTACAATAAAATACGGTTGATGATTCTTTAACGAAGGTTGAGGGATTTCAAAAATATAAGACTGTGCAACCAGTTAATACAAACTTTAGGAGGAATTAATCATGGCAGTAAAAGTAGCGATTAATGGATTCGGACGTATTGGACGTCTTGCGTTCAGACAGATGTTTGGAGCAGAAGGATATGAAGTTGTAGCGATCAACGACTTGACATCTCCTAAGATGCTTGCCCACTTGTTAAAATATGACTCTTCTCAGGGTAAATATGCTTTGGCTGACAAAGTAGAAGCTACAGAAGATTCTATCATCGTAGACGGAAAAGAGATCAAAATCTACGCAAAGGCTAATGCTGAAGAACTTCCATGGGGAGAGATCGGCGTTGACGTTGTTCTTGAATGTACAGGATTCTACACATCAAAAGAAAAAGCATCTGCACATGTAAAAGCAGGAGCAAGAAAAGTCGTTATCTCAGCACCAGCTGGAAACGACCTGCCAACTATCGTATATAATGTAAACCACGAAACACTGAAGCCGGAAGATACCGTTATCTCCGCAGCTTCCTGCACGACAAACTGCTTAGCGCCAATGGCTAAGGCTCTTAACGACCTTGCTAAGATCAAATCAGGAATCATGTGTACGATCCACGCTTACACAGGCGATCAGATGACTCTTGACGGACCACAGAGAAAAGGCGATTTAAGAAGATCCCGCGCAGCTGCGCTTAACATCGTGCCAAACAGCACAGGTGCTGCAAAAGCGATCGGACTTGTTATTCCAGAGTTAAATGGAAAATTAATCGGCGCTGCTCAGCGTGTTCCAACGCCAACAGGATCTACGACAATCCTTACGGCAGTTGTTGACGGAACCGTTACGGTTGACGAGATCAATGCAGCAATGAAAGCAGCAGAGACAGAGTCCTTCGGATACAACACAGACGAGATCGTATCCAGCGACATCATCGGTATGAAATACGGCTCATTATTCGATGCTACTCAGACACTGGCACTGCCATTAGATAACGGAACTACAGAGGTTCAGGTTGTATCTTGGTATGACAATGAGAATTCTTACACAAGCCAGATGGTTCGTACAATCAAATACTTCTCTGAACTGGCTTAACACAGAGCGCTTAGCAATATATTAAGACTCACGCAGGGTCCGGTCTTATTGGACCGGACCCTTTTTATAATTGAGAACCAGTTCTTGGATGATAAGGGACATGCCCTTAAAAATATAACTGAGGAGGCAGCCATATGCTTAATAAAAAATCAGTAGACGATATCAACGTAAAAGGAAAAAAGGTGCTGGTAAGATGCGACTTTAACGTTCCTCTTATCGATGGCAAGATTACAGATGAAAACCGTCTTGTCGCAGCGCTTCCGACCATTAAGAAGTTGATTGCGGACGGAGGAAAAGTAATCCTCTGCTCCCATCTTGGAAAGCCGAAGGGAGAGCCGGTTCCGGAACTGTCTTTAGCGCCGGTTGCGGCGCGCCTTTCAGAACTTCTCGGACAGGAAGTGAAGTTTGCGGCTGACAGAGAAGTAGTAGGGCCAAATGCGAAGGCAGCTGTAGACGTGATGAAGGACGGAGAGGTTATCCTTCTTGAAAATACCAGATACAGAATCGAGGAGACGAAGAACGGAGAAGCCTTCAGTAAAGACCTTGCTTCCCTGTGCGACGTATTCGTGAATGATGCTTTCGGTACCGCGCACAGGGCTCATTGCTCAAACGTAGGCGTTACGCAGTTTGTAGATACGGCAGTCGTAGGATATCTGATGCAGAAGGAGATCGATTTCCTTGGAAATGCAGTCAATAATCCGGAGCGGCCTTTTGTAGCTATCCTTGGAGGCGCAAAGGTATCCAGCAAGATTTCCGTGATCGAGAACCTGCTTGATAAGGTAGACACTTTGATTATCGGAGGCGGAATGTCCTATACGTTCAGCAAGGCTATGGGCGGAAATGTAGGAAAGTCCCTCCTGGAAGAAGACTATTGCCAGTATGCGCTGGATATGCTTAAAAAGGCAGAGGAAAAGGGCGTAAAACTGTTACTGCCTGTAGACAATGTGATTGCAGACGATTTCTCGAATGACGCCAATACCCAGGTCGTGCTGCGCGGCGAGATCCCGGATGGCTGGGAAGGACTGGACATCGGTCCTGAGACAGAGAAGATCTTCTGTGATGCCGTGCAGGACGCGAAGACGGTGGTATGGAACGGACCGATGGGATGCTTTGAGATGCCAAACTTTGCACACGGAACAGAGGCAGTGGCAAAAGCCCTGGCAGATACGGATGCGACCACGATCATCGGCGGCGGAGATTCCGCGGCGGCGGTAAACCAGCTGGGATACGGCGATAAGATGACACATATTTCCACAGGCGGCGGAGCTTCCCTGGAATTCCTGGAAGGAAAAGAACTCCCAGGCGTAGCAGCAGCAAACGACAAGTAAAAAGCTTGGCGAGGTATTAGCGAGCCTAGTGCGAGGATTATGAATGGAATAGGAGAAAAGAAGATGGCAAGAAGGAAAATTGTAGCAGGAAACTGGAAAATGAACAAGACTCCAAGCGAGGCGGTTGCCCTGGTGGAAGAGTTAAAACCATTAGTAGCAAGCGAGGATGTCGACGTGGTATTCTGCGTACCTGCAATTGATATTATTCCTGTAGTAGAAGCATGCAAGGGAACCAATATCCAGGTTGGAGCTGAGAACATGTATTTTGAAGAGAGCGGAGCCTATACGGGAGAGATTTCTCCGGCCATGCTTACCGATGCAGGAATAAAATACGTAGTTCTTGGACATTCTGAGAGAAGAGAATATTTCGCAGAGACCAATGAGACTGTAAATAAGAAGATGCTCAAGGCATTCGAGCACGGCATTACGCCAATCATGTGCTGCGGCGAGACGCTGGAGCAGAGGGAGCAGGGCGTGACCATGGACTTCATCCGCCAGCAGGTTAAGGTTGGGTTCATGGGAGTAACCGCTGACCAGGCAAAGGCATCTGTAATCGCTTATGAGCCTATCTGGGCTATCGGAACAGGCAAGACTGCTACGACAGAGCAGGCAGAAGAGGTATGTGCAGGGATCCGCGCATGCATCGCTGAGATCTATGACGAGGCGACTGCAGAGGCAATCCGCATCCAGTACGGCGGCTCTGTAAACGCAGGAAATGCAGCAGAATTATTTGCGCAGGCTGACATTGACGGAGGCCTTGTAGGAGGCGCTTCTTTGAAGGCTGACTTTGGCAAGATCGTAAACTATAAATAGGCAGGAAGAGTGCAATAACATAAGGACCGCTGGTAACTTTGCAGCGGTCCTTATGCTTAGAGGTCTGATTATGAGATATATGGAAATTCCGGTTCGGACAGATTGTTCGCAGCCTTATGCAAGACTAGAAACCTATATACTGGATACGCCTGCCGACAAGATCAGGATTGCCAGAAGGCCTATGGTGATCATCTGCCCCGGCGGCGGATATGAGAAGTTAAGCTACCGGGAGGGGGAACCTCTGGCCATCCATTTTATGAACCAGGGATATCATGCATGCGTGCTTCGATATTCCGTGGTGCCGTCCAGATACCCGGCGGCGCTTCTGGAACTGGGAATGGCCATGAAGCTAATCCATGAGCATGCCCAGGACTGGCATGTAGATACGGATAAAATCATCCTGCACGGTGCATCTGCAGGCGGCCATTTGGTTGCAAGCCTGGGCGTATTCTGGCATCAGAAATGGCTCGGGGAGATGCTGAAAGTGGCGCCGGAGACGCTTCGGCCCGCAGGACTGATGCTCAGTTATCCGGTAATCACATCTGATGCTGTCACAGGACATTTGCCAAGTTTTGCCAATCTTCTGGGAGACAGATATGAGGAGAAACTAGAAGAGATGTCCCTGGAAAAGCAGGTAACAGGAGAAACGCCGCCATGCTTTCTGTGGCATACGGCCACAGATGATACGGTTCCTGTAGAAAATTCCCTGTTAATGGCAATGGCGCTTAGAAAGGCCGGCGTGCCGGTGGAACTGCATGTATTTCCAGATGGAGAGCATGGACTGAGTCTTGCGAGCAAGCTGGTAGAAAGGGTGGACGGCTCCGGCGTTCAGGAAGAATGCCAACAATGGATCGGGCTGGCAGATGCCTGGCTTAGTCGCTTGTGCAAAGGCGCGCAATAGATTTTGGATTGAAGGAGATTAAAGATGAGTAAAAAACCAACAGTACTTATGATTTTAGACGGATATGGGTTAAATGAGAATACTACCGGAAATGCCGTAGCAGAAGGCAAAACGCCGGTTATGGATAAATTGATGGCAGAGTGCCCGTTTGTAAAAGGCAATGCCAGCGGGATGGCGGTAGGCCTTCCGGATGGACAGATGGGAAACTCCGAGGTAGGACACCTGAATATGGGCGCCGGGCGCATCGTATACCAGGACCTTACCAAGATCACAAAGGCAATCAAGGACGGGGACTTCTTCGAGAATCCGGCTCTTCTTGCCGCATGTGAGAATGTAAAAAAGAATCATTCTTCCCTCCACCTGATGGGACTTGTGTCAGATGGCGGCGTCCACAGCCATAACGAGCACATTTACGGGCTGCTGGAACTGGCTAAGAGACAGGGAATCGAGAACGTATACGTACACTGCTTCCTGGACGGCCGTGATACGCCTCCGGCTTCCGGAAAGGAATATGTAGAGCAGCTGGCAGCGAAGATGCAGGAGATCGGCGTGGGACAGGTGGCGACCGTTATGGGACGCTACTATGCCATGGACCGTGACAATCGCTGGGACCGCGTGGAAAAGGCCTACCGGGCGCTGGTATTCGGCGAAGGCGAGCGGGCAGCGAGCGGTCCGGCAGGGATCCAGGCTTCCTACGATAAGGATACCACGGATGAGTTCGTGCTTCCGACGGTGGTAGAAAAGGACGGCGTTCCGATGGCAAAGGTAAAGGACGATGATTCCATCATCTTCTTTAACTTCCGCCCGGACCGTGCCAGAGAGATTACCAGAACCTTCTGTGATGAGAAGTTTGAAGGTTTTGACAGAGGCGAGCGGATCAAGACCACCTTTGTATGCTTTACTGAATATGATATCACTATTGAAAACAAACTGGTTGCCTTTGTAAAAGATGAGATCACCAATACCTTCGGAGAATTCCTGGCAAAGAACGGCAAGAAGCAGGCGCGTATCGCAGAGACAGAGAAATACGCGCATGTAACCTTCTTCTTCAACGGCGGAGTTGAAGAGCCAAACGAAGGAGAAGACAGGATCCTTGTAAAATCCCCGAAGGTAGCAACCTATGACTTGAAGCCGGAGATGAGCGCCTATGAAGTATGCGACAAACTTACGGAAGCCATCCGGTCAGGAAAATACGATGTCATCATCATCAACTTCGCCAACCCGGATATGGTAGGCCATACCGGCGTGGAAGCCGCGGCGATAAAAGCCATCGAGGCTGTGGACGAATGCGTGGGCAAGGCAGTGGATGCTATCAAGGAAGTGGACGGACAGATGTTTATCTGCGCCGATCACGGCAATGCGGAACAGCTGATTGACGGCGAGACAGGCGAGCCATTTACGGCACACACCACCAACCCGGTGCCGTTCATCCTCGTAAACGCAGATCCGTCTTACAAGTTAAGAGAAGGCGGATGCCTGGCGGATATCGCCCCCACATTGATCGAACTGATGGGCATGGAACAGCCAAAAGAAATGACAGGAAAATCATTGCTGGCGTAAACTTAACACGTAACATTTTTCACTTTGACACGTAACACTTTTGAAAAGTGTTACGTGTCAAAGTGCATTTTGCTATGTGTAAAATTGTTCAAACCCCTGTGCAAAATTGAAAAAGAGGTGAAATCAATGCATATTTTGATTGTGGAGGATGACGCTGCCATCTGCCAGGAATTGAAGCAATTGCTGGAAAATGCGCTTTATCAGGTAACGGCGCTTGACGCCTTCGGGGACGCGGCAGGCGATATATTGAAGGCGGATCCGGACATCGTCCTTCTGGACTTGAATCTGCCGGAGGAGTCCGGGTTTGATATCTGCACCAAGGTGCGGGCGGTATCGGAGGTGCCCATTATTTTCCTGACTAGCCGTACGGATTCTATGGACGAACTGACCGGAATGCTCAAAGGCGGGGATGACTATATTACCAAGCCATTCCAGCCTCCGATCCTGCTGGCCCGCATTGCGGCGGTGCTGAAGCGCACCCGGAAAGAAACGGAAGGGGAGGCGGCTAGGCTCAGCCATAAAGGCGTGGAACTGGATGTTGCCAGAGGATACATAAGTTTCCAGGGCAGGCAGACGGAATTATCCAAAAATGAATTGAAGATCCTGCATTGTCTTTTTAAGAAGAAGGGGGAGATCGTCCCCAGAGTAGAGATTATAGAATACCTGTGGGATAATCAGGTATTTATTGATGACAATACGCTGAGCGTCAACATGACCCGCATCCGAAGCAAGTTAGAGGAGATTGGAGTGGAGGGCTTCATAGAGACCCGGCGGGGAATGGGGTATCGGATATGAAGTTTATAGATTTTATCAAAGATCGGGTGATGCTCCTTTTGCTTCAGGGATTCGCCATATTCCTCCTGGCGGGGTTCCTCTATGCCACCGGATATCCGACCGCGTATGGCGCGGTAATTTTCCTGTGCTGGCTCCTTCTGCTGTTGGCTTATCTGGCAGTGGAATACTACAGGCGGAAACGTTATTTCAAGCAGATGGCGGAGGTGCTGGAGCATGTAGACCAGCGGTATCTGCTGGGAGAACTGATGCCGGAATCTTTCCGGCTGGAAGATCACATTTACCAGGATATGATACGCAAGTCCAACAAGTCGGTGATAGAGCGGATCCGCCAGATCGAGGCAGAACAGAAGGACTACCGGGAATATATTGAAAGCTGGGTTCATGAGATCAAGGCGCCGATCACCGGCATTTCGCTGATGTGCGAGAACCACAGGGACGAACTTACCAGGCGCATTAGCCTGGAGAACCAGAAGATCGAGAATTACGTGGATATGGCGCTGTACTATGCAAGATCAGAGGAAGTGTATAAGGACTATGTAATACAGGAGACAGACTTGCAGGAGGTAGCCCGGGAGGTGCTGGCGAAGAATAAGCATTATCTGATCCAGAACGGGATACAGGCGGAGGTTGACTGCAGGCACCGGGCCTTTACGGATCAGAAATGGATCTCTTTCATCCTGAACCAGTTAGTATTAAACGCTACCAAGTATAAGGGGGACTCAAACGCATGCATAAAGGTCGAGACGCAGGAGTATGCGCATGGCGTCCGCCTGCTGGTAAGCGACAATGGAATTGGGATCAAGGAAGAAGAACTGGGGAGAATCTATGACAAGGGATTCACGGGAAGCAATGGAAGAACCCATGAACGTTCTACTGGCATGGGACTCTATCTTTGCAGAAAACTATGCGGCAGGCTGGGTATTGACATCTCTGCCAGATCCCGGGAGGGCGCTGGCACGCAGATCATCCTGGAATTTCCGGTAAGCAGTTATCTTTCAAAACTGTAAGATAACTGCAAGGCAGGCCGATACAAACGCCGGGAAGTATCTGATATAGTCATAGTATCAAAGAAAAAGGAGTGACAGGAATATGAATGACTATATATGCGTGTGCGACGTGGAAAAATATTACGGGAATGGCTCCAATGTGACGAAGGCCATAGACCGGGTCAGTTTCCAGGTGGCAAAGGGAGAATTCGTGGGAGTCATGGGGGCTTCCGGATCGGGAAAGACGACTCTGCTTAATATGATGTCCACCATAGACCGCGTGACTGCGGGACATATCTATTACGGGGATGTTGACATCACGGAACTGTCGGAAGATGGCCTGTCTGATTTCCGCAAGGATAACCTGGGATTCGTATTCCAGGACTATAATCTGTTAGATACGCTTACGATTGAGGAAAATATCGTGCTTGCCATGACGCTTCATAAGGAGGGAAGGGATTCGATCAAGAAGAAATGCGCCCAGATGCTGCGTCTACTTGGAATCACGGATATAAAGGATAACTTTCCCTATCAGGTGTCAGGCGGGCAGAAACAGCGCTGCGCCTGCGCCAGAGCGCTGGTCAATAATCCCCGCCTGATTCTGGCGGATGAACCTACCGGGGCGCTGGATTCCAGATCAGCCCAGACGCTTCTGGAGACATTTTCTAATATGAACGCGTCGCTTAAGGCCACCATTCTGATGGTGACCCATGATGCATTTTCTGCCAGTTACTGCGGACGCATCCTCTTTTTAAAGGACGGAAAGATTTTTCACGAACTGATGCGCGGCTCCAAAAGCAGGAGGGAGTTCCTCAATGAGATTCTGGACGTCCTGGCGCTGACGGGAGGTGAGTTATCCGATGCTCGGTAAACTTGCCTTTCGCAATGTGAAACGTTCCGTCAAAGACTATCTGGTATATGTGCTCACCATGACCTTTGTGACGGCCCTTATGTTTGCGTTCAATAGCATCCTGTTTTCCAGGGATGTCCAGGAACTGTTCGAAGTTGCAGGGCTGATGGCGGCTATGGTGGGGATCGCCACATTTTTTATCGTGCTGATCGTGGCCTGGCTGGTCAATTATATGATAAGATTCATGCTGGAGAAGCGCAGCCAGGAATTTGGCATCTATCTGCTGCTGGGGATGAAGAAAAAGAAGATCGCAAGTTTGTACATGCGTGAAAATCTGTTGATGGGAACGGGCGCATTCTTTCTGGGAATGCTCCTTGGGACTTTGCTTCAGCAGATCATCATGTCCGTTCTCTACAGCATGATCCAGATGAAATACGACCTCCATCTGGAGTTCAATAGATACTGCATTCTGATGACTGCCGCATGCTATGCAGGCTGTTACCTGCTGGCGCTTTTCAGATGCCGCAGAAGATTTAAGAAAATGAACATCCATGACTTGATGAATGCCAATAAGCAGAATGAGGAGATCAAGGAATCCAACGAGAAGTTAAAAAGATGGCTTCTTCCGGTTTCCATTCTGTTCATGCTGGCATTTGGAGTCTTCCTGTTCTGCGGCCTGATTAATAATGCCGGGAGCGTAATTCTGTTTCTGGTGGGACTCATCCTGGTAATCTATCTGTTTTATACAGGGCTTTCCTCCTGGATCATCTGCTATGTCCGGGCAAAGGGAAAAGGAATTTATAAGGGCCAGAACCTGTTTCTGCTCAGGCAGTTTTCCTCCAAGCTTAAGACCATGCGTTTTACCATGGGGACGCTGACCTCCCTTTTTACCATCGCGTTCTTAGGCTGCTCCATAGCCATGATGTTCAGCGACTGGCAGAATCAGGTTCTGGGAGATAAATTCCCTTTTGACGTGCAGGTATACAGCGCTGACGTCAATGATGACTTCCAGGACGAACTGAAGATCATTGGCAAAGAATCGGATATAGAGGATGCCTTTATCTACCACATCTATGCGGGCCAGACCAATCAGGCAAACGCGTGGCTATATACGCATCTGGAAGTATTCGGGGATTCTTACTTGAATAGCGATGGAAGTCCGAATCTGAAAAAGATTGAGAAAAATCCGGAAGAATGCTACTGCAATTATGATACCTATATGGGTCTATCGGATTACAACCATCTTAGAAGGATGTTGGGATATAAAGAGGTAACGCTATCGGACGGCCAGTTTGCCATTCACATCAAGCAGCGCCTGAAAGATCAGGCAAAAGGCCTTGAGGATGCCATATCCATCAATGGGGAGAATGGGAAACTGAGTTTTGCGGGCTACTATACGGAAGCCTTTTCCCAGGATGGCCATAATGGAGGGGACTATGTCATCATCGTCCCGGATCAGGTGATTGTGGGCATGACTCCCTACTACAGCGAACTTGCGGTAGATATTAGAGGGGAGGCGCCGGAAGGCCTGGAGAATCGGCTGGATGATTTAAGCGACAATACAGATTTTGGCGGCCATGCCGAGATGAAAGGAAACAACTGCTACGGGACGGATACCATTGTCACATACTATGTCGTGAACCTGGTGCGGGATAATCTGATACCGGAAGTAAAGTATATGCTGTCCCCCATCATATTCCCAGCGTTCTATGTTGGCCTGGTGTTCCTGTGCGTGGCTTTGACGGTGCTGTCCGTCCACCAGTTAAGCGATTCTGCAAAGTATAAGTTCCGGTACAGCGTGCTCAAGAAGATCGGGCTAAGCAGGAGAGAGGTATCCAGGCTGATCCTGAAGCAGCTGTTCGGATATTACCTATGCCCGGCGCTCTTTGCGGCGCTGATCAGCGGCATCGTGGCAGTATTTATCAGCAACATCTTCATTTTCTATACAGGCGTAAGCACCTCGGTGTTCCAGTATTTTGCCATCTCCCTGGCGTTGTTTATGGGAATCTATATTCTGTATTTCCTGACGACTTATGTCGGATTCAAGCGAAATGTTGAAAGTAGGGAGGGCTAGGATATGCATAAGAAAAATATCTGGGTTTGCATCCTGATATCCATCCTGATTCTGGTCGCAGCGCAGACTGTCTCTCTGCTGATCGCAAGTGCAGCCTGTGCTGCAGGGCTGCCGGTTCCGGCGGGAAATATCCTGGCAGCCCTTGCTTTGTGGGGAATCCGCGTGCTTGGGAGGAAGGGACTTAAGATGCGTCCTTCCTCCCTGGGGCTTTCGCCAGTCAGGATCCGGCCGGTATGGGGCGTGGCGGCAGTTCTGCTTCCGCTGGCTGTATGCGGCATCTGCCTGCTGCTGCCCGGACACTTTGAAGCGGTTACAGCTAGGCAGGCGGACGTTGTCTTGATCTTAAGCGGCGCGGCCTATTATGGGATCGCAGCGGCGGTTGTGGAGGAGGCCGTATTCAGAGGGGCCATCCTCAAAAGCCTGGAGAGCAGATGGAACCGAAAGGCAGCGGTCCTGGCCTCGTCGGTCTTATTCGGGGCAGTCCATATGCTGGGAGCAAGTTTAAGCCTCGTGTCAGCCGTGCAGTTGCTTCTGGCCGGTACGGCAGTCGGAATCCTGTTTGCACTGATCGCTTATGAAAGCGGCAGCATCTGGAGCGGCGCGCTGGTACACGGCATCTGGAACCTGTTTATGGTCAGCCGGATCTTGAGTATCGGCCCGGAGGCGGACGCATCGTCCATCTTCAGTTATGTGTTGGAGGTAAAGAATCCCCTGCTCACTGGAGGGGATTTCGGAATAGAGGCATCGGTCATAGCCATGATGGCATATGCGGGGCTGGCGGCAGTTGCGTATAGCATGATACGAAGAGAGAGATTAAAGATATAGCGTAAGAACAGAAAAACTTGGCAATGAAACGGCGTGGTATCAAAAGGTACCGCGCTATAGTTTTCGATTTTTTTCTATCTATGCAACCGCCAGGCCGGATGTTGTGTATACTATAATAAAGAGAAGGCAGGTGATAGAATGTACGAGCAACGATTACTGGAACAGTTAAAGGGACGGAATGAAATTGCGCTTGAAGAAGCGGTTTCTGTCTATGAGGCGTACATATCAGCCATCGTTTTCCGCATTATCGGCAGCGCGATGGCAAGGGAAGATCTGCAGGAAGTGGTCAATGATACATTCTATAGCCTGTGGATAAATGCAGAACGGATCGATCTTGATAAAGGCAGCCTTAGAGCATACCTGGCCGCCATTGCCAGGAACAAGGCAAAAAATAAGCTCCGGGAGCATAAGACGCAGACGCTTCTTATCCAGGAGACGGATCAGGTGGAAGTGACGGATTTCTGTCTGGGCCTGGAGAAGGAGGAACGGGTGAAGATCTTGAAGGATGCATTGGACATGCTGAAGAGAGATGAAAGAGAAATCACCAAACTGATGCGCGCAAGGAAGAAGCTTAAGATCCATCTGAGGGAAAGGGGGATATGTCAATGAAAGAGAAGATTACGGACCTGTTTGACGATATTCCTGTAGAACTGCTGGATGAGATAGAAGTTCAGAAAGGAAATGGTCATGGGAGGAAGAAAGGAATCTATATTCCCAAATGGGCCGCAGTCCTGGTGATAGGGCTTCTCTGCCTGTTTGCGGGAACGGCAGGGTACGCGGCGATCAAGCACCCGGACCTGTTTAAAACGTATTTTGGCAGCGGCGACGGACAGATAGAAAAGGATCTGATGCAGGAGCAGTACCATGAGGCCAGGAATAAGGATTACTGTCTGCGGGTGGAGGACGTGCTGGCAGATGGAGATATCAAGTATATTCTCGTCTCAGTGGAGGCCTTGAATGCAGACAGCCAGAAGGCGCTTAAGGAGAGCGAGACATTCCCCGTCATCCGGATTACCGGAGATTCGAAGAAAGGCACTGGCTCAGGAGGAGGTGCATATGAATATGACCAATACCCGGACGATGAGAAGAAATACTTCATGTTCGAGTGGAACAGCGCGGGCAGCAACTGTACGATCCTGTATGCGGATGGAATGCCCTCCATGCCAGGCCAGGACTGGCTCGATGAGCATGGCGACGAGATTCTGAAGATATCTTTTAAACTGCATAAGAAAAAGGATAAGGCCATCGCGGTCGTTCCATACAAGAACCAATTCCCTGATCATATAGGCTTCGACAGGGTGGAGATCCGCAGGATGAGCGTCAGGGTCTCCGGGGAGTCGAGAAAGGCGGATGACAGTTCCGGCAGCATGGGAGGATGGGAGTATTATTACCCCACCGTTACGGCAGTGCTCGAGGATGGAACCAGCGTCAAAATCATGAAAGGCAACATAGGATATGAGGAGGCCGGGACGGACAGGACACATCCATACGCGGGCGCCAGTGGAAGTTATAGCGAGGGAAGGGACGGAAAGATGAAGATAGAATATATGGTCAAATTCAGAAAAGCGCTGGACATTGACAAAATCGACAAGGTTATGATCAACGATACGGAATATGACGTAAAATAATATTTAAAAAATGAGATATTTTCTCCTTCTGCAAGGTATGATAGGTGAAAGGCTTTTCAAAAAAGAAGAAACTGCTTGCGGGGTGTGGCTGTTGGAAGAAGGAAAATATATTGTGGCTGTTGAAACGAATAAGGATATGGTATACCGTATTGCATTGCATGACTGTCGGAACCGGCACGATGCAGAAGACATTATGCAGATCGTGTTTCTCAAACTGTACCGCTCAGCGGTGGCATTTGAAAGCCCGGAGCATTTGAAGAACTGGCTGATACGGGTGACGGTGAATGAATGCAGGCGAATGTACGTCTCCCCCTGGAAGAAGCATGAGGAATGCCGGGAATACCTTCCCGAAGAAAGCGCGGCCTGGGGCTTTGATTCAGAGGAAGCAAGGAGGGATCAGGAGATTCTTCAGGCAGTCATGGCTCTGCCAAGGAAATACAGAGTGCCGGTCTACCTGTATTATTATGAGGGATACCAGGCGGCGGAGATCGCCATCCTGCTAAAGAAGAATCCTTCCACCATACAGACGCGGCTGATGCGGGCAAGGAAGCATTTAAAAATATCGTTGGAGGAGGCAGGAATATATGGAAGATAGATTTCCAGAAGAAGAATACAGGAGAGTGTGCAGCGCCCTGAAACCCTCCTTCCAGGCAGAACAGGAGGTCGTGAATATGGCAGAGCCGGGGAAAAGGCCATGGCGCAAGAAGAAGGCATTCGTCACGCTGGCAGCCGTGCTGGCACTGACGCTATCCGTATCCATCGTGTCGGTTGCGGCTACGGACGGCAAGATCGTAGAGGAAGTGAAGGACAAGGTAAGCTTGTGGTTTCGGAATCTTACGCTGGATGAAGAGGCGTCAACGCAAGATCATATGGTGCTTCGGGCGGAAGACGGGACGTACATTACCATTGATCAGGATGAACGGAATCCAAAACTGGTGTACCACGAAGACAGCAAGTCATTGGGACTGGCGATTGGCGGCCAGGAGATCGACATTACGGAAGAATTGCTGGAAGACGGCGTATATACGACGGAATATACTTATGAAGGCAAGACGTATGGCGTTACGATCCAGGGAGAATTAGAGACGGCGCAGATGAAAGTAGAGCCGCAGTAAGAAGATGGGATAGCGGGAACCTTCCGGCAAACGGAGGCTCCCGCTATTTTTGCGGCAGCCGGACGCAGAATTGCCGCTTGCAGAAGCGGCTGGAACATACTATAATCAAGGTCAGATTACATGTCAGGCAAAAGGAAGGAGTTAAGATGGAAAAAAGATATGACACATTTTTCTTTGATTTAGATGGGACGATCACAGATTCTTCCCTGGGAATCACGAATTCCGTAATGTATGCATTAAAAAAATACGGGATCGTGGAGACGGACAGGCGCAAATTGTACAAGTTCATCGGTCCGCCGCTTACGGATTCTTTCCCAAGATTCTATGGATTCTCCGAGGAACAGACCTTGGAGGCGATCGGCTACTACCGGGAGTACTATAAAGACAGAGGAATCTTTGAGAACCGGGTATACGATGGATTCGAGGCGGTGGCAAGCAAACTGAAGGAAGATGGAAAGACGCTGGTGGTGGCCACGTCAAAGCCGGAGCCCTTTGCGAGGCAGATCATAGAACACTTCGGGCTGTCGCCTTATTTTGACTACGTGGCAGGCATGGAGCTTGATGGCGGCCGGGGTACGAAGGCGGAGGTGATCCGTTATGCGCTTTCAAACTGCCGGACATCCGAGCGATCCAAGGTGCTGATGATCGGCGACCGGGAGCATGATGTGGCTGGGGCAAAGGAAAATGATATCCACTGCCTGGGAGTGCTGTATGGATTCGGAAGCCGCGAAGAATTGGAGGCGGCTGGCGCGGACTATATCACGGAGGATGTGGAAGGAATATTGGAATTTCGTTAAAATCTCCGCCATCCTATTGACAAATCCAAAAGATGTTGTTATGATTAAAAAACAGAACGCACTCTGTTTTTGAAAACGAAAATGGGAAAGAGGTGCAATATGCAAAGAGTTTATTCATTAATCGTCGACAATAATCCCGGCGTCTTAAGCCGTATCGCAGGACTGTTCAGCAGGCGCGGATACAGTATTGACAGTATCACGGCGGGCGTGACGGCAGATCCGAGATTTACAAGGATTACCATTGTTGCAAGCGGAGATGAGTTGATCTTGTCCCAGATTGAAAAACAGGTAAGGAAACTGGAAGATATCATCAAGATCAAGGTGCTTAAGCCAAGCGAGTCTGTCTACAGGGAACTGATCATGGTCAAGATCCGTGCCAATGCGGCCCAGAGATCAGAGATCATCTCTATCGCGGACATATTCCGGGCTAAGATCGTAGATGTGGAGAAGGAGTCTTTGATGGTAGAGCTTACCGGCAACCAGTCTAAGCTGGACGCTTTTTTAAATCTTCTGGACGGCTATGAGATCCTGGAACTTGCCAGGACGGGAATTACCGGGCTTTCCCGGGGAATCAAGGATGTTACATACATTGACTAGAGGCGCATTTTAAATGGGAGCAGATGATTTGTCCGCCCTTATTTAACAATACAAATTCAATTTAATCAAAAATAGGAGGAATGCTAATATGGCAGCAAGAATTTATTATCAGGAAGATTGTAACTTATCATTACTGGAAGGTAAGACAATCGCAATTATCGGCTACGGAAGCCAGGGACATGCGCATGCGCTCAACTTAAAGGAATCCGGATGCAACGTTATCATCGGCCTTTACGAAGGAAGCAAGTCCTGGGCTAAGGCAGAGGCGCAGGGACTGAAGGTGTACACCGCAGCCGAGGCGGCAAAGCAGGCAGACATCATCATGATCCTGATCAACGATGAAAAGCAGGCGGCAATGTACAAAAAAGACATCGAGCCAAACCTGGAAGAAGGCAATATGCTGATGTTCGCGCATGGCTTCGCAATCCACTTCGGACAGATCGTTCCGCCGGCAAATGTGGATGTTACAATGATCGCTCCAAAGGCTCCGGGACACACGGTAAGAAGCGAATACCAGGCTGGAAAAGGAACTCCTTGCCTTGTTGCGGTAGAGCAGGATTATACAGGAAAAGCGCTTGATAAGGCGCTTGCATATGCGCTTGGAATCGGCGGAGCAAGAGCCGGCGTTCTTGAGACTACATTCAGGACAGAGACAGAGACAGACCTTTTCGGCGAACAGGCAGTACTTTGCGGCGGCGTTTGCGCATTGATGCAGGCAGGCTTCGATACATTAGTAGAAGCAGGATATGACCCGAGAAATGCTTACTTCGAGTGCGTTCACGAGATGAAGCTGATCGTTGACCTGATCTATGAGTCCGGATTTGAAGGAATGAGATACTCTGTCTCCAATACGGCGGAATATGGCGATTATATCACAGGACCAAAGATTATCACAGATGAGACAAAGAAGGCAATGAAGAAGATACTTGCAGACATCCAGGATGGCTCATTCGCAAAAGAGTTCTTATTGGATATGTCACAGGCAGGCGGACAGGCGCACTTCAGAGCTATGAGAAAGCTGGCTACAGAGCATCCGTCAGAAAAAGTTGGCAAGGAAGTCAGAAGCCTTTACAGCTGGAGCGACTCCGAGAAGCTGATCAACAACTAGGAAGCATAGAAGGTACATATAAGAACTGGCCCCGTACTCCAATGGAGTATGGGGCTTTTGTAATGAGTGCAGGCCAGGATATAGAAGATTCTGAAAAATGAAGAAATATTGCTGTATTTCTGATATCAGTATGCTAAAATGAAGGTAACAGATAAGGAACGGATGACAATAGAAGAGAAAGGAGAGTAAACTATGGACGTGAATTTACGTGATCTTCGGTCAGTCAGGAATCCAAAGGTGCGCATCAAGATCATGCAAGGGCATTTCGCGAGGAGCCATTCCCATGTGAATACCTACATTGATATCTCCACCATCAAATCCAGGTGCGATCATGCCAGGGAAGCGGCCAGGATGCTGACGGAGCCATATCTGTCATCGGCGGAAGTGGATACCATCGTATGCCTGGACGGCATGGAAGTGGTGGGAGCCTTTATGGCGGAACTGCTTGCCGCGCCGGGGTCCGTGTCGGTAAACCGGGGGAAGAATATCTCTATTGTAGCACCCGAATCAAACCAGCTGGGACAGATGATGTTCCGGGACAATACCAAGCGCATGGTTGGTGGACAGAACGTGCTGATTCTGGCGGGCTCGTTAAATACCGGAAAGACGATGCTTCAGGCAATTGATACCATCCTTTATTACGGCGGGAATGTGAACGGCGTATGCTCGATATTCAGCGCAGCATCAAAAGTTGCAGGACTGGATATCCATGCGGCCTTTACTACGGCGGATATCCCGGATTACCAGGTATACCCAAGCCATGCCTGCCCGCTGTGCAAAGCAGGAGTAAAGGTGGATGCCATCGTCAATAGTTACGGATATTCCGAACTATAGGCACCGCATGCATTTTATGTCAATAAACTATCATATTTTACAGGGAGGAAAGAGCAATGGACAAGACAATGGAAGGGTTCGAAGACCTACGCTCTAATAAGAACCAGAAAGCGCGCATCAAGGTAATGAAAGGGCATTTCGCTACAAGCAATTCGCATCTGAATACTTATATCGATATGTCTACGGTCAAGACCAGGCATCACAATTCCAGGGAGGCAGCCAGAGTGCTGGCCAATGAGTATCTGAACAATACTTATGTGAACACGATCGTGTGTCTGGATGAGACGGAAGTGATCGGAACATTTCTGGCAGAGGAACTGGCAGACACCAGCAGGCTGTCACTCAGCGCCGACAATAATATCTCCGTCATAACGCCGGAGTACAACACTCTGGGACAGATCATGTTCCGGGATAACAAGCAGCGCATGATCGAAAATCAGCAGGTATTGATTCTTGCCGCTTCCGTCACTACAGGCAAGACGATTAGTAAAGCCATAGAGTCCATCCTATACTATGGAGGAACTGTGTGCGGAGTCAGCGCCATCTTCAGCGCCGTTACTAAGGTGGCAGGCATGGAGATCAAGACCATATTCACCAGCAAGGACATTCCGGATTACAGGGCCTATGAACCCAGCGACTGCCCGATGTGCAAGGCAGGCCAGAGAGTAGAGGCGATCGTCAACAGTTTTGGATATTCCAAGCTGTAGCAGATATTAGGAAACGCGATTTCCTGTCGCATAAAAAAAACAGCCATTGACGGTATGGCTGTTTTTTGCATGCAACTCTCTATCTATTAAGCAATTCCGTTAACGGCTTTTGTTAAACGGGAAATCTTTCTAGAGCATGTGTTTTTGTGATAAACACCCTTGCTTCCTGCTTTGTTGATTTCAACGATAGCAACTTTTAATGCTGCTTTAGCAGCTTCAGCATCTTTGTTTGCGATAGCTGTTTCAACTTTCTTTACGCAAGTTTTTACCTTAGATTTGATTGCTTTGTTTCTAGCAGCTTTTGTTTCGTTTACTAAAATTCTTTTCTTTGCAGATTTGATATTAGCCAATTTGTCCACCTCCAATATCCTATATTTCGATTTTCTCGATTCCAGTTCGTTAGAGCCGGACACGGACGATCTAACGAAACACACTAATTTATTTTAGGACACAGAAAGAATTCTGTCAATACATATTTCTCAAAATATTGCAAAAACTAGCAAATAAATTATGACTAAAGTGAGGATGTAAGGGATGATTGAGAAGTATAGCATCAGAACAGACCTGGCTCTCGAGCAGAAAGAGAGATTCGAGTCGGACAATGTAGAAGTACAAGGCGTCGTGCTGGAAGAAGATTACGACGAGGAGAGGGAGATCAAGGTGACCACTGTAAAGATCGAGACAGAGAATGGCGCTAAGACGATGGGAAAGCCGGTCGGCACGTACATCACCATGGAGGCGCCGAACATGGCGGTGCCGGATGAAGACTATCACCAGGAGATATCAAACGAGCTGGCAAAATTCCTGGAGCGGTTCATAAAAAGCGACAAGGAAGAATATTCCGTGCTTGTGGTGGGGCTTGGCAACCGGAAAGTGACCCCGGACGCTCTTGGGCCGTACGTGGTGGATAATCTTAATATTACCCGGCACATCATCAGAGAATATGGCAGATATGCCATGGGAGAAGATGCAGTCAACTTAATCAGCGCTATCGTCCCCGGAGTCATGGGGCAGACAGGCATGGAGACGGTAGAGATCATCAAGGGCATCGTCAAAGAGACGAAGCCGGACATCATCATTGCCATTGACGCGCTTGCGGCCAGAAGTTCCAGAAGACTAAACCGTACCATCCAGATTGCGGATACCGGCATCAATCCTGGATCAGGCGTAGGCAATCACCGCAATGCCATCACTAAAGAAACGGTAGGCGTCCCGGTCATTGCAATCGGCGTTCCCACGGTCGTAGATGCAGCTACGATCGTCAACGATACCATGGAGAATCTGATAGCCGCACTGGAAAGTTCAGAGACCTTAAGAGGGGTGGGCGTGGTCATGCAGGGCTATAATGCGGCGGAAAAGTATGAACTGGTCAAAGAACTGATATCACCGCACCTAAACGGCCTGTTCGTAACGCCAAAGGACATCGACGAGACGGTAAAGCGCATCAGCTTCACCATATCCGAGGCATTGAATCTGCTGTTTTCCAAAGGACATGCACATATTAAGGAAAATAGCGTCATATAGTATTAAGACACAAAATATATGATGTGCTGCCCGCTTTATGCAGTGGGCAGCGTTTTCTTAAAGCGGAGTGGATAATGTGGGACAAAAACAGCGGATCAGCCGTATCATGATAGCGGCCATCGCAGGAATCCTGGTTCTGTATGCGTTTATGCAGGTATCCCTGCATCCGGTAAAGAAGGTGCAGGATGGAATCAACCGTTTCCTGATGGAGAAGTCAGAAGAAACGTATCTGACCGGGTTCGCCTATCTGGAAGGCGGCAAAGAGGCATCCTTTTCAGAATGGGTGACAGAAAGCGCTATGAAACTTGTGCCTCTTGGAACCTATGTGGAGGGCAAGGCATCCGTCCATGCGGATGTGGAAGATGAGGAGACGTACGCGATGATTCTGGCCCAACAGGCCAATGATGAAAATGCGGTGGATGAAAACGGGCAGCTGGTGGGAGGCGATGACAAGGAAGAGGAAGTCGCCCAGACATCCGGAACGCCAATTGATACCTCCATGGAAAATCTGAAAAATTTTGAATACCTGGTAGGAAACTTCTATACGATAGATGGAAATACGATGGCAGACGGGGATCTGCTCAATGCAGAGAATCTAATGGGAAAAAACCTGAAGATCGACCAGGCTTCAGGAGGTCCGAAGGTGCTGATCTACCATACGCATTCCCAGGAGGCGTTTGCGGATTCGACAGAGGGCGACGCCAGCACCACCATCATGGGGATGGGCGCCTATCTCTCAGACCTGTTAAATAATACATACGGGATCGAGACCTTGCACCACGAAGGAGTGTATGACCTGGTGGACGGAAAACTGGACCGAAGCATGGCATACCAGCTGGCGGAGCCGCAGATCCAGAATATTCTTGCCGAGAATCCCAGCATCGAGGTGGTCATCGACCTTCACCGGGACGGCGTGGCAGAAGGGACTCATCTGGTGACGGAGATCAACGGCAGGCCTACGGCGCAGATCATGTTCTTTAATGGGCTTAGCCGTACCAAGGCCAATGGCAATATAAGTTATCTGGCCAATCCATACATAGAGGATAACCTGGCATTCTCTTTGCAGATGCAGATTGCGGCAGCCAATAAGTATCCGGGATTTACCCGGCATATCTATCTGAGAGCCTACCGCTATAACATGCATTTAAAGCCGAAGACTCTGCTGATAGAGGCTGGAGCCCAGACGAATACGGTGGAGGAAATGCGCAATGCCATGGAAGTGCTGGCAGATACACTAGATCATGTACTTACAAAATAAAAATTGTTTGATTAATACAATATTTCGTGCTAATATATTGGCAATATGGAAAAGTGTGCCCAATGGGGCACTTTTCCACGTTCTAGAATATGTAGGAATATACAGTGGAAAGGATATATGAGAATGGCTAAGAAAAATACATACGATGCAGACAGTATTTCCATACTGGAAGGACTGGAAGCGGTACGGAAAAGGCCGGGAATGTATATAGGAAGCGTTTCCACCAAAGGATTGAACCATCTGATCTACGAGATGGTGGACAATGCGGTGGACGAGCATCTCGCAGGCTACTGCAGCGAGATCAGGGTGACACTTGAAAAGGATGGATCGGCCACCATCTCGGATAACGGGCGCGGCGTTCCGGTAGATCTTCACGCAACCGGAGTTTCCGCAGAGCGCGTGGTATATACGACGCTTCATGCCGGAGGTAAATTCGATGATTCGGCTTATAAGACCAGCGGAGGGCTTCACGGTGTCGGATCTTCCGTAGTCAACGCGCTGTCAACGTATATGGATGTGGAGGTCAGTCGTGACGGCTATATCCATCATGACAGGTATGAGAGGGGAAAGCCGGTGATCGAACTGGAGGACGGACTGCTCCCCACCATAGGCAAGACCCGTAAGACAGGGACGAAGGTAAACTTTCTTCCGGATGATACCATATTTGAGAAGACCAGGTTCCGGGCCGAAGAAGTCAAAAGCCGCATGCATGAGACCGCATATCTGAATCCGGACCTTACGATTATATTCGAGGACAGGCGGGGCAGCGAGACGGAGCATATCGTATATCATGAGCCGGAGGGAATCTTAGGATTCATAGAAGACCTCAATTCCAAGAAGGAAGCCGTCCACGAACCCGTATATTTCAAAGGCGAGTCCGATGGCATCGAAGTGGAAGTGGCGTTCCAGTATGTCAATGAATTCCATGAAAATGTCCTGGGATTCTGTAACAATATCTATAACGCGGAAGGCGGAACCCATCTGACCGGGTTCAAGACTACCTTTACCACAGTCATTAACCAGTATTCCAGGGAACTGGGGATCTTGAAGGAGAAGGATGCGAACTTCACAGGCGCGGACATCCGAAACGGTATGACGGCGATCATCTCCATCAAACATCCAGACCCCAGATTTGAAGGACAGACGAAGACGAAATTGGACAACCCTGACGCGGCAAAAGCGTGCAGCAAGGTGACCAATGATGAGATCATCCGCTATTTTGACCGGAATCTGGATAATCTGAAGAAGGTGATCAGCTGCGCGGAGAAGGCGGCGAAGATCCGCAAGACGGAAGAGAGGGCCAAGACTAATCTTCTAACAAAGCAAAAGTATTCTTTTGACAGTAACGGGAAACTGGCAAATTGCGAGAGCAAGGATGCCGGGAAGTGCGAGATATTCATCGTGGAGGGAGACTCGGCCGGAGGCTCTGCTAAGACGGCCAGAGACAGGATGTACCAGGCAATCCTGCCGATCCGGGGAAAAATCTTAAATGTAGAAAAGGCCAGCATAGACAAGGTTCTGGCTAACGCGGAGATCAAAACGATGATCAATGCCTTTGGCTGCGGCTTTTCCGAAGGATATGGCAATGATTTCGATATTACGAAGCTGCGCTATGACAAGATCATCATCATGGCCGATGCGGATGTGGACGGCGCGCATATCTCTACGCTGCTTTTGACTTTGTTCTATCGATTTATGCCGGAACTGATCTATGAAGGACATGTGTATATAGCCATGCCTCCTCTGTATAAGGCTATGCCGAAGAAGGGAGAGGAAGAGTATCTCTATGACGACAAGGCACTGGAGCGATACCGTAAGACCCACGATGGCCCATTCACCCTCCAGAGATATAAGGGACTTGGAGAGATGGACGCGCAGCAGCTCTGGGAGACCACTTTGAATCCGGAGACCAGGATGCTCAAACTGGTGGAAATCGAGGACGCCAGGATGGCATCCGGCGTAACAGAGATGCTGATGGGGAGCGAGGTTCCCCCAAGAAGGACATTTATCTATGAAAATGCTACGGAAGCAGAACTGGATATATAGCGAGGTAAGGAGAGGAAAAGATGCAGGATTCACAAATCATAAGAACCGAATACTCTGATGTGATGAAGAAGTCATACATCGACTATGCCATGAGCGTCATCGTAGCCAGGGCCCTTCCGGATGTACGGGACGGGCTTAAGCCGGTTCAGAGGCGCACGCTCTACGACATGTACGAGCTGGGTATCCGGTATGACAGGCCCTATAGGAAATGCGCCCGTATCGTGGGGGATACCATGGGTAAATACCACCCCCACGGAGACAGTTCCATCTATGAATCCCTGGTCGTCATGGCCCAGGAATTCAAAAAAGGAATGATCCTTGTAGACGGGCACGGAAACTTCGGATCCATAGAAGGGGACGGCGCTGCAGCCATGCGTTATACAGAGGCGCGCCTGGCCAAGATCACCCAGGAGGCGTATCTTGCCGATCTGGACAAGGACATCGTGGACTTCATGCCCAACTTTGACGAGACGGAGAAGGAGCCGGAGGTGCTTCCGGTGAGGATACCCAATCTTCTGGTCAACGGGGCGGAAGGGATTGCAGTCGGAATGGCGACCAGCATCCCCACCCACAATTTGGGAGAGGTGATCGAGGCGGTCAAAGCCTATATGAAGAATGACGATATCAGCACGAAGCAGCTGATGAAATATATCAAGGGACCAGACTTCCCCACAGGGGGAATCGTGGTCAACAAGGACGAATTGCTGAATATTTACGAAGCAGGCAGCGGAAAGATCAAGATCCGCGGCAAGGTGGAAGTAGAAGAGATGAAAGGCGGCAAGAACCGCCTGGTTATCACAGAGATCCCATACACCATGATCGGCGCGGGCATCGGCAAGTTCCTCAACGATGTCTGCACCCTGGTGGAGAGCAAGAAGACCAGCGACATCGTGGACATATCCAACCAGTCTTCCAAAGAGGGCATCCGCATCGTCATCGAACTGAAGCGGGGCGCGGATGTGGAGAATCTGACCAACATGCTCTATAAGAAGACCCGCCTGGAAGACACCTTTGGCGTTAATATGCTGGCGGTTGCAAACGGGCGGCCGGAGACGATGGGGCTTAAGAAGATTATCGAGCACCACGTGGACTTCCAGTTCGAGCTGGCCACCAGGAAATACCAGAATCTTCTGAAAAAGGAACAGGACAGAAAAGAGATCCAGGAAGGGCTGATTAAGGCCTGCGACGTGATCGACCTGATCATCGAGATCTTAAGGGGAAGCCAGTCCGTAAAAGATGCCAAAGCCTGCCTGACCAACGGAGTGACGGAGAATATCAAGTTCAAGTCAAGCATATCAAAGAAGATGGCGGCCATGCTCCGCTTTACAGAGAGACAGGCCACGGCGATCTTGGAGATGCGCTTATATAAATTGATCGGCCTGGAATTGGAAGCCCTGATGAAAGAGCATGAAGAGACGCTCAAGAACATCACCAGATATGAGGATATCCTGAACAACTATGATTCTATGGCAGAAGTCATCATAGCAGATCTGGACAAGATTAAAAAAGAATTTGCCAGAAAGAGGCGCACGGCCATTGAGAATGCCGAAGAGGCGGTTTACGAGGAGAATAAGATCGAGGAGCAGGAAGTCGTATTCCTGATGGACCGATTTGGCTATGCCAAGACGGTAGATACGAATATCTACGAGCGGAACAAAGAAGCCGCGGATGCGGAGAACAAGCATGTGCTTTCCTGCATGAACACAGGGAAACTGTGCATCTTTACAAATACTGGGAAGATGCATCAAGTCAAGGTGCTGGATCTGCCTTATGGAAAGTTCAGGGACAAGGGGCTTCCCATCGATAATGTAAGCAATTACGACAGCACCCAGGAAAACATCGTCTATATCTGCGACGCGGAACAGATGCGCTACGCAAGGCTGCTTTTTGCGACGAAGCAGGGGATGATTAAAAAAGTAGAAGGAAATGAATTCCAGGTGGCTAAGCGCACCATCGCGGCCACTAAGCTTCAGCCGGAAGACGAGCTGATCAGCGTGCAGGTGATCACCGACAACCAGCAGGTAGTCCTGCAGACTAAGGAGGGCTATTTCCTCCGCTTCCCGGCACAAGAAGTGTCCGGGAAGAAGAAGGGAGCCATCGGCGTCAGAGGGATCAAACTGAGGAAGAATGATGAATTGGAACATGCGTACCTGTTTGAGGAAGGTACGGAGGCCAAGGTCATCTTTGGCGAAAAAGAAGTGACGCTTAACCGTCTGAAAGTGGCAAAAAGAGACGGGAACGGCACAAAGGCCAGATAAAAAACATAAGGAGACCACTAGTTATGATACAGGATATTGAACCACATGAATACCGGAATGAATACCAGCCGCTGAAGCCGGATAAAGACAGCATCTTCCTCGCCTACAGAGGCAGGACTATCCTGGCCGCAATGGAAGGGCGGCAGATCCATTTCCCTACATTTGACGAAATGGAAGCCTATATGGGCAAACAGAAACTATACGAAGACTATACCTATCTCTTTGCCATTGACGGCATGAGATTCTATCTGGGAAATCCGCTGGGCATCTCAGAAGAGGATCAGGATATTGATTTCAGGAAGATCAAAGGATACGAAATGCTGGATACCCAGACGCTGCGGGAGGGAGGGCCAAAGTACCTGAACTTTGCAGGAGTCACCGGGTGGCAGCTGCACAGATGGTATACTAGCAGGAGATACTGTGGAAGATGTGGAAGCCCTATGGTAAAGGACGCCAAAGAGCGGATGATGTTCTGCCCCGAGTGCCATCTGATGGAATATCCTAAGATATCGCCGGCGGTCATCATCGCCGTGACCGATGGCAACAGAATCCTGATGTCCAAGTATGCCGGGCGGGAATATAAGAAATATGCCCTTCTGGCAGGATTCAACGAGATCGGGGAGACCATAGAGGAGACGGTAAAGAGAGAAGTCATGGAAGAGGTCGGCCTTCAGGTCAAGAATATTACCTACTATAAGAGCCAGCCATGGTCTTTTTCCGACACGCTGCTCATGGGATTCTTCTGCCAGCTGGACGGAGAGGATAAGATTACGCTTGACCAAGAGGAACTTGCGCTTGCCCAGTGGTTTGAGCGGGAGGAGATTCCAGTGAAGGAGGATGACTTAAGCCTCACCAATGAGATGATGATCGCGTTCAAGAATGGCAGGAAATAAGAGAATAAGAGAAATATATGAAAATCCCTTGCTTTTGCCAGGATATGGTGTTATACTAAACAACAGTTACATAAAGAAATCGGCAGAAGAGTGAACGCAAAGTTCACTCTTCTTTGTTGATAAGGAGGAAATTTATTTGTCAAAAAGAGAAATTTACGAACAGAAGACAGAAGCCATTCTGATGCCAATTGTAGAGGAGCACGGATTCGAATTGGTGGATGTAGAGTATGTAAAAGAAGGCGGTACCTGGTATCTTCGGGCCTACATTGATAAGCCGGGCGGGATCAACGTAGATGACTGCGAGGTGGTAAGCCGCAGGCTGTCAGACATCTTGGACGAGAAAGACTACATTGAGGAAGCATATATCCTGGAAGTCAGTTCCCCGGGCCTTGGAAGGCCTCTTAAGAAAGAAAAGGATTTTAAGAGAAGTCTGGGAGAAGAAGTAGATGTGAGGACATACCGTATGATAGAAAAGCAGAAGGAATTTACCGGACTGCTTAAGGATTACGATGATGCGACTGTTACCATCGAGATGGAGGATGGGACACTGAAAACATTTGAAAAAAGCGATATCGCGCTTATTCGTCTGGCGTTTGATTTTTAAATTAGGAGGAGAATAGTAATGAACACAGAATTATTAGAAGCGTTGAATATTTTGGAAGAGGAAAAGGATATCAGCAAAGAGACTTTGCTGGATGCTATCGAGAATTCTCTGCTGAATGCCTGCAAGAATCATTTTGGCAAGGCTGATAATATCAAATTAATCATGGACAGAACCACCTGTGACTATCAGCTCTTTGCTGAGAAGACGGTAGTGGAAGATGTGGAGGATAAGTTAGAGCAGATCAGCCTGGAAGATGCAAAAGAGATCGACAGCCAGTATGAACTTGGCGATATTGTGCAGATCCCCATCGAGTCCAAGTCATTTGGCCGTATTGCCACGCAGAATGCCAAGAACCTGATCCTGCAGAAGATCCGCGAGGAAGAGAGGAAAGTCGTGTATGACCAGTATTTCGAGAAAGAGAAAGATATCGTCACAGGTATTGTTCAGCGTTATGTTGGCAAGAATATCAGCATCAATCTTGGCAAGGCGGACGCGATGCTGACAGAAAACGAGCAGGTGAAGGGCGAGGTATTCAAGCCTACCGAACGTATCAAATTATACGTAGTGGAAGTAAAGAACACGACCAAGGGGCCAAAGATTCTGGTTTCACGCACGCATCCGGAATTGGTAAAGCGTCTGTTTGAATCCGAGGTGATCGAGGTTAAGGAAGGAATCGTGGAGATTAAGAGCATTGCGCGAGAGGCAGGAAGCAGGACGAAGATTGCCGTATGGTCCAACGATCCGGACGTAGATCCGGTAGGCGCATGCGTCGGCATGAACGGGGCCAGAGTCAATGCCATCGTCAATGAACTGCGAGGCGAGAAGATCGACATTATTAACTGGAGCGACAATCCGGCTATCTTGATTGAGAATGCGTTAAGCCCGGCAAAGGTCATTTCTGTAATGGCCGATCCGGATGAGAAGGCGGCCAGTGTTATCGTCCCGGATTACCAGTTATCGCTGGCAATCGGCAAGGAGGGGCAGAACGCAAGGCTTGCTGCAAGGCTTACAGGATATAAGATCGACATCAAGAGCGAGACACAGGCCATCGAGTCAGGCGAACTTCCGGAGAACTATATGGAATTAAGCGAAGGCGTATATGAAGAAGAGATGTACGAAGAGCCTTATGAAGAAGATTACGAGGAAGGATATGAGGAAGACGCGTATCCGGAAGATGAGATAGAATTTGAAGAAGTAGATGATACAGAGGAATAGGTGATTGTTTGAGCGGAAATAAAAAGGTGCCCATGCGCAAGTGCGTGGGCTGTCAGGAAATGAAGAGTAAAAAAGAGATGATTCGTGTTATCAGGACTGCCGAGGGCGAATTTCTTCTGGATTCCACCGGAAGGAAGAATGGGCGCGGAGCATACATCTGTCCGGCCAAAGAATGCCTGGAAAAAGCCAGGAAGAGCAAAGGCCTGGAACGTTCATTCAAGCAGTCCATTCCGGAAGAAGTATATGATGCGCTGGAAAAGGAGATGGATATACTTGAATCAGAATAAGATACTGTCGCTCATTGGTCTGGCCACAAAGGCAGGAAGGACGGTAAGCGGGGAGTTCAGTACGGAAAAGGAAGTAAAATCCGGCAGGGCAGCTTTGGTGATCGTTGCCGATGATGCGTCTGATAACACGAAGAAAAAATTCAAAAACATGTGTGACTTTTATCACGTGCCAATCTATTTTTATAAAGATAAAGATACCTTGGGGCATGCAATGGGAAAACAGTTCCGGGCGTCCCTTGCGATATTGGATGAGGGATTTGCAAAAGGAATCAGGAAGCATATGGATACAGAAGAGAACACAATTGCATAGAGGAGGTAGTTAGTATGTCAAAAATCAAAGTATATGAATTAGCAAAGGAGTTGGATGTTCCAAGCAAGGAAGTCATCGAATTCCTTGGTGGAAAGAATATAGAAGTAAAGAACCACATGAGTTCCCTGGAGGATGCGGATGCCGATATGGCAAGAAAGGCATTGGCGAAAAGTAATAAGGATGCGGCTCCGAAGCCGGAGGCCGAGGCGCCGAAAAAGAAGAACATTGTTCACGTGTTCCGGCCCCAGAATACCCAGAATGGCGCAAAGCAGGGCAGAAGGCCGCAAGGACAGGGACGCCCGCAGCACAACCGTCAGGCACCACAGCAGGGAAGGCCGATGCAGGTCAATAATGGACGCCCTGCAAAACAGCAGGCCCGTCCGGCAGCGCCAGCCCAGGAGACTACCCAGCAGGCAAGGCCACAGGAGAGACCGGCAGATAAGTCCTTTGAGCAGGCAAAACGTCCGGCAGCCGCAAGCCAGGAAAGAGCCCAGACGCAGGAGAGGCAGGCAGAAAGACCGGCATCAGACAGAAGCCAGGCGCCAAGACGTCAGGAAAGAAGCGATGACCGCCGTCAGGATACCAGAGGAAATTCCGGAAATCGTCCGCAGGGAGGTCGTCCACAGGGAAATCGCCAGGATCGCCCGCAGGGAAGCCGTCCGCAGCAGGGAGGCCGTCCACAGGGAAATCGCCAGGATCGTCTGCAAGGCGACAGAAATCAGAGCCGCAAGCCAGGCGAAAGGCCGGACAGGCGCAATAACGACAGGAGAAGCAATGATGCCATTCCAGCGCCTGAAGCACCGGCACAGAAGCCGCAGCGCAGCAAGGTAAAGGGCAAAGACGATCATAAGAAGAAGGAGTACCGCCGCGGGGAAGAAGACGGGCTTGGAAAGGGCAAAAAAAAGAACGAGCCAAAGCAGCCGCTTCAGAAGCCGCAGCAAAGAGTGCAGAAAGTGGAAGAGCAGATTAAGTCGATCATCATTCCGGAAGTACTTACGATTCAGGAATTGGCAGATAAGATGAAGATCGTTCCTTCCGTGATTGTAAAGAAATTGTTCTTACAGGGCAAAATCGTTACGGTGAACCAGGAGATTGATTATGAGACCGCGGAAGAGATCGCGCTGGAGTTCGATGTCCTCTGCGAAAAGGAAGAAGTCATAGATGTAATTGAAGAACTATTGAAGGAAGAAGAAGAGGATGAGAAGAAGATGAAGAAGCGTCCTCCGGTAGTCTGCGTCATGGGCCACGTTGACCACGGCAAGACTTCCCTTCTGGATGCCATTCGCCATACCAATGTGATCGACAGGGAAGCCGGCGGAATTACGCAGCACATTGGAGCATATGTAGTAGAAGTAAACGGAGAAAAGATCACATTCCTGGATACGCCGGGACATGAGGCGTTCACGGCTATGCGTATGCGTGGCGCAAGTTCCACGGATATCGCGATTCTTGTAGTTGCTGCGGACGATGGCGTGATGCCGCAGACGGTAGAGGCGATCAACCATGCAAAGGCTGCTGGCGTAGAGATCGTGGTTGCCGTCAATAAGATTGATAAGCCAAGCGCGAACATCGACCGTGTAAAACAGGAATTGACCGAGTACGAGCTGATTCCGGAGGACTGGGGCGGCAGTACCATCTTTGTTCCGGTATCTGCCAAGACCGGAGAAGGCCTGGAAGATCTGATGGAAATGATCGTCCTTACTGCAGAGGTTATGGAATTGAAAGCCAATCCGAACCGCCGCGCAAGGGGACTTGTCCTGGAAGCCGAACTGGATAAAGGCAGAGGCTCTGTGGCCACAGTTCTGGTACAAAAAGGAACCTTAAGAGTCGGCGATTCCATCGCGGCAGGCTCCGCCCACGGCAAGGTAAGGGCCATGATGGATGACAAGGGAAGGCGCGTTAAGGAAGCCGGCCCATCTATGCCCGTGGAAATCCTTGGCCTCAATGACGTCCCAAATGCAGGAGAAGTATTCGTAGGATGTGCAAATGATAAAGAAGCAAGAAGCTTTGCGGAGACATTTATTTCTCAGAGCAAGGTAAGACTGCTGGAAGATACCAAATCCAAATTGTCCCTGGATGATCTGTTTACCCAGATTCAGGAAGGCAATCTGAAAGAACTTGGCATCGTTGTAAAAGCAGATGTTCAAGGCTCCGTAGAGGCAATCAAGCAGAGCCTTCTGAAACTGTCCAACGATGAAGTCGTAGTTAAGATCATCCATGGCGGCGTGGGCGCGATCAATGAGTCGGATGTAAGCCTGGCTTCCGCATCCAACGCCATCATTATCGGATTCAATGTCCGCCCGGACGCTACGGCAAAAGAGACTGCAGACCGCGAGGGAGTAGACCTTCGCCTGTACCGCGTAATCTATAACGCGATTGAAGATGTAGAAGCAGCGATGAAGGGAATGCTGGATCCAGTCTTTGAAGAAAAGGTTCTGGGCCATGCGGAAGTCCGCCAGATATTCAAGGCTTCCGGAGTGGGAACCATAGCCGGATCCTATGTCCTGGATGGCACGTTCGAAAGAGACTGCTCTGTCCGCATTACAAGGGATGGAATCGTCATATTCGAAGGCCCTCTGGCATCCCTGAAGCGCTTTAAAGATGATGTAAAAGAGGTTAGAGCAGGATATGAATGCGGATTTGTATTCGCCAACTTTAATGATGTAAAAGAAGGCGACATCGTCGAAGCATTCAAGATGGTCGAGATTCCCAGATAATTCGGGGCTCTGGCCGTCTCCCTGCGGAAAAGAGGGAGTAAAATGAGAAAAAGAAGTATAAAGAATACAAGAGTCAGCACAGAAGTGCAGCGGGAACTGAGCAATATCATAAGAGGCGGAATCAAAGATCCCCGCGTAGCGCCCTGGACTTCCGTGGTCACGGCAGAAGTGGCTCCGGATCTGAAGACCTGCAAGGCTTATATCAGCGTGCTGGGCGATGCGCATGAGCAGGAAGAGACCATCAAAGGGCTGCAGAGCGCGGAGGGATATATCCGCCGGGAACTGGCACGCACGCTGAATCTGCGCAATACGCCGGAGATCCGGTTCGTGCTGGACCAGTCGATTGAATATGGAGTAAATATGTCCAAGAAGATCGATGAAGTGACAAAGGGATTAAAATCAGAGGGTGATGCAGATGCTGAATAATATTCTTGGTGAGGCTTTTCGTATTGCGATTGGCGGCCACGTGCGTCCGGATGGGGACTGCGTAGGCTCCTGCATGGGGCTTTATCAGTACATTAAGGAGAATTATAAAGACAGGCGTGTAGACGTCTATCTGGAGGAGATACCGGAGGCCTATCGGTGCATAGAGGCCACAAAAGACATTAAGCATGAGGTGCCGGAAAATACAAAATATGATTTGTTCATCTGCCTGGACTGCGGCGACAAGGATCGGCTTGGATTCTCGGCTTTACTGCTTGATCAGGCAGTACGCACCTGCTGTATCGACCATCATATCAGCAATACGGAATTTACCGACTATAATTATATCGTGCCGGATGCCAGTTCCACATCGGAACTGATCTATAATCTGCTGGATGAAGAGAAGATTACGCTTGGGGTGGCAGAGGCTTTGTATCTTGGAATCGTGCATGATACGGGAGTATTCCAGTATTCCTGCGCGGGCCCTTCTACGTTTTTGACAGCGGCAAAACTGCTGGAAAAGGGCGTGGACGCGCCGCGTATCATTCAGGATACGTATTATGAGAAGACCTATGCCCAGAACCAGATTCTTGGCAGGGCATTGCTGGAAAGCATCCTGTTCATGGAAGGCAGATGCATTGCATCCTATATCACAAAGAACACTATGGACTTCTATGGCGTAGACCCCAAGGATCTGGACGGTGTGGTAAGCCAGCTGCGTGTTACGAAAGGCGTGGAAGTGGCGATCTTTATGTACGAGTTGGAGACCAACTTATATAAAGTCAGCCTGCGCTCCAAGTATGACGTGGATGTAAGCAAAGTAGCACAGTACTTTGGCGGCGGCGGGCACAAGAAGGCGGCAGGCCTTACGATGACAGGAACGCCCCACGATGTGCTTTGCAATCTGGCAAGGCAGATTGAACTTCAGATTGAAACTACATTAGATAAATAGGATGGGAGAACTATATGATACACGGCGTGTTAAATGTGTATAAGGGAAAAGGGTATACATCCCATGACGTTGTGGCGAAACTCAGAGGAATCACAGGGCAGAAGAAAATTGGGCATACGGGTACGCTGGACCCGGATGCTACCGGCGTCCTGCCGGTATGTCTGGGAAAAGCCACAAAATTGTGCGATATGCTGACGGATAAGGACAAGACCTATGAAGCCGTTCTTCTGCTGGGCGTATCTACCGATACGCAGGATGCAGGGGGCGAGGTTCTTGGCACGTCCGATACGGCAGGCCTTGGCGAAAAGGAGGTTCGGGAGGCGATACAAAGCTTCGTGGGCGGATACGACCAGGTTCCGCCGATGTATTCGGCGCTGAAAGTAGGCGGGAAGAGATTATATGAACTTGCAAGAGAAGGCAAGGTGGTGGAGCGAAAGGCACGCCCGGTGGATATTTACCAGATCCGTGTGCTTAAGATGGATCTTCCCAGGGTATGGATGGAAGTCTCCTGTTCCAAAGGGACTTATATCCGTACACTATGCCATGATATCGGCGAAAAGTTAGGCTGCGGCGGCTGTATGGAGGAACTGTTCCGTACAAAAGTCAGCAGTTTTCTCTTGTCAGACAGTCTGACGCTTGCGGACATCAATAAGAGGATGCAGGAGGGAACGCTAGGGGAAGTCCTGGTGCCGGTAGATGCCATGTTTGGCGGATATCGGAAGATTGTGGTAAAGGAGCCGTGGATATCCCTGGCCAGAAATGGAAACTCCCTGCCCATAAAGGCGGTGACTGGCGGGGAAGGGATAGAAGACGGGGAAGAGGTAAGGCTGTATAACGAGGCCGGACAGTTTATCGCAATCTATGCCTGGAAGGAAGAGAGAAAAGAATATCACATCGTAAAGATGTTTTTTAACGAATATATCTAACGGTTAAGAGGGACAAGTATGCAATATATTAGAGGACTGTCTAACTATAATGACAGCGGGAAATCAGCAGTTACGTTTGGAAAGTTTGACGGCCTGCACAAGGGCCACCAGAAACTGGTGAAAAAGGTACGGGAATTTGGAGAAAAGAATAAGATCAACAGCATTGTATGCGCGTTCGACATGCGGCCGCTGTGGGAAGAAAAGGGCCTGAATCCGCAATTACTGATGAATGGCAAAGAGCAGCAGATGCATCTGGAGGGTCAGGTGGATTATCTGATCGAATGTCCTTTTACCAGGGAGTTCAGCCAGATTCCGGCAGAAGAATTTATTAAGGATATCATCAAAGGACTTTTTCACGCGGATTATGTGGTAGTAGGAACAGATTTCTGCTTTGGGCATGACAAGCAAGGAGATATTCACATGCTTGCAGCCTATGAAAAAGAGTGCGGATATGATCTGGTGGTAGTGGAGAAAGAACGGTATGAAGACCGCATTATCAGCAGTACCTATGTAAAAGAAGTGTTAAGGACGGGGGACATGAAGCTGGCTTCCCGGCTGTTAGGCTATCCTTATGGCCTGACGGGAATCGTGGAGCATGGAAAGAAACTGGGAAGGACGCTTGGATTTCCCACTTTTAACGTGGCCTGGCCCAAAGCGAAGATCGCGCCGCCCAACGGCGTGTATCTCTGCGATGTGACTGTAGACAAAGACAGATATCACGGAATCGCTAATGTAGGGGTGAAGCCTACGGTGACCAGTGAGAATCGGTTGTTGATAGAGAGTTTTTTATTCGGCTATGCAGGAAGCGCTTATGGAAAAGAAGTGACCATTGAACTGCTTTCCATGTGCAGGCCGGAACAAAAGTTTGACAGTATTGAAGAGATGAAGGCATGTATTGACAGGGACATCGAGGCGGGAAAGCATTTCTTCGGGATGGATAAGTAAAGGAGAATACGAATGAGTATCACAACATTTTTTATGTTGCTTGGGGGACTAGGCTTATTCCTGTTCGGCATGAAGTTAATGAGCGAGGGGCTGGAGAAAGCTGCAGGCGCCAAGATGCGCGGCATTCTGGAATTTTTCACAAAGAACCGTTTTATCGGCATGCTGGTAGGTATCTTGTTTACGGCTGTAGTGCAGTCTTCAAGCGCGACTACGGTCATGGTAGTCAGTTTTGTGAATTCTGGGTTGATGAATCTGCTTCAGGCTTCCGGGGTCATACTTGGAGCCAATATCGGTACCACGGTGACAGGACAGCTGATTGCATTCAACCTGTCAGATATCGCGCCGCTGTTCGTCATGGCGGGCGTGATCATGGTCATGTTCTGCAAGAAACTGAGCATCAAGAGGGCAGGAGAAGTCGTGCTGGGATTCGGCATCCTATTTATGGGTCTGAGCATCATGGGTGATGCCATGACATCGTTCAAAGAATCCCCGCACATTATAGAACTGCTGAGGACGTTGCGCAATCCATTTGCGGCAATCCTGGTAGGATTCGTGATTACGGCGATCCTGCAGAGTTCTTCGGCAACCGTCGGCATCGTAATCCTGATGGCATCCCAGGGACTGCTGGCATTTACAATCTGCCCGTTCCTGATCTTGGGATGTAATATCGGGTCCTGCGTATCTGCGCTTCTTGCCAGTCTTGGCGGAAAGAAGGATGCAAAACGCGCGGCCATGATTCATTTTCTGTTTAATGTCGTAGGATCGGCTATTGCCTTCATTATTCTGATGGTAGCGCTGGATCCGATCACTCAGGGCATCCTGCACCTGTCCCGAGGGAATACGGCCCGGGCGGTGGCCAATGCCCATACGCTTATGAAGGTGTTCGAAGTGGTCGTACTGTTCCCGTTCATGGGATGGATCGTGAAGGCAACCTACATGGTAGTTCCCGGGAAAGACGCCACGCTGGAGGATGAATACGAACTGCTCTACATAGGCGGGGGCTCAATCCTGTCACCGACAACGGCAGTGCTGGATGGAATCCGGGAAATCGAGCACATGGGAAAGATCGCGATCAGCAATCTGAAAAAGGGTATGGATGCGCTTTGTACCTTGAATGAGGAAGAAATCGATGCGGTATATCACAAGGAAAAATACATAGACTTTATGAACCGCAAGATCACGGATTATCTGGTCAAGGTCAATGAAATCGAACTTCCGATTGCCGATGCAAGGCTGATAGGCGGATTGTTCCACGTGGTCAATGATATCGAGCGTATTGGCGACCATGCGGAGAACTTTGCAGATTCGGCAAAAATGCGGATTGATGACGGGGTGGAGTTCAGCGACAAGGCAATAAAGCAGCTGCAGGACATGACGGAAAAGGTCATTGAGATCCTGGAATACTCGCTGGATATGTTCACTAACAGGAACCAGGAGCATATGCAGGAGATCCTGAATCTGGAAGACGAGATCGATGACAGGGAGAAGAAGCTGCAACGCGCCCACGTTAAGAGGCTGACGAAGAATAAATGCACGCCGGAAGCGGGAATGATATTTTCAGATACCATCTCCGGACTGGAACGTGTGGCGGACCATGCCACCAACATCGCATTTGCTATCCTGGAGCCGGACGAAGGCATGGAAGATGAGGACGAGGAATAATTTTTGCCTTTACAAGACAAGGCCGCTGTGCTATACTAACCAAGTATGAATAGCCGGTGTTCGGTAAATGGAATCTCCAACCATTGCTTAATATCAGGCGTTTAATAAAGAATTATAGGAGGAAATGACAATGATTTCAAAAGAGCAGAAAGAACAGATTGTAAAAGATTTCGGAAGGACACCTGGAGATACAGGGTCACCGGAAGTTCAGATTGCGATTCTGACAGCAAGAATCAATGATCTGACAGATCACTTCAAGAGCAATCCGAAGGATCATCATTCAAGAAGAGGTCTTCTGAAGATGGTTGGACAGAGAAGAGGTCTTCTGGCATATCTTAAGAAGTCTGATATCGCAAGATATCGTGCACTGATTGAAAAACTTGGATTAAGAAAATAATTTCAGGCAGTGATAGGAAGGGGCGTTCAAAAGAACGCCTCTTTTAATTTAATAGTGGCACATTTTTATCATATATGTTATAATATTTAAGACTGTGGGCGGGGAAATTACACCCGAGACCACTGAAAAGCATATTTGTCCTGGCAGATGGCCGGATAAGTATATTTTTCAGTAGTTTCGGTGTTCCTCTCCCAGGTAATTTCAAGAATTAAAGGAGAACACTATGTATAAGAAATTTGAGATGGAACTTGCAGGCAGGACTCTGCGCGTAGATGTGGACAGGGTTGCCAAGCAGGCAAATGGAGCGGTACTGATGCATTACGGTGACACCACCGTGTTATGCACGGCAACGGCTTCCGAGAAGCCGAGAGAGGGAATTGATTTTTTCCCGCTAAGCGTTGAATACAATGAGAGATTATACTCTGTAGGAAAGATTCCTGGAGGATTCAATAAGAGAGAAGGAAAGGCATCTGAGAATGCAATCCTTACCTGCCGTGTCATTGATCGTCCGATGAGGCCTTTATTCCCGAAGGACTACCGCAATGATGTGACGTTAGAGAACCTGGTATTATCCGTAGACCAGGACTGCTCTCCGGAACTTACGGCAATGCTCGGAGCGGCAATTGCCACTACCATATCCGATATTCCGTTTGACGGACCGATCTCTACGACACAGGTAGGCATGGTGGATGATGAGTTCGTATTTAATCCGACTGCAGCGCAGAAGGAAGCATCCGATCTTGCGCTTACGGTTGCCTCTACAAAAGAGAAGGTGATCATGATCGAGGCTGGCGCCAATGAAGTGCCGGAGCAGAAGATGATCGACGCGATCTTTGCTGCCCACGAACTGAACCAGAAGGTCATCGCGTTCATCGAGACGATCGTGGCAGAGTGTGGAAAGCCGAAGCATGCATATGAAAGCTGCGCGGTTCCGGAAGAACTGTTTGCCGCAATCACGGAGATTGTTCCTCCGTCAGAGATGGAAGAAGCCGTATTTACGGATGACAAGCAGACCAGAGAAGAAAATATCCGCGTAATCACGGCAAAGCTGGAAGAGGCATTTGCAGACAAAGAAGAATGGCTGAATGTGCTTGGAGAGGCTGTATACCAGTACCAGAAGAAGACGGTACGCAAGATGATCTTAAAGGATCAGAAGCGTCCGGATGGAAGAGCCATCGACCAGATCAGGCCGCTTGCTGCAGAGATTGACCTGATTCCAAGGGTTCACGGCTCAGCCATGTTTACAAGAGGACAGACTCAGATCTGCACCATCACCACCCTGGCACCGCTTGCAGAAGCCCAGAGGCTGGATGGCTTGGATGAGGCAGAGACTTCTAAGAGATATATGCACCACTATAACTTCCCATCTTACTCCGTAGGAGAGACAAGGCCATCAAGAGGCCCGGGACGCCGGGAGATTGGACATGGAGCATTGGCAGAGCGCGCACTGATACCGGTACTTCCAAATGAGGCAGAGTTCCCATATGCGATCCGTACCGTATCTGAGACATTTGAATCCAACGGCTCTACCTCCCAGGCCAGCATCTGCGCGTCCTCAATGTCCCTGATGGCAGCCGGCGTGCCGATCAAGGCTGCAGTGGCAGGGATCTCAGCAGGACTGGTGACGGGTGATTCAGACGATGACTATCTGGTACTGACAGACATCCAGGGCCTGGAAGACTTCTTTGGAGACATGGACTTTAAGGTGGCCGGAACCCATAAGGGAATTACAGCCATCCAGATGGATATCAAGATTCATGGCCTGACAAGGCCGATCATTGAGGAGGCGATTGCGGCAACGAAGAAAGCAAGAACCTATATCCTGGATGAAGTAATGTCCAAGACCATCGCAGAGCCAAGACCGGAAGTAGGCCAGTATGCTCCGAAGATCATCCAGATGCAGATCGATCCACAGAAGATCGGCGATGTAGTGGGACAGCGCGGAAAGACTATCAATGCAATCATCGACCAGACCGGAGTTAAAATCGACATTACCGATGACGGAGCCGTATCTATCTGCGGAACCGATGCTAACAGCATGGAAGAGGCAAAGAGACTGGTTCAGATCATCGTGACCGATTTCGAGGCAGGCCAGGTACTGGAAGGAAAGGTCGTAAGCATCAAGGAATTCGGCGCATTTCTTGAGTTCGCGCCTGGAAAAGAAGGAATGGTACACATTTCCAAGATTTCTAAGGAAAGAATCAACCATGTAGAAGACGTGCTGACATTGGGCGACGTGGTTAAGGTCGTATGCCTTGGCAAGGACAAAATGGGCAGACTGTCATTCAGCATGAAAGACGTGGCAAAATAAGAAGTGAACACGTAACATTTTTAAGTTGGGCACGTAACATTTTTAAAAAATGTTACGTGCCTAACTTGCATAACTGGTGTGTAAAATTGAAAAATACCCGTGTAAAAATGAACCAAATATGTTTCTTTAGTAGGTGACTTTCCTAAAGTTATCCTGTTAGATTAACCAGTCTGGTTTGGCTGCTTACTCCGGGGCCGCTTAAGACTACAGATACGGTGAGGCTTATACGGTTGTCCTGAACAATCAACGCATGTCTCATACAAAGTCCGAATCCATTCTTTTATAGCTTATTTAAAAAGCAACTTCCACCGTAAGCCAATATAATAACGCTTGCATTATCCAAGAATTACCAACAGATTGCAGCCGGCCCGCTTGCATCCTCCAATCCCCAAAATTCTACTGAAACCCCACATCTATCACGCAGATCTCGCTCTTAGTCCCCACTCTCATATTAGGCCCGAATACGCCCACTCCGGAGGTGACGATATTGTGCATCTGATCTTTTTTCAGATAGCCGCAAGGATTCTCCCAGAGCAGCTTAATCGTTAGATTGCCAGGAAACATCTGGCCATCATGGGTGTGCCCGCACAGATCTATGTCTACGCCCGCATCGGCAAGTTCCTGCAGTTGATCCGGCTCATGGTCGATGACAAGGATAGGCTTGTCCGTATCCATCTCCTTGGTCAGCTCCTTGGGGCTTAAGCGCTTGGAGATGCCCCGTCCGGGACGCTCCCTGTCGGCCCTGCCGAAGAGATAGAAAGAGTCGTCGATCAGAACCCCTTCATCGTGCAGAAACTGGATATTGGCATCCTTAAGGAACTGATCCATTCTGGGATCACTCATTTTTTTCTTGTCGTGGCTGAAGGTGAAGCCGGCCAGAATCTTTTCCTGGATATCGTGATTGCCGTAGCAGGCATATACGCCGTAGTTGCTTTTAATACCACGCAGCGTGCGGGCGATCTTATCTGGATTTTTCAAAGCATCGTAATTATTGTCGAAGATGTCCCCCGCGATTACCACCAGATCCGGATCCTGGGCATTGATCTTCCTGACCATCTGGGACATCTGCGCATTTCCCACGCTGTAGCCCAGGTGGAGATCCGCTACCAGGACGACTTTCATGGAATCCAGATCTTTGCAAGATTTCTTAATGGTTACGGAATAATCTGTGGTATGTATTTGGCGGGCATTTAGATATCCATAGACGGAAAGGGAGAGGATCAAGGAAATGCAGAGGGTGCCGCTGGCGACGAAGAGCCTCCGGGATTCCTTCCATTCCCGCTTCTTCATGCGCTTGACGATCAGTTTTGCGATCAGGCGTATGCCATCTGCAACCAGGATGGTAAGCAGGATATAGCAGAGGGTGCCAAACCAGATATTTGAAATGTAGATCAGCCATCTGGCAGGCCAGAAGAAGGCCAGCAGGATGGATAAGGCCAAAAAGCCGTAGACGGCCAGAACGATCAGCCTGACCCAAGTCTTTTGGAAATGATGCGTGCAGGCTCCCATAAAGCGGATCAGCCAGCGGAAGATATAAGCATTTAATATTAGGTAGACAGGCGCAAGAAATACAGCGATCATAGCAAATTCATCCTTTCCGTAGAAATCAGATACTTGAATATACGGATTGTAACATATTTGGGAATAAATTAAAAGTCGTCTCATATATTGGTGTAAAGAGGTGGACAAATATGCAGGAGAACAGAATCTTAAATGTCTTGCCGCGCAGCGTACGCATTCTGATCCATAAGGAGCAGCTGCAGTACGAGCACCTGCAGGAGATCAAGCTGCGGGTGGAAAAGCCGCTGCTTCTGATCTACAGAGGAGAAGAACTGATCCTGGGAGGGCAGCGCGGCAAGCCTTATATGGTTACAAAAGAAGATGTAAGGGAGATGCTGGAATATATCAGCAATTATTCCTTATATGCATACGAACAGGAAATGAAGCAGGGATTTATCACGATTGAAGGAGGACACAGAGTAGGAATGACAGGACAGGCAATTATAGAGAACGGAAAAGTAAAGAACCTGAAGCATATCTCATCCGTCAATGTGCGGATGTCCCATGAAGTACTTGGTTGTGCAGATAAAGTATTTCCCTATATTACCTATAACAGAAGCCTATACCATACGCTGGTCATATCGCCGCCAAGATGCGGCAAGACAACGCTTCTTCGGGATATGATCCGTCAGATCTCCGATGGAAATGACTGGGTGAGGGGCATGGCTGTGGGGGTGGTGGACGAAAGGTCGGAGATTGGAGGCTGCTATATGGGGGTCGCCCAGAACCATCTCGGAATCCGCACGGACGTGCTGGATGGGTGCCCCAAGGCAGAAGGCATGATCATGCTGATACGCTCCATGGGACCGGAAGTCATTGCCGTAGATGAGATTGGATCGGCAGAAGATGTACATGCCATCGAATACGCAATGCACTGCGGCTGCAAGATGCTGGCCACTGTCCATGCAGGTTCCATGGAAGAATTAAGAAAGAAGCCTCTCCTTGACCAGATGATCGACCAGGGACGCTTTGAACGGTACATTCTTTTGGGAAACCGCGCGCACGTGGGGCAGATCGATGGCATCTTCGATCACCGGGGCAGCCTTCTGTACAGGGAAGATGTCAGATGACGGCAATGGTAAAGACCTTCGGGGCTGTCCTGATCATAGGAGCCACCTCTTTATGGGGCATCCGGGCGGCAGACCGTATCAACGACCAGTATGTCCAGATGCAGTATCTCAAGAAGCTGATCTACCAGTTAAGAAGCGAGATACGGTATGCCAGGTCTTATCTGGGGGAAGCGTTTCGTCACATTGGGACATCTTCCAGGGAGCCGTATAAAGGATGGATTCTGGAAATATACGACAGGCTGGAGCATAAGAACAGGGGAACGCTGGCGGATATATGGGAAGATACGGTAAGAGAATATCTGGGGGCATCAGGCCTTCCGGATGAGGAACTGGACAAACTGATAAATCTTGGAGGCCAGCTGGGGGTCGCGGATATTGAGATGCAGGTAAAGACTCTCGACCTCTACCTGGAGGAAATGAGCCTTTCCATGGAAGAGATGCGGGGCGGGATGAAGGCAAAGGTGAGATTATGCCACTGCCTGGGTGTGATGAGCGGGATATTTATTACCGTCCTGTTAATATAGAGGAGGCGTGCATGAGTGTAAATCTAATATTTAAAATAGCTGCGGTGGGAATCCTGGTCTCCGTCTTAAGCCAGGTCTTAAAGCACAGCGGAAGGGAAGAGCAGGCGTTCCTTACAAGCCTTGCGGGGCTTCTGCTGGTGCTGTTCTGGATCGTGCCATACATCTATGACCTGTTTGAATCCATCCAGCATTTATTTTCGCTGTAGAAAGAAGGAATGCCCATGAATATGATACAGATCGGGATCATCGGGGTCGCCGGCACCCTGCTGGCCGTACAGTTTAAAAGCGGAAAGTCTGAGTATGGCATCTATATCAGCGTGGCACTCAGCCTGGTCATCTTCTTTGCCATTATCGGCCGGCTGGAAGTGATCATCGATGCCTTGAGAACCATCGCCAATTATATCAATATGGATACCGCCTATATCGGGACGCTGATAAAGATGCTGGGGATTACCTATGTGGCCGAATTTTCCGCGGGCATCTGCAAGGACGCGGGCTATCAGACCATCGCGCTGCAGATAGAGATATTCGGCAAGCTGGCGGTTCTGGTATTGAGCATGCCGGTTCTGATGGCGCTTTTAAATACCATAAAGGACTTTCTGTCATGAGGCGGCGAAAAATGGTACAGGCAGCCATCCTGTGGGTTATCCTGCTCCTAATATTTTCCCCGCTGCCGGCACAGGCCAAAGAGGCCAGGCAGTCGGGAACTAATGAGGATAAGGCAGAGAGTTCCGGGATGCAGGAGGATTTGATCGGGGAGTTCGATTTTGGGGAGATTGACGATTCCTTAAAGGAACTCTTTCCGGAAGAGAAGCTGGACTTTAAGGAAACGCTTATGGGAGTCATTTCCGGGGATCTGACATTTTCCGCCCAGCTGCTGAACCGGCTGGTATCGGATCAGCTGGGATATGCGTTTAGAAGCTGCAAGGACAATCTGGTACATATCCTTCTGATCGCGGTCATTGCGGCCGTATTCAGCAATTTTTCAAACGTATTCCAGAGCCGCCAGATATCGGAAATCAGTTTTTACGCCCTGTATCTTCTTCTGATCGCATTGGCATTAAGTTCATTCCAGGTGGTGGTGGAGTGGGTAGGCCAGGGGATAGACAGCCTGACCTCATTCATGGGCGTATTCTGCCCCTTATATTTCCTGGCAGTGGCAATTGCAAAAGGCAGCGTTACTTCCATTGCGTTTTATAATCTGGTGCTGTTTTTAATCTTTCTTGTAGAACTTCTGATCACCAGCTTCCTTCTGCCCGTGATCCATATCTATATGATGGTACGGGTGCTGAATTACCTTTCCTCTGAGGAATATCTAAGCAAGTTTGCGGAACTGATACAGGTTTCAGTGTCGTGGATATTAAAGACGCTGCTGGCCTGCATCATCGGGCTGAACGTGATCCAGGGAATGATAAGCCCGGCCATTGATTCTGTGAAAAGAAGCGCCATCGCCAGAGGCGCGGAAGCTATCCCTGGCATCGGGGATGCCATAGGCGGCGTGGCGGAGGTGGCTCTTGGCACGGCGGTGCTGGTGAAGAATGGAATCGGGATGACAGGGGCTCTCATCTGCATCGCCCTGTGCGTGGTGCCGCTGGCTCAGATTGCCTGCATCGCCTTTTTATATAAGCTGGCGGCGGCAATCATACAGCCGGTATCCGACAAGCGTATCGTAGGCTGTGTTGAGACAGTGGGAGACGGATGCCAGCTTCTTATGCGGGTGGTATTTACTACGGGCCTTCTGTTCCTTCTGACCATTGCCATTGTATCTGCAGTAACCAGTAATGTCTGAGGTGTGGCTATGTTTGAATATTTATATGAATGGATGAAGAATATTGCGTTTTATATGGTGCTTATTACGGCGGTCATCCATATCCTTCCGAATTCGGATTATAAAAAGTATATTCGGTTCTTTACCGGAATGGTGCTGGTCGTCATGCTTGCCACGCCTTTACTTAAGATATTCGGCATGGAGCATCCGCTGGGGAGTCTGTATGACAGCAAAGAGTATCAGGAGCAGATGAAAAAGATAGAGGAAGAATCCAAGTATCTTGGCGAGACGCTGCCAGAAGGCTATCCGGACGATGCCGGGCAGGAACCGGAAGATGAGGAAACCGGGATAGAGGTGGAGGAGATAGAGATTGGACGTTAAGAAAAAGAAACGATTTGAAATTCCGAAGAATTTTTCGATTAAAAAGTTAAAAAAGGACCAGCTGCTGATTCTGCTTCTGGTGGGAATATTGCTGGTCGTAATCGCCATTCCCACAGGGAAGGGGAAGGATGCTGCTTCCAAAGATGCAGGGAGCAGCACGGCGGCAGAGGGAGGAGGAGAGGCGGCGTATGGCAATTACGCTTCTTATATGGAAGGGCACCTTGAGGGCGTGCTGTCACAGATGGCCGGGGTCGGGGATGTGACCGTCATGATAACTTTAAAATCCTCAGCCGAGAAAGTGGTGGAGAAGGATGTGGAGGCACAAAGCGAGACGGTTACGGAGTCAGACAGCCAGGGAGGGACGCGCACGACCCAGAACAGCAGCCATGGAGAGTCCACCGTATATGACGGAGATGGATCCCAGGGGCAGGCGCCTTATATCAGCAAGGAACTGAGCCCTCAGGTAGAAGGAGTGGTAGTCATAGCCTCCGGAGGAGATAATGCAGTGGTAAAACAGAATATTACTGAAGCAGTTCAAGCATTATTTGGGATAGACACGCATAAGATTAGGATAATGAAGAAGAATTCATAAACGATGTGGCAAGGTAGGAGGATGAACAGTGAAACGAATCTTTAAAAAGAACCAGATTATTATTGCAGCATTGGCCGTAATGATTGCGGCGGCAGGATATCTGAATTACTCCGGAAAATTATTCGGGGATAAGGATACGGCAGAAAAGACGAATGCAGAACTTGCAAATAAGGAACTTCTGGACATATCTGAGGAGGATGTGACGACAAGCGCGTCCGATGATATCAAGAGCCAGGACGGCACCGACAGCGACGGAAGCGTGGACGGGACGCCGGGAGAGGCTGTACTAACAAGCGGCGAGGCAAGCGCCGTGGTTGCAGAAGCAAAGGTGACCAGGGAACAAGTAAGAGCCAAGAACAAAGAGTCCCTGATGGAAATCATCGACAACGAGAACTTAAGCGATGAGCAGAAACAGGACGCAGTGAACCAGATGGTGGCAATGACGGATATTGCGGAAAAAGAAGCTACAGCCGAGACGCTTCTGGCATCCAAAGGCTTCAGCGAGGCCGTAGTAAGCCTGACCCAGGATGCGGCAGACGTAGTCGTGAATGCGGCAGAATTAAGCGACGCCAACCGGGCGCAGATCGAAGACATCATTACCCGTAAGACTGGCGTGGCGGCACAAAACATCGTGATTACGCCGGTGTATTCCGAAGGAAAGTAGGGGGGATTGGCGACCCGCCCGCGAGGCTGGGGCGGTGATTCCTGCGACGCTTTGGCGCCTGCATCTCTTGCACTGATCTGTAAGCCCGCGAAAGAGTCGCCGATAGCGGCTTATCACCCGCAGACTATACATAAAACTACATAAACCAGTTTGCAGGCCAGTCTAATAGGAGGCAATTATGCTTCTTATATAGGCTGGCTTTTATCTGTTCCGGCGAACGGCGTATCCTAAAGCCCGCTCCCATCCGTCCGCCGCGCGTTACACGCCAATCACCTGTCCCCTAATAAACAAAATTCCTAATTGAGGATTGATTCCAGGTGTGTTATACTGTCTAATAGCGTCTATATGCGGATATACTATTTGTAGGAGTGTTTGAATCTATGTCACAGATAAATAATCAAGTAAAAGAGCAGATAAAAAAGAGAAGGACCTTTGCCATCATCTCCCACCCGGATGCCGGCAAGACTACGCTTACGGAGAAGTTCCTCCTGTACGGGGGAGCCATCAACCAGGCGGGAAGCGTCAAGGGAAAGGCCACGGCTAAGCATGCGGTGTCCGACTGGATGGAGATCGAGAAGGAAAGAGGTATCTCGGTCACCTCCTCAGTCCTTCAGTTTAATTTTGACGGCTACTGCATCAACATCCTGGATACGCCGGGCCATCAGGATTTCTCGGAGGATACGTACCGTACGCTGATGGCGGCGGACTCCGCGGTGATGGTAATCGATGCGTCCAAGGGCGTGGAGGCGCAGACCAGGAAACTTTTCAAGGTATGTACCATGCGCCACATCCCGATCTTTACCTTTATCAATAAGATGGACAGGGAGGCAATGGATACCTTTGAACTTCTGGATGATATCGAGAATGAACTGGGAATCGCCACCTGCCCGATAAACTGGCCGATCGGCTCAGGCAAGGAATTCAAAGGGGTCTATGACAGGGAGACGAAGAAGGTAGAACTGTTTTCTGACACCCGCAAGGGCACTACCCAGGGAGAGGTGAAGAAGGTAGATATCGCCGATCCGGAGATCGCATGGCTTATCAGAGACTCCCAGAGAGTGCAGCTGGAAGAGGAAATCGAACTTCAGGATGGAGCCGGGGCTCAGTTTGACCAGGAACTGGTGAGCAAGGGCGAACTCTCGCCGGTATTCTTTGGCTCAGCCCTTACGAACTTCGGTGTGGAAACGTTTCTAAAACATTTCCTTAAGATGACCTCGTCCCCGCTTCCAAGAAAATCTGACAGGGGCCTGATCGATCCCATGGAAGAGGGTGACTTTTCTGCCTTCGTGTTCAAGATTCAGGCCAACATGAATAAGGCTCATCGGGACCGGATCGCCTTCATGCGCATCTGTTCCGGCGAATTCGAGGCAGGCATGGATGTCTTCCATATACAGGGCGGCAAGAAGGTGCGCCTGTCGCAGCCGCAGCAGATGATGGCAAGCGAGAGGAAGATGATAGAGAAAGCCTATGGGGGAGACATTATCGGAGTCTTTGATCCGGGTATCTTCTCGATCGGAGATACCCTTACCAATGCCGGTGATAAATTCGTCTACGAAGGCATCCCTACATTCGCGCCGGAGCATTTTGCAAGAGTGCGCCAGGTAGACACGATGAAGCGGAAGCAGTTCATTAAAGGAATCAACCAGATTGCCCAGGAAGGCGCGATCCAGATCTTCCAGGAATACAACACTGGAATGGAAGAGATCATCGTGGGCGTCGTGGGCGTCCTGCAGTTTGACGTGCTCAAATACAGGCTGGAAAACGAGTATAATGTGGAGATACGCATGGACACTCTTCCATACGAGCATATCCGCTGGATCGAGAATACGGAGATTGACCTGGATAAACTGACAGGCACATCCGACATGAAGAAGGTGAAAGACTTGAAGGGCCGTCCGCTGCTTCTGTTCATCAATGAATGGAGCATCCGCATGACCATAGAGCGCAACGATGGGCTTGAGTTATCCGAATTCGGCAGATAAGACTTTGCAAACGTAGGTAAATTTGATATAATTACTAGAAGTGTAAAACCAGACAGGAGGTTCAGGTAATGAGTAGAGAAGAAAGAAATACGTATACAATAAAGGGCGATGAGAATCTCGGCGAGGTGAAGATTGCGGACGAAGTAGTGGCGATTATTGCAGGCCTTGCTGCTATGGAAGTGGACGGCGTCTCTTCCATGGCGGGAAACGCGACAAGGGAACTGATTGGCAAACTGGGCATGAAGTCTTTGTCCAAAGGCGTCAAAGTTGATGTGCTGGATGGGATCGTGACGGTATCCCTGGCACTGAATCTGAAGTATGGCTACAGTATCAAAGAGATTACTACGAAGGTGCAGGAGAAGGTTAAGGCGGCAATTGAGAATATGACAGGCCTCGATGTTGCCGATGTGAATATCCGAATCGCCGGAGTAGACGTGCCGGAGGAAGCATAAGTGAAGAGGACAGAGCAAAGAGAGCACATCTTCAAGATGCTGTTCGGAGTGGAATTCAACGCTGGCGGGGATATGCCGGAGCAGCTGGAACTCTACTTCGGCCAGCTGGAGGGTGCGGGTGAAAAGGACCTTGACTATATCAGGGAAAAGGTACAGAAGATCGCGTCGAAGGTAGAAGAGATTGACGCGCTGATTAACGAGCATACGACCAGGTGGAAGACGAGCCGGATGAACAAGGTGGATCTGACGATCCTGAGGCTGGCAGTATATGAGATGAGATGGGACGAGGATGTTCCTACAGGCGTGGCCATCGACGAGGCTGTGGAACTAGCGAAGAAGTACAGCAGCGAGGACGGTCCCTCATTTGTCAATGGCGTGCTTGCAAAACTTGTAGATTAATCAGAGGTAGGTTATGACTCGGAATGTATATACGGTTAAACAGGTGAATGCCTACATTAAGAATATGTTTACCCAGGACTACATGCTGAACCGCATTTACGTCAAGGGCGAGGTTTCTAATTGTAAGTATCACACATCGGGACATATATATTTTTCATTAAAAGATGAGTCCGGAACGATTGCCTGCGTTATGTTTGCCGGGCAGCGAGGCGGACTCTCTTTTCGTATGAGCGAGGGCCAGCAGATCGTGGTCCTGGGCTCTGTAAATGTGTATGAGCGAAGCGGCTCCTACCAGCTGTACGCCAAAGAGATACGGCTGGATGGAGATGGACTTCTCTATGAGAGATTCCAGATGCTGAAAAAAGAACTGGAAGAGATGGGGATGTTTGCGCCGGAATACAAAAAGCCGATCCCATCCTTTGCAAGCAGAATCGGCGTTGTCACCGCGCCCACCGGAGCGGCGGTGAGGGACATCATGAATATCGCCGGACGCCGCAATCCCTATGTCCAGCTGATCCTTTATCCTGCCCAGGTGCAGGGGGAAGGCGCGAAGGAGAGCATCGTGCGTGGAATCCGGATGCTGGAAGCATACGGAGTAGATGTGATGATCGTGGGGCGCGGAGGCGGTTCCATTGAAGACCTGTGGGCCTTTAACGAAGAAGAAGTGGCCCGGGCGATTTTCGAATGCAGCGTTCCGGTAATCTCAGCGGTGGGACATGAGACGGATACCACCATTGCCGATTACGCAGCCGACCTTCGGGCGCCTACGCCGTCGGCAGCCGCGGAACTGGCCGTCTATGATTACCGGCAGGTGCAGATGGGTATGCAGGAGTACCGCTTGCGGATGAACCGGCTGCTGAATCAGAAGATACAGGTAGCCCGCCTGAAACTGCGGGAATACCACACCCGCCTGAAATATCTTCATCCCCGGCTCAAACTGCAGGAACAGCAGCAGAGGCTATCTGAGATGGAAGACAGGATGAAGATGCTGATGGAGGGGAAGGTAAGGGATGCGAGGCATAGGATGGCGTTATACGTGGAAGTGATGAAGGGGCTGTCGCCGCTTCAGAAACTCAGCCACGGATACGCTTACGTGGAAGGAAGAGACAAGAAGGCCATCAAGAGTATCAGGCAGGTCCGGAATCAGGACAGGCTGTCCATATATGTGACGGATGGGATCCTACAGGCAACTGTGGAGGATGTGAAGGAGGAGCAGCATGGATAAGGACAAAAAGATTCAGGAGAATGCAACCCTGGAAGAACTGTTTGTACAGTTGGAAGATGCGATCCGCAAGATGGAGAAGGAAGACATCTCCCTGGAAGATTCTTTCAGCCTGTACCACAAGGGAATGGATATGCTGAAGCTGTGCAATGAAAAGATAGATAAGGTAGAGAAGAAAATGCTGGTATTAGATGAAGAGGGAGATGCACATGAATTCTAAATATACATTATCGAATGATGGCAATACAGGATGCGCGAATGGGTATTGTATGCAGGCACAGATGAAGCATAAGGTGGAAAAGATTGAAGGAATCCTTACGGAGTACCTGCCCAGGCAAGAAGGATTCCAGAGCATCATCATGGAGGCTATGAACTACAGCCTTCTGGCCGGAGGAAAGCGCCTGCGTCCGATGCTTATGAATGAGACTTACAGGCTGTTTGGCGGGGAAAGCCCGCTGATCCGCCCATTCATGGCAGCCATCGAGATGATTCATACATACTCCCTGGTCCATGATGACCTGCCGGCAATGGATAATGACGAGTATCGCCGCGGACGTAAGACCACCCATATCGTATATGGGGAAGACATGGGAATCCTGGCAGGCGACGCGCTGCTTAACTATGCCTTTGAGACGGCTTTCAAGGCGTTTGTCATGGAGCCGGAAGAGAGCCTTCTCATCGGAAGGGCGTTGGGAGTGCTGGGGGAAAAGGCCGGCATCTACGGAATGATTGGGGGACAAGTCATTGACGTCAAAGAGACCGGGCATTCCATACCGAAGGAAGTACTGGATACGATCTATGAATTAAAGACTTCCGCGCTGATCGAGGCATCCATGATGGTCGGGGCAATTCTTGGAGGCGCTTCCGAGGAGGAAGTAAAGATCATAGAAAAGATTGCAAGATATGTAGGAATCGCGTTCCAGATCCAGGATGATATCCTGGATGTGACCAGCACCAAGGAGGTGCTTGGCAAGCCGACCCACAGCGATGAAAAGAACGAGAAGACTACGTATGTCACCTTGATGGGGACTGCTGAGGCAGGGAGAATGGTAGAAGAACTATCAGATCAGGCAGTAAGCCTCCTGCATCAGTTATCAGAAGAAAACGAATTCCTGGAACAGCTGCTGCTCCAGTTGATTCACAGGGAGAAATAGCGGGGTAACTGATTATGTTAGAGCGTATACAGAAGGAAAATGATATTAAGGAACTGAACCTGGAAGAACTGGAGGAACTGGCTTTGGAGATCCGGGAATTCCTGGTCGAGAAGATCAGCAAGACCGGCGGGCATCTTGCGTCCAATCTGGGCGTGGTGGAACTTACCATGGCCATGCATCTGATGTTCCATCTTCCGGAAGATAAGATCATCTGGGACGTGGGTCATCAGGCTTATACCCATAAACTGCTGACCGGCAGGAAGGCAGGCTTTGACGAACTTCGCAAATATGGCGGGATGAGTGGATTTCCAAAGCGTAAGGAGAGTGCCTGTGATGCGTTTGATACAGGCCACAGTTCGACTTCCATCTCCGCCGGTCTTGGATATGTGCAGGCCAGAGATTTGAAAGGAGAAGACTACAGCGTCGTTTCCGTAATCGGGGACGGTTCTCTAACCGGAGGCATGGCCTATGAAGCCCTTAATAATGCTTCTTCTCTTAAGACGAATTTTATTATCGTATTGAACGATAACCATATGTCTATCTCAGAGAATGTAGGAGGCATGTCTAAGTATCTGGCAGAACTTCGCACGGCGGACATATATACAGGACTGAAAAAAGGCGTTACCAATGCGCTGGAGAAGGTTCCCTTAGTAGGAGATTCCTTGATCGAGCACATCCGCAGGACCAAAAGCAGCATCAAGCAGCTGGTGGTTCCGGGAATGTTCTTTGAGGATATGGGAATTACTTATCTGGGACCTGTGCCGGGGCATAATATCGGGCTTCTTTGCAAGGCATTTAAAGAAGCCAGGAAGATCAATGGTCCTGTGCTGCTGCATGTGATGACAAAAAAGGGAAAAGGCTATGAGCCTGCGGAACTTAAGCCGGATAAATTCCACGGCGTAGGTCCGTTCCAGGTGGAGACAGGCGAACTGGAAACGCCAAAAGACAAGGATACTTATACGGATGTATTCGGCAAAGTCCTGTGCGATGAGGCGGGAAGGAATCCTGATGTTGTAGCCATTACCGCAGCCATGGCAGACGGGACGGGGCTTACCAGATTCCGGCAGATGTACCCGAACCGGTTTTTTGACGTGGGAATCGCCGAAGAGCACGGGGTGACCTTCGCGGCAGGCCTTTCGGCAGGAGGGATGAAGCCGGTGTTTGCGGTATATTCTTCCTTCCTTCAGAGGGCCTATGACCAGCTGATCCATGATGTGGCACTTCAGAATCTTCCGGTCGTGCTTGCAATAGACCGGGCAGGCCTGGTAGGAAGCGACGGAGAGACCCATCAAGGAATCTTTGACCTGTCTTATCTGAGCAGCATACCGAATATGGTCGTTATGACTCCGAAGCATAAATGGGAATTGGCGGATATGCTGCGCTTTGCCCTGTCTTATGATGGGCCTGTGGCGATCCGCTATCCAAGAGGGAGCGCGTTCGATGCGTACAGGCAATTCCGCGCGCCGGTCGTATACGGCAAAAGCGAGATGCTCTATGAAGAAAAGGATATCGCGATCCTGAGCGTTGGCCACATGTTTGAAAGCGCCCTTCAGGCGAGAGAGCGCCTGAAGGAGAGCGGATACAGCTGCACTCTCGTCAATGCCAGATTTGTAAAGCCTATAGATGAAGCGATAATCGCGTCCTTGTGCCGGAATCACCGGCTGATCGTGACGGTGGAAGAAAACGTGCAGACCGGCGGATACGGCGAGCATGTGCTGGAATATGCGTGCAGGAAGGATCTGGGCGTGAAAGTACTGACGCTGGCTTTGCCGGATGACTATGTAGAGCATGGGAATATCGGCGTGCTGCGTAAGGAGACCGGAATCGACGTGGAATCCATTATAAGAAGAATAAAGGATGCTTATGGCAAATTATAGGAGTTAATATGAAAGAACGTTTGGATATATTACTGGTAAAAAGAAACCTTGCCGCTTCCCGGGAGAAGGCCAAGGCAATCATAATGTCGGGCAGCGTCTTTGTTGACGGGCAGAGAGAGGACAAGGCCGGGGCCACATTTCCGGAGAAGGCTGCAATCGAGGTGAGGGGACATACGCTTCCTTATGTAAGCCGCGGAGGGCTGAAATTGGAAAAGGCGCTTCGGAACTTCGATGTGACGGTGGATGGAAAGGTGTGCACCGACGTTGGCTCATCCACAGGGGGATTTACAGACTGCATGCTCCAGAATGGGGCCAGGAAGGTCTATGCCATTGATGTGGGAAGAGGCCAGCTGGACTGGAAATTAAGGCAGGATGAGCGGGTCGTCTGTATGGAAAAGACCAACATCCGGTATGTGACGCCGGAAGACATCGGAGAGCCGGTAGATTTTTCTTCCATCGACGTCTCCTTTATCTCGCTTACGAAAGTGCTGCTGCCGATTCATAATTATCTGAAAGATAAGGGACAGATCGTGGCGCTTATCAAGCCGCAGTTCGAGGCAGGCAGGGAAAAAGTCGGCAAGAAAGGCGTAGTACGGGATAAGCGCACGCATATGGAAGTCATCTCTATGGTAATTCAATATGCCTTATCCATAGGATTTTCCATCCTGAATCTGGAGTTTTCGCCAATCAAAGGACCAGAAGGCAATATCGAATATCTGATCCATCTGGAAAAATGCGGGGAGGATGCCAGGATAGCAGAAGGAATCGAAGAAGAAAAGACGGTGGAAGAGGCATTTTGCACGCTGGCAAAAAATTAAAAGGAATGCAGGACAATATGGACAGGTTTTTAATCGTTACCAATGACGGCAAAGATATAGATCACATCATTACCAGGAAGGTAAAGGGGCTTCTGGAGACAGAAGGAAAGAAATGCGTCTTATGCCAGAAGGATGAAAAGAAGAATATCATAAAAGAATCCATACCGGAGGATATAGAATGCGCCATCGTTATCGGCGGAGACGGAAGCCTGATCGAAGTGGCAAGGCTTTTGTGGGAGAGGGATGTGCCTATTCTGGGAATCAATATGGGAACCCTTGGCTATCTTACAGAGGTGGAAGTCGGCAATATCGAGGAAGCCATCGGCCAGATCGTGAGCAATGACTATACATTTGAGGACCGGATGATGCTGGAAGGAATCTTTGAGGACGGTTCCAAGGACGTGTCTCTGAATGATATCGTGATTTCCAGGAAAGGAGAACTTCGGGTCATTCATTTCCAGCTGTATGTGAATGGGGAACTGCTCAATTCCTATGAGGCAGATGGCATTATCATCTCCACGCCCACCGGATCCACGGCTTATAATCTGTCGGCAGGCGGGCCGATCGTGGAGCCTACGGCATCCTTGATCGTGATTACCCCCATCTGTTCCCATGCGCTGAATACAAGCAGCATCGTCCTGTCTTCGGATGATGAGATTGGGATCGAGATTGGCATGGGGCGCCATGAGTCTAAGGAGGAAGTATTCACCACCTTTGACGGCGCGGATACGGTGGTACTGACCACGGGCGATAAAGTAACGGTGCGCAGATCTGAGGCGTCCACCAAGATTATGAAGTTAAGCAAAGTCAGCTTTTTAGAAACGCTACGTAGAAAGATGAAAGGAAATTAACATCATGAAAGTAAACAGACACGCAAAGATTATTGAACTGATCAATAAGCACCACATCGAGACGCAGGAAGAACTGGCTGAATACCTGAACCAGGAAGGGTTCAAGGTAACCCAGGCCACCGTGTCCAGGGATATCCGGGACTTAAAGCTTACAAAAGTCCCTTATGAGAACGGGAAGCAGCGCTATGCGGTGCATCAGAGCGCAGAGAACGGCATGAGCGAGAAGTATATCCGGGTGTTAAGGGATGGCTATGTCTCTATGGATATGGCACAGAACATTCTGGTCATCAAGACGGTAGCGGGAATGGCAATGGCAGTCTGCGCGGCGATCGATGCCATGCAGTGGAATGAAGTAGTGGGAAGCATCGCGGGCGATGATACGATCATGTGTGCCATCCGAAGCGTGGACGATACGGTAAAGGTAATGGATAAGATTAGCAAGATTGTCTTGTAGGAGGCAGTATGTTACAGAATTTACATGTGAAGAATCTGGCATTAATCGACGAGATCGAGGTGGAATTCAAGGATGGGCTTAACATCCTGACCGGGGAGACCGGGGCGGGTAAGTCCATTATCCTGGGTTCTATAAGCCTTGCCCTTGGCGGACGCTATACCAAGGATATTCTGCGCCAGGGCGCGGAGTATGGATTCGTGGAACTGACATTTCTGGTGGAAAATGAAAGCCAGCAGAAGAAATTAAAAGAAATGGATATCTATCCGGAAGAAGGAATGGTTACGCTCTCAAGGCGGCTGATGGCCGGAAGAAGCGTAAGCAGGATCAATGGAGAGACGGTGCAGATGGGGCTTCTTAAGGAGGTGTCATCTATTTTGATTGATATTCATGGGCAGCATGAGCATCAGTCTCTGCTGTACAAGAAGAATCATCTTGGCATCGTGGACGCATTTGCAAGGGAATATCTGGCAGAAGACAAGAAAAAGGCGGCACAGGCTTACAAAGCATACAAAGCCTGCGAAAAAGAACTGAAAGAGGCCATGGCGGATGAATCCCAGCGGGCCAAGGAATTATCCTTCTTAAAGTTTGAGGTGTCCGAGATTCAGGAAGCTCATCTGCTTCCCGGGGAGGATGAGGAACTGGAATCCCTGTATCGCCGGATGACGAACAGCAAGAAGATCGCGGACAGCGTAAACGAGGCGTATCTTTATACCAGCGAGGGAGGCGGCAATGCAAGCGAGGCCTTAAGCCGCGCCATCCGCGCGTTATCCGAGGCATCCGAATATGATGACAGGGCCGCGCAGCTTTATGACCAGCTGGTGGAAGTGGACAGCCTGTTGAACGACTTCAACCGGGAACTTGCGGATTACAGCAAGACCTGCGAATTTTCCGATGAAGAATTCTATGAGACGGAAAACCGTCTGAATGAAATCAACCATCTTAAGACAAAATATGGAGATACAGTGGAAAAAATACTGGATTATTGTGCCAGCCAGGAAGAACGGATCGGGATACTGGAAGATTACGACAATTATATCCTGCGGCTGAAAGACCAATGTGCCAAGGCCGAAGAGGCGCTAAGGCAGTCAACAGCCAGGCTTACGAAGATTCGAAAGAAGCAGGCCAAGATACTGGAACAGGCGATTGAAGAGGGGCTGAAAGACCTGAATTTTGAAAATGTGAAGTTCCGGATACAGTTTGAATCCACGAAGGACTATACGGCTGAAGGCATGGATGATATCGAATTCATGATCTCTTTGAATCCGGGTCAGCCGGTGAAGCCGCTGGCAGGCGTGGCAAGCGGAGGAGAACTGTCGCGAATCATGCTGGCCATCAAGGCGGTGATGGCAAAGCGGGATGAAATCGAGACGCTGATCTTTGATGAGATTGATGTAGGGATCAGCGGCAGGACCGCGCAGAAAGTCTCGGAAAAGATGGCGTTTATCGGAACGAAGCATCAGGTCATCTGTATTACGCACCTTGCCCAGATCGCTGCCATGGCAGACCATCACTACATGATCGAGAAGTCGACGAAGAAAGGCGACACAAAGACCAGCATAGAACTGCTGGATGAGAAGCGTTCCATCGAGGAACTGGCAAGGATACTGGGCGGCGCAAGAATTACGGATACAGTGGTACAAAGCGCCGTGGAGATGAAGGAACTTGCGAAACAGACAAAATAAACCAGAGTAATTTATAAAGAATTGCCACATAATAAGATAGATACCCGAGAATGGGTATCTATCTTTTTCTTGGAGGTTTTGAAGCATGAGGAAATACTGGTACCGGAGAATCTTGATCATGATCGTTACATTTACGGTTGCAGTGGGAGGAGGCTACTACCTGATTGAAGCCAAGCACAGCCAGCTGCGACAGGAAGTAAGCGCCGGGACATCATCCAGAAATATGGTGATCCCAGGAGGCATGCCCATCGGCATATATTTGGAGACTCAGGGCGTCATGGTGCTTGGCACGGACGCGGTGACAGCCATGGACGGCATGGAGTATGAGCCTGCCTCCCACCTGGTTAAGGCAGGGGATTACATCGTGGGCCTGGATGAGGAAGAAATCAGCAGCAAGTCGCAATTAGTGGATGCAATGAAGAAGATTGACAAAGATGAAGTGGTACTCAAGGTGCGCCGCTCAGAGGATCTGATCGACATCAAGCTAAAGCCGGTCAGATGCAGTTCCAAAGATTACAAGTTGGGCATATGGGTCAGGGACAATGCCCAGGGACTTGGCACCATTACATTCCTGAATGCGGACAGCCAGTTCGGGGCGCTGGGACATGGGATTCATGATGTGGATACCAATACGCTGCTGGAGATTAACGACGGCACCGTGTACGAGACCAGCATCAAAGATATCCAGAAAGGCGTAAACGGCACGCCGGGAGGGATGGAAGGAATCATAGTCTATAACAATTATAATGTGCTTGGAAGCATAACCAAGAATACGGACTGCGGCATCTTCGGAAAGATCGACCGCATTGACGCACTGTTTACAGACCAGACGCCTATGGAGACGGCATCCACAGACGAGATCGAGGAAGGGCCTGCGACAATTCGTTGCGCCGTTGAAGGAGAAGTGAAGGATTATGAGATTCATATTACAAAAGTCGACAAGCATACAGATGAGCTCAACAAAGGGCTCGTCATAGAAGTCACGGACAAGAAACTCCTTGAAGTTACAGGCGGAATCGTACAAGGCATGAGCGGAAGCCCAATCATGCAGAATGGGAAAATCGTGGGCGCGGTTACGCATGTTTTCGTCCAGGACTCTACGAAGGGATATGGCATTTTTATTGAAAATATGTTGAAAAATGTCACTTTGTCATAAATTTGTCGATTCGGGTCAAGTTTTTACGACAGCAATTTCTTGCTTTGCAATATGTCAAATTATATAATTTAAATCGACGGTTTTCATGTAAGGAAGGGAGGCAATACGTAAAAATGGGAGAGATAAACGTAGCAATAGCCGACGACAATGAGAGAATTCTAGATTTGCTTGGCGAAATTATCAGCAGCGATAAAGAATTAAATCTGGTCGGAAAGGCGAACAATGGAGAGGATGCGTACCATCTGATAAAAGAAAAGCAGCCGGATGTCGTACTGCTGGATCTGATTATGCCGAAGATGGACGGATTAAGCGTGATGGAAATGGTAGGAGGTGATAAAGACTTGAAGAAACAGCCGGACTTTATTGTCGTCACGGCAGTCGGGCAGGAGCGGATCACGGAAGATGCGTTCAGGAAAGGCGCCAGTTATTACATCATGAAGCCATTCAACAACGAGATGGTCTTGAACCGGATTAAGAACGCCAATCACCTGATACGCCATGAGATGAAGACGCAATCCGCCCAGGGGCTTAAGATGGAAGAAGCGCCCGAGGTGAATCTGGAGAACCGGGTGACGGATATGATCCACGAGATTGGCATTCCGGCGCACATTAAGGGATACCACTATCTAAGGGATGCCATTATCATGGCAGTGGAGGACATGGATGTGCTTAATGCGATCACGAAGGTACTCTATCCTACGGTGGCAAAGATGCATCAGACTACGGCAAGCAGGGTAGAGCGGGCCATCAGGCATGCCATTGAGGTGGCCTGGAGCCGTGGGAAGCTGGATACCCTGGATGACCTGTTTGGCTACACGGTCAGCAATGGCAAAGGAAAGCCGACGAATTCGGAGTTTATCGCATTGATTGCAGATACGATCAGATTGGAATATAAAAACAGATAATACTTTTCTTCTTAAAAAAAATACGCTATAATAGGTGTATATTGAAGGGTTGGGAGGAAAAGCAATGAAAAAAATACTTTTTGCGGCTTCGGAGGCGGTTCCGTTTATAAAGACAGGAGGACTTGCTGACGTTGTTGGTTCTTTACCAAAATATTTCGACAAAGAAAAATATGATGTACGGGTTATGCTGCCTAAGTACATGTGCATGAAGGAAGAATGGAAAGAAAAACTGAGTTACCATACGCATTTTTATATGGATTTAAATTGGAGAAAACAATACGTAGGAATTTTGGAATTAGAGTACGATGGAATTACGTTCTATTTTATAGATAATGAATACTATTTTAATGGATTTGCGCCATATGGCGATATGTACGCGGATATCGAGAAGTTCGCGTTCTTCTCAAAAGCGGTTTTGAGCGCCCTCCCGGTAATCGGCTTTCGGCCGGACATCATTCACTGCCATGACTGGCAGGCAGGACTAATACCGGTATATCTGGATAATTTCCGCTATGGGGATGAGTATTACCGGGGGATCAAGACGATCATGACCATACATAACCTGAAGTTCCAGGGGACATGGGATACCAAGAGGGTAAGAGATATTACGGGACTTCCGCAGTATTATTTTGCGCCTGACAAGCTGGAAGCGTACAAGGATGCCAATTACCTGAAGGGCGGCATCGTGTATGCGGACCGGATCACCACGGTGAGCAACTCCTATGCAGAAGAGATAAAGACTCCGTTCTACGGGGAGAAACTGGAGGGCCTTATGAATGCCCGCTCGAACTGCCTGTCCGGCATTGTGAACGGAATTGACTATGAAGATTACGACCCTGCCACGGATACCCACATCGAGAAAAACTATACATGTGACAGTTTCCGGAGGGAGAAGATAAAGAATAAGATCGCGCTTCAAAAGGAATTGAACCTGGAGCAGGATCATCACATTATAATGCTTGGAATCGTGTCCAGGCTCACGGATCAGAAGGGGTTTGACCTGATCGCCTATGTGATGGATGAACTTTGCCAGGATGCAGTTCAGATCGTGGCGCTTGGAACAGGAGATGAAAAGTACGAAAATATGTTCCGGCATTTTGCATGGAAATATCCGGGCAAGGTATCGGCGAATATCTATTATTCAGAGGCTTTGTCCCATAAGATATACGCTTCCTGCGACGCATTCCTGATGCCGTCTCTGTTCGAGCCTTGCGGCTTAAGCCAGTTGATGAGCCTTCGTTACGGCACCGTGCCGATCGTCAGGGAGACCGGCGGGCTCAAGGATACGGTAGAGCCATACAATGAATATGAAAAGACCGGCACAGGATTCAGTTTCATGAACTATAATGCCCATGAGATGCTGGCAACGATCCGCTATGCGGAGCGCATTTACTATGATAAGAAGCGTGACTGGAACAAGATTGTGGAACGCGGCATGAATCAGGATTTCTCATGGAAGAATTCCGCAAAGCAATATGAGGAATTATACGATGGCATTTAAGAAGTATGGGATTAGAAAGATACGAAAAGAGGAGCATTGACATGAAGATAAGAGATATACTGAAAGATAACTCTCCCCATGTATCCTTCGAGGTATTTCCGCCTAAGACGGATGCCGGCTATGAAGGAGTGAGAGCGGCAACGGAGAAGATCGCGGCGCTTAGGCCCTCTTTCATAAGCGTGACTTATGGAGCGGGCGGAGGCACCAGCAGAAATACGGTTAGGATTGCCTCGCAGATCAAGAACGACCTTGGCGTTACAAGCCTGGCCCATCTTACCTGCGTATCGTCCACCAAGGATGAGGTGCACGGGGTGATCGGGCAGTTAAAAGAGCAGGGCATTGAGAATATTCTGGCACTTAGGGGCGATATTCCGGCGGACGGGGAGTTCCCTCTGCCAAACCATTACAGATACGCCTGCGAGCTGGTAGAGGATATTAAGAGCCAGGGGGATTTCTGCATTGGAGCGGCATGCTATCCGGAAGGACATGTTGAGGCGGCTCATAAGAAAGACGATATTATGAATCTGAAGCACAAGGTGGACTGCGGGGTGGATTTCCTCACGACACAGATGTTTTTCGACAATAATATCCTGTATAATTTCTTATACCGGATCCGGGAAAAAGGGATCACGGTTCCGGTGCTTCCAGGCATCATGCCGGTTACCAGTGCAAAGCAGATGAAGCGCATCTGCGATCTGTCCGGTACCGTCTTGCCTGAGAGATTCCGCGCGATCCTGGACCGCTTCGGGGAGGATCCGGATGCGATGAAGCAGGCAGGGATCATATATGCCACGGATCAGATAATTGACCTGATAGCAAATGGGTTGAACCATATACATATTTACTCCATGAATAAGCCGGAAGTAGCAGAGGCGATCATCGGCAATCTTTCTGCAATTATAAAGGCATAGAGGGCAGGAAAATGGATGCAAGGGCGAAGGAAGCAGTTCGTTACTTGGGATATGGAAGGCATGCGGTAGATGATCACACGCTTGCGCTGGTGGATAGTTCCTTCGTGGAACTGGAAGAGGCGGCGGGCAGAAGAATCATCTATCGCATTTTTGACTTGGATTTCCAGGACGACGGCTGCATACAGATCGGACAGATGAATATTGAAAGCAGGAATCTCGGGAAGAATATGAACGGATGCGAGAAGGCGATCGTTCTGGGGGCAACTTTGGGTGCCCAGGTGGACATGCTGATGCGAAAATATGCCCTGGCAGATATGGCAAGGGTAGTCACGCTGCAGGCCTGCGCCACTACGATCCTGGAGGAATATCTGGATGACTGGCAGGGAAAGATGGAAGAAGAGATGGCGGGGGAAGGTCTTTATCTAAGGCCCAGGTTCAGCCCCGGGTATGGCGACTTCTCCATCGGGCATCAGGAAGAGATTCTTCGGATGTTGGATGCCGCCAAGACCATCGGGCTTACGATGACGGCAGGAGGCATGCTGACCCCCATGAAGTCTGTGACGGCGGTGATCGGCCTTAGCAGGATCAAGGCGCCATGCCATATCAAGGGATGCGAAGCCTGTGAAAAGACAGACTGCATATACCGGAGATATTCATAGACGAGACAAGAACAGACAGAGAAGATAAGAGCGCAAAAGGAGCAGACAGATGATATTAGAACGACTGGGAAAAGAACTACTATATTTTGACGGAGGAATGGGCACCCTGCTTCAGTCTAAGGGTCTGAAGCCCGGCGAGCTTCCGGAAGTATGGAATATCGAGCACGCGGACGAGGTGGTGGATATCCACCGTCAGTATTTTGAAGCCGGAAGCGATATCGTGCTGGCCAATACGTTTGGCGCCAACGCATTGAAGTTCCACGATGCCTCCTATGATTTAAAAGAGATTGTCAATGCGGCGATCGAAAATGTCAAGAAAGGCGCTTCCCTGGGGGCAGACGCTGGCAGGAGGACTTATACGGCGCTGGATGTGGGGCCCACCGGAAAACTGTTAAAGCCCATGGGAGACTTGGGATTTGAGGATGCCTATGAGGCCTTCCGGGAAGTAATGAAGTATGGGGAAGAGGCGGGAGCCGATCTGATCCATATTGAGACTATGAGCGATACCTACGAGGTTAAGGCGGCCGTGCTGGCAGCGAAAGAAACTACGGCTCTTCCCGTATTTGCCACGATGATCTTCGATGAGAAGGGCAAGCTTCTGACCGGAGGCGATGTGCCATCCGTTGTCGCCCTGCTGGAAGGCCTTCGGGTGGATGCGCTTGGAATCAATTGTGGAATGGGGCCAGAGCAGATGCTTCCCATTCTGGAAGAGATTCTTGCCTATACGTCCCTTCCCGTCATTGTCAAGCCCAATGCAGGGCTTCCGAAGCAAAAGGATGGACAGGTCTATTATGACGTGGATCCGGATCAGTTCGCCCAGACGATGGAAAAGATTGTCCATATGGGAGCCTGCGTCATTGGAGGCTGCTGTGGGACGACGCCCGGGCATATCCGCGCCATGGTCGAAAGAACGAAAGGACTGTCCGTTATCCTTCCATCCCACAAAGAGCTGACCATCGTATCTTCTTACGGGAAGGCGGTCATGCTGGGAGAGAAGCCGGTCATCATCGGAGAGCGGATCAATCCTACCGGGAAGAAGAAGTTCAAGCAGGCGCTAAAGGATCATGATCTGGATTATATCCTGAAGGAAGGAATCACGCAGCAGGATAAGGGCGCCCATATATTAGACGTGAATGTGGGCCTGCCGGATATCGACGAGTCGGCCATGATGCAGGAGGTGGTGACACAGCTCCAGAGCGTGACCAGCCTGCCGCTCCAGATCGATACCGTTGACGCAAAGGCTATGGAAACTGCCATGCGGATCTACAATGGAAAGCCTATGGTAAATTCCGTCAACGGGAAGAAGGAATCTATGGATGAGGTATTCCCGCTGATTCGGAAGTATGGCGGCGTAGTGATCGGCCTTACCATTGACGAGGATGGCATTCCCCAGACAGCAGAAGGCAGAGTCAAGGTAGCAGGAAAGATCATTGAAGAGGCCGGAAAGTACGGGATAGACAAGAAGGATATCGTGATTGACGTGCTTGCCATGACCATCAGTTCGGAGCCGGAAGGAGCGAAAGTGACCCTGGATGCCTTAAAGGGCGTCAGGGAGGCTTACGGCGTCCGCACGGTTCTGGGCGTATCCAACATATCCTTTGGGCTTCCGTACCGGCCTGCGATCAATTCCAACTTTTATACCATGGCCATGCAGAACGGGCTGAGCGCGGGGATCATCAATCCCTCCTCAGAGGATATGATGCGTTCCTACTATTCCTTCTTGGCGCTTATGAACTATGACAGCAACTGCGAGGCTTATATCCGCCAGTATGGAAGCCAGCCTGTACCTCCTGCGGCATCCTCAGGTTCCAGGATGACCCTTAAGGAGGCCATTGAAAAGGGCCTCAAGGAAGAAGCGCACCATGCGACGCGGACGCTTCTAAAAGAGCAGGAGCCGCTTTCCATTATCAACCAGTATCTGATTCCGGCCCTGGACGTGGTGGGAAAAGGATTCGAGAAGGGAACCATCTTCCTTCCGCAACTTCTGATGAGCGCGGATGCAGCCAAGATCGCCTTTGCGGTGTTAAAAGACGAACTGGCGAAAAGCGGCGGGGATATGGAGAAAAAGGATAAGATCATTCTGGCCACAGTCAAGGGAGACATCCATGATATTGGCAAGAATATCGTGAAGGTGCTGCTGGAAAACTATAGTTTTGATGTGATTGATCTGGGAAAGGATGTCCCCCCTAAGACGATCGTGGAGACGGCCATCAAGGAAGAGGTAAGCCTGGTGGGCTTAAGCGCCCTTATGACCACCACTGTGACCAGCATGGAAGAGACGATCCGGCTGCTGCGGAAGCATAAGCCGGACTGTAAAGTCATGGTTGGCGGAGCCGTGCTGAACCAGGATTATGCGGATATGATCGGAGCGGACTTCTATGGCAAGGACGCCATGCAGTCCGTCTATTATGCCCAGCGCGTTTTCGGGCATGAATAGCCAGAACAAGATATTCATGCTGTAAAATTTTGTAAGATTGTATGGAATCCTGAACATGAAAACATATTGACATTTTTTTGTCAATTAATTATAGTATTACCTGAATCTACGAAAGTTTAGGAGGGAGTTCGGCTTATGATGAGAGGAATCGATACGACCGTCAGAAGATTAAGAAGAAGAGTATTCGAGGAAGTGGCAAGGCTTGGATTTAAAGCCAACGCTGACACGCTGAATGACGATATGGAAGCCATTCCATATAAGATGGTAAATGAAGAGACACAGAAATACAGAGAGAGCGTCTACCGCGCCCGTGCGGTCGTGCGCGAGCGTCTCCGGCTTGCCATGGGACTATCCCTGCGCCCGGAGAATAAGCCAGTACACCTGACCGCCGGCGTGGAGGCCAGCAATATATCCGACAAATATTATGAGCCCCCGCTTATGCAGGTAATTCCTTCTGCCTGCGAGGCCTGCGAGGAACGAGGGTACGAGGTCAGCAACATGTGCAAGGGCTGCCTCGCCCATCCCTGTATAGAGGTCTGCCCCAAAGACGCGATTTCCATGGTAGGGGGGAAATCCTACATAGATCAGGATAAATGCATCAAGTGCGGAAAGTGCAAGTCCGTCTGTCCTTACGATGCCATATCAAAGAAAGAACGTCCCTGTCAGAAGGCCTGCGGCGTAGGAGCCATCGAGTCGGACAACATGGGACGCGCCCATATCAATAATGACAAATGTGTTTCCTGTGGAATGTGCATGGTCAGTTGTCCATTTGGAGCCATTTCTGACAAGTCCCAGGTATTCCAGCTGGCAAGGGCATTGACGGAAGGGGACAAGATCGTGGCCGAGATCGCGCCTGCGTTCTACGGGCAATTCGGGGACAACATCACGCCAAGGAACTTAAAGGCCGCCCTTCACGAACTGGGCTTCTGCGAAGTGTATGAGGTAGCGCTGGGGGCGGACATCGGAGCGATAGCCGAGGCTCATCATTATGTGAATAAGGTTAGTACCGGAGAACTTCCGTTCCTGCTTACGTCCTGCTGCCCATCCTGGGCAATGCTGGCGAAAAAGCAGTTCCCGGATCTGATCGACCAAGTATCCCAGGAGTTGACGCCGATGGTAGCCACTGCCCGGACCATCAAAAAGGAACACCCGAACGCGCGGGTGGTATTCATCGGGCCATGCGCGGCCAAGAAACTGGAGGCAATGCGAAGAAGCGTCCGAAGCGACGTGGACTTCGTGGTGACCTTCGAAGAACTGCAGGCCATGTTCGATGCCAAGGATATCGACCTCAAAGAATACGAGGCAGAATCCTCCTTCCATGATGCCACCGGAGCAGGAAGAGGATACGCGGTGGCCGGGGGCGTTGCAGAGGCCATTGAAAAATGCATCAACGAATACTATCCCGGTGTGGACGTTAATATCGAGCATGCGGAAGGGCTTGCCGAGTGTAAGAAGATCCTGGCTCTTGCAAAGGCAGGCAAGATGAATGGATGCCTGATCGAAGGCATGGGATGCCCGGGCGGCTGTGTCGCGGGAGCCGGAACCAACCTCCAGGTGGCGAAGGCTCAGAAGAAGGTAAAGGAATTCGTGGCCGGCTCATCGAAGAAAATACCGTCCAAAGAATTAGAAGAAATTGAATTAAAGTAAGAATAAAGAAGCAGGCGGAGCGTTGACAAACCGCCTGCTTCTCTTTATAATTAAAACTTAGCCATACCGTTGCATTACAAGGATATGAACCATATATTGAATTAGAAAACAGGAGGAAGTTATGCAGAAATACGGAGTAAATGAATTAAGAAAGATGTTTCTTGAATTTTTCGAGAGCAAGGGACATCTGGCAATGAAAAGTTTTTCGCTGGTGCCCCACAATGATAAGAGTCTGTTGCTGATCAACTCAGGCATGGCGCCGCTGAAGCCATACTTTACCGGACAAGAGATTCCGCCGAGCAAGCGGGTGACCACTTGCCAGAAGTGCATCCGCACCGGGGACATTGAGAATGTAGGAAAGACGGCCCGTCATGGCACGTTTTTTGAGATGCTTGGGAACTTTTCGTTCGGAGATTACTTTAAGAAGGAGTCTATCCGCTGGACGTGGGAATTCCTGACGGATGTCGTCGGACTGGATCCGGACAGGCTCTATCCCTCCGTGTATCTGGATGATGATGAGGCATGGGAGATCTGGAATAAGGACATTGGAATCCCGGCCGAGAGAATCTTCCGGTTCGGAAAGGAAGATAATTTCTGGGAGCATGGCTCAGGCCCCTGCGGACCATGTTCCGAAGTATACTATGACAGAGGAGAAAAATATGGCTGCGGCAGCCCTGACTGTACGGTGGGCTGCGAATGCGACCGTTATATGGAGATCTGGAACAATGTCTTTACGCAGTTCGACAATGATGGCAATAACAATTACACGGAATTGGAACAGAAGAATATAGATACCGGTATGGGGCTGGAACGTCTGGCCTGTATCGTGCAGGAAGTAGACTCCATGTTCGACATTGACACCATGAAAGCCTTAAGGGATCATGTCTGCCGACTGGCCCATGCCGAATATGGCAGGGATGAAGAGACGGATGTCTCCCTGCGTGTCATCACCGACCATATCCGTTCCGTAACCTTTATGATCTCTGACGGAATCATGCCTTCCAACGAGGGCCGTGGATATGTGCTCAGGCGTCTCCTGAGGCGCGCCTGCAGGCACGGAAGGCTGCTTGACATTCCGGGAGAGTTCTTGGTTGAACTGGCACAGAATGTGATCGAAGGCTCCAAGGATGGATATCCCGAACTGGAAGAGAAAAAGGAATTTATCTTCAAGGTAATTGCCAAGGAAGAAGAGCAGTTTAACAAGACCATTGATCAGGGACTGTCCATTCTGTCCGATATGGTGGCGGAGACAGAGAAAAAGGGGGAAAAGACCCTGGATGGCCAGAATGCGTTCAAACTTTATGATACCTACGGATTCCCGCTGGATCTGACGAAGGAGATCTTGGAAGAGAAGGGAATGTCTGTCGATGAAAAAGGCTTCAAAGAAGCCATGGAAATCCAGAGGAAGACAGCCCGCGAGGCCCGTGAAGTCACCAACTATATGGGGGCGGACGTGACGGTATACGAGTCCATCGATCCTGGCATTACCACGGAATTCGTCGGCTATGACAATCTTTCTTATGAGTCCGAAGTTTCGGTGCTCGCCACGGATACGGAACTGGTAGACGCGCTTTCGGATGGCGAGCGGGGAACTATCTTTGTGGAGAAGACCCCGTTCTATGCCACCAGCGGCGGCCAGGAGGCGGATAAGGGAATCATCCGCACCGCGGACGGCGAATTCATCGTGGAGGATGTGGTAAAGCTTATGGGCGGCAAATTCGGCCATATCGGCCATGTATCAAAGGGCATGATAAAGGTTGGAGACAAAGCAGCGCTGGAAGTGGATACGGATAACCGGATGCTTTCTGCCAATAACCACAGCGCGACCCATCTTCTTCACAAGGCGCTGCGCATGGTCCTGGGCAATCATGTAGAGCAGGCTGGATCCTCCGTCAATGCGGACAGGCTGCGTTTTGACTTTACGCATTTTTCTGCCCTTACGGAGGAAGAATTAAAGAAGGTGGAAGCAATCGTTAATGAGCAGATCATGAACTGCCTGAACGTAAAGGTTCAGAACATGCCCATCGAGGAGGCGAAAAAGACTGGCGCGGCTGCGCTTTTCGGAGAGAAATACGGCAGCATCGTCCGCGTGGTAAGCATGGGAGACTTTTCCATCGAATTCTGCGGCGGCACACATGTGGCGAATACAGGCGTCATTACTGCCTTCAAGATTCTTTCCGAGACAGGTGTCGCAGCAGGCGTTCGAAGGATTGAGGCATTAACATCCAAAGGACTTTTAAAATATTATGACGAACTGGAAGAGAAACTTCACGAAGCAGCGAAACTGTTAAAGGCCGCCCCGGATAAACTGACAGATAAGATTTCCCATCTTCAGGCGGAAAATAAAGCGCTCCACAGCGAGGTGGAGAGTTTAAAGAGCAAGCTTGCCCAGGATGCCATGGGAGATGTGATGGACCAGGTCGTAGAGGTCAAAGGCATCAAACTCCTTGCGACAAAGGTGGAGGATGTGGACATGAATGGCCTGCGCGACCTTGGAGACCAGCTGAAGAAAAAACTAGGCGAAGGCATCATCGTGATCGCGTCAGCAACCGACGGAAAAGTAAGCCTGATGGCTACAGCTACTAAGGGAGCCATCGACAAGGGAGCCCATGCAGGAAACCTTATTAAGGCAATTGCCGGCCTTGTAGGCGGTGGCGGCGGCGGACGCCCGAACATGGCCCAGGCTGGCGGCAAGAATCCTGCAGGCATGGATGAAGCAATCGCGAAAGCCGCAGAAGTTCTGGAAGGCCAGCTGGCGTAATAGTCTGCTCCTTGTCAGGAAAGTTACAAAAATAACTATGGTTGACAGCAAATAGGATTTCACATATACTATTTACAAATGAATATTGCCAGATGAAGTAGCGAGGAAGATTTCCGTATGTTAGCACACGGAAAACCGATGAAGCAATCAGAGAGGCTCCTAACCGCTCTGAGAAACTTTCAGGTGCCAATACCCGCTATGGATGGGACTCTGGAAAGAGCCTTTTCGATAAGGCCACCGTAGAAGTAAAACTTTCAGGTAAAAATACAGAGGGTACAGGACCATTATATGCGTGTCTTGTACCCTCTTTTTATCTGAAAAAATATTCAAAAAGGAAGCAAAGGAGATAAGAGTTATGGAAGAAAAGAAGGGACTGAAGAAGAATCTGGGCGTTGCGACTGCCATGGCGATCGTGGTTGGCTGCGTCATCGGCTCCGGCGTGTTTTTTAAGCCGCAGGCCATCTACACAGCTACAGGAGGGGCGCCGGGACTCGGCATGATTGCCTGGATCATCACCGGGCTTGCAAGCATTGCGGCGGCACTTACTTTCGCGGAGGTGGCTATCATGATTCCAAAGACCGGAGGAATGGTGGCGTATCTGGAAGAAATCTACAATCCGGTGGTAGGATTCCTGGCAGGATGGGTACAGACTATATTGTTCTACCCGGCCATGACGTCTGCCCTGGCAGTTGTATGCGCCCAGCAGGCGGCACTGTTTATCGGCGATGGCTTCACGGTGCCCCTGGCGATTGGCATTATTATCCTGATCATCTTTTTAAATAGCCTGGGCTCAAAGGTAGGCGGCAGCGTGCAGATCATCTTTACCGTCTGCAAATTGATTCCTTTGATTCTGCTGATGATATTCGGATTCGTAAAAGGTGGCGGGGCGAACCCGATCTTTACGCCGATGGTGGGAGACGGACTTAGCCCGGCGGTTGTCCTTGGACAGCTGATGGTTGCCATCCTGTTTGCTTTTGAAGGCTGGACCAATGTAGGCGCCATTGCCGGGGAGATGAAGAATCCGGGAAGGGATCTTCCCATTGCAATCGTTGGCGGCGTATCCGTGATCATGGGCGTCTACTTTATTATCAACATCTCTTACCTCTGGGTCCTTCCGGCAAACGAGCTGGCGGGAATGACAGCGCCTGCTTCTGCAGTAGCCCTGAAGATCTTCGGAGATGTGGGAGGCAAGATCGTTTCCGTCGGCATCATGATATCCGTGTTTGGCGCCTGCAACGGATTTGTATTATCCGGCTCCAGAGTGGCATATTCCCTGGCGGAGGAAGGCAATTTCCCCTTCAGCAAATCTCTGGCAAGGCTGAATAAGGCGCAGGTTCCAACCAACTCCATCATCCTGGTAGGAGGAATCAGCTGCATTTATGCAATCAGCGGGCAGTTCAACCTGCTGACGGACCTTGCCGTATTTTCCAGCTGGACCTTCTATACGCTTACCTTTGTCGGCGTTATGAAACTGAGAAAAGACCGTCCTGATGCGGTCAGGACTTATAAAGTACCGCTGTATCCGGTGGTGCCATTGATCGCGATCGTAAGCGGAATCTACGTGATCATTAACCAGATATTCATGTCCGGGCTGCAGTCAACGCTGCTGTCCGCAGGCAGTATCGCAGTGACGCTGATCGGCCTCCCGGTCTATATGGCAGTCAGCAAACGGAAGTCAGTAAATAATATCGTGGAAAATGATGAAAAAATATTGACGTAGAGGAAATATGTGCTATAATCTTATGTAGTGCAATAAAAATACCCGAACAGTCGTATGATGCACAATATAGGACTGGAGGGAGGTTAGGTGTGAGACTATGTCAAATGTAATCGTTAAAGAGAACGAGACGTTAGATAGCGCTTTACGCAGATTCAAAAGAAACTGTGCGAAAGCTGGCATTCAGCAGGAGATTCGTAAGAGAGAACATTACGAAAAGCCAAGCGTAAGACGTAAGAAAAAATCTGAAGCTGCTAGAAAACGTAAGTATAACTAATATGTGCAATAAATAGAGTGTTGGACGATTCAACACTCTATTTTTATGTAATAGGAAATTGCGTTTCCTATCGTTGCACGTTTTTTCTATAAGGAGACTATTATGTGGTGGAACAAGGTGATATTTGGATGGAGTGCTTATCATGTGGTGCTTTGGTTTCTGGTCTATAGCATTATGGGCTGGATTGTGGAATCTATCTATATGTCAGTCTGTAATCGCAAGCTGACCAACAGAGGATTTGCAAAAGGGCCTTACTGCCCGATATATGGAGTAGGGGCGCTGACGGTATTCTTTGTATTACGGCCATATAGCCAGAATCCTTTCACGCTGTTCGTTCTGGGAATGGTGCTGGCTACGGCTATCGAATTTCTGACCGCATTGATCATGAATAAGATATTCGGTGAGATCTGGTGGGATTACAAGGAGAAGCCGTGCAATTATAAAGGAATTATCTGTATGGAAAGTTCGATAGCCTGGGGATTCTATACGCTTATGCTGTTTTTCTTCCTGCATAACGTTGTGGTAGATCTGGTGGATGCCATTCCGGTCATTGCCGGAAGAATTGGCGGAACGCTTATTATCGCATTGTATATCTGCGACTTCTTCCATACCATGTATCAAGAGAAGAAGGATGACATCCCGGACAAGGTCTGGGAACTGAAAGACAGTTTCAGAAGCCTGTTTTCCAAAGAATCATAAAAAAGTATTGACCTTTCAGAAATGGGAGTATATACTGGAAGCGTTAAAGGCGAGGGTGTCGTATCATGGATACGGCGCCCTTTTTGTATTTGGATTCTGGACAATGACCTGAGTAAAAGCATGAGGTGCTGAGCAGGCATGCCTTGATCACAGCCATTGGAGACAAGGTGAACCGGATGATCCCGCCGCTGACTGTAACGAAAAGGCAGGTAGATGAATTGATGGCGATCATGAAAGAGTCTTCAGCACGGCAGTAAAAAAGTACTGTGAAAAAGGCCAAAAATCCGCCTAGGATTCCGTCATTTCCTTAGACTTCCGTCTCGTCATTGTATTCAATGTCAGGAAGCAGTTCGAAATAAAAATCCTGGTACTCTTTGGAGAGAGCCTGTATGATGAATTTCTGCACGATGCGGAACCGGGAGATGGAGACCTCATCGCGGTCAAAAGTAATATAGACGCTGATCCATAATTTACGCCCTGTCCGAACGATGTCGAAGTAGAGCTTGTCGTAGCCGTAGGCATCCAGTATCGGCGTTATAATGTCTTTGATATTCTGCACCGTCTCTTCTTCGGGCGGCAGAAGGAACAGGTCTCTAAGGCCGGTTGTCACGGCGCGTACCGGCACCGGGAGCATGAAGATGGAAAGGATGATGGCGATGGCCTGGTCGAGATATTTGGTAAGGGGAACAAACCATTCGGCCTGGATGATCAGAGGGAGAAAGAAAGCGGCAGACATCCCTAAGGATGCCACCGCGTCAATCTTCCATTCCTGAATCTCCATGGTGACGATAGGCGAAGTAAGATCCGCGTTCATACGCCTTAAAAGAAGGATGACGATAAAACTGATCACGGTAGCAGCAAGTTCAAAATAAGCCACTGCGGAAAAGTTCACGTGCCGGCCACCGTGAAGGATGATCTGGATATTATTTACAATCAGGCCTACGGTTACGGCAACCATGATGGCGCCCCTTACGACGACAAACAGGGATTCAATCTGCAGATAGCCAAAGGGGCGGCTTTCGTTGGAAGGCTTATAAAGCAAGGGAACCAGAGACAAGGATACGAAGATCATCAAAAGTTCCACGCCGTCGTAGACGGCATCCAGAAGGACAGCCTGGGAACTGGTATAGATTGCCATGAGCAATTCCAGTCCAACGAAGACGGTGCTGCCGGTCAGGGATATTTTTAAGGCTGATTTTTCGGATTTTTGCTTTAACTGGCTTGAGTGCATGATCATTCTCCTTTTTTTGCTATGGAATATAATAACATAGGAAGAAAAACGCTGCAAGGACAGAACGGGAGGAATGAGTATGTATCCGGATCCTATGGAACTGCTGCGAAAATGCGGCGGATATCTGGATATCTATGGCATGCTGCAGCTGGGGCAGGGATTCGTGTTTGACAAGAATACGCCTCCTCACAGCGAAGCGTTCGGACATTATGCGGAAAGCGTCCGTGCCTATTGCGGCGAACAGGGAATCATGGGGCTTAAGAATGTGACGCAGGCACGGATGCTGCATCAGTTCCGTATGTACATCGACCGCCACAATATCCGCTATATCAGAGGGCGCTTTAAGAAGCCTGGAATGACGGATGAAGAGGCTCTGGAATTATACGTGCATAAGCCGGCAGTTGAAGGAGGGCTGGGAGGGCAAAGACTGCTTCGGGAGCCTGCCCGGCTTCACAATAAATACCCGTCCGATTCCGATTACAAAAGGTATGCGAAAGGCAGGGAAAATAAAAAGCGCCTGGCGCCGGATTTCCATGCGGAATTTATTGTAGATATCCATGGGAATTTTGTGAGCCAGTGGAACGTGCTGGAAGAAGATCAAAAAGGCAGGGTCATCAGCGACATAGCATATTATCGCCGCAAATATCAGAAAACAGGAGAAGCATATGACTGGGAAGGCGCACAGCGTCAGATTATGGATACGGAATCCTTTAATTACGCCAACGCCAATGATGTGATGCATAAAATGCTGGATATCAAGCCGCCGCAAAGGTATGATACAGACCTGCGGCGGCAGATCTCCTCAGGATGGAAGAGCCCTTCCAAAAAAAACTACGATTATGGAAGTGACAAAGGAGATACGTACTCCCGGAGCAGTTCCTGATAGAGCCTGCTGACGGGAAGGCCTACTACATTGTTATAGTCTCCCCGGATGCATTTGACATGAATGGCAAAAGGCCCCTGGATGCCGTAGGCTCCCGCCTTGTCTAAGGAATCCCCTGTCTCTGCATAAGAACGCAGGTCCTCCTTGCTGATCGGATAGAAGGTGACATCAGTGGCTTCAAAGAAGGTACGGGTATGGACCTGGCCTCCTTTGGCCATGATCAAAGAGACGCCGGTATAGACCTGATGGGTCCGATCTGCCAGCATGGCCAGCATATCATAGGCTTCTGACTGAGTGGCGGGCTTTCCGAGAATTTCCCCGTTGTATGCGACGATGGTATCCGCGCCGATCACCACGCAGTCTGCATCCCCATAATGTTCATATACATCACGTGCCTTCTGGGAAGCCAGTTCCATGACGATTTCCGAAGGCGCGTCTTTTGTGATCTTTTCTTCTACTGAGGAAGGGATGACCTGAAAACGGAATCCTGCCTGCTCTAACAATTCTTTTCTTCTGGGGGATGCCGAGGCTAAAATGTATTTCATTGATGATTCTCCTTTTATTTTAATTCCTTTATTTTGATTCCTTTGTGCATATTATAGCAGAATATGATATAATATGCACATTGTATTATGCGAAGGATTTGCAAAGGCGTCAAGGATTCGCTATAATGTTTAAAATAGGACAATAGGATAATGGAGGAAGAAGAAAATGTATATCAGTGAAATCAGGACATCGGCTCCGACAGATGAAAGAATGCCATTGGAAAGAAAGATGTATGACACGCTGGACAAGTTAAAGATACCATACGAGCAGGTGGACAATGATCCGGCGGCTTCCATGGAAGAATGCGCGGCAATCGATAAAGCCATCGGCACTCAGATCCGCAAAAACGTATTTTTATGCAACCAGAAAAAGACGACCTTCTTTCTGCTGGTAATGCCTGCGGACAAGGCGTTTGACACGGCATCTTTCAGCAAGAAGCTGGGGGTATCCCATATGTCTTTCGCGCCGCCGGAAAAGATGATGGAGCATTTAGGGACGACGCCAGGCTCAGCAAGCGTGGCAGGGCTTCTGATGGATGAAGACGACTATGTGCAGGTTATTGTGGATAAAGAAGTGGCTGAGGCAGAATGGTTCGGATGCAACCCGGGTATCAATACCAGTCACTTAAAATTCAAGACGAAGGATCTGTTGAACAAGTTCCTTCCTTCCATCCACCACAGAGCCAGAATCGTGGATTTATAAGATTGGATTTATAGAGTAGGAGAACAGTGGCAGATGAAGACAGCAGAAGATTTAAGACGGTTATTGGAACGAATAGACCACCGGAGTTATCCGGCCTACAAAGATACAAGGGGCGCATACCAGTTTGGCAAATATGTGCTGTCCATAGACCATGTGCAGGGCGATCCTTTCGCTGCGCCATCCAGATTAAGCGTCAAAGTGCCGGGAAAGGCTGCTGCCTTTCCAAAGGAACTGTATGACAAGAAGCATAAGCGGATCGCGCTGCAGGATTATCTGACCCGGAATTTCTGGAGGCAGACGGAGCATTATTCTTATCAGGCCAAAGGTTCCGGGAAAAGCGGCGTCATATCCATCTCCAGATGCGGACAGGAAGTCCTGGAGAGAACTGCCTGCAAGGTTGATGAAAGAAGCGGGGAGGTGACAGTACGATTCGAGGTAGGCTTTCCGGCAAATGGAAGGACCATCAATGCCAGGGAACTGATTAAGATCTTGTATGATTATCTGCCGCCTTGCGTGGACAAGGCTTTGTGCTACCCCAGTCTGGATCCGGAAAAGGCAAGAAGGGTCATGGAACTATCCGTTGACCAGGCTTATATTCGAAGCCATCTTGATGAGATGGGCCTGGTGGCATTTATCGCAAACGGATCGGTACTGCCAAGGGAATCCGGAGTATCCCAGCGTCCGATGAAGGGAGGGATACCTTTCGTATCTCCTTCTTCGATGGAAGTGACCCTGGATCTTCCCAATAGGGGAAGGATTACGGGGATGGGAATCCGAAAAGGGGTAACACTGATCGTAGGCGGAGGATATCACGGGAAATCTACGCTTTTAAAGGCTCTGGAAACAGGCGTATATCCGCATATCGCCGGAGACGGCAGGGAGTATGTAGTTACCGAAGATACTGCGCTTAAAATACGGGCGGAAGATGGAAGAAGCATTAAGCAGACGGATATCTCCATGTTCATAAGCGATCTTCCAAACGGCAAAAATACCGCTTCCTTTGAGACGGAGGATGCCAGCGGAAGTACTTCACAGGCCGCCAATGTAGTGGAGGGCCTGGAAGCGGGAGCCAGGACATTCTTGATCGATGAAGATACCAGCGCCACCAACTTCATGGTGCGGGACGAACTGATGCAGAGAGTCATCCACCGGGATATGGAGCCTATCACCCCTTTTATTGAGCGAGTGAGGGATCTGTATGAAATATTCGGGATATCCACGGTCATTGTGGCTGGAAGTTCCGGGGCATATTTTGAAGTGGCTGACCAGGTAGTGCAGATGGACCGGTACGTGCCAAAAGAGATTACCGCTCTTGCAAAAGACGCGGCCAAAGAGTATCCGAAACTAATGCTGCCGGAAGAGAAGCCGGCGCGGCCTTCCTTTGAGCGCATGGTCAGAAGCAATCCGGGCATCAGGAGCAAAGGAAGAGTCAAGTTAAAGACATTAGGCAGGGACGGCGTGATGCTGAACCATGAAACCATTGATTTGAGATATGTAGAGCAGCTGGTGGATTCAGAGCAGCTGACCAGCCTGGGGAATATCGTAAGATATCTGGAGGAAGAATTGTTTGACGGCAAGAAGACCCTGGGACAGGCCATTGAAGAGATGAATCGGAGGCTTGCAGCGCAGGGGCTTGACGTATTAAGCGAAGGCGGCTGCGTGGCAGGAAATCTGGCGATTCCAAGAAAGCAGGAGATCTACGCCTGCCTGAACCGATACCGGCAGTTAAGGGGGAGTGGAAGATGAGAGTGATCGCAGGCAGCGCAAAAAGAATCCAGTTAAGGACGCTGGACGGGATGGATACCCGGCCGACGACGGACCGGATCAAAGAGACTTTATTTAACATGCTGGCGCCATACCTATATGACTGCATGTTCCTGGACTTGTTCGCGGGAAGCGGCGGCATCGGCATCGAAGCGCTGAGCCGTGGAAGCATGGAGACCGTGTTCGTAGAGAAGAATCCGAAGGCCATGGCCTGCATCAAAGAAAATCTTACGCGTACCCATCTGGAGCATAAGGCCATGACCATGACGATGGACGTCATGACTGCCTTATATAAGCTGGAGGGAGAAAAGCAGTTTGACTATATATTCCTGGATCCGCCTTACGGGAAAGAACTGGAGAAGCGGGTACTTCAGTACCTGGCAGATTCGAGCCTTGTGGCTGCAGAAGGCGTAATCATCGTAGAGGCGCTCAAAGAGACGAAGTTCGACTATGTGGAGGACTTGGGGCTCAATATCATCAAGACAAAAGAGTATAAGACGAATAAGCATGTGTTTATAGAGCCGTCAGGAAGGAAAGAAATATGTTAAAAGGAATCTATCCGGGCAGCTTTGACCCGGTCACTTATGGACATCTGGACGTGATTGAAAGATCTTCAAAATTGGTTGATGAATTAATCGTCGGAGTATTGAATAATAAAGCAAAAAGCCCGTTGTTTTCCGCAGAAGAACGTGTTAGAATGTTAAATGAAGTAACAAAAGACATGCCAAATGTGACGGTAGTTCCATTTGAGGGACTGCTGGTGGACTTTGCCCGTAAGATGGATGCGGGATTGGTTATACGTGGATTGAGGGCAATTACAGACTTCGAATACGAACTGCAGATGGCTCAGACGAATCATAAGATGGAACCTGATGTTGAGACTGTATTTTTAACCACAAGCCTGGATTATTCGTATTTGAGTTCTACCACAGTAAAAGAAGTGGCGGCTTTTGGAGGGGATATTTCTCAGTTTGTACCAGGAATCGTTGCAGACTTGATAGAAGAGAAGATGAATAAAAGGAGAGTGTAAATTATGAGCAGCCGTATTGAGCAGATTATTGAAGAGATTGAGGAGTATATTGACAGTTGCAAGTTCCAGCCGCTGTCTACGTCGAAGATTATCGTGAACAAGGATCAGATGGATGAATTGCTCCGGGAACTTCGCATGAAGACGCCGGATGAGATAAAGAGGTATCAGAAGATCATCGCCAACAAGGATGCGATCCTTGCGGATGCCCAGGCCAAGGCTGACAGTATGATCGAGGAAGCGCAGATCCATACCAATGAGTTGGTAAGCGAGCACGAGATCATGCAGCAGGCGTATGCCCAGGCCAATGAGATCGTGACGGCAGCCACAGAGCAGGCGCAGCAGATCCTCGACAACGCAACGAATGATGCCAACGATATCCGTATTGGCGCGATGCAGTATACGGATGATCTTCTGTCAAACGCAGAGAGCATTATCGGACATACGCTTGACAGTTATACTACCAAATATGATGGTCTTGTGAATTCCTTGCAGGAGTGTTATGACATGGTTCGCAACAACCGTTCGGAACTGGAGATTCCGGAACAGTCCCAGAGAGGTCTTGAGGCAGAATACGGAAGTTATGAGCCTGAACCGGAATACGACCTGGATGATGAAGACAGCGAATTAGAATAATCGTATATATGTATAGGCAAGCAAGCTGGTTACCAGAGTGGTAATCAGTTTTTCTATTAGGTAGGGCGTGATAGGAAGCCTGGTTCCCTGCACCATGGACCGGGTCTGGGCAACGCTGCACCATCCTCCGAAGGAAGTAAGTGCCAGGGACAGGACGAAGCAGGCATCCGCAGGCAGGGACGAGGCGCAGATCAGAGGGATTCCATTGGTCATTTCCAGGGATGGAAGGAACAGGAGAGAGAACAGGAAATGATTAAGAGGCAGATTCTGGAATAAAGCGATCAGAATGGAAAAGAGCATAATATATCCCCCTACCTTCGTGATGGCCTCAAATCCGTTCATGATGCAGGAATCCATCAGGCTTCCGGCGGCTGCTCTTGGAAGCGGCGAGCATTTAGAGGAACGGGATCTCGCACCTGGCCGGTAGTAGATTCGAAAGAGGAAGCTGCATAGGATCGGAGAGAGAATCAGAATCAGCAATGCAGGCATGGTGCGGGAAGTATCCTTTAGATTCTGCCATACGACGTAGCTGATGATGAACATAGGACTGATGTTGTTGGTAAACGACAGCAGATATTGCCCTTCCTGCCAGGTGATGTACTGCTTTCTGACCAGGTCGGCAGTCACTTTTCCACCCATGGGATAACCGCACAGGAAGCCCGCGATGATGGCAAAAGAGCCATATCTGGTCACGCCGAAGAGCCTGCACAAGAATGGCCCGAAGACTTTTGAGATGGCATCAATGGCCGGGGTACCGATCAGCAGGTTTGAGACGATCATAAAGGGAAGCAAAGTTGGCAGGATTACATTGAACCATAAAAGCAGCCCGGAACTTGCGCCTTTGAACACCGGCTGCGGGAATAGGAGCATAAGGACGAAGAGCGCGATGACGCAAAGGGAGGTAAAGTATCGTTTCATGCGGTTTTAAATCCAGTCATATTTCTTTAGTTTTATTCTATGGAAACGGTTGATTTTTTATGTGGGCTGTTTCATAATAGAACATAGATATAGGTTAATTTAAGAAAAGAGGATAACTAAGATGGCAGTATTAGAGAAGGTAGAACCTGAAAAAGTATTTCGATTTTTTGAAGAATTATCCAGGATTCCCCATGGCACTTTCGATACACGGCGAATCAGCGACTATTGCGTAGCATTTGCGAAGGAAAGAGGCCTGGAGGTGATTCAGGACAAAGTGGGAAATGTCATAATCAAGAAGCCGGGGACGCCGGGATACGAGGACTCAAAGCCAGTAATCCTCCAGGGGCATCTGGACATGGTTTGTGAGAAAAAGCCTGGATCTGCCCACGATTTTACAAAAGACGCCCTTGAATTATATGTGGAAGACGGCTTTGTAAAGGCCAAAGACACTACGCTTGGCGGAGATGACTGTATAGCGGTGGCGATGGTTATGGCAGTACTTGACAGCAGCGATATTGCGCATCCTCCGATCGAGGCCCTGTTCACCATCGACGAGGAAGTGGGAATGACAGGGGCAAAAGCGGTGGACTGGACATTGCTTAAGGGACGGATGCTGATTAATATCGATTCTGAAGAAGAGGGGATCCTTACGACGGGATGCGCAGGCGGGATCCAATATGAGACAAGGATTCCTATCCACAGGGAGAAGAAGTCCGGCAGCCTGATCACCATCAAGATTCATGGCCTTAAGGGCGGCCATTCAGGCGCGGAGATTCACAAACAGCGTGGAAACGCCCACAAGATGATGGGACGGCTTTTATACCGTATTACCAAGGAGATGCCTGCAGATCTGGTGGAGATTAATGGCGGCACCAAGGACAATGTGATTGCCATGGAATCTATGGCGGAGATCCTTGTTCCAGAATTCCAGGCGGAGAAGGCGATAGGCATGATTCGCGAGATGACCGGGATATGGAATGAGGAATTCTTAAATGACGAGCCGGATCTGGCGGTGGACATGAAGGTATCTCATGATTCTACGGTGGACGTGTGCGATCAGTATTCTACGGATCGGATCGTGGCATACCTGGAGATCTGCCCCGATGGCCTGCAGGGATTCAACCGCAGCCTGAAAGGAGTGGTAGAGTCCTCCCTGAATATCGGTATTGTGGAGACGGCATCCGATTATATCAGAACCGTTCATTTAATCAGAAGTTCCGTGGAAAGCAGGAAGACCCAGCTCTTCGAGCAGGTGGAGCAGTGCGTGAAGGCGCTGGGAGGTACGGGAACGATCACCTCGGAGTATCCCGCATGGCAGTTTAATCCGGATTCAAGGCTTCGAAGGATCATGGAAGATACATATGAAGATCAGTATGGCGCTAAGCCGGATATATCAACCATGCATGCAGGGCTGGAATGCGGACTGTTCGTAGGACAGCAGCCGGATCTGGACTGTGTTTCCGTGGGACCAAATATACCGGATGTCCATTCTTTCCGGGAAAGACTGGATATTGAGTCTACCGTGCGTACCTGGGAATATTTGAAAAAGATTCTTGAAAATTGCAGATAGTCCGGCAGGAAGAGCCGGATCCCTACAGGCATAGGGATCCGGCTCTTTTGCATATAGTGATAAAAAAAGGAATTGACCCTATGAATCAGAAAACACCGGGAAGAATTCTGCTGGCCATATTGCTGCTGGCCTTATTTACAGTGCTTGGAACCGACTATTTGAAAGAACTTAGCCATTACAATACCCTCCAGAAAAAGACGATAGAGGACGAAGAATATCGGAGAGAATTCTTTTGTGACGCTATGAGAAAGAACAAAGGCCTCCTGTCTGAAGCGTGCAGAAAGATGCTCTCCAATGTGGAAAACGAAGTGACTTATTTCCCAATTCCTGAATCCACTGTGGATAAGTCGCTGAAAGTCTCCTATGTAGACAGTTGGATGGGAGAACGGAAATATAAAGGAACCAGCGGGCATGAAGGGACGGATATTATGGCATTGAAAAACGAAAGAGGCGTCTATCCCGTGCTCAGCATGACGGACGGAACAATTACAAATCTAGGCTGGCTTGAGAAAGGCGGGTACCGGATCGGTGTGACTACAGATAGTGGTACTTATTATTACTACGCACATCTGGATTCCTATGCAAACATCCAGAAAGGGAATCGGGTGAAGGCCGGGGAACTGCTGGGCTATATGGGGGACACTGGATACGGAGAAGAAGGGACGAAAGGTAAATTTGATGTGCATCTCCATGTGGGAATCTATTCTTATGAAGAGGGTAGGGAAATCAGCGTAAATCCTTACTATGTGCTGCTGTATCTGGAAAATAAGAAATTAAAGTATGCATATTCCTAGAGTTATACCATGGAATGTGTTATACTTAACTACATATGTAAAAAAATACTTACTGACGGAGGATGGATAATGAATCTGCCCAGTGCATTCGAGGAAAAGATGAGAGGACTCTTGCAAGAAGAGTTTGACGAATATATAGACTGTTACGAGGAGCCAAGATACTATGGCCTGCGGGTTAATACCGCCAAGATAACGGTAGAAGAATTTGAGCGGATCTGCCCTTTTGAGATAACGCCGATTCCGTGGATTGAGAATGGATTCTATTATGATGGCGAGAATGTGGCGCCGGCGAAGCATCCATATTATTTTGCGGGCCTTTACTATCTGCAGGAACCAAGCGCTATGACGCCGGCCAGCCGTCTTCCGGTGGAGCCGGGAGACAAGGTGCTGGACGTGTGCGCCGCGCCGGGAGGCAAGGCGACGGAACTGGGAGCAAGGCTAAAGGGGCAGGGAATGCTGGTTGCCAATGATATCAGCAGTTCCAGGGCTAAGGGACTTCTTAAGAACATGGAGGTCTTCGGGATTGGCAATATGCTGGTGCTAAGCGAAGAGCCGGGAAGGCTTGAACAGTATTTCCCGGAGTATTTTGACAAGATACTGATCGACGCCCCCTGCTCGGGAGAGGGAATGTTCCGCAAGGACAAGAAGATGGTGAAGGCCTGGGAAGAGCATGGGCCGGAGTTCTTCAGCAACATCCAGAAGAACATTATCCTCCAGGCAGCGCGGATGCTAAAGCCCGGGGGCATGATGTTGTACTCTACCTGCACCTTTGATGGCAGGGAGAATGAGCGGATCATAGAGCACCTTAAGGAATCCTGTCCCGAATTCCAGATTTTGAAGATCAGCCCTTATTCCGGCTTCTGCCAGGGAATGCCACAGTGCTCGGAGAACAATGATCCGGAACTTGCGAAGACGGTGCGGATCTTTCCGCACAGAATGAAGGGGGAGGGACATTACCTGGCGCTTCTGAGAAAAGGCGAGGCGCAGAAGAAAGCGCCGGAAGAATTAAGAAAGAAGAACACCCGGAAGATGCCGGAAGAGTTGGAGCAATTCTTTCGCGACGTATCCTGGAATCTGGAAACGCAAAGGCTGGATATCCGGGGAGAACGGGTTTACTATATGCCGGAAGGACTTCCGGATGTGCGGGGAATCCGTTTCCTGCGAACCGGCCTTCTTCTGGGCGAATTGAAAAAGAACCGGTTTGAGCCAAGCCAGGCACTGGCTATGTGCCTGAAAAAGAGCGAGTATGCCCATTGCATTGATCTTCCGGCAGAAGACGAACGGGTACGAAAGTATCTGAAGGGCGAGACGCTGGAACTTGCTGATATGACGCTGCCCATTAGCAAAGGATGGTGCCTGGTGTGCGTGGACGGGCATCCCTTAGGCTGGGGCAAGCTTGCCGGAGGAACCTTGAAGAATAAGTATCTGCCGGGATGGAGGCTATGCTGATGATGCGGCTGGATAAGTATCTGGCGGATATGGGGATCGGAACCCGCCAGGAAGTAAAAAGATACATCCGTCAGGGACGGGTGAGCATTGACGGCAATCCTGCCAAGTCGCCGGAGACGAAAGTAGAGGAAAAGGCGTGCAAGATAACCTTTGACGGCAGAGAAGTGGATTATGCGGACTATGAGTATTATATGCTAAATAAGCCGTCCGGCGTCGTATCAGCCACGGAAGACGCAAGATGTGCTACGGTCATCGACCTGATCCGGGATAAGAAGCGAAAGGATCTCTTCCCGGTTGGCCGGCTCGACAAGGACACGGAGGGACTGCTTCTTATCACGAATGACGGACAGCTCTCCCACCGGCTGCTGTCGCCCAAGAAGCATGTGGACAAGACCTATTATGCCAAAGTGGCCGGGAAGGTTACGAAGGAGGACGCGAAAGCCTTTCGGGAGGGCGTCAATATAGGAACCGAAGAGAAAGAAGAATGGACCAGGCCGGGCGTGCTGGACATTCTAAAGAGCGAGGAAGTATCAGAGATCCGCCTTACCATCCAGGAAGGGAAGTACCATCAGGTGAAGCGTATGTTCCAGGCCGTCGGAAAGGAAGTCCTTTACTTGAAGCGGGAATCGATGGGCTGCCTGAAACTGGATGAGACGCTTAAGCCGGGGGAATACCGGCCGCTTACAAAGAAGGAGTTAGAAAATGTTGCAGACGAAAATGCTTGAAGATGTGGAAGCGATTATATTTGATATGGATGGAACTCTGATTGATTCGATGTGGATCTGGCCTTCCATTGACGACGACTATCTGGCAAAGTATCATTTGACGAAGACCGACAGTTTCCATGAAGATATGGAAGGCATGAGTTATACGGAAGTTGCCCAGTTTTTCCTGGATACGTTTCCGGACCTTGACCTTACCCTTGAGGAAGTGATGGATGAATGGATGGATATGGCGTATGATAAATATATGACACAGGTAGAGTTAAAGGAAGGGGTTCATGATTTTATCCTGGAGATGAGAAGGCAGGGAAAGAAAATTGGAATTGCCACAAGCAATGCAAGGAAACTGGTGGATGACACGCTACGGGCTCTGGAGGTAGAAGGACTGTTTGATTCGGTAAGAAGCGCCTGCGAAGTGGCTGCGGGAAAACCTTCTCCGGATGTGTACCTTCTGGTGGCAAAAGAGATGGGCGTGCATCCGGAAAACTGCCTGGTGTTCGAGGACGTCCCCATGGGCATCCTGGCCGGGAAGAATGCCGGCATGAGAGTATGTGCGGTGGATGACGACTTTTCCAGGCCCCAGGAGGATAAGAAAAAGAAACTGGCGGATTACTACATACAGGATTATTATGACATCAAGAAAGAGACTTACGAGGTATTGTGATGGGAACAGGATTTTTGCCGATTTGCAGGAAGGATATGGAAGAATTGGGATGGGACAGGCCTGATTTCGTCTATGTGTCAGGGGACGCATATGTGGATCATCCTTCCTTTGGCCATGCCATCATTACCCGTTTATTGCAGGCGCATGGGTATAAGGTATGCATCATCGCGCAGCCGGATTGGAAGGACAAGCAAAGCGTTACGGAATTCGGAGAGCCAAGGTATGCATTCCTGGTGTCTGCCGGCAATATGGATTCTATGGTAAACCATTATTCCGTGTCAAAGAAGCGCAGGCGTACGGATGCATTTACCCCGGGAGGCGTGATAGGGAAACGACCGGATTACGCTACGGTGGTTTACAGCAACCTGATCCGCCAGGTCTATAAGAAGACGCCGATCATTCTGGGCGGGATCGAGGCAAGCCTAAGGCGGCTTGCGCATTACGACTACTGGTCTGACAGGCTGAAGCGCTCCGTTCTTCTGGATTCTGGTGCGGATCTGATCTCCTATGGGATGGGGGAACGTTCTATCGTTGAGATTGCCGAGGCGCTGGAGAGCGGAATCGATATCAAGGATATTACCTTCATTCCAGGAACCGTATATCGGACCAAAAGCCTGGAGAGCGTCTACGACGCTATATCCCTTCCAGAATATGAAGAGATGAAGAGAGAAAAACTTGCGTACGCGCGCAGTTTTTATACCCAGTACAAGAATACGGATCCATTTACCGGAAAGAGGATGATAGAGCCGTATAATGAGCATCTGTACGTGGTACAGAATCCGCCGTCCATGCCGCTTGACGAGTCGGAGATGGATCAGGTTTACGGGTATCCGTATAGGAGGACGTACCATCCTTCCTATGAGAAACTGGGAGGCGTGCCAGCCATCGCGGAAGTGAAGTTCAGCCTGATCAGCAACCGGGGATGCTTTGGGGGCTGCAACTTCTGCGCCCTTACCTTCCACCAGGGAAGGATCCTGCAGACAAGAAGCCATGAATCCCTGCTTGATGAGGCCAGGAAGCTTACGGAGGATAAGGATTTCAAAGGATATATCCATGACGTAGGAGGGCCAACGGCGGATTTCAGGCAGCCTTCCTGCGAGAAGCAACTGACTTGCGGCGTGTGCAAGGAAAAGCAGTGCCTGTTTCCGAAGCCTTGCAAGAACCTGAAGGCAGACCATAAGGATTATGTCCGGCTGCTGAGAGAATTAAGGGCGCTTCCAAAGGTGAAGAAAGTGTTCATTCGTTCGGGTATCCGGTTCGACTATGTCATGGCGGATAAAGACGACACTTTTTTACGGGAATTGTGCAAATATCATGTCAGCGGGCAGCTGAAGGTGGCTCCCGAACATGTCTCGGACGCAGTTCTTAAGAAGATGGGAAAGCCGGAGAATGGCGTATATCAGTCATTTGTAAAAAAGTATATGAAGATCAACCAGGAGATTTCCAAGGATCAGTATCTGGTTCCCTATCTGATGTCTTCCCATCCGGGCTCCACCATGAAGGATGCCATCAAGCTGGCGGAATATCTCCGGGATCTGGGATATATGCCGGAGCAGGTGCAGGATTTTTATCCTACTCCGTCAACCGTATCTACCTGCATGTATTACACAGGCGTCGATCCCAGGGATATGTCGCCCGTATACGTGCCGAAGAATCCGCATGAGAAGGCCATGCAGCGCGCGCTGATCCAATACCGGGATCCCAAAAACTATGATCTGGTAATGGAGGCCTTGCGAAAGGAAGGCAGGATGGATCTTGTGGGATTTGAAAAGCATTGTCTGATAAGACCCAGAAAAATAGGAAAGAAGCAAGGAACGGATTCTTATGCAAATGCAAAGAAGAAGACGATCCGTAATGTGCATAGAAGAAAGAAAAAGTAAGGAGATGGTATGATGAGAATAGCGGTCATAACCGGGGCATCTTCAGGAATCGGCAGAGAATTTGCCCGGCAGATTCCCAGGCTGTATCATAGCCTGGATGAACTGTGGGTAGTAGCGCGCAGGACCGACAGGCTGAAAGAACTGGTGAAGGAATCGGAGGTTCCCGTCCGGATCTTTGATGGTGATATGATGCGGGATTACATCTTCTCGCGGATAGAAAAGGAACTGGAAAGATATAGCGCGGATATCCGGATGCTGGTAAATGCAGCAGGTTATGGAAAGATCGGAGCAGCGGAGGAATTGGAGATGGAAGAGCAGTGCGGCATGATCGATTTAAACTGCAGATCCCTGACCAAGCTGACACTCTTATGCTTGCCATATATGACAAAAGGAAGTAGAATAATTAATATTGCGTCCGCGGCAGCATTCGCCCCGCAGCCGGGATTTGCCGTGTATGCGGCTACAAAATCCTATGTATACAGTTTTTCACAGGCGATACGGGAAGAAACGAAAGGCCGGGGCATTGTAGTCACGGCAGTCTGCCCGGGCCCCGTGGACACGGAATTCTTTGATCGGGCAGGAGAACTTAAGAATTTCTGGAAGGCGACCGTCAGGGCGGATGCCCCGGGCGTAGTCAGACAGGCGTTAAGGGATTCTGTCAGGAGAAAGCCGGTATCTGTGTATGGCGCCGCCATGAAAGGAGCCAGGGTGCTGGCAAAGATCGTGCCGGATGCGCAGATTGCATCCGCTATGGCGTGGATGAGCAAAGGAAGCCGCGAATCAGGATAAAATGGGAAATAAGGGAGAGTGTACAAAATGATGAAGATTGAGAAAGGACAGCCGGGATATGTGAAGGCCCGCAAGGTCAAGTATCTGATCTGGACCATTGCAGAATTTGGGGTAGTGATTGCTATATTCGTGCTGGGATACATGCAGACGGGAACACGGATGAACCTATTTACGATCGTGGCAATCGTAGGCTGCCTTCCGGCGGCCAAGATGCTGGTGGAATTGATCACGATGGCGCCTCACAAAAGCATTGTGCCGGATAAGTACAAGGAGATTGAGGAAAAGGCGCCTCTGGTTACCAGAGTCTATGATATGGTGATCACCAGCAGAGATAAAGTCATGCCAGTGGACGCGATCGTAATATCCGGCCATGTGGTATGCGGATATGCCAGCAGCCCCAGGACAGACGAGACCCTTCTTGCGAAGCATATAAAGGATATGCTGAAAGCCAGCCACTATGACAAGATGACGGTAAAGATCTTCCACGATTACGTCGCCTTCTTGTCCAGGGCCGAAGGGATGAACAATATTGCCTCGATTGAAAAGGCGGATACCAGGAAAAAAGAAAGAGAGATCAGAAATATCATTCTGAATCTTTCAATGTAACGAGTGTTTCCAAAAAGGACTACTATGAAAGAAATAATAATTAGCCAGAATGAAGCAGGCCAGAGGCTGGATAAGTTCTTAAAAAAATATCTCGCCAAGGCCCCGGGAAGTTTCTTATATAAGATGCTGCGCAAGAAGAATATCGTGCTCAACGGCAAGAAGGCAACAGGAAATGAGAAGTTAGGCGTGGGGGACAGCGTGAAACTGTTTCTGGCGGATGACACGATTGGGAAGTTTGCCGGCCTGGTGCCTATAAAAGAAGAGTACCAGGTATCCGTGAATCTGGATATCATTCATGAGGATGCTAATGTCCTATTCATCAATAAGCCTGCGGGGATGCTGTCCCAGAAGGCCGCAAAGGACGATGTGTCCATGGTGGAGCATGTGATCGCCTATCTGCTTGCAGAAGGGAGCATCACGCAGGAGGAATTGCGGACATTCCGCCCGTCCATCTGCAACCGCCTGGACCGGAATACCAGCGGCCTGATCGTGGCAGGAAAGACCCTGATAGGGCTGCAGGCCATGGCAAGACTTTTCAAGGACAGGACCCTGAAAAAATACTATCTTTGCTTTGTAAAGGGCGGGATCCGTAGGCGGGAGCATATCTACGGCTATCTAGCCAAAAATGAAAAGACCAATAAGGTTACGATAAGGGAGGCAGGGGATACGCCGATCGAGACGGAATATGTTCCAATTGCATATAACCAGGAGATGACCCTGCTAAAGGTGCATCTAATCACCGGGCGTACCCATCAGATCCGGGCGCACCTTGCTTCCAAGGGACATCCCCTTCTGGGGGACTATAAATACGGCGATGCAGGATGGAACCGGCAGTTTCAGGAACGCTATCAGGTAAGAGCCCAGCAGCTGCATGCATATCAGATGAAACTCCCCTGGATGGAGGCGCCTTTGGATGAAATATCCGGGATGACTTTTACAGCCAAGGTTCCGCCTCTATTCTGGAGACTGATAAAGGAGACAACATGGGAACATGGAATTCAAGAGGCCTTAGAGGTTCAACATTAGAAGAGATGGTCAACCGGACCAACGAATGGTATCTGGAAAAAGGGCTTGCCCTGATGCAGAAGATACCAACGCCCATCACTCCGGTAAAGATGGACAAGGAGCACAGGCAGATTACGCTGGCCTACTTTGACCAGAGGAGCACCATCGACTATATTGGCGCCATCCAGGGGATACCGGCGTGCTTTGATGCCAAGGAATGCGTGGCAGAGACATTTCCGCTTCAGAATATTCATGAGCATCAGGTGACATTCATGGCGGAATTCGAGAAGCAGGGAGGAATCGCCTTTATCCTGATCTACTATATATCCAGGAATATTCTGTACTATATGCGATTTGAGGAACTTTACAGATTCTGGATGCGGGCCAAAGAAGGCGGCAGAAAAAGTTTCCGGTTCGACGAACTGGATTCCAGATTCTTCCTGGAGTTTATGAGGGGCTGCTACGTCCCCTATCTGGATGCTATGAATCTGGATCTGGAGTTGCGGGAGGAACTTGACAAAGAGTAGGAAAATGCTTATAATTCAATAGGGTTTTTAACATGGTAGCACACTAAAGTGCGGAGGATATATGAATTTGGAGGATATATGAAGAAATTATTACATACTCCGGAAGGAGTCAGAGATATATATAATGTAGAATGTGGGAAAAAACTAGCATTGGAAGGACGTATCAAAAAGGTATTCCACTTATATGGGTATCATGATATCCAGACGCCTACGTTTGAATATTTTGATGTGTTCCGCAAAGAGATTGGGACCGTTCCTTCCAACGAACTGTATAAATTTTTCGATAAAGACGGAAATACGCTGGCCCTCAGGCCGGATATCACCCCGTCCATAGCCCGCGCGGCGGCCACGCTGTTCCAGGATGAGGAACTGCCCATCAGGCTTTGCTATACCGGCAGCACCTTTGTCAACCATTCCAACTATCAGGGACGTCTGCGGGAGACCACCCAGATGGGCGCGGAACTGATGGGAGATGACTCCGTGGAGGCGGATGCGGAGATGCTGGCGCTGGTGATCGAGTCCATGCTAACCATCGGCCTTAAGGAATTCCAGCTAAGCGTAGGCAATGTAGACTTCTTTCAGAGTCTGATAGAGGATGCCTGCCTGGATGAGGAGGCGGAATTGCGTGTGCGGGAATTGATCAATAACCGGAATTATTTTGGCGTGGAAGAGTTCCTTAACAGCATTCAGGTAAAGAGAAGTTCCAAGGAAGCGTTTTCGGCCTTGAATGAATTGGTGGGCGGGATCGACATCCTGGCGCAGGCGAAGAATATCGCGCCGAATTCCAAGGGCGTGATGGCAGTAAAAAGGCTGGAAAAGATCTATGACACCTTGAAACTCTATGGCGTGGAGAAATTCGTGACCTTTGACTTAAGCATGAGCGGAACTTACGGATACTATACCGGCATCATCTTCCGGGGCTATACCTTTGGCACCGGGGATGCCATCGTTAAGGGAGGCCGCTATGATCATCTGCTGGAGAAGTTCGGCAAAGAATTCGCGTCCATCGGCTTTGTCATCGTGATTGATGAGCTGATGAACGCCCTGATCCGTCAGAAGGTCCGCATCGTTTATACCAGGAAGAATACGCTGATCCTCTATGATGAGGGAAAGCAGCGGGAAGCTATTGCCCTTGCCAAAGATTTCCGCCGGAAGGCTAAGAATACGGAATTGATCAAGAAATCCAAAGGCAAGCTGCTGGAGGAGTATGTAGAATATGGAAAAGAATACTATGCCGGGAACCTGATTTATATTAAGAAATCTGGCGAGATCACCATGATTAATCTGGTCACCGGAGAGCATAAGATCGTGAATAGCACAGATAGGAGTTAGACCAAATATGAGATACTTGACATTTGCTTTGGGAAAAGGACGTCTGGCGAACCAGACGCTGGAATTGTTTGAAAAAATCGGAATTACCTGCGAGGAGATGAAGGATAAGGAGTCCCGGAAGCTGATCTTCACCAATGAGGAGTTGAAGTTTCGCTTCTTCCTCGCAAAGGGGCCGGATGTGCCTACTTATGTCGAATACGGCGCTGCCGATATCGGCGTGGTAGGAAAGGACACGATTCTGGAAGAGGGACGCAAGGTTCATGAAGTCCTGGATCTGGGATATGGGAAATGCAAGATGTGCGTCTGCGGGCATAAGGAGGCAGCGCCGCTTCTGCAGCATCATGAATTGATCCGGGTAGCCACCAAATATCCGAATATTGCTAAGGATTATTTCTACAATACCAAGCATCAGACCGTGGAGATCATCAAGCTGAACGGCTCCATCGAGCTGGCGCCTATCGTGGGGCTGTCGGAAGTAATCGTGGATATTGTGGAGACAGGCTCCACGTTGAAGGAAAACGGTCTGGAGGTACTGGAAGAAGTGTGCCCGCTATCTGCAAGGATGATCGTTAATCCGGTGAGCATGCGTATGGAGAGCGAGAGGATCAAATCCCTTCTTACCAGATTGCGCGCGCAGATCGCGATATAAAGAAAGGAAGAGGCTATCATGAGAATACAACGTTTAGATGCGGATACAAGACAAAATCTTCTGGAAGACCTGCTGAAGAGAAGCCCCAACAATTATGGTGAGTACGAGAAAGGGGTGGCAGAGATTCTTGCGCGCGTGAAAAGAGAAAAGGACGAGGCTGTCTTTGACTATACGCGTAAGTTTGACCAGGCAGTCATCAGCGCCGCGAATATCGAGGTAACGGAAGATGAGATAAAGGAAGCCTATGAACTGGCTGACCCGGCACTGGTGGAGATTATCCGAAAGGCCCTCAAGAATATAGAGGCTTACCATGAGAAGCAGAGGCAGTACAGCTGGTTTGACAGCAAGCCGGACGGGACCATGCTGGGACAGAAGGTAACGCCGCTTAAGCGGGTAGGCGTATACGTGCCGGGCGGAAAGGCAGTATACCCATCCTCCGTGCTGATGAACATCATGCCTGCGAAAGTGGCAGGCGTAGAAGAGATTATTATGGTGACGCCGCCGGATAAGGACGGGAAAGTCACCCCGAATACCCTGGTCGCCGCCCATGAGGCAGGCGCTACTGCCATCTATAAGGTGGGCGGAGCCCAGGCAATTGGCGCGCTGGCGTATGGAACCCAGAGCATTCCGAAGGTGGACAAGATCGTAGGCCCGGGCAATATCTATGTGGCTCTGGCGAAAAAAGCCGTGTATGGCCACGTAAGCATTGACGCCATTGCAGGCCCAAGCGAGATCCTGGTGATCGCGGATGAATCTGCCAATCCCAGATATGTGGCGGCGGATCTTCTGTCGCAGGCAGAGCACGATGAACTGGCTTCCGCGATCCTGGTAACCACAAGCGAGGAACTGGCAGGACAGGTATCGGACCAGGTTGACGCATTCTTAAAAGAACTGCCAAGAAGCGGGATTATCAGCAAGTCTCTTGACAATTACGGCTACATATTGATCGCGGATTCCATGGAGGACGCCATTGAGACCGCAAACGAGATCGCGTCCGAGCACCTGGAGATACAGACGAAGGATCCTTATGACGTGATGACAAAGATCCGCAATGCAGGCGCTATCTTTATCGGCGAATATTCCAGCGAGCCGCTGGGAGACTATTTTGCCGGACCAAACCATGTACTGCCCACCAATGGCACGGCTAAGTTCTTCTCGCCGCTGTCGGTGGACGACTTTATCAAGAAATCAAGCATCATTTCATACTCCAGAAACGCGCTGGAGGCAATCCATGAGGATATCGAGGACTTTGCGAAGGCGGAGCAGCTGACTGCTCACGCTAATTCCATCAAAGTCCGCTTTGAATAGACGGATGTAAAATACGAAGACAGGGGGCTAGAAGCATGAATCGAACAGCCAGTTGTACAAGAACCACGAAAGAGACGGATATTGATCTTACGCTGAATCTGGATGGCACGGGAAAGACGCAGATCGACACAGGAGTTGGATTTTTTGATCACATGCTGGATGGATTTGCCAGGCATGGATTATTCGATCTGACGGTGAAGGTCATAGGAGACCTGGACGTGGACTGCCATCATACGATAGAAGATACGGGAATCGTCCTGGGACAGGCAATCCTTGAGGCCATCGGCGATAAAGCCGGAATCCGGCGCTATGGGCATTTCATGCTGCCGATGGATGAGACGCTTGCCTTATGCGCCGTGGATCTCTCAGGAAGGCCCTATCTCAGATTCCAATCTGAGTTTACAGCAGAGCGTATCGGCGATATGGATACGGAGATGATCAAAGAATTCTTCTATGCAGTGTCTTACAGCGCGATGATGAACATCCATCTTCGCATTCTGGATGGGGAGAACAGCCATCACATGGCAGAGACGCTGTTTAAGAGTTTTGGAAAAGCACTGGACATGGCAACGCTACCTGAGCCAAGAATTCAGGAAGCATGGACTACAAAAGGGAGCCTATAGAGGAGGCGGCATAAATGATGAGTTATAAAAGATTGATTCCCTGCATATTTATTGCAGGCGGCAAAGCGGTAAAATGGTTCGACGACGATACGGTTATGTCAGATGACGTCATCGGGCTTGCAAAATATTACAGCGACCATGGGGCTGACGAACTGCTGGTCTTTGACCTGTCTGATTCGGACGAGGAGCATGACGAGGCGATAGACTTGATGAAGCGGATGAACCGCATGATACGGATTCCCATGGTTGCAGGCGGAAACATCAGGAGGCAGGAGGATATTAAGAAGATTCTGTATGCAGGTGCCAAGCGCGCCATGCTGAATTTCTCCAAGTCGGACAGCGTGAAGTTGATCGAGGATGCCGCGAAGCGCTTCGGAAAGGAGAAAGTGGCGGTGTCCTTGAATGACTTTGACGCGCTGTTCAAGCATCAGCACCTGATTAATGACTATAGCAGCGAGATTATATTCATGCATCGTCTGGATCTCAACTCTGTTATGAATGTGACAGAGGTGCCCTGCGTAATCGTGACCGACACCATGGAGGAGCCGGAACTGTACAAGATATTGAAGTGTCCGGGAGTCAAAGGCCTGTCTGGAAAGTTCGTCAGCCAGACGGATATGGATTTCGTGGAATTCAAGGAAAAATGCGGCCAGGAGGAGATTAAGATGACTTCTTTTGAAAGCATGATGGAATTCTCCCAGTTCAAGACGAATGAGCAGGGGCTGATCCCGGTGGTCGTACAGCACTATAAGACTCAGGAAGTCTTGATGCTGGCATATATGAACGAGGAGGCTTTCTATAAGACCATTAAGACGGGGAAGATGACCTACTATAGCCGCAGCAGGCAACAACTGTGGACCAAGGGGGAGACCAGCGGACATTTCCAGTATGTCAAATCCCTGACTATCGACTGCGACTACGACACCTTGCTTGCAAAAGTGGACCAGATCGGGGCGGCTTGTCATACGGGCAATCCTACCTGCTTCTTCCAGCCTCTGGTAGGCAACGATTATGACGAGACCAATCCCCTCCAAGTATTTGAAGCGGTGTACGACACGATCGTAGACCGGAGGGAGAACCCAAAAGAGGGCTCCTATACCAACTACCTGTTTGATAAGGGAATCGACAAGATATTGAAGAAGGTGGGAGAAGAAGCCACTGAGGTAGTGATCGCTGCCAAGAACCCGAATCCGGAAGAGGTAAAATACGAGATGGCCGATTTCCTGTACCACGCTATGGTACTAATGGTTGAAAAAGGCATCAGCTGGGAAGATATCATAAAAGAACTGGCGGACCGCTAGAAACAGGAATGAACAGGCATGGGTCATGCATATACTTTCTTAGGCTATGATTGTTTCATAAGTAAGAAAGGAAGATCAGCATGAATGATTCTGAAAAACGAAGACGCCAGCTTCTGGAGGAGACCCGTTCCTTATACAGCGACAGAAATTCGCCGCCGGCAGTCCATCCAAGGTACAAGTTCGCCTACGCAAGGCTGTACGGGAGTGAGGATGAGATGGCGCCAGGCACGTTTGGTCTGCGCCTGTTCCTGTGCTTTATGCTTTTTGCGGCATTTGTAGCCATGGATAATAATGGGATTACCGTAAAAAGCGTAAGCAGCGACCGCATCGTCCAGGAGATCACGACGGATCTGGATGTGGCGGAAGTATGGAAGAACCTATAGATTTCAACATTTGTTGACACAGGAAAAAGAAATTGATATAATAGTCTCCGTGAGAGAAGAAAAAAGCGTTGATTTACTCTAATCAACGCTTTTATTATGCTAAGGAGGGTGTTAGAATGATCAAAATTTGGATAGTAGGTTCCTCCGGACAGATAGGAACTGCAATTAATGAAGTCCTGGATCCGTTAGAAGTGGAAGTCTTCAACACGGATAAGGACGAACTGGATATAACAGAAACGGACGAGGTGCTGAATTTTGGCGAGATCAACCGTCCGGATGTTATTATCAACTGCGCGGCGGTCACGGACACGGATGTATGCGAGAGGGAGCCGGAACTGGCTTTCCGCGTCAATGCGCTGGGCGCGCGCAACTTAAGCATCGTGGCGCGCAAAGTAGGGGCCAAGATGGTCCAGTTGTCTACCGATGACGTGTTTGACGGGCTGAGCAAGACTCCCTACAGCGAGTTTGACGATACCAATCCAAAGACCGTGTACGGCCGCTCTAAAAGAGCCGGGGAAAACTATGTAAAGGAGTTTACCCATAAGCATTTCATCATCAGGAGCAACTGGGTCTATGGACAAGGGAATAATTTCGTGACGAAAGTACTTGATGCGGCGGATGAGGGAAGAACGCTTGCAGTGGCATCCGACCAGTTTGGCTCTCCGACCAGCGCCAAGGATCTGGCAAGGATTATCCTGTATCTGATCCCTACCAATGAGTATGGTACCTACCACGCCACTTGCAAGGGCGTGTGCAGCCGCTATGAATTCGCCCAGGAAATCCTGAGATTTTCCGGCCGGGAAGGCAGCCTTAAGGCGGTGCCGACCAGCGAGTCGGATCTTTCTTCCGAAAGGCCTGCCTACGCGGTGCTTGACAACTTCATCCTGCGGATCATCGATGTGTACGAGATGCCGGAATGGAAGCGGTCATTGGAAGAGTATATGAAGGAAAGAGAGGAGGACTAGGATGGGAAAGACAGAAAAAGCAAAGAAGATTGGACTTACGACAAAGATTTTCATCGCCCTAATCGCGGGTGCGATATTCGGGATTATCCTATGCTATCTGGTACCTTCCGGGCATGTCAGAGATGATATCATTGTAGAAGGAATCCTATATGTAATTGGACAAGGTTTCATCCGGCTGATGAAGATGCTGGTGGTGCCGCTGGTATTCTGTTCTCTGGTGTGTGGAAGCATGGCCATCGGGGATACGAAGAAACTTGGCACGGTAGGGGTGAGGACGCTGATCTTCTATCTTTTTACAACAGCCCTCGCCATCACCGTAGCGCTGACAGTAGGAAATATTATCGATCCAGGCATTGGGCTTGATATGAGCGCGATCAAGACGAACGCTGCCGATGTGGCGCAGATGGAGGCCACATCGCTTACCGATACCCTGCTGAACATCATCCCGGACAATCCGGTCAACTCTCTAGCCAGCGGCAGCATGCTGCAGATCATCGTTTTCGCGCTGATCATCGGCGTGATATTGGCCAAACTGGGCGATCGGGCTGAGACGGTCAGCAACTTTTTCGGACAGTTCAATGATATCATGATGGAGATGACCATGATGGTCATGAGTCTGGCTCCGGTTGGCGTATTCTGCCTGATTTCCAGGACATTTGCCAATATCGGCTTTAGCGCGTTCCTGCCACTGGGGAAGTATATGATCGGGGTGCTGCTGGCTCTGGCGCTCCAATGCCTTGTCGTATATCTGGGACTGCTTAAAGTATTCACGGGACTTAATCCGATCAAATTCATTAAGAATTTCTTCCCGGTGATGGCATTTGCGTTTTCCACAGCCACGTCCAATGCCACCATCCCGCTGTCTATCGATACGCTGGCGAAGAAGATGGGCGTATCCAAGAAGATCTCATCTTTCACCATCCCGCTTGGCGCGACCATCAACATGGACGGTACTGCCATCATGCAGGGCGTAGCGGTGGTGTTCGCAGCCCAGGCATTCGGAATTCATCTGACGATGACGGACTATATTACGGTCATCGGAACCGCAACGCTGGCATCCATCGGAACCGCAGGCGTTCCCAGCGTAGGGCTTGTAACCCTGACTATGGTATTCAATTCCGTAGGCCTTCCGGTGGAGGCGATCGGGCTGATCATGGGCATTGACCGTATCCTGGATATGACCAGGACGGCGGTCAATATTACCGGTGATGCCGTGTGCACGACGATCGTGGCGCATCAGAACAAGGCAATAGACAGAAGCATATTTGAAAATGCTCAGTAAAGCTGCAAACTGTCAAAGGAGAGCCTTCCGCGTGGGGCTCTCCTTTCCTTACATTGAAAATTATTTGCTTGAAGTTCTACCATAGGATGATATAATAAAAGCGTTATGTAACATGCATAAAGTATAAAGGATGAAAACATGAGAAGATTAGCATTAAGTGATGAAATATTATTAAAAATCGAAAAGCCGGCCCGCTACATCGGCAATGAAGTAAACTCGACATATAAGGATAAGACGAAAGTGGACGTCCGGTTTGCCATGTGTTTTCCGGACGTCTATGAAATTGGCATGTCCCATCTGGGAATCCAGATATTGTATGATATGTTTAACCGGCGGGATGATGTATGGTGCGAGCGGGTCTATTCTCCGTGGACGGATCTGGACGCGATAATGAGGGAGCAGAAGATTCCTCTTTTTGCGCTGGAATCTCAAGATCCTATCAAGGATTTTGATTTTCTGGGCATTACGATCCAGTATGAGATGTGCTATACGAACATTCTGCAGATCCTGGACTTAAGCCAGATTCCCTGGAAGGCCTCGGACCGGGATGAGTCAGACCCGATCGTCATCGGAGGCGGTCCATGCACTTATAACCCGGAACCGCTGGCCGAATTTTTTGACCTGTTCTATATAGGAGAAGGGGAGACGGTTTATGAACAGCTTCTGGATGCTTATAAAGAGAACAAGAAAAATGGTGGTACCAGAAAGGACTACTTAGAAAAAGCGGCTGAAATCGAAGGAATCTATGTTCCGTCCTTCTATGACGTGGCGTATAAGGAGGATGGGACGATTGCTTCCTTTACTCCGAATAATTCCCATGCCTCAGCCACGATTCAGAAACAGATGGTAACGGATGTGACCAATACCTATTATCCCAAAGCCCCGGTGGTTCCATTTATCAAGGCGACGCAGGATCGGGTCGTACTGGAAATCCAGCGGGGATGCATCCGCGGCTGTCGTTTCTGCCAGGCAGGCATGCTGTACCGCCCAACCCGGGAGAGGGACGTAGAGGTGCTGAAGGAATATGCCTACGAGATGCTGAAGTATACAGGCCACGAGGAGATATCCTTAAGTTCCTTGAGTTCCAGTGATTACAGCCAGTTAAAGGAGTTGGTCACCTATCTGATTGAAGCGTTTAAGGAGGAAGGAATCAATATTTCCCTGCCGTCCCTTCGGATCGATGCCTTTTCTCTGGATGTCATGAGCAAGGTTCAGGATGTCCGCAAAAGCAGCCTGACATTTGCGCCGGAGGCAGGCTCCCAGCGTCTGCGGGACGTGATCAACAAGGGGCTGACAGAAGAGGTGATACTGGAAGGGGCCGGACAGGCCTTTGAAGGAGGATGGAATAAGGTAAAGCTTTATTTTATGCTCGGCCTGCCTACGGAGACCGAAGAAGATATGAAAGAGATTCCGAGGCTGGCGGATAAGATCGCCCGGAGATATTACGAGATCCCCAAGGAGGAAAGAAATGGAAAATGCCAGATCACCACAAGCACCTCCTTTTTTATCCCCAAGCCGTTTACTCCATTCCAGTGGGCAAGGATGTACAGCAATAAAGAGTATATTGCCAGAGCCGCCATCGTAAAGCACGAGTTCCAGGAGCAGCTCAACCGCAAGAGTTTGAAATATAATTGGCATGACGCGGAGACTACGGTACTGGAAGGGGTCCTGGCCCGCGGCGACCGGAAGATCGGGCAGGTCATTGAGGAGGCCTACCGCCAGGGATGCCTGTATGATGCCTGGAGCGAGACGTTTTGTTATGATAAGTGGATGAAAGCCTTTGAGAACACGGGCATTGATATTGAGTTTTATAACTGCCGGCAGAGAGACGCGGCGGAAATATTCCCCTGGGACTTTATTGACATCGGGGTTACCAAGGCCTTCCTTCGCAAAGAATGGGAGCGCGCGCTGGCAGGAGAGGTGACGCCCAACTGCAGGATGCAGTGTTCTGGGTGCGGAGCCGCAAAGTATAAAGGAGGTGTCTGCATTGAAAGCAAGAATTAAATTTCGGAAATACGGAGTCATGAAATTTATCGGACACCTGGATATGATGCGTTTTTTCCAGAAGGCAATGCGAAGGGCCCAGATTCCCATCGCCCTCAGCGGAGGGTACAGCCCTCATATGATTATGTCCTTTGCCCAGCCCCTGGGCGTTGGACTTACCAGCGACGGCGAATATATGGATGTGGAATTAAAAGCGCCGATCGCCTCTGCCGAGGCAGTAGAACGGCTGAATAAGGCCATGGTGGAAGGCGTGGAGGTCGTAAGCTTCCGGGAGATTCCGGATGAGAAGAAGGCAAGCGGCATGACGATCGTTGCCGCCGCCGATTATAAGGTGACGCTGCTTGCGTCTTCCAGGACGTCCGAGGTAACAGAAGACATCCCGGAATGCTGGATCGAAAAGACGGAAGCATTCATGGGCCTTCCTGAGATCGTGGTGATGAAGAAGACAAAACGCAGCGAGAAAGAAGTGGATATCAAGCCGATGATCTATAATATGGAGGCATGCAAGGATGGATGGCATCTGTTCCTTGCGACTGGAAGCGAGCAGAACTTAAAGCCGGATCTGGCGATGGACGCATTTCTGAAGTATTGTGGAGAAGAGCCTCAGAATGTGCCGCTTCATTTCCATCGCCTGGAGGTATATGCCAGAGAGGATGGAACTTCTTCCAACTACGTATCCTTAGAATCGTTGGGAAAGGAAATAAGCCTGTGATCGAATATATTCCTGCCAAGACCATCGTGATGAGGATGAAAAAGCCCGGGGAATGGTTTGGCGCTGATTATAATATGAATATCTATAAGGGCTGCTGCCATGGCTGCATCTACTGCGACAGCCGCTCCGAGTGCTATGGAATCCAGGAATTTGACAAGGTCATGGCTAAGAAGGACGCGCTTCGGATCATCCGGGACGATCTGCGCCGCAAGGTAAAGAGAGGAGTCGTGGCCACGGGAGCCATGAGTGATCCTTACAATCCCTACGAAAAGGAACTGCTTCTTACCCGGCATGCCTTGGAACTGTGCGATGCGTTTGAATTTGGCATTGCCATCGCCACGAAGAGCAGCCTGCTGACGCGGGATATAGACGTTCTATCAGATATCAAGGCGCATTCCCCGGTGCTGTGCAAGGTGACCATAACCACCAGCGACGATGAACTTGCTGCCAAGATCGAGCCTGGCGTAGGCCCATCCTCGGAACGCTTCCGGATGATCCGGAGACTGTCGGATGCCGGAATCTATGCAGGGATACTGCTGATGCCGGTACTTCCTTATCTGGAGGATTCCCCGGAGAATATCCGTCAGATTGTCCAAATGGCGGCGGATGCCGGAGCCAGGTTTATCTACCCGGCTTTCGGAGTGACGCTTCGGGGCAACCAACGGGACTGGTATTACGGCAAGCTGAATGAACTATTCCCGGGACAGGGATATGTGGAGAAGTATCAGAAAAGATATGGCTCTTATTATGAATGCAGAAGCCCGAAGGCCAAGAGTTTGTGGAACGTCCTGAAAGAAGAATGCGAGAAGCATCATATTCTTTACCAGATGAAAGATATCATCCACAGCTACAGGCACCCTTATGCATATGAGCAGTTAAGCTTATTCTAACATTGCGCGGCATGCACATGCGACAGGAGGAATGATTATGAGCAAGAAGGAAGTAAAGACCAATGCCATGCGCATCTTGGACCGGCTGAAGATTTCCTATGAGTATACGACTTACGAATGCGATGAATTTACGGACGGAGTCCAGGTGGCGGACAAGCTGGGCTATCCCCATGAACTGGTTTACAAGACACTGGTAACCATTGGAAAGAGTGGTGGATACTATGTATTTGTCATTCCCATAGAGGCGGAGATAGACTTTAAGAAGGCAGCCAGAACGGTGAAGGAAAAATCCCTGGAGATGCTGCATCTTAAGGATCTGACAAAAGTGACGGGTTACATCAGAGGGGGATGCACGGCAATCGGGATGAAGAAGCAGTTTCCTACCGTAATTCAGGAAAGCGCAAAGGAACTGGAACAGATTCATATCAGCGGAGGGCGGCTTGGCATGCAGCTGAAATTATCGCCATTTGACTTGCAAAAGGCAGCAAATGCCGAATTCGCCGATGTGATACGGAGGGATTGAACCGGTGCAGATGCCGTGTTCTATGATGACCGCCCTGAAAATGTAGGAACCGCACAGAGGCTTGGGATTAAGGGAATTGTATTTCATAAAGATATTTCATTGCAGATGATGGAAAAATGATGTAATATAATAGAAGTCATTTATAGAAGCCATAGGATTAAGCAGTTTGGAGGAATACAAGAAGAGATGAAGATAGTTGTAAAGTTTGGTGGAAGTTCATTAGCAAGTGCAGAGCAGTTTAAGAAAGTTGGCAAGATTATTAAGAAGGATGAGGCAAGAAAATACGTGATTCCTTCTGCACCCGGAAAACGGACGCCGGACGATACAAAGGTTACGGATCTGCTATACAGCTGCTATGGGCAGGCGATCCTGGAAGAGGACGAATGCGAGGAGAATTTTGAAAGCCTGCTTGCTGCAATAAAGAAACGGTATGAAGAGATTATAAGCGGCCTGGGGCTTACGCTTAGCCTGGATGATGAGTTCCGGACGATCCGTGAGAACTTCAGCAAGAAGATTGGAAGAGACTATGCCGCATCCAGGGGAGAATACTTAAATGGCATAATTATGGCAGCCTATCTGGGTTACGAATTTATCGATGCCGCAGAAGTCATCCTGTTTGACGCCGCCGGCAATTTTGACGCGGAGAAGACAGACAAGTTATTGTCCAAAAGGCTGGCGAAGACGGAGCGGGCCGTTATACCAGGATTCTACGGTTCCATGCCAGGAGGAAAGATAAAGACATTTTCCAGAGGGGGTTCCGACATTACGGGATCCATTGTCTCCAAAGCCGTGCATGCCGACCTGTACGAGAACTGGACGGATGTGTCCGGGTTCTTGATCGCGGATCCAAGGATCGTAAGAAAGCCCAAATCCATTGATGTTATTACATACAGAGAATTAAGGGAACTATCCTATATGGGCGCGACGGTGCTGCATGAAGATGCCATCTTCCCGGTCCGCAAAGAAGGAATTCCGATTAATATCCGCAATACCAATTCGCCGGAGGACAAAGGAACCTTGATCGTAGAGGGAACTTGCAGGAAGCCTCGGTTTGTCATAACGGGAATTGCCGGTAAGAAGGATTTTGCGTCCATTACGGTGGAGAAAGCCATGATGAACTCAGAGGTGGGATTCTGTAAAAAGGTGCTGGAAGTCTTTGATGGAAATGACATTTCCATCGAGCATATGCCATCCGGGATCGATACGATGACGATCTTCGTCCATCAGGATGAGTTCGAGGAGAAAGAACAGAAGGTAATCGCCGGAATCCACAGGGCTGTGGAGCCGGATTTCCTGGAACTGGAATCAGACCTTGCTCTGATTGCCGTGGTGGGAAGAGGAATGCGCGCGACCCGGGGAACGTCTGGAAGGATCTTTTCCGCTTTGGCGCATGCCAACGTCAATGTCAAGATGATTGACCAGGGCTCCAGCGAGCTTAATATCATTATCGGAGTAAGGAACCATGATTTTGAAACCGCAGTCAATGCAATCTACGATATATTCGTAAATACAATGATATAAAGTCTTGGGGAGGTCTAAAATGAATATTTTATTTTTCTTGAAGCCGAAAAGCGAGCTGGCATACATCTATGATTACCATACGCTGCGCCAGGCTTTGGAGATTATGGAATACCACAAGTATTCTTCGGTGCCGATCTTGAATCGGGAGGGGAAATACGTTGGCTCGATTACAGAAGGCGACGTTCTGTGGTCATTGAAGAAACTGAATATTCTGAGCATAAAAGATGCGGAGGATATCAGCATTATGAAGATTGAACGCCGGATGGACTATCAATGCGTAACAGCTGAATCGAATATGGAGGATCTGATTGGAAAGGCGATGGAACAGAATTTTGTTCCGGTGGTTGATGATCAGGAACACTTTATCGGTATTATTACGCGGCGCGATATCATCGGCTATTACTCTGATAAAATGAAGGAATGTGACAAATAATTATGATAATAGATTTTCATACACATATGTTTCCGGATAAAATTGCAAAAGGGACCTTGGATTTTCTGGAGGGGATCTGCAAAGTTACCCCATATACAAACGGCACATACGAAGGGCTGAAGGCGTCCGGCGAAAGGGCGGGAGTTGATATCTCTGTGGCGTTGCCGGCAGTAACAAAGGTATCCCAGATACCTTCCATCAACAGGTTTGCCTCTGGCTATCTTGAGGGCCCGGTGATTTCTTTTGGCGGTATCCATCCGAAAAGCGAAAACTACAAACAAGAATTGCAGGAGATTAAGAGCCTTGGAATGAAAGGCATCAAGCTGCATCCGGACTATCAGGAAATGTATTTCAATGATATCCGTTACAAGAGGCTGGTGTCCTACGCCTCAGAACTAGGGCTGATCACTGTCGTGCATGCCGGACGGGATCCAAAGTGCCCGGAAGACGTCCACTGCACGCCTAAGATGGCGCTGGAATTAATCCGCGAGGTAGAGCCCGAGAATATGGTGCTTGCGCATCTGGGGGGCAATGAGATGTGGGATGACGTGGAAGAGTATCTGGTAGGTCAAGACGTCTACTTTGATACGGGCGTGGTACTTGGCAAGATACCGGATGAGCAGTTCGTCCGAATCGTACGGGCCCATGGCGCTGACAAGATCTTATTTGCCACCGACTCCCCATGGGCAGGGCAGAAAGAGTTCATAGAACTTCTGTCCTGCATGCCTCTTACGGAGGAAGAAAAGGATCAGATATTTTACAAAAATGCCTGCAGTTTATTAGCGATATAGCGAAAGGGAATGCCTATGAAGAAAATAGCCCCGTTATTCGTATTGATGGCCTCCGTCTTATGGGGTTCGATGGGAATTGTTACCAGATATGTGGCAGACATTGGATTTACTACGAGACAGACAGCAGCAGTCCGCATTTGCTCGGCTGCTGCTGTTTTGATATTGTTTCTTCTGATTACCGACCATCGGAAACTGAAGATTGAGAAGCAGGATTTGAAATGGTTCTTAGGAACAGGGCTGGGAAGCCTGTTCATCAATAACCTGGCTTATGCGGAGACGGTCCAGAGGGAGTCCCTGTCTGTGGCAGTGGTCCTTCTTTATACGGCTCCGTTCTTTGTCATGATCATGTCGATTCTGTTTTTCAAGGAAAAACTGACGCTTCAGAAAGTTGTGGCGCTTCTATTGTCTTTTGCCGGATGCGTGCTGGTGGTGGGACTGTCCGGAGCCAATGCAGGAAGCAATGGGGCGGTTACGCTGCTGATCGGCCTTTGTGCCGGATTCGGCTATTCCCTATACAGCATCTTCGGCAAAGTGCTGGTAGGAAAATACGATTCTCTTACCGTAACCGTATATACGTTCATCTTTTCCTCCATCGGAACGCTGATCATCTGCCAGCCGGCATCCATGGCGCAGCGCATCGTGGAAAATTCTTCCAAGATGCCTCTGGTTATCATCGGAAGCGTAGTGACGCTGGCGCTTCCCTATGTCAGCTATTCCATAGGGCTTAAGTATATGGAGAGCAGCAAGGCCTCCATCATCTCTTCTTTCGAAGTGGTGGCAGCCAGTTTGTTTGGCGTGGCGCTGTATCATGAGACGCTGGATGCGTACAATATGATAGGCATCATCTGCGTGGTGTCGGCCTTGATACTTTTGCAGGTAAATTTTCACAAGAATACTTGATTTTTGCCAATTCCTGTGATATCATATACCAGTATGCCGCACAATGAGGTATTAAAGTTCCCACAGGGACACCGTAATTGGCGAGTAATGATAATAGGAGGTGCCATATGTACGCGATTATAGCAACAGGTGGTAAACAGTACAAAGTAGCCGAAGGCGATATCATTAAAGTAGAAAAACTTGGTGTAGAGGCCGGAGAGACTTATACATTTGACCAAGTACTTGCAGTAAGCGATAACGGATTAAAAGTTGGAAATCCAACCGTTGAAGGAGCAACAGTAGAGGCTTCTGTAGTTGAGAACGGAAAAGCGAAGAAAGTCATTGTTTACAAGTATAAGAGAAAAACTGGATACCATAAGAAAAATGGTCACAGACAGCAGTATACTGCAGTAAAAATTGACAAAATCAATGCTTAATTTGGAGACAATCCATGATTCATGTAACCATTTATGAAAATGACAGAAAAGAATGCATAGGCTTCCAGACCAAAGGACATGCCGAATATGACGAGATGGGACAGGATATCGTATGTGCAGCCGTTTCCGTGCTGGTCATTAACACGATGAATGCCATTGAGTTATACACGGATGACGAGGTGTCGGTACTTTCCGACGAGGAGGAAGGGATCGTTTCCTTCCACGAGAATGGCGCGCCCTCCAAGGAGGCAGCGCTGCTGTTAAAGACTATGATTCTTGGTCTTAGAGAAATGGCGGATGATGAGAACTATGCAGAATATATTGATTTAACATTCGAGGAGGTGTAACAACCATGATGAAATTAAACCTTCAGTTTTTCGCTCATAAAAAAGGTGTTGGTTCTACAAAGAACGGCAGAGACTCTGAATCTAAGAGACTGGGCGCTAAAAGAGCGGATGGACAGTTTGTAAAAGCTGGCAACATCCTCTACAGACAGCGTGGAACAAAGATCCATCCAGGAATCAATGTTGGCCGTGGCGGAGACGATACATTATTCGCGCTGGTTGATGGCGTTGTAAGATTTGAGAGAAAAGGAAGAGATAAGAAACAGGTTTCTATCTATCCGGTTGCTAAATAATAACAGTCTACTAAGAAGAGTGCTGCAGATAACTGGTTCTGGTTATAAGGCAGTACTCTTTTTTTAGCGGTCAGGATGGGGATGGCAAATAGCCGTTCCTTATGATATAATATACAGGATATTGGGGAAAATAAGCAAAAAAAGAAAGAGGAACATTATATGTTTGCAGACAGAGCAAAGATATTCATAAAATCAGGAAAAGGCGGTGACGGACACGTCAGTTTCCGCCGGGAACTCTATGTGCCAAACGGCGGGCCTGACGGCGGCGATGGCGGAAGAGGCGGCGATGTCATCTTTGAAGTGGATGAGGGGCTGAATACTCTGCAGGATTACCGGCATAGGAAGAAATATGCCGCAAAAGATGGAGAGCAGGGCGGTAAGCGCAGATGCCACGGCAAGGATGCGGAAGATATCGTGCTGAAGGTGCCGGAGGGAACCGTCATCAAAGAATCGGAATCCGGCAAGGTAATTGCCGATATGTCCGGAGACAACCGTCGGCAAGTGATCTTAAAAGGCGGAAGAGGCGGCCTGGGAAACCAGCATTTCGCAACGTCTACCATGCAGATTCCCAAATATGCCCAGCCCGGACAACCTTCCCAGGAATTGTGGGTGAATCTGGAGTTGAAAGTGATCGCGGATGTGGGCCTTGTGGGATTTCCCAATGTAGGAAAGTCCACGCTTCTATCCAGGGTGACCAATGCGGATCCGAAGATTGCCAACTATCATTTTACCACGCTGAATCCAAACCTTGGCGTTGTGGACTTGCCTGATGGCAGGGGATTCGTGATGGCGGATATCCCAGGGCTGATTGAAGGCGCATCCGAAGGAGTCGGCCTGGGCCATGAATTCCTGCGCCATATTGAGCGCACCAAATTGATGATCCATGTGGTAGATGCCGCTGGTACGGAAGGCAGGGACCCGGTTGATGATATCTATAAGATCAACGTGGAATTAGAGGCCTATAACCCGGATATCGCCAAACGGCCGCAGGTGATCGCAGCCAACAAGGTGGATGTCATATACCCGGAGGGGGAAGATCCGATCCAGAGGCTGAAAGATGAATTCGAACCTAAGGGAATCCGTGTCTTCCCGATATCCGGCGTTACCGGAGCGGGAATCAAGGAACTTCTCTACTATGTATCCGACAGGCTGAGCGAGCTGGATCAGGCGCCAGTGATCTTCGAGCCGGAATATTTCCCGGAAGAAGAACTGATCCACGAGAACCTCCCATATACCGTCGAAAAGGAAGACGATATCTATGTGGTGGAAGGCCCGAAGATCGAGAAGATGCTGGGCTATACCAACCTGGACTCGGAGAAAGGCTTTGCCTTCTTCCAGAAGTTCTTAAAGGATACCGGAATCCTGGACGAACTGGAGGATGCCGGCATCCAGGAAGGCGATACGGTGCGGATGTACGGGCTGCAGTTTGATTATTATAAATAGCGAAATAGAACAGGAGAATGACAGACGATGACGACAAAGCAAAGAGCATACCTAAAAAGCCTTGCAATGACAATGGACCCGATCTTCCAGATTGGGAAGAACAGCATGACGCCAGAACTTACCAAAGCGGTTACGGAGGCGCTTCAGGCACGGGAACTGATCAAGATCAGCGTGCTGAAGAATTGTGCCGATGATCCCCGGGACCTGGCGGATATGATGGCGGAACGCACCAAATCCCAGGTCGTGCAAGTGATCGGGAAGAAGATTGTCTTATATAAGGAAGGAAAAGAGAAGAATAAGAAGATACAACTGCCTTAATATCCCTCAGCATTGCGGAGGCTTCATGTGGCAGAGCGAGGCAGATAATTATGAAGATTGGAATCATGGGAGGGACATTTGATCCGATCCATAACGGGCATCTTATGCTGGGACAGGCTGCATATGAAACATTCCATCTGGATCAGATATGGTTCATGCCCAATGGGCATCCTCCCCACAAAGACAGAACTACAATTGAATCCGACGTAGATGACCGGATCGAGATGGTGAGACTGGCAATCGGCGGAAAGGAAGAATTCCGGCTGGAACTGTATGAGGCATGCCGGAAGGAAGTATCTTATAGTTACAGTACGTTGGAATTTTTTAATAAGATATATCCGGAGGATGAGTTTTATTTTATCATCGGCGCGGACTCGCTGTTTGCCATCGAGACTTGGGCACATCCGGAACGGATATTTCCAGCCTGTACTGTACTTGCCACCTACCGTGACGAGATCAATACCAGGGCGGAGATGGAAGCGCAGATCCAGTATCTGACGCAAAAATACGATGCCCGGATCTGGATTTTGGCAACGCCTTTGATGAGCGTATCGTCAAGCGAGCTAAGAAGAGAGATTAAAAGCGGCAAGTCGATCGCAGCCTATGTTCCATCCAGCGTGGAAGACTATATTATCAGAAATCATCTGTATGAGAGGAATGGCAGCATATGAATCAAAAGATAACCAGAATACGCCGTAAGCTGATGGCGGAACTGGACAAAGAGCGTTATGAGCATACCCTGGGCGTCATGTATACCGCCGCGTCCATGGCAATGCGCTACGATGCGGACATTGATAAGGCGCTGATGGCAGGACTGCTCCATGACTGCGCCAAATGTATTTCCGGCGAGAACAAGATCAAGCTCTGCGACAGATACCATCTGAGCGTTTCAGAAGTGGAGAAGGCCAACCCCAGCCTGCTGCACGCGAAACTGGGGGCTTTCCTGGCGGCAAAGAAGTACCATGTAGACGACAAGGAGATTGTGAACGCCATTGCCAGCCACACTACCGGAAGGCCGCACATGTCGCTGCTGGAGAAGATTATTTATATCGCCGATTATATCGAGCCTGGCAGGGAAGAACTTCCAAATATGGCGGAAGTACGGAAACTGGCTTTTCATGATATCGATGCCTGCCTGTACCGTATATTAAAGGATTCGCTGGTATATCTTGACAGCAGGAACATCCCGATTGACCCTATGACAGAGAAATCATATCAATATTATAAAGACAAATTAGATCAGAAGGAGGAATAGCATGGAACAAGCAAAGGAAATGGCACGCGTCGCGTTCGGGGCGCTGGAAGATAAAAAAGGAGAAGACACCTGTGTCATTGATATCTCGCATGTCTCGGTACTTGCAGATTATTTTGTTATATCCAATGGGAACAGCGACAGCCAGGTAAGAGCCTTGGTTGACAACGTGGAGGAAAAGATGCACAAGGCCGGGTTTACCCAGAAGCAGGGAGAAGGACGAAATGGCGGCTCTTGGGTGCTTCTGGATTACGGCGATATTATCGTCCATGTATTTGACAGGGAAAACAGAGAATTTTATAACCTGGAGCGCATTTGGAGCGACGGAAGACGATTCGACGACATAAAAGATTTATAGGCTGAATGAGGAAAGAACCGTAGAGGAAATTTTAAAGAAAGCCCGTAGTCCGGCAACTATAGATCAACGATATTTAGAGATCTGTAGTTGCCGGACTACGGGCTTTCTTATCATTAGGAATAAATAATCTTGTGGATTACGAAAGGAAACGGAAGACTCCGATAACTTTGCCAAGTATCTGGACCTCTTTTACGATAATTGGATCCAAGGCATCGTTCTCGGGCTGCAAGCGAAAGACGCCTTCTTCTTTGAAAAAGCGCTTCACCGTTGCGCCGTCCTCAACAAGGGCGACAATCACCTCGCCGTTGCGGGCGGTCTGTCTTTGCTCCACAAGAACAAGATCTCCGTCAAAGATGCCTATATTAATCATGCTGTCGCCTTTGACGCGCAGCATAAATGTCTGGTTATTAGGCATGAATTCCATGGGGATCGGGAAGTAGTTCTCGACGTTCTGCTCGGCAAGCAGCGGCTCGCCTGCGGCAACCCTGCCTACCATTGGCACGTTGACCATCTCCCTGCGGGTGAAGTTAAAAGATTCATCCAGTATCTCTATCGCTCTTGGCTTCGTCGGATCCCTGCGTATGTAGCCATTCTTCTCCAGCGTCTCCAGGTGGGAGTGGACGCTGGAAGTGGACTTGAGATGCACAGCCTCGCATATATCACGCACCGCAGGCGGAAAGCCTCTTTCCAGTATCTGTGATTTTATGTATTCTAATATTTCCTGCTGCTTCGGACTAATCTTACCCTGAGCCATAGAAACCTCCTTATATATTGCCTGTATCATGCGTTCTGTAATTATTTGGTTATATTTTATCATAGCAGATTACAAAAAGCAAACAAATGTTTAGAAAATATGTTCGAATATTTCCTTGCCAAGTATTGACAAACATGCGTTCGAGTTGTATAATCTAAAACATAGAACAGATGTTCACAAACAAATGTTTTCGCACGAGGGGATAAGGGATAGTTAAGAAGGAGAGGATACTATGGAGAACAGCAGATTACATGTGGCAAGGAAAAGACAGAGACAAGTATTTATGAAGAAGTTAATATTAGGTTTTGCGGGCTGTGCGCTTGTATTGGCCTTAAGCGTTATTTTGAGTAATGGATTTGTAGACGCCCATGGCAATTCCACGGAGTCTCCGGTCAGACATAAATATTATAAGAGTATTGAGATCGCATCCGGCGATACTTTATGGGATATTGCAAAAGAATATATGAATGAAGACTATGATTCTATCTATGCTTACATCGATGAACTGAAATATATTAACGGACTGACATCCGATGGTATTCAGGAAGGCCAGTATCTTACAGTCGCATACTATGATACGGCGTTCAGGTAATCGCTTTGCATGCCGTCTGTATAGTTTATTTATTACGGTATATAGGAGTTAATCATCTTATATATATTATACTCACCCAATTTGCGGCGTCCGGCAGCGATGGAGTTATTCCTTTGCTGTCGGACGCTTGCCTTTTGATTGGGCAAGGCTCTATAAGAGCATATCTGTCGATAGAAATATATCTATACGACAAATACTGATTTTTCCAAAAGATATAGACGGAGGAAACGGGATATGCTATAATATGATTAATAATTGTAAGGTATAAATAACAATAAGGAGGTTTCCTCATGGCTGAATCAAAGTCATATCATGAACAAGTACAGGTGGAACAGACAATAAGGCTAAGGGAAGTCTTAAAGACGCTGCCGCCGTTTGCAAAAGATTTCTTCCGGGCCATTGAGCCAAAGTCATCCGCAAAGACGCGGATTAATTATGCCTATGATATTCGGGTCTTTTTTCATTTTCTTATGGAGAATAATCCTACATATAAGAATTATTCCATAGATCAGTTTACCTTAGGTGACCTTGAACGGCTGGAGCCGGTGGATATTGAGGAATATATGGAATACCTGAAGGTCTACATACGTGACGACGAACTGGTGACCAATGGGGAGAAAGGCCTTTCCCGCAAGATGTCGGCTCTTAGAAGTTTCTATAACTATTATTTCAAGCGTCAGGCTATCTCCAGGAACCCGACTTTGCTGGTGGATATGCCAAAACTTCATGATAAGGCGATTATCCGTCTGGATGCGGATGAGGTCGCCTTGCTTCTGGATTTTGTAGAGAACTGCGGAAACGAACTGTCCGGACAGGCATTGAACTATTATAAGAAGACGAAGGACCGTGATCTTGCGATACTGACTCTGCTTCTTGGCACGGGAATTCGTGTCTCCGAATGCGTCGGCCTTGACCTTACGGATGTAGATTTTAAGAATAATGGGATTACGGTTACGCGCAAGGGCGGCAACCAAATGGTTGTATATTTTGGGGAAGAAGTAGAAAAGGCTTTGAAGCACTATATTGAGGGCGATCGAAAGGCTGCTACTCCCCTCTCCGGCCACGAAAATGCCCTGTTTCTTTCCACACAGAAGAGGCGGATGGGCATCCAGGCGGTGGAAAATATGGTAAAGAAGTATGCCCGGCAGGTGACGCCGACGAAAAAGATCACTCCCCACAAGCTTCGAAGCACCTATGGCACATCTCTTTATAAAGAGACCGGAGATATCTATCTTGTGGCTGATGTTCTGGGACATAAGGATGTAAATACGACGAAGAAGCATTATGCGGCCATTGATGAAGACAGACGCCGCAAGGCAGCGTCTGCCGTGAAGTTAAGAGAAAGTTGACCATGTTATCCCACGGTCCTGCGATTTTTATAGTTCGCATACAGAAGAAGGATTCCGCTTATGGCTCCCATGAATAAAAAGGATTGTATCAGGGGCATAAAGTTGTAACTTCCGCCCTGCCACAGATCGATAAAGTCGCTGCTTACGTAAGACATGGGAAGAAGGGCGGCGATCTTCTGAAGGAATCCGGGAAGTTGGTCCGTCTGTATTCCCATCATCCCGCACAGGACCATGATTCCAAAATACAGGATCATTGCCAGTGCATAAGTAGGCCCGAACTTCCGAAAGATATTAGCCAGTCCGTGAGCTAGGATGAAGAAAATGACGCCCATCAGGTAGAGGCAGATGACCAGGGTGGCGGCCCCGGAAAAACTGGGGATTTCCAGATCCAGCGCCGTGTAGGACACCAAGGTATAGATTGCAAGCGCGGCAGTCAGAACGATGACCTGGGCAATGATTTTTGCCCGCATCATGAAACGCTCTGAGAAGCCGAATAACCCCATGCGAAGCGGAATATCATTCTCCAGTTCCTGTGAATAGGTAGCGGCATAGCCGAGAAAGATGATGGCCATCGGGGTTATCAGGGACATGGTGATAAAGATGGTCGTATTGGCCTGCGCAACCATGCTTTTCGGCACATCTCCTTTGATTGCATTGGTTATGATCAGCAGCATGAGAATCGGAAATACGATTCCGAAAAAGGAAGAAAAAGGATTCCCAATGATATTATAGATTTCATAGGCTACCAATTTTTTTGTGCTTTTCTTATTGTTCATGATACGCAAGCCTCCTTCTTGCCTTCATATGCCAGTTTGGCATTGGCAGACATAATCTCGATATCGCTGCAGCTCCGCTTAAAATTCACATTCGCGTTGATGAGAAGTTCTGCAAGCCTGTGCTCTGTCTCCTCTTTGGCACAGGAAAGGGCGATCAGATGCGCAGGGGAAGCCAGCTTGGGAAACGACTCAAGAAGACGTTCGTTTTCCTGAGTGCGGTCTACAATGAAGATCGATTTTCCGCAATATCTCCGGAACAGTTCATCCGTTCTTCCGAAGTCCACGACCTGCCCTTTATCCAGAATCAGCAGCTTATCTACCAGCATTTCTAGTTCCTCATAATAGTGGGATACAATGCATAGCGTATGGTTCTTTTTGTCCTTATACCAGGCAGATAATTTTCCCATCAGCCGCTGTCTGGTTTCAAAGTCCAGCCCCGAAGTCACTTCATCATAGAAGGTAAGGGGCGCATCCTGCATCATCACCAGAATGATCGTCAGCCTCTGCTTCTGCCCTCCGGAAAGCGCGGAATATCGCTTTCTAAGGCAAGGGCCGAATTCAAAATAGTCAATCAGTTCTTTTAGTTTCCCATCTTTCTTAATATCCGTATTGAGAACAGTTTCCATAATGACCTTTACGGGCATGGTTGAAGCATAATGATTCTGCTGCAGATGGGCCGCCATCTGTTCCGGCCTTAGGCTGGTCCGTATGGTTCCTCTGTAATGGGTCAGTCCCAGGATGGTGCGGACCAGCGTAGTCTTTCCCGCGCCGTTGGAGCCGATGATTCCTATCCGTTCTCCGGAGTCGATGGCAATAGGCTTTTGTATCTGCAAGGCCGTCTGTTTTCCATATTGCACCTGCAAGTTCTGTATGGTTACGAGCATTGTGATATGCCTCCTTTTCCTTTGATGCTGTTATTCTAGCATGATGATATGAATTTCCGATGAATATGGCGTAGAGGCTGTATGAAATCAAATCAGGGAATCCTAAGTATAGCCAGCACGCCGTCGGACTCGTTGACAATCTTTACGTCGCAGCCCAGGATCTGGGCATAGTAGGAAAGGATGTACAATCCCAGCCCACGCCCTTTCTTCTGTACGTCGCTGCTGACAAATGGCTCGTAGATATCAGGGAGCAGCGACTCTTCGATGTGCCCTCCATGGTTAAAAATCTTCAGGCACTTCTCTTCTAGCGTAACCTGGATCAGGTTGCCGGCAGGCGTGTAGGATACGGCATTGGATACCAGGTTGTCGACAATCTTCTTTAGCATATCCCGGTCCGTGCAGACGGGCCCGGATGCTCCCTCTATTTGGAATGTCAGGTTATTTGTGGATGCCTGTACTTGGTAACCCAGGACAATCTCATCTGCCAGCCCCTTTAGATCAAAGGACTCCTTCTCCATATGCTCGGTACAATGGTTCAGGTGCAGAATATCCTCCACAATCTTCTGCATAATCTTTAACTGCTGTTTTACTTGGGGAAGATACTTCTGGGTATCCTTATACTTGCCCACCTCATTCATCATGCCTTCTACCAGAAGAAGGGCCGCCGTAACCGGAGTCTTAAGCTGGTGGGAAGATGCGCGCAAAAAGACTTCCTGGCGCTTATTCTCCTGGGCCAGGGCCTGGTTCTTCTGCTCTAGGGCCTGATATTGGAGGCGCAGCTGCCCATACAATGCGTTCAAGGTGGCGCCCAGTTCTCCAATCTCGTCTTTGGAAGTGACGGATAGCGGCTCAATCTCCATATGTCCGGCCATCTTCACTTCTTCCGCATATTGTGCAAGGCGAATGACCGGAATCACGATCTTTCTGGAGAACATGCGGGAGGCGATAAGCACGATCAGGAATACCACAGCCATCAGCATAGGAAGGCTGCTTAATACCACCGGAGTAATTTCATTCATCTGCGGGGTCATCACCGGAAGGAAGGATAGGATCAGCGCGTCTGAAGTTCTTCCCGCCGCAATATAGGAAGTGTATTCATTCGTATCATCGATGATTCCTCCCTCAAATACGATGATATTGTCAGAGATAACGTGAGTCTTCACCTTCTTTTCCTTGAACGAGTCATCGTTTAAATCTTCATCCGCTTCCAGATGGATGTTGACTGGAAGATCTTTCAGGGATTCTTTATTGAGATTGAAGATAGATTTCATCCTATCTTTGTCGATATCCGGCAGCTGAATATCTTCCATATCGTCTCCCGAGGAAAATGCCTGCTGGATTTCCTGCAGAAATTCCTTTAACTCGGGCTCATCCGCCTGTACCGTAATCCGGAAGTTCTTTCCCGCGATATACACCGTGTCTCCGGAAAGGGGAATCTCCACGGACATGGAGCCGGTAGGATTCTTAACCGTCAAGCCTTTATAACTGCGGTTTTTCATATAGCCTTTTTGTACGTCTACTACGGACTTCAGGTCATCCTTTTTGGCATAATCCACGTATAGGGATGGCATCATAAAGCAGAAATAGACTACGACGAAGGCCATCAGGACTGCCGAGATCAGGACGCTGTAGCACAGAGTCTTCTTTGTCAGGCGCATTTTTAATTCCTCCCATCCTTTTCGCCAGGCGAGGCATACTGATAGCCTACGCCGATCACCGTCTTAATCAGGTTCATTGGCAGTTTTTTCCTTAGGTTTTTAACGTGGGCATCAATAATCCTGTCGTTTCCGATATATTCTTCATTAAATATCCGGAGAATCAGCTGCTCTCTTGTAAATACCCGCTGAGGCTCCTGATAAAGCGTGCTAAGAAGCAGGTACTCGCTTAGCGTCAGCGGAAGAGCCTGGCCATCATAATAAGCCTGATAAGCGTCCTGGTCTATGGAAAGTCCCTGCTCTGCCCTGTCCGTCTGATCCTTAATGCCTGGCGAAGTCCTGTTATGCGTGGTGCGTCTTAAGATGGTCTCCATTCTTTTTAACAGGATCAATGGGGACACCGGCTTGATGACATAGTCATCCGCATAGGCATTGAACGCCTTTACCTGCGTCTGCTCATCGTCCAGGGCTGTCAGCATGATGACGGCCATATCCGGATATTCCTGCCGAATATAGGCAAGGACTTCCAGCCCGCTTCTTTTGGGCACGATGATATCCAGCACCGCCAGATCAAAATTTTGGCTCTTAAGCAGAGCGACGGCTTCATCGCCGTCACAGGCTTCCGTGACTTCATAACGCTGCATTTTCATATATTCTGCCAATACTTCCCTGATGGTTGGCTCATCTTCCAGGAATAATATTCTTCGCATAAGTGCTTCTCCCTCTTTTTATTCATATTGATGCCATTATAACAGAAAGATATGAATTTCAAATGAAGAAGCTTAGATTCTTCTCTTTTTTCTTGTAAAATAGGCATGTATCATGTAATCTATATGTGGACTGACATTGAAGTTGGAAAGGACGGACATAGGATGAAATTACAGCAATTGTTGAGTTATACCAGAAAGGCCGTAGATGAATATGGCCTGATAGACGAAGGCGATCATATCGCCGTAGGAATCTCAGGTGGAAAGGACAGTCTGACGCTTCTGTACGCGCTCCATGGGCTTAGGCGGTTCTATCCAAAAAAGTTCGAGTTAAGCGCGGTTACGGTGGATCTTGGCTACAGCGAATGCGACTTTACCCCGGTCGTTTATCTATGCGAAGAACTGGGAGTTCCCTATAAGATCGTAAAGACGGATATCGCCCATATCCTGTTTGATGAGCGTAAAGAAAGCAACCCCTGCTCTCTATGTGCCAAGATGCGTAAAGGCGCTCTTAATCAGGCGGTCAAGGAGATGGGCTGCAACAAAGTAGCCTACGCCCACCACAAGGATGATATCATCGAGACCATGCTGCTGTCCCTGATATTTGAAGGACGCTTCTACTCCTTCTCTCCAAAGACCTATCTGGATCGCATGGATCTGACGGTGATCCGCCCGATCATGTTCGTAGACGAGGCAGAAGTGATTGGATTTAAGCAGAAGTATGATCTGCCCGTAGTGACCAGCCGCTGTCCAATTGATGGGTATACCAAGCGCCAGTACGCAAAAGAACTGGTTAAGCAGCTGGACGATGAGCATGCCGGCGCCAGGCAGCGGATGTTCACGGCAATACTGAACGGCAACATTAAGGGATGGCCTCCACGGATTCCCCATGTACGCTGATAATAAAACTCCGGATACTAGCTTGGATAATAATTGATCACGATAAATATAAGATTGCTGAATTAGAGGCGATATTTATCTATCATAAAAGGGATCTCCCACCGCTGGATTTTATTCTAGCTATGGGAGATCCCTTTTTTACTTAAAATGTAGGATTCTATAATTTCTTGTCGCCTTCGCGCTCTTTAATCTCGATCAGCCTCTCGATCGCCTCCGCGGTGCCTTCCCTGCCCAGTACGGAACTGTCCAGGCAGATGTCATAACTCTCCGCCGCGCCCCATTTCTTATTGCTATAATAGTTATAGTAGCTGGCGCGCTTCTTATCGGTCTTGACAATCATATCTTTGGCTTTGGCGTCTGTCAAGTCATAGATGCGGGCAATCCTCCGGATACGGGAATCCAGATCTGCATGGATGAAGACGCTCAATACGTTGTCGTATTCTTCCAGAGCATAATCGGCACATCGCCCTACCAGAATGCAAGGGCCCTCATCCGCGATCTTTTTGATCGCGTCGAACTGAGCCAGAAATACCTTATGGTTAATCGGCATATCTGTATAGTTTCCTGAGGAATAACCCAGAGAATAGGTGTCCATTACCAGAGAATATAAAAAACTGTTGGTTGGTTTTTCGTCGTGAGTCTCGAATAACTCCTGGCATATGCCGCTCTCTTTCGCAGCACGGTCCAGCATCTCCTTATCATATAATTTAATGCCCAGGTCCTTGGCGACTTGATAGCCAATTTCCCGGCCGGCACTTCCAAACTGCCTGCCGATAGTGATGATCGTATTCGTTTTAGCCATACCAATCACGCTCCTCTTCATAATTATACAATCATTATATATCAATTAAGGGGAAATGTATAGAATTTTCTAATAGTTTTGGGCTAGGATTTCCTTAGTTTGTCTAACAATTCTATGAAATAAGCCGGAAGCGGGGCATTTACTTCCAGATATTCCCCGGTTCTTGGATGGATGATTCCAAGCGTCCTGGCATGCAGCGTCTGGCCCTGAAGATGCGGGAAGGGGCACTTCTTCGGCCCGTATACGCCATCCCCCAAAAGCGGATGGCCCAGGCTTGCCATGTGCACGCGGATCTGGTGAGTCCGCCCGGTTTCCAGCTCGCATCGGATATAGGTATAGTCGCCAAAGCGCTCCAGCACCTGATAATGGGTAACCGCCTCTCTTCCATTCCTGCTGTGGATACTCATCTTCTTGCGCTCCGTGGGATGCCTGCCGATCGGGGCATTTACGGTCCCATACTCCTCCTTGATATTCCCGTGGACGATGGCGACATAGATACGCCGGATGGAGTGTTCTTTCAACTGCCTGGAAAGACTCTGATGCGCCATGTCATTTTTGCAGGCCACCAGTGATCCCGTCGTGTCCATATCGATCCTGTGTACGATTCCCGGCCTCATGGTGCCGTTAATGCCCGACAGATCCGAGCCGCAGTGGTACATCAGGGCATTCACCAGCGTCTGGCTGTAGTGCCCGGGCGCTGGATGCACGACCATCTGCTTTGGCTTATTGACAATGATGATATCCTTGTCTTCATAGAGGATGTCCAAAGGAATGTCCTCAGGCCGGATATCCGGCTCTTTTGCCTCCGGAAGGTCTATCTCTACCCTGTCACCCAAAGAAAGCCTGTAATTGGCTTTTACAGGCTTCTGGTTCACAGTCACATAGTTCTCTTTGATTAATTTCTGGATATAGGATCTGGAACGATCCGCCAATTCCTCGGAAAGATATCGGTCAATACGCTCTCCATCCTGATTCTCAACTGTGAAAAATTCTTTCAAGGTCTTCCTCCTTATAATAGATGAATACCAGAAGTATCAAGGCAACGGCAGATACCGTAACGTAGATATCCGCCATGTTGAAAATCGGAAAATCTATCAGCTTAAAGTAAAAAAAGTCGACCACATAATTCAGGCGGATTCTGTCAATACAGTTTCCAAAGGCCCCCGCCACAATAAATACGGCACATAGCCGAAGCGGCAGAAAACGCTTCTCCATAGGCACCTTGCGATAGAACCACAAGACGACAGCGCATATGACGATGACGCTTAGGAAAAAGAAGATCTTCTGGTTCTGAAACAGCCCGAAGGCCGCGCCCCTGTTCTCCAGATATTCCAGCTGGAATACTTCCTTGATGATGATAAAGGGGGACTGTCCCTTCAGCCGGTCAATCGCCAGGCACTTGGTAAACTGATCCAGGAATACCAGTACGGCTATGCCTATGACTGCTGCTATATAATGATTCGTTCTGCTTTTCTCTCTCAACATATTCTTCCTCTTCTAGATATATTTGCGGATGGATACCATATAACGGCCTTTCTTGGTCTCAGACAGGATGCCGTTATATCCTATCCGTCCCATCTTCCTGACAGATAGGATGTCTCCTTCTTTCAGACGGTATCCATTGCTGGTCACCAGTTTCCCATTTACAAACACCCTGGCTCCTTCGATGAGTCCGGTGATCTTGCTTCTGGATAGAGGATAGGCCAGAGAAAGCACGGTGTCCAGCCGCACCGATGCCACCGTCCCTTTTAACTCCTCATAACGCGGCTCATAAGAATCCTCGAATGCCGACAGAATAGAGGTCTTTACCGTAGTGTGGCGGATCCTGGTCAGATGTTCCATGATATATCCCGCCAGTTCCTCCTTGGCAAACAGAATGGCTTTTCCATCCTCGATCAGAATGTCGCCCAACTTGCATCTTTCAATTCCCAGGTTCATGACCGCTCCCAGATAATCGCGGTGGCTTAACTCCTCTGCGAATTTTCTGTTAACTGGTGAAATCTCTATAATCTGAATAGGGTACTGATAATCATAATAAAGAGCATCAGGTAGAAATGCAGCCATCTGACGCTCTGATAAGCCATATCCGCCATAAGTCTTATAGTGGGATAAGAGCATGTCCTTTGGCGTGGTATGTAATATATTTAATTCATTCAGATTAAGAAACTCGGAGAATGTAACAATCTCCCGTGTATACGCGATCCTGGAAAGTTCGGCCAGGCGCTTCTGAAGCAGTAGTTCCTCTTTGTTCATAATCAGAACCTGGAACGCATAGAGGATGCGTCAAAAGAAGTGTTCAGCAGATCCTGCAAGTCTCCGGAAATGTCTACGTTGGTAGGCGTTACCAGGAATATGTAATTAGAAATCTTCTGCAGATTGCCGCTGATGGCAAATGTCGCGCCTGACGTAAAGTCAATAATACGCTGGGCCACTTCAAGATCCAATCCTTCGAGATTCAAGATCACGGTCCTTCCGCTCAGAAGGGTCTCCGTAATCTCGCGGGCATCGTCAACGGATGTAGGCTTGATTACGCATACTTCCATACTGACGTTGTTCCTTCTCGCAGGCTGGCGCATCGGGGTTACTTTATTGTTAGATCGGGAAGACCTGGACTTTGCCGGAAGCGCATAGTCGTCTTCGTAATCCTCCTCTTCGTCGTAATCTTTATAATCTTTAGATTTATGGAAGAGACTTTTCTTAGGCTTTTCTTCATAGTCGTCTTCATAGTCATCGTCAAAGAAATCATCGTCATCGTAATCGTCATCATCACTTAACTTCATGATATCTAAAAACTTATCTAATACTCCCATTTTAAAACTTCTCCTATCTTCCGTTTATACTTGAGCATAATCACGCGCACCAAAAATTCCGGTTCCCACACGGACCATCGTCGCGCCCTCTTCTATGGCAACCTGGTAGTCATTGGTCATACCCATGGAAAGAATACTCATAGTAATATTATCAACGTTTTTCTCTGCAATGTCAACAGATAATTTACGCAAACGTGCGAAAATCGGGCGGTTTTCCTCAGGATTATCTACAAAAGGAGCGATTGTCATGAGTCCTTTTACCTGAATATGGGAAAATCCTGCAATTTTATCAATAAATTCGAAAACCTCTTCCGGCATAAGGCCGAATTTGCTCTCTTCCTTGGCCACGTTGACCTCCAGCAGTACATTCGCTACCAGATCGCGCTTGGCAGCCTCTTTCTCAATCGCCTCTGCCAGCCTCAGGGAATCTACGGAATGGATCAGATCCACCTTATCAATGATATATTTTACTTTATTGCGTTGCAAATGACCGATCATATGCCAGTGGATATCCTGGGGCAGGAGATCATGTTTGTCTGACAGTTCCTGTACTTTATTTTCGCCAAAGATACGCACGCCCAGGTCATGAGCCTCCTTGAGGGTCTCCACAGGCTTCGTCTTGCTGACAGCGATCAGCGTGACCTCGTCCCGGCTTCTGCCGCAGCTGTGGCACGCAGCTTGAATCTTTGACTCTACTGCTTCCAGATTTTCCTTTAACATTTAAAATCACTCCTTTTTTAAAATACTACGTCATTTTCATGAACTTCGCTTCCGTCCAGCGCAATATGATCATAGTTAGCAAGTCCGTAATCATTGCCTGCCTCCACGATATAGTAGTCTTCGCTTTCACACAGGATATGAATCTGCTTGAATACGGCATATCCTTTGTTAATATTATATACGCCTTTCAGGCTTTTGGTCTTCTTAAGCGGATAAGTCTCGGATCCGTCAGGCTCCCTTAAGGAAGTATTCTTGTCAAATACATTCGGGTCCAGATAGACCATTTTGTTCTCTTTATCCCTATAATAGACCTCCACATTTTTAAACTGGGCATCCTCTTTTCCATTATCGATCAGGACGCCGGTCTCCTTGCTGTTGCCCCCCTGCGTAAGATAGTTTTCCGGTACCAGATAGAACTTCTTGTCCGCCACGGAAGACTTGGGAATCTTAAGTCCCGACTCATCTTCCAATATCAGCTCCATATCCAGATATCTTTCTTCTGCATAGCGGATCATAGAAGTGTCGAATGTCAGGAATCCAAGGTTGGAATCTTTCGTATTATAGATGGAAAAGCCAGCAACCGCAGTCTCATTATCCTTGGAAAAACGGACCTTCACGCTTTTCATATCGGCCATTTCCTGGGCGGCATCATCATCCAGCAAGATGACAACCGTCCAGTTATTGTCTTTGATCAACTTATAGACCGGACTTCCCGCCTTTACCCGGCTATTGTTCTTAAGGCCGGTGGCCTGATAGTCCTTCTTGGCGATCATATCCTCCGTCACATCGCTGATCGTGGTATTCTCATATCCATCTGTAGAATACATGATGACTCCGTCTGAATCCGCCGAGTATATCTGCAGCCCTTCCATTCCTTCCGTGACCATCTCATCTAACTGGGACTGCCTGCTCTGGCTGGACTTGCTCTCCAGTATATTGGAGACGCTGTTCTTAAGCGTATACACGTCTGAAAACTGCTGCTCTTTAAAACTTTCGCAAAAAGACTGGGTCTTCATCAGTATGGAAGACTGTTCTTCTGAAGTCAGTTCCTGGGATTCGGAAGTGGCATCCGCAAATTCCAGTTTCTTGTCTGACAGCGTATAGACTCTGGTCTTAGCGCCCACCTTGTTGCCTTCCGGCGCAAAGTAGTTCACATAGCCGTCTGCCTCTGCATTCACCACCGTCTCGTCCCGGATGATCAGCCCCGTATACGCCGTATCCTTAAGGATGGAGCCTTCCCTGACTTCATAGGCAGATACATGCTTGTTGGTCAGATACATCAATACGGTCATCACCAGATAGATAAAGATTACGCCGAAGATGATGATGCCTATATTTATATTCCATTTTTTTCGATAAACTTGTATGTTCGTCAGTTTGTCCCTAGCCAAAAATATAGCCCCCTATTTATTGTCAGTCTAGCTGCTTTAGCGCTGCTCCGTTAAGATACTGGAATCGCCTGCCCTGAAAACTTCCCTCTTTCTTCATCCGGCTTAAAAATTCGTCCCGAAGTTTCCACCAGCTCGTCCCCCAATTGCAGAACACGGCATCCTTTTCTGGAATGCGGCTAAAGAGCCTCTCTATGGCAGTCGCGGGATCCAGATATTCCAGGAAGGCCATCAGCCGTTCCAGGTATTCCTCTTTTGAGCATAAAGTTATTGTACCATTTTCATAGTCATCGCACAACTGTGTGTTTTTCGCAATATACAGGGAATGAATCTTGACAACCGGAATCCGAAGCGCGGACAGGACCTTTGAAGTCTCTATCGTATCCAGCATATCATCTCCGGGGAGATTCAAAATTACATGGGCGCAGATCTCGAAGTCATATTGTCTTATGGCAAGCACGGCATCGATAAATTCTGCCAGCGTGTGGCCACGGCTGATAGACGCCAGCGTATGGCAGTTGGTCGTTTGAAGGCCCAATTCGATCGTGATGCCAATGTCATGCTCCCCTCGAATACGTTGAAGCACATCCAGGTACTCTGCTGTAATGCAGTCCGGCCTTGTGGAGATGGCAATCTCCGCAACATATGGCAACGAGGCCGCCTCACGCATATAGGCTTCAAACTTCTCAATCGGAAGGAACGTATTGGTATAATTCTGGAAATATGCAATAAACTTATGGGCATGATATTTCTTTTCAATATGCTTCCTTGTGACATTTAACTGCTGCGTAACAGGCGTCATGCAATCCATGGCCTCGAATCCGGTTCCTGCTTCCGCGCAAAAGGCGCAGCCGCTTCCCGCGATTCGGTTGGGGCAGCTGACGGGAAGATTTACCGGAAGCTTGTATACCTTTTCGCCATATTTATTTTTTAAATATTCAGAATAAGGGCAATATGGCAATTTTTCGTCCATCTGATAAAATATTCCTTTCTCTGTGTATAATTCAATCCGCTTTCGGCATACTAAGATTAGCATGAAAAAAGGAGGAACTCACATGAAATGGTTTGATAATACCGCTTTGACAATCGTGATTATAGGTGCAATCAACTGGCTTTTAGTTGGGATATTCCGATTCGATCTAGTAGCCTTCATCTTTGGCAATCTCTCCTGGCTATCCCGCATTATCTATACAATCGTTGGCTTATGCGGTCTCTATCTGATTAGTCTATATGGAAGAATCGGAAGCAATTCATAGCGTCAACGGTCATTCATAGCAAGAGGGGTATCCCATAGCGAGATGCCCCTCTTATACTCTATTCATCCTATGGAGTTCCATTATCTACATCACTCGCGGCCGCTGGTTCTTGCTGCCCTATCCCATTGATGATCGCTGTCATGTCCTGGTATAGCAGGGATTTTGTATCTGCTCCCATGACGATAGATATGTACGGCCTGCCGGAGGAATCCTTCTCCAAGAGAATCAGGCAGTTCCCGGCCGGTTCCGTGGTACCTGTTTTCCCTCCGATAATCGTCGCGCTCTGCGGAAGTTCGGCTTCCCCAAGCGCATAGAAATTGGTCTGCTTCCAAGTCACCTGACGCATTGTTTTGTCAGCGCCTGTTATATTTGCCGTATATTCTGCAGTATTAATAATATCCACAAACTCGTCGTGCTTGATACATTCATTGAAGATCAGGTAGAGGTCATAGGCCGTGGTATAATGGTTCTCATTATGTAGGCCGTTGCTGTTTAAAAAATGAGTTTTTGTGGCCATCAAGGCCTGGGCTTCCTCGTTCATCATCTGTGCGAACTGTTCTGAATTCCCGCCTATGTAGTCGGCGATAGCGACGGCGGCATCGTTGCCTGATTCCATCAATAGCCCATGCAGCAGATCGCCCAAGGTCATCTGATCCCCGGCCTTAATCCCGCAGGTCTTCTCATCCGCGGCAAAGTTTGCAGCATCTGCGTCTGCCTGTACGGTTACCATATCCGTAAGGTTCCCCTTCTTAAGGGCTACCAGCGCGGTCATAATCTTCGTGGTGCTGGCTGGATAGAGCCTGTCGTGGAGATTGTATGCAAAATCCACCTTCCCGTCCTCTACGTCAAACAAGCCTGCTGCATGAAGTCCGGCAGGATCAGGCGCGCCCTGGAACGCTACGTTTTCAGACGCCACACAAAGATCGGAGGCAAAGAGTTCGCCCGTGTACAGGTTTTTATTGTAATGTTCCGCTTCATAGGCCCTTACCACTTCCTGCGCCTTAAACTGCTGTCCTATCCGTGCGCATCCGGTCAGCAGGAATGCAGCCGATGAAGCAATCAGAATCCATTTTCCAAATCTACCGATACATTTCACGCCAGTCAAGATCCCCTCTGTCAATTGCTAATATGATCAGTTCCGCGGTAGCCAGATTTGTGGCCATGGGTATATTGTGCATGTCGCACAGCCGTATTACATCGTTCACATCCGGCTCATGAGGCTTCGGATTGTTCGGATCCCTCAGGAAGATCAAGGCATCCATATCATTCTGGGCAATCTGCGCCCCCAGTTGCTGCTTGCCTCCTAAAGGCCCGGCCAGATATTTGTGAATGTTCAGGTTCGTAACCTCTTCTATCAGCCGTCCGGTAGTGCCCGTGGCGTACAGTTCATGCTTGCTTAAGATTCCTCTGTATGCGATACAGAAGTTCTGCATCAGCGTCTTCTTGGAATCATGTGCTATCAAGCCAATATTCATTGTTTTTCAACTCCTTATTGATATTTTTTCGGCTGTAATCCGACATTTAAAACAAATCCGATACCTACGTACAGGCTGACTAGAGATGTCAGGCCATAACTTACAAAAGGTAAAGGAACTCCCGTATTCGGAAGCAGTTTTGAAGCCACGCCAATATTTATGAAACTTTGGAAGCCTATCAGGCCTCCTACCCCGCAGCATATGATCCTCCCTGCTAAGTCCTGCGATCGTATGCCCACTAGAATACATTGTATCACAATTAATAATAATAACGCAACAACTATACAACTTCCTACGAAACCAAGTTCTTCTCCGATGATGGCAAAGATGAAGTCTGTCTGAGGCTCTGAGATGAAATTGCCGTTCTTTACGGAAGTGGTCGTGTTATTATTGAGGCCCTTTCCTGTCAGCTGGCCGGAACCGATGGCCATAACGGAATTCTTCTGCTGGTATGCCTCATCGCTTTCATACTTTTCCGGCTCAAGGAACGCCAGGATACGCTTCTGCTGATAATCCTTCAGAAGTTTCTGATCCGGCTGTACCACGATGCTTAGAAAAATGATCGCCACAGGCACCAGGATCAATAGGACCGTGCCGATGAACTTATAGCTTAATCCTCCAATATAGATCATTAGGCAGATGACCAGGGCCGTGCATATGGTGGTGGACAGGTTTGGCTCCACGATAATCAGCGCCAGCGGAATTGCGGAAAGTATCGCATACTTTATCAGAGTGACCTTATCGTTGATATCCTCTGCATGCATCATGATAAATTTGGCAAAGAACAGGATCAGCAGGATCTTGGCAAGCTCGGACGGCTGAAAGGTAGTGAATCCCAGGTCAATCCAGCGTGTCGCTCCATTAACCTTATCTCCGATCACCAGCACAGCACCCAGGATCAGCACGACGAATACATAAATGATCCAGTAAAAGTTCAGCACCCACACATAGTCGATCAAGGATACGATGACCATTGCGATAATCCCTATAATCATGCCGACAATCTGTCTTGACTGGTATACTTCTTTCGCGCTTCCAACGGCAAGCACGCCTAATATGGACAATGCGATGACCAGGACGACTAGATTGAATTTATAATCTTTTAAATGATATGGTTTTGTAAATCTGGGTAATCTCACGTTTCTTCTCCTGCAAATGTTATTACTACTTGTGTACGGTTAATCTCTACCTGAAAATCCTCTTCTGTAAGTTCCATGTACTTCGAAAGCGATTCGTACAGTTCCCTGCATATATTATCATAGGCATCCGGCGTACAGAAAACCCGGTCTGAAGTGACCAGCGCTTTCAGCCGATTCTTTGCGATTGAGACAGAAGACTTTCTTAACATCTTTGACTCCTCCTAATCTTTCTTGAATAAATGTGAAAGTTTGGAAAAGAATCCGGAATTGTTTTCCAGTTCTATAAATGGAACCTCAATTCCCATAATACGTTTGCAGATATTAAGATATGCCTTTCCTGCTTTTGAATCAAGCCCTACCACGGGTTCTCCCTGGTTGGTGCCGATTACCACCTGCTCATCATCGGGAAGGGCGCCGATCAGGGGAACGGACAGAATCTCTGTTACGTCGTCCACCGACATCATATCGCCGCGCTTCACCATATCCATGCGGATCCGGTTGATGATCAGGTCTATCTTCTTAAGCTGGTTGCTCTCTAGCAGACCGATGATGCGATCGGCATCACGGATCGCCGATACTTCCGGGGTTGTGACCACGATGGCGCGGTCAGCGCCTGCAATGGCATTCTGGAATCCCTGCTCGATTCCTGCCGGACAGTCCAGAAGTATGTAGTCGAATTCGTCCTTTAACTGGGACGTCAGTTTTTTCATCTGTCCGGGAGAGATTGCTGTCTTGTCCTTCGTTTGCGCAGAAGGCAGCAGATAGAGGTTCTCATATCTTTTGTCACGGATCAAGGCCTGTTTTAGCCGGCATGTTCCTTCAATGACATCTACCAGGTTGTAGACGATCAGATTCTCAAGTCCCATGACTACGTCCAGGTTTCGAAGGCCCAGATCGGTGTCGATCACGACTACTTTTTTATCAAATTTGGATAACCCTGCTCCTATATTCGCGGTTGTTGTGGTCTTGCCCACGCCGCCTTTTCCTGATGTGATTACGATAACTTCGCCCATGAATAACTTCCTCCTATAACTGGTTTTACTTCATTATCTCCAATACGAAGCTTTGTGGGCCTCATATGAAGTGCTGCTATGACTGCATCGCAGTCGCCGGCGACGCCGGCAACTACGGTTCCGTAGATGGTTCCCGTCACGACGACATTGCCTTTGGATATGACTTTGGCGCCTTCTTCTACGTCGCCTACGATGACGATGCTTTTTTCAGATTCCAGAATCTGTCTTCTTCTCAGGGTACCTTTATAGAACTGTCCGTCTCTTTCATGGATGGTTTCAAGGCTTTCATCCAGCATCCGCTTGTGGAGCCGTTCCGTATAAGTATTCTTCTCAATGATGCATAGTATCCGTATCTTAGCAGCATCCTGTATGACTTCTGCCATACGCTGCTCTTCCTCTTCTGTGAAAGTACGGCCTTCAAATTCGACAGCCATGTCAGCATGATTGAAAAAATGTGCTGACGACTCGAACTTTTCTCTCACCTCCGGCAATAGCTCTTCATAGGGCATGTCCGGATCAAAGTATATGGTGATGCCGTATTTGTTACTCTTAATGAGTACCGGGTCTTTCACATACGCTCATCCTTTCTGTCGCTCTCTCTTCTTTTTATTAATCTCCAACTGTCGCGCCTGCACTGATATCTGCGGCTGTTCCGGTAAGAATCTCTTCTTCCGGCGTTATCTGATAATAGTATTCCATTATGTCGTTCCCTACTTCTGCGGCATAGGTCGAACTGTATCCATTCGCAATCCTTATGGCAAATGCCACCTGCGGGCTGTCGCTAGGAGCGAATCCTACGAACAGCGCATGGTCAGGATGCGTTTCGCTTTGCTGCGCAGTACCCGTCTTGCCAAACAGTTTGACATCACTGGCGTTCAGCTTGGTAAACAGATTGCTGTGGGCGACTGACACCACGTTTCGCATTCCGTTATGGACTGCGTTCCAAGTGGATGGCGCCACGTCGGTCATGGTATTTAGAACGGATGGCTCATAATCCTTGACAGTCTTGCCATCTACGGACGTAATCTTATCAATCAGGCTTAGCTTGTAAACAGTGCCCTTGTTGGCTACTGCGGTAATATACCGCGCAAGCTGGCTGGTAGTATAATTATTCGTACCCTGTCCGATTGCGGAAGGTACGGAAGACTTATCGGATATCTGCGGCTCGGATTCCGGGATCTCAAGACCCGAAGTCTCTCCCAGGCCGAATTCCATCGCGTATTTCTTCAAAGTATCGGTACCCAGGTCACTGGAATAGTAGGCATTGGTCGCGCCGCCTTCTGCATTGTCAGAGCCAATCTGCGACAGGCCGTTATCTTTCAGGCTCATCCGGTATCCCACTTCATAGAAGAAACTGTTGCATGAATTCTCAATGGCGCCTTCCACATTCAGACTGCCGTGAGCCATGGGATAGATCCAGCATTTGGGGTTTGGCGACACCTTCTTGTAGATTCCATGGCATGGAAGGTAAGTATTGTTATCAATCACGCCTTCCGTCAGGCCTGCCACGGCCACCATAGGCTTGTAAGTAGAACCTGGAGCCGTCTTTTCCTGCGTCGCGTTATTATAGAATGGCCGGGCCTGATCGGTCACCAGTTTGTTGTAATAATTGGAATCCATGGTATTGGCAAGCCTGTTATTGTCGTATCCGGGATAGGATACGCAGGCCAGTACCTCGCCGCTTGTCGTATCCGTCATGACCAGCGAGCCGGTACAAGGCTCCAGCGCCAGCTGGCCGGGAGTAATCTCCAAAGTCTCTATCTTGCCCCTTAAAAAGTCATAGGCGCCAATGCTTCCGGAATTCAGGCCGTTATACTGGTCCTCGTCATAAGTAAGAATTCCCTGCTCATACAGCATCAGGCATATCTGGCGTCCGGTGATGGCTCCTGATTTGATCATGTAGCGGTACACCAGCTTGTTGAAACTGTTGTCGGAATCGATGTAATCCATAATATATGATACGATTCCCTGATAAAGTTCGTTGGAATCGGAATATTTCCCCTTGGAGGATACATAGTCTTTTAATAGAGACGTATCAATCCAGTTCTTGGAAATCGCATAATTGAGATAGGTATATATATTGATGGATTCCTCATCCTTCCACGCTTTATAGGTTGCGTCGTTGGTGTCAATGGCATCCGGCATGATCACGCCTGTGGTGTCGGTCAGCACATCAGAGACGATGTAGGTCAGGTATGCCTGTATCTCCTTTGGCATATCCTTATATGCGCCTGCATTGGGATCCTTTAGGATATCCGATAGCTGGCTCTTTACTTCTTCCTTACGGGCAGTAAAGATGGAATTCACCTCCTGCTCGGTAGGCTTTGCATCCTCCGCGCCAAAATGATTCATATCCAGAATATCATTGCTAATGAATGCATTGTAAACATCCCCGATCGGGATGATAACGTCGCTTCCGTCATCTACCTGATTCCGGTTAAAATCAAGCGTATTCTGGATCTTTGCCAGAAGAATGCCGGCCAGTTCCTGTTCCAGAATATGGTATGCCGCCTTCTGGAGGTTGGCATCGATGGACAGGTATACGTCATTTCCAGCCTTGGGGTCTTTTCCCTTAACCATTTCGATCACCTTGCCCACACTGTTGACGTACAGCTTGACCTCCCCTTTCTTTCCCTGGAGGGAACTGTCAAGCGTCTGTTCCAGCCCTGATTTGCCAATGGTGTCGATCAGAGAGTACTCCTCCTGCTCTTCCTTACTCAACGCATCATATTCTTCCTGGGAAATCTGTCCGGTATAGCCAATGATATTAGAAAAGCATTTGCTGTCCGCATAGCGGCGCAAAGATTCTTCTTCAATATTGATTCCCTGAAGCGTGTCCAGATTCTCCATGACATCTGCTACCGTCTCGTCACTTACGTCTTCCGCGATGGTGGTCGCGATGTATTTCTGGAATCCGTTTAACGACATGGCATAACGGACGTTGACCAGTTTCAGGACTTCTGATTTTTCCATCTTCTTCTGGTTGATTCCGTAGCCGTTGAGCTCATCGGTACAAAGATAATCCACAAGACCCGCCGCAGAGATGCTCTTCTGCTTGTCCGACAATTCATCTATGGTCTTCTTGCCAAACACATCCGCTATGAATCTCAGCCTCTGGGTGTCATTCTCCGCAATGTAGATATACTCGTTATTGTTGTCCAGGATAATGCCGAAATCATTGATTACGGTGTCTCCATTGGACTCCACCATTCCGATCACAGTGGAGATGACCTTGTTCAGTTCTTTATTTTTCTGCTTGATGCTGTCATAATCTCCGTTGTCTTCAATCGTAACCGCATAGGCCAGTTCATTGTAAGCCAGGAGGACGCCGTTGCGGTCATAGATTTTGCCGCGGGTTCCCTGGACCTCCTTGGTCTTTTGGATCTGAAGCTTATAATCGTCAAAATAATCCTGTCCTTTTACAATCTGTAGATAGAACAGCCGCTGTAACAGAATGGCGGACATGATGCAGAACACGATAATGACGACGAATATACGGGATTTTACAACTTCATATATTCCGGATTTGATCCGGTCCCATAAACTATACAAATTTGCTTGCACTCCTTTGTTCTTCTGCTTCCAGTTTCTTGTTGATGTGTAATATGATCTGATACAGAACCAATGTTATCAGAATGGTATATACCAGTTCCGGCAGAATGATATGTGTCAGACAATTGGTAAAAGCGAAATTTCCCTGAAGCATGTACAGGCAGAAATACGTCACCAGCCCATAGATCAGTTCGCTTGCGCCGATAAGCGCGATCGGCAGCTTGATATCATCATCATAGAACAGGCGTCTGAAGAAGCCGTTCAGGTATCCGATCACCGCAAACAGCAGCATATAAAAGCCCAGGGCGCTGCCCCAGAATATGTCCACCAGAAGGCCGGATACAAATCCTACGGCCATTCCTTCCTTCTTCCCCCGCATGAAGCCAAAAGAAGAGGTGACGATAATCAATAGGTTGGGCTTGATGGACGCAAAGGACAGCCGGTGGAATATGGTGCATTCCAGCAAGAAGCAGATCACTATAATAATAAAGGTTATGATCTTTCTTTTCATGGACTACTCTCCTTTGCTGTCTTTGTCCTTGGCATCCAGCATCTCCTGCTTTGTCGTAGTGATGACCAGGACTTCCTGAAGCTTGCTGAAATCTACGGCAGGCGTGATATAGCCGGAGCGGGTCAGGTTGTTGGAATCCACTTCCACCTCGCTGATATAGCCGATAAACAGGCCCTGAAGAAACCTGTCACTGACATGAGAGGTGACTACCTGCTCCCCGACTTCCACTTTATTGTCATTGTTCGGCAATTTTTCAAAACGGATCCTGCCGTCAGCCATCAGTTTCAGATCCCCCCTGACTACGCAGGTGTCTGATGTGGACAGAATCATGGCGCTGATATTGCTGGCATCATCAATGGTAGAACGGACGCGGGCATAATTAGGGCCTACCTCCGTGACGATGCCTGCAAGTCCGCTGCCCGCAAGGACATTGCAGTTGACCTTGATGCCGTCTTTGCTGCCTTTATCTATGGTAAAATCTGTAAACCAGTTGCTTCCGTTATTGGCAATTACATGGGCGCCAATCTTCTTGTAATCCGAATAGTTCTCATCCAGCTTATACAGTTCCCGCAGGCGGTCCAATTCGTACTGCTCCTGACGGAGACGCGTATTGTCAATGGTCAGTTCATCCACCTTGGACTGGAGGGCCTTATTCTCTTTTTTCATTTCCTCCAGAGTCTCAAAGTTGTCGGATAGGTCGCTCATGAACCGTCCTACATAACTGATTCCTTTCTGCATGGGGATTACGGTATAATTGGCGATAAACCTTAAAGGCCCGCCACCGTCCGCAAAACGTTCAACGCCAAGCAGGATCACGCAGACCACTGCCAGAATCAGCAGCCAGTATTTACTTGGAAGGGAAGATTGGTTCTTGGTTTTCATATTATCTCATCCACCTATAATTTTCATCTAACATTGAATATGCAAGTTTTCTCAAATCTTTGGACATAATGATCTTTTTAAGTCCGGTTACCGCGCAGATGTCCGGGTCCAGAGCCGTTCTGGTTTTAATTCCAACCATCTCCTCGATATAGGTCTCAAGGCCTGCCATATTGGCAACTCCTCCGGTCAGGAAGATGCCGTTCTCATGAATTGCCCTACGGACCTCCGGGGGGGTCCTGTCTAAAAGGGAATGGATGGCGCGCACGCATTCCAGCAAAGGATCCTTCATAGCGGCACGTACCAGGCTGATGGATATCGGCTTCTGCATAGGTACGCCGGTGATCAGATCCCTGCCCGCAACGGTTAATACGGACTCTGAATCGCTGGTGAATATTCCGAAATTCTTTCTCAGGACTTCTGCGGTCAGCCGCCCGATCAGGAAGTCATGGCTATGGCGCACCAGATTGACGACTGCCAGGTCAAAGGAGACTCCTCCGATCTTAAGCAGGCGGTTCATGACCATGCCGCCTCCGGCCAGTACCGACAGTTCCGTAGTCTCGCCGCCGAAGTTGGCAATGAACAGGCCGCCAGTATTCTTGACATCCAGGTTAAGGCCCACTGCATCCGCGATGGAGCGTTCTACGATATTCACTTCTCTTGCGCGGGCCGTGGAGTGGATCACCAGGTCGAAGAAGGCTTTCTTCTCCACCTCGGTCACATCGGTTGGGACAGCGATTACATATTCAGATCCACGGGCAAACTGGCGGTCCTTCTTCAGCAGGTTCTGAAGCAGGAACTGCATATTATTGAACCGCGAGATTACGCCCTCTTTCATAGGAAAGACCACTTCTATATTGGACGGTGCCTTCTCGTACATCTCGTAAGCATCATCCCCCACCGCAAAAATCTCATTCTTATCTGCAATCGCAATTACATCTTTCTCTTTCCAGATCGTATCTTTCTTTTTATCGTAGACCTTGATTTCATAAGAGCCAAGATCTAATCCGTATATATTTCTTGCCATCTGTGATAATCCTTTCTACAGCAATCCCTCCTCCCGGAAGCTTATATAACAATTATTGCCAATGATGATATGATCTAACAGTTCGATCCCGATCAATGCGCCTGCATCAAGGATTCTCTTTGTCGTCAGCATATCTTCCCGGCTGGGAGTCGGATCACCACTGGGGTGATTATGCATGATTACTATGGATACAGCATTCTTTTGTAATGCTTCTATAAAAAGCTCCCTTGGCGTGATGAGGGAGGCATTTACTGTTCCCTTTGATATATCTGTCTCGCCAATGAGTCTTGATTTCGAGTTCAACATCAGAAGCTTCATCACTTCCTGCTTTTCATGCCTTAAGTCTTCCATATAATATCTGGCAATTGTAGCGGGATGCGAGAAACTTAATCCATCCTGGTAACTGGCCTTGGAAAGCCTCTTGGCAAGTTCCGATATGCAGGATATCTGGATTGCCTTTACTTTCCCAATGCCTTTGATCTTCAGAAGTCTTTCCATACTGAACTGATGTATGCCCAGTATGCCTGGCTCGCCTGCGTGATAGAGGATCCTTCTTGCCAGGGAAAGCACATCCTCTCCGCGAGTGCCTGTACGCAGCAACACAGCCAGCAACTCTACATCACTTAAACTGGCAGCCCCTTTGCGCTCACACTTTTCATATGGGCGTTCCATCTCGGGTATCTCTTTTATGGTATTTGACTGATTCATCTTATCTTTAGATTCGTACGACACTCATAATAGAACTTATAAGAAACGATAAATAATAATGGAAAGAATCACGCCAATAATACTTGCAATGGTTATCTTAATCGTCAGGCCGAACGTGACTACAAGAAGTCCCAGATTCAGGATGATTGGCTCATCCAGTCCGAAGGACTGTCCGTAGGCCAGCCAGCTAAGAGCCGGTACTCCTTCGGCCAGCATGCCGATAAAGCCACCAAGGACGATTCCTGTTAAAATAAGCAGAAACAAAGCCCAGGCGTTCTTACTCCCTGTTCCCTTCATATGTACTCCTCCTCGTTTTGTCTATCTAAAAAACTCAATACATTTTATCATATTTAAGAAAAAGTGTATATACTTATCCCATTAAAAATTTCTTAAGCCTTTCGGTAGTTTGTCGAGAGATTGGTATTTTTTGACGATAGATTCTGCCGTTTTTAGTCCATCCATGGCGGCTGATGTAATACCGCCTGCATAGCCCGCTCCTTCCCCGCATGGATAGAGTCCGAAAAGCGTACTCTGCATCGATTCGTCCCGACTGATGCGAACCGGGGAAGAAGTCCGGCTCTCCACTCCGGACACCAGAGCGTCAGGGCGGGGATATCCCTTTATCTTACGGTCAAACGACCGGATCCCTTCTTCCAAAGCCCTGGATAGTTCCGGCGGGAATATCTCTCTGACGTTGCTCCAGGCATAGGCCCCCTTCATCTGTGGAAGGATGTCTCCTGGTCCTTTGGATGGCCTGTTCTTGCAAAAATCTTCAAACAGCTGTACCGGGATCCTTCCCTTACCTAAGCGGTAAGCCGCTTCTTCAAGCCTGCGCTGGAACTCCATGCCTGCCAGAACGCCCGTCCCGCCGTAATCCTGTGGCGTTACGGTTACGATCACGGCGCTGTTGGCATTGAAGCCGTCCCGGTCGTGGTAGCTCATACCGTTGACTGCCAGGCGCCCGGGCTCGGAAGAAGCATTAACCACGTAGCCTCCGGGGCACATGCAGAAGGTATATACGCCCCTCCCGCAGGCAAGATTCTCCGTCAGCTTATAGGAGGCAGGAGGCAGGGTGCCGTCGTTTTTCATTCCATACTGGAATTCGTCAATCATAGCCTGAGGATGCTCCATCCGAACGCCTACGGCAAAAGATTTGGATTCCATGGGAATCTCGTTCTTAAGCAGCATGGAGAAGGTATCCCTGGCGCTGTGCCCAATGGCAAGTACGGCAATCTCCGTCTCAAGGGCATATTCTTTTCCGGCTGCATGATCATAGACCTGCAGGGCCGTAAGACGGCGGCCCTCCCCAGCGGATTCTGACAGAATGTCCGTAACCCGGGTGAGGAAGCGCACCTCTCCGCCATAGGAAAGGATGGCCTCCCGGATGTTCTTTACCACACGGGAGAGCACATCCGTACCGATGTGAGGCTTATGCTGGTACAGAATCTCCTTTGGCGCGCCATATTTCACGAAGAGTTCCAGAACTTTCTGGCTGCGTCCGTTAGAATCATGGACCAGGGTATTGAGCTTCCCGTCGGAGAAGGTTCCTGCGCCTCCTTCTCCGAACTGGACGTTGCAATTCTGATCCAGTTCTCCGGTAGCCCAGAACCGCTCTACCGCCTGCATCCGTTCTTCTACGCAGGCCCCCCGCTCCAGAAGAATGGGCCGGTATCCTAAGACCGCCAGCTGATAGCCGCAGAAAAGCCCTGCCGGCCCGGTTCCAATGACGACCGGGCGGTGATGCAGAACTTCGGTTCCATTCGCCTGAATCTGGTAAGACAGGGGCTTGTCTTTAAACTGCACATTCTGATTGCGCACTCTTTTCTTGATGGAAGATACATTCTTCACCTTTACATCCACGGCATATACATAGTAAAGTTCTGGCTTCCTTCTCGCGTCCAGGGACTGTTTTTTTATTTCATAAGAAAGAAGCGAATCTTCGCTGATGCAAAGAGTCTTTAAGATCTTCTCCTTGAGATCCGCCTCTGAATGCTTGATATTTAACTTTAACTGATTGATCCGAATCATAGATATCATTCTCCTTTTTCTAAACTGCCAAAAAGAAATAAGACCCTTCGATGTCAGGGTCTTTCCGCCGCCGCGCGCCCTGCCAGGTATCCGGTAGCCCAAGCCCACTGCAGATTGTATCCTCCGCATATCCCCTCCACATCCAGGAGTTCGCCGGTAAGATATAAGCCATCTGCGTACCTGGATTCCAGCGTATCCGGATATACCTCGCCAGTACGTACGCCTCCTGCACAGACCTGCGCATTGTCAAATCCATTGGTGTCCTCGATCGTAAGCAGAGTCTGCTTGCAGGCGCGTATCAAATCCTCCCACTGCGCGGGCTTAAGTTCTGATGCCGGAAAGTTCTGGCGGATATGAGACAGTTCCAGCAGTCTTGGGATTAATTTTTTAGGGAAGATTCCCGTCAGGAATTCCTGGCATGTGGCATAAGGGCACTTGTCCAAATGTGTGTTAAATGCCTTGCGTACCTGGGATGCCTCCATCTCAGGAAGAAAATCTACCCTTACCTTCATCTCTTTCCCCTCATACAATCCTTTGGCGATGTGGCGGCTGATCTGGAATACCGGGATGCCCGAGATGCCATAGGCGGTAATCTGCATTTCTCCCGTGTCCTCCGCCAGGACCTGGCGCCCCAGAAGCGCCGCGACCTTGGCATCGGTTCGAACCCCGGCTGCCTTGGCGAAAGGATGTTTCTTTACTTTTAACTGTACCAATGCGGGAACCACAGGAGACAGCGTATGGCCCATAGACCTGGCAAGCGCGTACCCGCTCCCGTCGGAACCCAGGCTTTTGGACGCCTTTCCTCCGCAGGCAAGGATCACCCGGTCCGCAGGGAACCTCTGACCATCGGCACGAATGACAAATCCTTTGGCGGAAAGTTTCAGAGCCTCTACGCGCACCCCGGTATATATCTTCACCTTCTGCCTGCGCAGTTCCATTTCCAGCAGTTCCAGAACGGAGGCCGCCTGATCCGAGCGGGGATAGATATAGCCGCCCCGGCTTTTGGTGAAAAGTCCCAGGGAAGCAAAGAATTCCAAGGTCTCCCCATACCCGAACTGCTTCAGGACATTCCTGGCAAATTCCGGATCTTCGCCATGGTAGCAGGAAGCATCCATCGCCTCGTTGGTCAGGTTGCAGCGTCCATTTCCGGTGGCAAGTATTTTCTTTCCGATGTTCTCTTTCTGTTCCAGAATAAAGACCTGGGCATCGCCGTCGCTTCTGGCCGCAGCAATCGCAGCCACAATGCCGGAGGCCCCTCCTCCGATGATTCCAATCCGATTCATATCTGCTCCTTATTGCTCCTCTTCTATGGCAGTGTTACGATTCCATCCCTTACCAGGTATTCCAGAGACATCAGAATGCCCAGTTTGGCATGAGGCCATGTAAGGCCGCCCTGGAAATACACGGCGTATGGGGGCTTGATCGGGCCGTCCGCGCTTAACTCTATAGAAGAGCCCTGAACGAATGCCCCCGCCGCCATGATCACGTCGCTGTCATATCCCGGCATTGCCCATGGCTCCGGCGTTACATAAGAGTCTACCGGGGCAGCCGCCTGGATGCCCTTGCAGAAAGCGATCACGCCTTCCGGCGTTCCAAATTCCACTGCCTGGATAATATCATGCCGGCTTTCTGTTCCATTTGGAACCACCGCGTAGCCAAGCCGCTCATAGATATTTGCGGCAAATATCGCCCCTTTTAATGCCCCGGCCACAACGGTCGGCGCAAGGAATAAGCCCTGGTAGAAGGACTGCATGACTCCCAGGGACGCGCCCACTTCTTTTCCAAGGCCGGGAGACGTCAGACGGTAGCCGCAGGCATCGATCAGATCCTTGCGTCCGGCGATATAGCCGCCGATCGGAGCCAGGCCGCCGCCCGGATTCTTGATCAGGGAGCCAACCACCATATCCGCCCCAACATCGCTGGGCTCGATGGCCTCCACGAACTCGCCGTAGCAGTTGTCCACCATGCAAATGATATCCGGGTTGATCTCTTTTACAAAGGCAATCAGTTCCCCAATCTGCTTCACGGAGAAGCTGGGCCTGGTCTGATATCCCTTTGAGCGCTGAATGGTCACCAGCTTGGTCTTAGGACCTATGGCTTTTCGGATGCGATCGTAATCAAAGGTCCCATCCTCCAAAAGGTCTACCTGGCGGTAGGATATACCGTATTCCGCCAGGGAGCCGCAAGACGGACGGATGCCGATTACTTCTTCCAGCGTATCGTAAGGCTTTCCGGCCGGGGACAGCAGTTCATCCCCCGGGCGCAGGTTTGCGCTAAGCGCAATGGATAAGGCATGGGTTCCGCATGCGATCTGCGGGCGTACAAGCGCGCTTTCCGTATGGAATACGCTGGCATAGACTTCCTCCAATGTATCCCGTCCCTGGTCATCGTATCCGTATCCGCTGGCGTAGTTAAAGCACCCCTCGCTCACCCGGTTTTTCTGCATGGCCTGTATAACCTTCAACTGATTATACTCCGCGATCTGATCGATCTGTTCAAAACGCTCTTTCAGTTCTTTCTCAATCTGCCCTCCAAATGCAAGAACGTTCTGCCTGATTCCAATCTGTCTGTATATTGCTTCTATCTCTAACATGTCGTATATGCTTCCTTTCTAGAGCGCATCCATAATCTTCATCTTTACCACGGCGCATTTGGCATCAAACTCAGGATTCAGCGAGCGAATCTCCAGCACCACGTCCGCGGCCTCCCTGAATTGCCGCATGTCGTACAGAAGCGCGGCCCGGTTCAATTCAAACAAGGCCCTTTCCCCTTCTGTCCGGATCAGCGGCTTCAGATCCAGCAGCTGCTGGTAGGTGGATGGCGCATTATGACTGCAAGAATACAATTCCATCAATGTATTCATCTTTTTTAAAAATTTGGAACCCCCGAATAATCTTCTAAACATAGTACTCCCTCCATATGTTTTATCATTGTGTGCAGTATCTTTTCTTCATCATAGCCGTATGCTTCTTTCTCAATCCAGATTACCTGTCTCTCCCTCTTAAACCAGGTGATCTGTCTTTTGGCAAAATGTCTGGTATCACGCTTAATCATATAGATGGCTTCGTCAAGCGTGCATTCCCCGTCCAGGCAGGCGAGGATCTCCTTATATCCCAGCCCCTGCATGGAAACCATATCCCTGGCATACCCCATCTCCTTTAGCCGGGACACTTCTTCTACCAGGCCTTCCTGTATCATAAGATCCACTCGTCTGTCGATGCGCTCATATAACTTCTGGCGCTCGTCATTTAGGACAAAATAAACGAAATTATAGGGTGATTCCTTCTCCCGCTCCTTCTCATTATGCTCCGATATCTTCTTCCCCGTCTGATGGCAGAATTCCAGTGCCCGGATGACTCTCTTGGTGTTATTGGGGTGAATCGCATCAGCGGCCTTCGGATCGACTTCCTTAAGGCGCTCATGAAGGCTTAACGGCCCATTCGCATCCGCATAGTCCATCAGTTCCTGGCGGAATGCGCGATCGCCGTCATTCTCCGTAAAGTCAATATCGTACAATACTGCCTGGATATAGAATCCAGTGCCGCCTACGATCACCGGAATATGTCCTCTGGAATAGATCTCTTCCATCGCGGCCTTGGCCATCTGCTGAAAGCGCACGACATGGAATTCTTCCGACGGCTCCAGCACATCGATCAGATGATGAGGCACGCCTTGCATCTCTTCCGGCCGTATCTTTGCCGAACCGATATCCATATGCCTGTATACCTGCATGGAATCCGCGGAAATAATCTCGCCCCCGATCGCCTTTGCAAGCCCGATGGAGGCTTTTGTCTTTCCTACGGCAGTAGGCCCTGTAAGAACTACTAATGGTTTCTTCATCTCTATACAATCCTTTTGAATTTCTTTTCCAGTTCCCGCTTCGTCATGGCGATGATCGTCGGGCGTCCATGCGGGCAGTGGTATGGGTTCTCAAGCGTCAGAAGCTCGCCGATCAAGGAATCCACTTCCGTGGCTGACAACTTCATATTCCCCTTCACGGCCGCCTTGCAGGACATGGAGGCAACTTTCTCATCGATCATATCCGGCGAAAGATTTCGGCTCACTTCATCCGACAGGCCATCCAGCATCTGCAGCAGCAAATCCTTCTTGGCAATGCCGAACAGATTGCCGGGCACTGCCCTTACGGCATAAGACTCCTGCCCGAACTCCTCGATCTCGAAGCCGATACGGGTAAACTGATCCATATACTGGTTTAAAAGTTCCGCCTCCTGCATGCTAAGATCCAGCACGATGGGCGGACTGATAAACTGGGAGGTAAATTCCCTGGTCTTCATGCTCTTTAAAGTCTTTTCATACAGCACCCGCTCGTGGGCCGCATGCTGGTCGATAATATAGAGGCTGTCGTTAAATTCGACAAGCCAGTAAGTCTCGAAGACTTGGCCGATGATCTTATACTCTGCCTGAACCTTCCGCTCCACCAGATTCTCTTCGAATAAGTTCAGCTGCTGGGCCGCATATTCCGGCGTCTCGCAAACCCGGTCCGAGGGGGCTTCCCTGCGGTCTTCGGACGGCTGGGCAGACACTTTAACATCAGGCGCCTTCTTAGGCGCCTCCTGATTCTGCTGGGCGTGATATGCCGCAACCCGTTCCTTCATCTTCTGCATGAAATAGTCCAGGGTGCGTTCTTCCGGCGCTGGAACAGATTTTTTTGCCGACGGTGCGGGCTGTACGCTAGTAGTTCTATCGGGAACCACTGGATTATCTTTCTTCTGCGCCGCATGAGGCGCTCCGCCCTCCTGCTTCATGGGCGCTGCGGCCTTAGGCGCATCGACTTCCACATGCGGGATCAGCTCTTCCGCATGAAGTCCATGGTCAACAGCCGCATATATAGAATTATAGACTTCCTGCTGATTATTAAACCTCAGTTCCATCTTTGTAGGATGGACATTCACATCCACATGCTCGCCATCAATCTCGATGTGCAGTACCACAAAAGGATATTTATGCTGCATGGTAAAGTCCTTATACGCATCTTCGATGGCTTTGGATATAATGCTGCTCTTTACATATCTTCCGTTGATGAAATAATTCTCAAAATTCCGGTTTCCCCTCGATATCAGCGGCTTTCCAAGAAATCCTCTGATTTTAAGTCCGGGGGATTCGTAGTCGGCTGCCAGCAGATTGGCTGCAATCTCTCTGCCATATACATGATAGATGACATCCTTAAGATTGCCATTGCCGGAAGTATGCAACTTGGACTGCCCGTTATTGATGAACTGGAAGGAGATCTCCGGGTGGGACAATGCCATTCGGGTCAGCAGATCCCCCACATGGCTCGCCTCTGTCATAGGAGTCTTTAAAAACTTCCTCCTTGCCGGCGTATTGTAGAAGAGCTGGCGGATCAGAAATGTGGTGCCATCCCTGGCCCCTGTCTCATCCAGTTCTTCTTCCTTTCCTCCCGCGATCCGGTACCGGGTGCCCAGAACCTGATCCTTTGTCTTGGTGATCATCTCCACCTGGGAGACGGCGGCGATGCTGGAAAGCGCCTCGCCTCTGAATCCCAGGGAGCCAATATGTACCAGATCCTCCACAGTACGTATCTTGCTGGTGGAATGCCGCAAGAACGCGTTGGGAACGTCCGATGCATCCATGCCGCAGCCATTATCCGCGATCCGGATCATAGAGATGCCGCCTTCTTCAATCTCTGTGACGATGGCCGTGGCTCCTGCGTCTATGGCATTTTCCACCAGTTCCTTTACGACCGATGCGGGGCGTTCGATTACTTCCCCGGCGGCGATCTTATCAATCGTAACCGGGTCTAATACTTGTATCTTATTCATGTCCTACCACCTGTTTTTCAGTTTGTTCTGTAACTGGTACAATGTATTCAGCGCGTCGATCGGCGTCAGGTTGCTGACATCCAGGCTCTTGATCTCCTCGATCACGTCATCGTCCTTCACCGTATCGAACAGGGACATCTGAGCCAGATCCACCTCATCATAATGCCTGGCCTTAAGCCTGGGCGGCTCCTGCCCATGGACTGCAATATCCTTGATCCTGGTGGTGATATCCGCATGTACCAGTTCTTCCACGATTTCCCTGGCACGGCTGGTGACGCTTTCGGGTACGCCAGCCAGCCTGGCAACCTGGATTCCATAACTCTTATCTGCGCCGCCTTTGACGATCTTGCGAAGGAAGATGATGTCATCGCCCTTTTCCTTTACCGCAATGCAGTAGTTATTTACGTTGTCGATCTTGCCTTCCAACTCTGTCAGTTCATGATAATGGGTGGCAAACAGCGTCTTGGCTCCCAACAGCCTGCTGCTGCTGATATGCTCGATTACGGCCCATGCAATGCTCAGCCCATCAAAGGTGCTGGTTCCCCGGCCGATCTCATCCAGGATCAGAAGGCTCTTGCTGGTGGCATTGCGCAGGATATTGGCAACCTCTGTCATCTCTACCATGAAGGTACTCTGTCCGCTTGCCAGGTCATCCGATGCGCCCACTCTGGTAAAGATGCGGTCCACCAGTCCGATATCCGCGCTGGCAGCCGGCACGAATGAGCCGATCTGGGCCATCAGCACGATCAGGGCCGTCTGACGCATATAGGTGGATTTCCCCGCCATATTGGGACCCGTAATGATAGAGATCCGGTTCTTCTTATCGTTAAGATATGTATCGTTGGATATGAACATATCGTTGGGAATCATCTTCTCCACGACCGGATGACGCCCGTCTTTGATATCGATCACGCCTTTTTCATTAATTTTCGGCCTTACATAGCGGCTCTGTTCCGCCACAAGGGCCATGGAGGCGAAGGCGTCCAACTGGGCGATGGCTTTCGCCGTCGTCTGTATCCGCAGGACTTCTTTGGCAATCTTGTCCCGCGCCTCGCAGTAGAGCTGGTATTCCAGCGCATACAACTTGTCTTCCGCCCCCAGGATGGTATCCTCCAGTTCCTTCAGTTCCGGAATGATGTAACGCTCCGCGTTTGCAAGCGTCTGCTTCCTCGTATAATAGTCCGGCACCATATGTTTAAAAGAATTGGTAACTTCCAGATAATATCCGAACACCTTGTTGTAACGGATCTTCAGATTCTTGATTCCGGTCTTCTCCCTTTCATCCGTCTCCAGCTTGGCAAGCCAGTCCTTTCCATCGGATTTGGCCGAGCGCAGCCGGTCCACCTCCTCGTTATATCCATCTCTGATGATCCCTCCCTCTTTCATTGCCAGCGGCGGGTCTTCCTTAATAGCCTTCTCTACCAGATGGCATAAGTCTTCCAGCGTATCCAGCCTTTCATAGAGATCTTTCAGCAGGGGAGACTTCATCTCCTCCAATATGTACTTGATATGCGGAAGCATAGACAGGGAACTTTTAAAAGCGATCAGGTCTCTTGGATTTGCAGACTGGTATGTGATTTTGCACACCAGCCTTTCCAAGTCATAGACCGGTGTTAAGTATTCCCGGATCTCTTCCCTGGAAATGGCATTCTGCTTCAACTCGTCCACCGCGTCCAGCCGGCGTTCAATGGAATTTTTATCAATCAGCGGCTGCTCGATGAATTTCCTTAAGCACCGGGCGCCCATTGCCGTCTTGGTCTTATCCAGCACCCACAATAGAGACCCTCTCTTATGCTTCTCCCGCAGGGTCTCGCATAATTCCAGATTGCGCCTGGTGGAACTGTCCAGGAGCATATATTTGCCGGTTGCGTAAGCGGAGAGCCTGGTAATATGGGATAAGTCCCGCTTCTGTGTCTCGATCAGATATTGAAGCAAGGCTCCGGCGGCAATAATGCCGCAATCATAGTCGCTAAGGCCCAGTCCTTCCATGGTGCTGACATGGAAATGCTCCTTGAGCGTACGCTGGCAGATCGCATCATCAAAGTACCATGCATCCAGGGAATAGATGGTGATTCCCAGTTTTTCCTTCATCAGGTCCAGATCCATGCCGCTCATATAAAAAGCCTCATTGCAGATTAACTCTGAGGGCATGAATTTGTAGATCTCATCAAATAATTTCTCGCTGTCATCCAGTTCCGTGACGAAGTAGTCTCCCGTCGTCACATCCGCCACCGAAAGGCCATACCTGTCTGCGATGTAGACCACGCACATGATATAATTGTTCTTCGTCTCGTCCAGAGACTGGGTATCTAAGTTGGTACCAGGCGTAACGATCCTGACGACATCCCTTTTTACCAGGCCTTTGGCGGTTGCGGGATCTTCCATCTGCTCGCAGATGGCCACCTTATATCCTTTGGAAACCAGCCGGTTCAAGTAACCGTCCACCGCATGGTAAGGGACTCCGCACATGGGCGCCCGTTCCTCAAGGCCACAGTTTTTTCCGGTCAGCGTAATCTCCAGTTCTTTGGATGCGGTCAGGGCATCGTCGAAGAACATCTCGTAAAAGTCGCCCAATCTATAGAATAGGATGCAGTCCGGGTACTCTTTTTTTGTCTGCATATACTGCTGCATCATTGGTGTTAATTCTGCCACGTTATTTCTCCTCTTTTGTCTACATTTTTACATTTCATTATAGCATTTTTCGATTTAATATGAAAGATACAATTTATCAAAGTACATGGTAATGAGGCTTCTCATCCCCATAGAGCCAATACGTAAGATAGCCGCTTAACAGGATCCCAAGAACGCACAGGCCGGAAAATATAACCATGAAAGGCAGGCATATCTGCCCGAAGAGCTGGAAGGGCTGATCGCTGTAATCCCATACCGCCAGCCCAAGCCACTTATTGACGATAATTCCGGTAATGAATTCCATTGAGGTTACAAAGACGATGCACCTGAGCAGCTGGCGCCACAGCGCGTCCTGCCAATGCACCATCTTTCCCTGGATCGTAAAAAACAAAAAGCAGATTCCCCCCAGAACAAACATGGACCAGTGGGAAAATCCGCGGAAGATCACTTCAAACGAATAATACAGGCATCCGCCGAATGTCCATAAAAATAGATACTCACTTAATTTCTTCATGTAAAAACGCCCTCACTATATGTTCTTACTACATAGTTTGAGCGTTTTCGGTTCATAATATGGGTGGTATATATTTCTTATGCCGCAAGCGCGGATGTGCCGCCTTTTACACCTGTTCTCCCAGATAATAGAAGCCCTTGCATTCAGACAGGCGCACGTCAACCAACTGGCCGATCAACTCTGACGAGCCTTTAAAATGCACCAGCAGATTGTTGCTTAGCCGTCCGGTGACCATAGAATCATCATGCTCGCTCTTTGCCTCTACCAAGGCCGTCTGCACGCACCCTTCATGGACGGAGCAAACTTGCGCGGCAATGGCCTGCACTTCCCTAAGCAGCCGGTCAAAACGGTCTTTTACCACATCTTCCGGAATCTGGTCTTCCATGGCCGCGGCCGGGGTCCCGGTCCGTTTTGAATAGATGAAGGTAAACGCGCTGTCATAGCGTACCTTTCGGACCACGTCCAGCGTCTCCTGGAAATCCTCTTCCGTCTCTCCCGGGAATCCTACGATAATATCCGTGGTAAGGGAGATATCAGGCACGGCCTTTCTGATCTTATCAACAAGCGTCAGATACTGCTCCTTGGTATATCTGCGGTTCATCTTCTCCAGAATCCTGGAACTTCCCGACTGGATGGGCAGATGCAGATGCTTGCAGATCTTCTTTGAATTGCCCATGACCTCGATCAGTTCGTCCGAGAGGTCTTTTGGATGGGAGGTCATAAAGCGGATCCGCTCGAGGCCTTCGATCTTCTCAATCTCCGTTAGCAGCCGGGCAAACGACATCGGCTCTTCCAGGTTCTTTCCGTAAGAATTGACATTCTGGCCCAAAAGCATGACCTCCACCACGCCATCTGCTACCAGCCGCTCGATCTCCCGGATGATGGCCTTTGGATCCCTGCTTCTCTCCCGCCCTCTTACATAAGGCACGATACAGTAACTGCAGAAATTGTTGCACCCAAACATGATGTTTACGCCTGACTTGAAGAAATATTTCCGCTCATTGGGCAGATCCTCTACGATCTTGTCCGTATCTTTCCAGATATCGATAACCATCTCCTGGGATTCCAGCCTCTGCACAATCAGTTCGGCGAACTTGAAAATATTATGCGTGCCGAAGATAATGTCAACAAAACGGTAACTTTTCCTTAACTTCTCCACCACTTCCGGCTCTTGCATCATGCAGCCGCAAAGACCGATCATCATATGGGGGTTCTTTTTCTTCAGGGGCTTGAGCTGGCCAAGGCGTCCATAGACCCTTGTATTGGCGTTCTCTCTAACCGTACAGGTATTATAGATGACGAAGTCGGCTACATCCTCCGGCGCTTCCTCATAGCCAATCTTCTCCAGGATTCCCCGCAGTTTTTCAGAATCTCTGGCATTCATCTGGCAGCCGAAGGTGGTCACGCAGAAGGTCAGCGGACGGCCGATCTCCAGGGACTTCTTCTGAATGTAGGTTCTGGCCTTTTCTATGTAATAATACTGGCGCTTCGGTTCCTCGCATGGCGCCGCGCTAGACAAACTGATGTCTGGATTCGTCGTATTCATAATCAATTCCTTTCAGTATATTTGTAATCTCTTCTCTCTCTACTTGCATATCCTCGCATAGTGCATCCAGCGAATGATAGTAATCTCTGATTTTCGTATTTACTACGCTTAATAGTAGCATAGGATCTTTGGGAAGTCCTATCTGCATAAGCATCATCCTTTCTATTTGCCGTCCTCGTATACGCTGGTCTCCGTCACCAGGATCTGCGGCCTGATATCGTATTCATCATAGGGCACTTCATCCAGCACCTGGCAGTCAAATGCGACTGCCATGGTGGGAAGGCAAGGATGCGCGGCAAGATATCTGTCATAATAGCCGCCGCCATAGCCGATCCTGCGCCTGTCACGGTCAAAGGCCACGCCCGGCATAATGACAAGCGCGTCTGCTCCGTCAGCCAAAGCGCCTTCCTCAGGTTCCAGAATCCCCATCGTGCCGGGGTGCAGCTGGCTGAAATTCTCTATATGGAAAAATTCCATCCTGCGTCCCAATACCCTGGGCACCCAGACGTCTTTTCCCAGCCGCCAGGCTTCTTCTATGATCAGCCTGGTGCCTGCTTCTCCCTGATGGTCTACATAGCAGTAGATATCCGTGGCCTCCCGGAAACGCATATGGGAAGTCACCGCAGCCGTTATCCCTTCCGTGGCTTTCTGCCATTTCAAGGGACCGATTTCTTTTCGGGCTTCCAGAACCCGATGCCTAATGTCCTTCTTGCTTTCCAAACTTCTCACCCAAATCTGTAATGCTTCCATCCTTCTCCTGAATGGAAATATTGTTTAACTGGCTGCGCAGATTTCTCTTAAATGAGTCAATATACTCCCTGCGCAGAATCTGCTGTTCCTTTGACTCCTCGGCCGTCAGGCCCTCTGCTTTGGATTTATGATATAATTCATTGATTCTTGCAATCTTCTGTTCTTCCATAGTTTTGTCCTTCCTTCTTGATTCATTCGGAAATTACGTACTTATATTACACTATCTTACTTTGGAAGTCCACTTCTAGCTTGAATAATTTTCTAAAAAGCCATAAAGTTCCTCTGTGCTTTCCATGTATTTTCCGTTGCGAATCTCCTCCCTGATGGTTGCCGGAAGTTCATCATACAGGATATCCGTATATTCGTAGGCGGTCTTCTTATCACTCAGATATACGACCACGTAACCGTTGACTTCCATCAGATAGTAGCAGTCTTCTTTTAGCGCCTGTCCATCCGCAGAGACTGTCGGCTCCGATTTGGACGTAGCAGGCTCCTCCTGTTCTTTTGTCACTTGCGTCTGCGCGCGTTCTTTGGCCTTCTGATAACTCAGCTGATATGCGCTGGATACCGCCAGCACTGCAATAATCGCAGCCGCAAAAAAACCAATACCATACTTATTTTTCATAAGGACAACTCCTTTTTTAGTACAGTATCGGTTTGTTTTGCCGGATTTATACAGTTTGCGGACAATTTTTACACGATCTTTACCTATATTGGCCGCGGATCAGATGCAGTTTCCTGCATAGAGATGCCACGGAGGCTCCCTTTGGCATATCCAGAAGTTCCTCTTCCGTCACGCCGCCAAGCAGCACCAGTACGGCACCATATACGACCATTGCCGCCAGCACTGCCACAACCGTTGCAATCCTTGCGCCTGCAAACAGTTCAAACAGCAGATGTACCACAATGGCCACGACTCCCATCACGGTTGCAGCAATCGCCGGAATCACGAACGTCTTTTTACGCTCCTGGACATAGCCGATGCGCTCCCGCAGCGAATGGGCATTCAAGATGCAGCTGGCGCCGGAAAATACAATCTTGCTTAGGACTACCGCATATATGTTCCATTTGAATACCACCATCATGAGGAACAGGGCAATCACGTGGATCACCAGGGAAATGGCGGCATTGCGCACCGGGGTCATCATATCGTCCAGTCCCTGCAGCACGGAGTTTGTAACCGTCGACAGGCAGAAGAATACGACGGACAGCGCTCCAAGCTGGAGCATCAGTGCCGGCTTCGTATTATCCTGGGTAAAATACAAAAGATCCAGAAGCGGCTTGGCCAGAATCACGAAGCCTACCGCGCATGGAATCGCGATCAGCATGTTGAATCTGGATACCATATTAATCTTGTTATGTATCTGCTTACGGTTCCCGGTCTGCACGGTCGCTACCAGACTTGGAATCAGCGAGGCAGCCAGGGCGCTTGATATGGACAAGGGTACATTGATCATCGTTGTATACTGGCCTCCGAACATCCCAAGGAGTTCCGCATATTCCACCTTTTTAAATCCCTGGGCAGCCATAATGTTATTAAACATTGCCGTATCAATAAAATCACTGATATTGTAGACCGTCGCGCTTAAGATGACCGGCGCGATGGTGATAAACAGAACCTTGTATATCTTCTTGTAGCTTTCCCTCCGGCGGGTCCGGTCCCGCTTCATCTGGCGCTTGAAGATTCGCTTATAGGCATAGAATATCAGCGCAACGAACAGAAGCGCCGCCAAGGCTCCCGCAACGGTTCCGACCGTACCTCCGGCCGCCGCGTATGCCGGGCCATAGGACTTCTTCCCTCTGGTCTCGGCAATGCTCTTTCCTGCCTGCAGAAGGAAGTAAGCTCCGGCTATGGATGCCACTGCATTCACCACCTGCTCAACCACCTGGGAGATGGCAGTGGGAACCATGGAGCCATTTCCCTGGAAAAATCCCCTCAGCACGCCCAAAAGAGCGACAATCAGGATACAGGGGGCCAGGACACGAAGCGCATAGGCACTCATATCCATATGCATAATATGGGAAGCGATAAAATCCGCCCCCAGGAAGATCAGAAGGGATACAAATCCGCCTGCCAGCAGGGCAAATGTCATAGCCCCCTTAAATACCTTATAGGCATTCCGGTATTCCCCCACTGCCACCCTGGCGGAAACCAACTTGGACACAGCCAGGGGAAGGCTGTAGGATGTCAGCATTAATGCCACAGAATAAATAGAGAAGGCCACGCTGTAATATCCGATTCCTTCCGCGCCTGCTATATTGGTAAGAGGAATCCGGTACACGGCCCCGATAATCTTTGTAATCACCCCCGCAATCGCGAGGATAGAGCCCTGGACCAGGAAATTCTTCTCTTTCTTTCTACGTTGTTCAGCCATACACTACTCCATCTTATCGTAATATATTTAATCTTTCCATAATTTCTTTCTGCTTACGTTCCATAATCTGACGCTCCTCGTCCTGCATATGGTCGTATCCAATTAAGTGTAACACAGAATGAGCAATTAAAAAAGCATATTCTCTCAAAGCAGAGTGACCGAATTCTTCGGCCTGTGATAATACCTTCTCTTTGGAAATCACGATATCGCCCAGCATCAGTTCTCCCGATTCCGGATGAAAGCAGTCATCACTTTCTTCTAAAAACCCAAACTGTCCGGGCACAGGATAGTCAGTCATCGGAAAGGACAGCACATCCGTTGGCCTGTCAATGCCGCGGAAGTCCCGGTTCATCTTGCGGATCTCTTCGTTCTGCGTCAGCAGAAGACTGACTTCCCACTCATACGGACATCCGGCATAATCAAGGGTTGTCTCTATCACCTGTCTTGCTATCTTTTCACACTCTATGGGAAGCCTTGCCTCCCCTTCTTCTTCAAAGTATAGTGTCATGATCTTCTCCTTTTATCCCTGCCTTTGTTCTTGCCTCTGCTCTCATAATCTTCATAAGCCTTTACGATCTTCTGCACCAGAGGATGGCGGACAACATCCTTGCTGGTAAGCGTACAGATGCCAATATCCTCAATGTTCTTCACCACCGAGATCGCCACGTCAAGGCCGGATACCTGGCCCGAAGGCAGATCCTTCTGGGTGGCATCTCCTGTAATGACGACTTTGGAGCCGAATCCGATCCTGGTAAGAAACATCTTCATCTGGGCAGGGGTCGTATTCTGGGCTTCATCCAGTATAATAAATGCGTTGTCCAGCGTCCGTCCTCTCATATAAGCCAGGGGTGCCACTTCAATCAGGCCTTTTTCAGAGTTTTTCAAGAAACTGTCCGCCCCCATGATCTGATAAAGCGCATCATAAAGCGGGCGCAGATAGGGATCAATCTTGCTCTGCAGGTCTCCGGGCAAGAATCCCAGTTTCTCTCCCGCCTCTATGGCAGGCCTGGTAAGGATGATTCTGCCCACCTCGTTATTCTTAAATGCCGTAATCGCCATAGCCATGGCAAGATAGGTCTTGCCCGTTCCGGCAGGTCCAAGGCCGAACACGATCATTTTCTTGCGGATCGCATCCACATACTTCTTCTGTCCTATAGTCTTAGGCTTGATCGGCTTGCCCTGCAGCGTATGGCATATCACATCCTTGTCAATTTCCAGAACGCTGTCCGGACTGTCCTCCATCACGAGGGCAAGGGTATAGTCCACGTTCTGCTCTTCTACGTTATTCCCTCTGCTTGACAGTTCCGCCAGCTGGCTTAAGACCTTCCTGGCCTGCTCCACTCTAGAAGCCTCTCCCATAATCTTTACGCTCTCCCCTCTGGCAATCAGAGTCACATGGAGCGTCCTCTCTATTTTCTTTGCATAAGCATCAAACTGTCCGAACACATTACTCTGCTGCTCGGCCGGTATATCCATGATCGCTTCAATTAATCCCATTCATTATTCTCCTGTTTCTTCTTGTTCTTCTTTTAGCGGTATCTCCAGCAATTGAGACGGGGCTTGCATGCCTATCGGCATGATGACCGTAAGCGTGCCTTTTGCCTCGGCTTTTTCGGGTCCTGTGTATATTTTAACACTATTCTCGATAATTTCTACCCCCTTTTTCTCCAAGTCTGCAAGATAACGCTTGAAACGAAGGCTTAAGATCTGCTGGAGTTCCTTCTTTGTATGCTTCTTCTCTTCGGAACGGTAAGGATTGGCAGTCCGAATGCCATAGGATACAGGTAGGTAAAAATTCTTGCCAATCCGAAGCTGCCGCTCCTTGGAATGCATCTCCCATTCCTCATACTGGTTCTTGATTGTAGCCAGTCTGAGAAATCGGTCTCCGACCCTAATATAGTATTCTTCCTTCTGTACGTCTAAATATTCCTTTTCCAGATACACAACCTCCTGGCTGTCTTCGTACGCAATGGCCGTCTGTCCCCGGATATCTGCGTCAGACTCGTGATATTGGTATGCGATCGTCTCCCCGGCATCGTTATTGACTGGAACCTGCCCGGATATCAGGATATCTCCCTTCTTCACCTGGTCACCTTCTTTGACCATGGCAATCCCTTTTCTGGGCACGATGTCCGTTATGACGCACTCTTGGTCCGCAACAATGTCCGTAGCGTTCTCCCTGGCTTCCTGTTCTTTTTCCTCCTCCGTCTTATTGACCACCGGCAAGGAATCCTCGTTTTCTTTTACCTGGATGATCAGGCGGGTGCCTTTTATGGACGCGGATACCCATATGATGTCATCATATTCCTTGCGGATATCCTTTACAATACGGGCGCAATCCACATCCGACTTTGGCATCCCATCCTCTACATTTTTTGAGCCCAGAAACTCCAGAATGGATTCATCGGTCCGCGACTGATTGCCTGTAATATCGATATTCCATATAAACCGGGACATCGCTATAATCATAACAACGAAAAGAAAGGCTCCGCCGAAGAACAGTTTCCGCTTTCGATATTTGTGTAAAAAAAAAGGAAGACCGAACCGTCTCACAATTACAACTTTTGTTCCTGTCTTCCTGATAATCGGCTTTAACTGCCGGAATCCCTTTATCGTAATATTCATTTCGTAAGCTCCGCCCACCGGCTTCAAGCCCCAGAGAAAGATGCCTTTGTGGCTGCATGCATTCAAAAATCTTTCTGCGGAATATCCTATGACCCGGATGCGGATATACCCTTTTATATAGCGGATGATTTTTAACAGCAATATTGTCTCCTCCTCTAATGCTGGTATTCAATGGACTCGATATGTCCGTTCACTTTCATCTCATCATTGGTATAATATGCCACCTGGAGCCTCTTTCCAGTCACCCTGATCTGTCCATTTTTCGTCTGGATTCTTACCAGCGTATCGGTATATTCGATGATCCCCCTGTAATTTTCAAGGCTTAATTCCATCTGCCCTAAGACCGTAAGAACTGGCATTCCAAGCGCCACGTCTTTGGGAAGTTCGGATAATTCCGCCATTTTATTTTTGAAAGAATAGCCATCAGGTTCTGGCCTTGGTCCTTTTTTTTTCGTCTTCATAAAAGCGCCATTCATAGAATTTATAGTAATCTATGAGGAAAGGACGGCGATTATGCATGGACGGCCCTGGATTTTGAAAGGCTGACTCTTACCTTAACAGGCAAGGCGTACTTGTCTTAAAAACGGCCGACAAGGCGGTCATCACCCACAGCAGGCCTCTTGCCTGCCTTTTATCCCTGCACAGGCTATGTATGTTCTCGAAACTTTTCCGAAGCCGGGATCTTCCTTTTGCCAGATCGACAGCTATCTTAAACGCGCCAAAGGCCTGGCAGGAGGCAAAAAGAATCAGGCCGCCGGTCCTGAACGCCGGCCGCTTCCTTCCTGCGGCGATATGATACAGGCTGGCAAACAGCCCGATAAATGTTGATATATGATGAATCCAGATACAGATTGTCAATTCTTTTTCTCGCATTTTCTATACTTCCCTTCCTAACAATATCAAGTATATTGTACCTGATTTTCCTGACAGAATGTAGGAAAATATATCGCAAGTTTCTACAAACCTCGCAGTTACACCTGGGGATATGCAAGGTCTTTTAAGGTATTAAGAGAAGAGTATCCCGCGCCGAAGTCGTCCAGCGAGCAGATATATCTATTGTCCATCCTTAAGGCAGATGGCTTCCATACGCACTGGCTGATGGTCGGTATATTCAAAATCCGTATCAATGTTTTCTACTCTATTCACTTTGATATTATCGGAAACGATAAATCCATCCAGTACATATACCTGGGATTCATCATAATTCCCGCTGTAAGGCCCGTCAAGAAGCCTGCAGGTAGGTACATTGTCGGATACGGCAAAGGAGAAGCCTTCTGGAATGTCCTCAGCGCCTACGACGCCAGGCACCCACTTATCTTTATTATGGATCGGATATTTTTCCATCCCCTCGAATGTCTGATTGAAGTCTCCGCCGGCAATCACATAATTTCCCTTCTGGTATTCTGACTCCAGTTTCTCTGCCAGCATCTTGCTCTGGGCAATCTTTCCCTCTCCGCTGTCATAAGCTTCCAGATGGAAGTTGATCAGCACCAGTTCTTTGTCCGTTCCTTCCAAAGGCACCCTGGCCTCCAGCATGCATCGCTTCAAGTTGCAAGTCTTGACCGGCCATGAGAAGGATTCGGGAAGCGAGATTCGGGATGCTTCTTTTACATTCAGATCCGTCATCGTCACCAGGCCGCTGGTTACTTTTCCAATCGGCGGCAGCGGATAAGGCACAAAGTCACATTTGAAATTGCATGCAAACATACCCGCAAGTCCAAGTTCTTCCTCATAATAGGCCTGTTCGTCAATATGATAGGACCTCTTGGAATCCCGGTCCACCTCCTGTAGAAAATAAATATCCGCTTCCTGATCCTTCAGAATGGATGTGATTCCACTCAAGTTTTCCTCCACAAGTTTCTTGCTCTCCGGCTCTACCTTAGAACCCCCATCCATAAAGAAGTCTTCATCCTTGCTGAGGCCCGCATATCCGATGTTATACGTAAGAATCGTAAATGCATCCCCGTTATTCAGCCTGGCGTTCCCCTTCCCCGGCACTATATCCTCAATCGGATCCGGCCTGTATTCCCGTATTGTCAGATAGGCGACAACTGCCGCCAGCAGAAGAACGATTGCCAGAAGCACGCTTCCTATAATCTTCCGTACTTTTCTTTCTTTTATCATATTTTCCCTTTCCTGCTTCCTTTTTGCTTCCATTTATTCCTCTGCTATGAGAGGATGACTCTTGCCCCGTCGATTTTTGCCAGTCCATTCATAGGTATTGTAAGCGGATCCTTGATATGTCCGGCCCGCACATTTAGAACGACTGGGATCTGCAAGTCTCCCAAAACTTCCCTTACCATTGCCTCCGCGCTCCCTGGCCGCCCCTCGATATCGCAGTCCGTCAGGCTACCTATGATGACTCCGGCAGCCTCTTCAAACTTGCCCGCAAGTATCAGCTGGTATAGCATCCCATGTAGCCGGTAAGGCTTCTCTCCTACTTCCTCCAGAAAAAGTATCTTTCCCCTGGCATCGATCTCATAAGGCGTTCCCATCAGACGGCTGACCAGAGTCATATTGCCTCCCGCAATACGCCCTTCGCAGACGCCTTCCTTCAAGACTGCAAAGGCTTCTCCGTTAAAATTCTTCAATTCCCGCTCTTTCCCAGGCGAGGCCAGCACATCCAGGAAATTACACAGTGCCGTTTCCGTGGGCTGCCGGCTTGTGCTGAAGAAGGATGGGCCATGATAGGTCACCAGTCCTGTATTTTGACCGATTGCCAGATGCATAGCCGTAATGTCACTGAATCCGGTAAATACAGGCCTATTCTTGCTTAACGCGTCATAATTGATCTTATCCAGCAAAGGTATGGTGCCATATCCTCCCCATATGCAGAAAATCCCACGATTATTGGGATCTTCGATCACTCTGTTAAACTTCTCTGCACGCTCCTTTGGCGTCCCTCTGCGAAATGCCATATCTTCTGACACGGTAACGTTTAATCCCCGCGCCTCAAGATGAGATGTGGCCGCATCCAATGCCTTTTCGGTAAATGCGTTGGCTGGATCAATGATGCACACCTGGTCTCCTGCCTTAAGACCTTCCGGGTATATCGGATTTAATTTTTCTTCTTTGGATTCCATAGTTTGAAGACCTCTCCTTATGACTCTCTTAAGCAACAGTATAGCACATTTAACAAATAATTTCTGCCTATTCTTTTCTTTCATTATAGTCCATAGTTTTTCATGTACAGAAAAAGCACAGCGGTAAAACCGCCATGCTTTCTATTATTCACTCAATTCGTAAGGATTTGCCAAAATCCGGCTTTAGTAAGTAAATAACTGGGTCCAATAATTTCTCCCCTCTGCATTCTGATAGAATCCTACTCCGATTTTCTTAAACTTTGGATTCAGGATATTGGCCCTGTGTCCTTCGCTGTTCATCCATCCGTTCATAACTTCTTCCGGCGTACGCTGTCCCCATGCTATATTCTCGCCTGATCCTCTGAATGTAATGCCATTCTCTGTTAAAACGGTGCTGAAAGAACTGCCATTTGGTCTTGTGTGGGAAAATGAAGTTTCGATTTCCTTCGCCCTTACAAGAGCCGCGGATTCAATCCCTTTATCAATTATAAGAGCATCCAGCCCGGCTTTTGCCCTTTCGGCATTTACAAGGTCTGCCACTTTTTCCGCAAAACTGCGCTCTTCCGTTCCCGGCTGATTGCCGTCATCTCCAGGCTGATCAATATCCGGCGTACCGGTATTCCCACCGTCAGAATCCGGCTGATCGGTATCCGGAGTATTTTCTCCCGGCGGCGTGATAACCGGACAGTCTCCCCAGTTAATATTCATGCCAGGATACTTATCATTTAAGCCGGATATAATGTTTTTCAGATCTTCCGGACTATTTACCTGTCCGCCGATCACTGCATATCCATTCGTCTTTAATTGATCGTAAACCTGGTTCATATCTGCCGCCTGAGTCGGAAGCGCTGCACTGCCTGCAATCCCCATGGCTGTAATCGTTGCTAATACTGATAATTTCTTCATGTTACCTCCTTGTTGTCGATAAATGTTACAATTTCATTATCGATTTATTACATTTTTGTTACAAGTAAGATAGTAACACAAGAACATTAATAATAGTACAAGTAATAATTGGTAATTAAAGATTACTTGTGATATGGCTCTCCGGTAATGATCCGGTAGCTCCTGTATACCTGCTCCAGCAGTATCACCCGCATCAGCTGATGGGGAAATGTCATTTTAGAGAAACTTAACTGATAGTGGGCACGGCTTAGAACCTCCTGGCTTAAGCCTATGGAGCCTCCGATGATAAACGCAATATGGCTGGTTCCCTGTATGCCCAGAAGCTTAATCTTCTCTGCCAGTTTCTCGGAGGAAAGCATCTGGCCATCGATTGCCAGAGCAACGACATAGGCGTCTTCTTTTATGTACTTAAGGATCCTCTCCCCTTCTTTTTGCCGGATCATATCTTCCACCGTGGCGCTTGCATTCTCAGGAGTCTTCTCATCCGCAACTTCAATAATCTCTAGTTTGCAATACTTACCCAGCCTTTTACTGTATTCCGCAATCGCATCTTTCAGGTATTTCTCTTTGATCTTACCTACCGTTACCAAAGTAATCCTCATATATCTGTTCCTCTCTTACTTAAGTACTTCGAAACTTTGCTGGTAATATTCACGATTCTCCCCTGCCGGGGCTGACTTTCATTCATGCATTGCCTGTGAAAATTACGAAAGTACGTTGCTTTCTGAACCATGCGGAATACCTGTATAGGCGGTATCAGCCCCGCAGCCAGAAAAATCAGCAAGGTAGTTTGAAATTTTCTTTCGCATAATGCCTCCTATCCTAACGCCACATCCAATATCATCATCAATACGAATCCTACGGCAAATCCGATCGTCCCGATATTGCTGTGCTCTCCTTCCGCGGATTCCGGAATGAGTTCCTCCACCACTACATAGATCATGGCTCCTGCCGCAAAGGCCAAAAGATATGGCAGAATGGGCGTGATGTATGCTGCCAGCAATATGGTAATCCCTCCGGCAATCGGCTCCACGATGCCTGACAGGGATCCATACAGGAAGGCCTTGCCCCTGCCATGGCCCTCGCTCCGGATTGGAAGGGACACGATGAACCCTTCCGGCAAGTTCTGGATGGCAATGCCGATTGACAGGGCGAAGGCGCCTGCTACGGTAACATTGGCGTTATTCGTAAGGAGACCGGCAAATACGGCTCCCCCGGAGATTCCTTCCGGGATATTGTGGATGGTAACGGCAAGCACCAGCATGGTGGACTTTTTCAACGTACTTCTCGGCCCTTCGGATTCATCGCTTCCGATATGAAGATGCGGAATAATGCGGTCCAGAAGAAGCAGGAATACAATTCCCATTATAAAGCCAATGGCAGCAGGCGCAAACGCGAACTTTCCCATATGACCGGACATATCCATGGCGGGAATCAATAAAGACCACACAGAAGCAGCCACCATGACTCCTGCCGCAAAACCAAGCAGCGCCTTCTGGATTACCGGCTTCAGTTCATTTTTCATAAACAGGACGCATGCCGCGCCTGCGGTAGTTCCTATAAAAGGGATGATCAAGCCCCAAAATATCGTCATATTTATAACCTCATTTCCTATAACATTCCCCCTCATCATACCATATCCGTCCTTATGGGTACAGGGGGAAAATTCGATTTTATGGACCTGAAAAACGAAGAATAGGGCCCCTGCGCTTTGTAAAGCGCCTGGCCCCTATCCGATACAACTGTTCCCGGCTTTATTTATCTTTTAAAAGTTCGTGGATTCCTTTTGCGCCAGCCTTTCCTGCACCCATGGCCAGGATTACGGTGGCAGCGCCTGTAACGGCATCCCCTCCGGCATATACGCAGGCTTTGGATGTCTGGCCGTTTTCTTCCTCAGCCACGATGCACTTACGCTTATTGGTCTCAAGTCCCTTGGTCGTAGAAGCGATCAGCGGATTTGGAGATGTCCCAAGAGACATGATCACCGTATCGACCTCTATCTCATACTCGGAGCCTGGAATCTCTACCGGACGCCTTCTGCCGGATGCATCCGGCTCGCCCAATTCCATCTTGACGACTCTCATGCCTTTTACCCATCCATTGTCGTCCACAAGGATTTCTTTCGGATTCGTCAGAAGATTGAAGATAACCCCTTCTTGCATAGCATGATGCACCTCTTCCACTCTGGCAGGAAGTTCTGCCTCGCTTCGGCGGTATACGATATGTACTTCCGCGCCAAGACGCAGTGCCGTCCTGGCAGCATCCATGGCAACGTTTCCGCCGCCTACTACCGCAACCTTCTTGCCTGCTACGATCGGTGTATCATAGGAATCATCGAAGGCCTTCATCAGGTTGCTCCTGGTCAGGTATTCATTAGCAGAGAATACGCCGTTGGCTGTCTCGCCTGGAATTCCCATGAACATCGGAAGGCCTGCGCCGGAACCAATAAATACGGCTTCAAAGTCTTCCTCCTCCATCAGTTGGTCGATGGTAGTGGACTTTCCGATCACTACATTCGTCTCAAACTTAACGCCCAATTCTTTTACTTTCTCAATCTCCTTTTTAACCACCTTTTCCTTTGGAAGACGGAATTCCGGAATTCCGTATACCAGAACGCCGCCAAGTTCATGAAGCGCTTCAAATACGGTCACTTCATAGCCCAGTTTCGCCAGGTCTCCGGCACAGGTAAGGCCAGATGGGCCGGAACCGATGACTGCCACTTTATGTCCGTTGGTCTTCTCTGCCTTCTGTGGCTTGATGTCATGCTCCAGGGCATAATCCGCAACGAACCTTTCCAGTTTTCCGATTGATACCGGATCTCCCTTGATTCCGCGGATGCACTTGCATTCGCACTGTGACTCCTGCGGGCATACGCGTCCACAGATAGCCGGAAGCGCGGAGGACTCGCCGATTACCTTATATGCACCTTCAATGTCCCCGTCTTTTACCTTGGAAATAAATCCTGGGATATTGATCGCCACAGGACATCCCTGAATGCATTTCGCGTTCTTGCAGTTCAGGCAGCGGGTTGCCTCTTCCATGGCTTCTTCCATATTATATCCATAGCATACTTCTTCAAAGTTTGTCGCTCTTACTTTTGCGTCCTGCTCTCTGACAGGCACTCTTTTTAACACATCTGCCATTAGTTGTCACCTCCGCAATGGCCACATCCACCATGGTGAGTGTCGCCTTCTTGTGATTTCAGCATTGCACGTCCTTCTTCCGTCTTGTACATCTGCTGTCTCTTCATAGCCTCATCGAAGTTAACAAGGTGTCCGTCAAATTCCGGACCATCTACACAGGCAAACTTGATCTCATCACCTACATGAAGCCTGCAGGCGCCGCACATGCCTGTTCCGTCTACCATAATCGGGTTCATGCTGACGATTGTCGGAATCTCCAGCTTCTTAGTCAGCAGACAGACGAACTTCATCATGATCATCGGGCCGATCGCAACGCACACATCGTAGTGATTGCCTTCTTCCACCAATTTCTCGATCTTCGTCGTGACCATTCCTGCATGGCCATATGTACCATCATCCGTACATGGATAATAATTGCCTGCAACCGCCTTCATCTCATCTTCCAGGATGAGCATATCTTTTGTCTTAGAGCCAACAATAACATCCACATCGATTCCATGCTCTTTCATCCACTTAACCTGAGGATATACTGGTGCCGCTCCGACACCGCCGGCTACAAACAGGATTTTCTTCTTCTTCAAGTCTTCGATATCTTCGTCTACGAATTCAGAAGGACGTCCAAGCGGTCCCGTGAAATCGCGGAAATAATCTCCGGCCTGTAATCCGGCTATCTTCGTGGTAGATGCGCCTACGGGCTGGAATACAATCGTTACAGTGCCTGCTTCTCTGTCATAATCACAGATTGTAAGAGGGATTCTTTCCCCTTTTTCGTCCATCTTAACGATGACAAACTGCCCCGGCTGGCAATGTCTTGCCACACGAGGCGCTTCTACATCCATAAGATAAATCACAGCAGCCAGTTTCTCGGCTTTTACTATCTTGTACATCTTATTTCCTCCTAATATTTAATACTCATTTCATCATAATGTATCCGGGCGAAAATATCAAGTATCTTTCGACATCTATACATCCGCAAAAACAGCTGGCTCAAAAGCACGCATTGCCTCTGCGCCCTTCATAACCGTCTCAACAGACTGCTCTCTTTTTACCGTCTCTATTCTCCCTGTGAAAGTTCCAGCACATAATTGCGAGTAGTCACTCCGCTGGTACGTCCCTTCGCATTGACCAGAATAGCCTTGAATATGGTCTCTCCCTCCGGCATGTCTATCGGCCCGACATACTTGGTGGAAGCGGTGGTCGGATCGCTTTTGTCCATCGTATAGTAGGCCTCATATCCTTCCGGAACCTTAATCTCTATCTGCGTGGCAGATTCATACTGCCCTGTAGATGGTGATACGGCCGGTGCGTCTTCGATCGGCAGTTCCACCGTATAGGTCTTCTTCACCGGAAGGCTGGGAATTCCTTTCTTGTTGACAGCAATTGCTGAAACTACGGTCTCGCCCTCGCCGATCTGAATTGGCTCCGCGTATTTCGTACTCTTTACCGTTGGATCCGTCTCATCCGTGGTGTAGTAGATGGTGCATCCATTTCCCGCGCTTAAGGAAAGTTCCTGTACATCTTCGAATGTCTCGCTGTCATCCAGGCTGAACTTCGGCCCTTTCACGATATATCCCGCAAGCGTCTCCCTGACATTATCCTGCGCATCTTCTAGTAGCAGCGAGATCTCTGCCTTCTGATCCGTGTCCATATAGAACTGGACGCAGGCTTCATATATATCTGTATTCTTTGGCTGCTTGTCAATAGCATTCAGGAAGACGGACTCCGCTTTATCCAGATCGTCCTGCTTCGTATATACTTTCGCCAGCCCTGCATAAGCTTCCGCTTTTTTCCCATTTTTAGCAATTGCCTTCTGGAAATATTGCGCTGACTTGTCGTACTCCTTACTTTCTATTGCTTTATACCCCTTATTCACGATTCCCGCATAGGATGTCTGATATATGGCAAAACAAGCCGCTATAACTGCGACTGCCAGCACTGCCAGTATAATAAGCGCTCTTTGTCTTCTCTTGCGGCGCAATGCTTTCTTGCGTTCCGCCTGCCTGCGCCTTCTCTCACGCTCAGGAAGACTGCCTCCTGAAGTATTCCTGCGTCCGGAAGTATTACGGCCTGCAGTATTGCGGCCGGCAGCGCTGCGCCCTGCAGTATTGCCCGGGGCTCCGTTTCGTCCTGTCCCCGTCCCGCGCCCTGCGGACGTATATCTTCCTGCGCCGGTGCTTCTTCCCATAGCAGTCGTATTTCTTACTGATTCATAGATGTCATCTTCAGAATAATCATTCTCCCCACTGATGGCACCTTTCACCTGAGCGGTAAGCATATCATCTAACGGATTATAGTCAGGAACAATGCGGACTTCCTTCCCGCATTCTTCACAATACAACATTCCATCCGGTATCTCGTGTCCGCAATACCTGCACTTCATCTTATGATAACCTCCTACTGCCAGTTTTATCATACATCGTTATCATTTCTTTTATAATCCCCTTAAAACAATCCTACAATATTACCTTCTTCTGATACATCAATCCCATTTGCAGCAGGTACTTTCGGAAGTCCCGGCATTGTCATGACGGCACCGGTAAGCGCAACTACGAATCCCGCACCCGCGCTGACGTATACTTCACGAATATGAATATCGAAATCCGTAGGACGTCCCAGCTTTTTCGCATCGTCTGATAATGAGTATTGATTCTTTGCCATGCAGACCGGCAAATTTCCAAATCCCATGGATGCGATCTTGGCCAGCTGCTTTTTCGCTGCCGGCTCATAGATGACTCCCCTTGCTCCATAGATTTCCTTGGATATAGTCTCTATCTTTTCTTCCAATGATAACTCATCTTCATATAATGTATGGAAATGGCTTTCTTTATTCTCTAAAGTATCTAATACTTTGTTGGCAAGAGCGATTCCGCCTTCGCCGCCCTTTTCCCACACTTCAGAAAGTGCGAATTCGCAGCCTTTCTCCTGACAGAATTGACGGATGAATTCATTCTCCGCTTTTGTATCTGTGACAAACGAATTCAATGTCACAACTACAGGGATATCGTATTTCTGGATATTCTCAATATGCTTTTCCAGATTCACAATGCCTTTCTTAAGCGCTTCCAGGTTCTCTTCGGACAGATCCGCTTTTGCAACTCCACCATTATACTTCAAAGCGCGCACAGTTGCAACCAAAACTACCGCATCCGGCTTTAAGCCTGCCTTTCTGCACTTGATATCAAAGAATTTCTCCGCGCCTAAGTCTGCGCCGAATCCGGCTTCCGTAACCGTGATATCGCTTAATTTAAGCGCCATCTTCGTTGCCCTTACGCTATTGCATCCATGGGCAATATTGGCAAATGGCCCGCCATGTACCAATGCCGGAGTGTGCTCCAGGGTCTGAATCAGGTTCGGCTTGATGGCGTCTTTCAGAAGCGCCGTCATAGCTCCCGTTGCCTTAAGATCCTCCGCTGTCACTGGATCTCCATTAAAGTTATAGGCTACGATAATTCTGCCAAGCCGTCTTCTAAGGTCATGGATATCATCCGCCAGGCAAAGGATTGCCATAATCTCGGATGCAACCGTAATGACAAAGTGATCTTCTCTTACCATTCCGTCCATCTTGCTTCCAAGTCCGACTACGATATTACGCAGATTGCGGTCATTCATATCAAGACAGCGTTTCCATACTACCTGGCGGGGATCGATCTGCAGTTCATTCCCCTGCTGGATATGATTATCAAGCAAGGCTGCCAGCAGGTTATTGGCAGAAGTAATTGCATGGAAGTCTCCGGTAAAATGCAGATTCAAATCTTCCATAGGAACAACCTGGGCATATCCGCCGCCGGCAGCCCCTCCCTTTATGCCAAAGCATGGACCTAATGATGGCTCCCGAAGCGCAATGATTGCCTTCTTGTCCAACTTTGCCAGCGCCTGTCCCAGTCCAACGGTAGTGGTAGTCTTCCCTTCTCCCGCCGGAGTCGGGTTGATTGCCGTTACCAGGACCAGTTTGCCATTTGGCTTGTCCTTGACTTTCTCCCATACGTCATCGGAAAGCTTTGCCTTATACTTTCCATAAAATTCTAATTCTTCCTCTTCAATACCAACTGTTGCGGCCACATCCTTGATATGGGCCATCTGTGCTTCCTGTGCTATCTGGATATCTGTTTTCATCGGCTACCAATCCTTTCTTTTGTTTTTTTAGACGTTTTCCTCCACATATCGTTCAAACTCTTCCGGGGACATCAATACCTTTCTTGGCTTGGTTCCCTCCTCCGGGCCTACAACGCCTGCCTCGAACAACTGGTCCATAATCCGAGCCGCGCGGTTAAAGCCTATTTTAAACGTACGTTGCAGCATCCCGATGGATGCCTTGTCCTTGTCTATAATGAGGCGGCCCGCATCTACAAAATGCACGTCGCGGTCATCACCTTCCGCTCCAAGTCCCCCGGACATTCCTGCCGCAGAACTTGTATTGACGTGGTTTACTATTTCCTCATCGTATGTAACATCCCCGTTGTGATTCTTGAGGTACTCTACCACGCTTTGCACTTCCTTGTCCGTAACAAAGGAGCCCTGTACTCTGGCCGGCTTCTGATATCCGGACGGATAGAACAGCATGTCTCCTTTTCCCAACAGTTTCTCGGCACCGTTCATGTCGATAATGGTTCTGGAGTCTACGCCGGAGGATACGGAAAAAGCGATCCTTGACGGCATATTCGCCTTGATAAGTCCTGTAATGACATTGACCGATGGCCTTTGTGTTGCCACCACCAGATGAATTCCCGCCGCTCTCGCCAACTGTGCCAGACGGCAGATGGCCTCTTCCACTTCCCCGGGAGCCACCATCATAAGGTCGGCAAGCTCATCTACGATAATCACGATCTGCGGCATCCGCTCCAGCGCCTTTCCTTCCACCGGCGGCATAGATGCCACTTTTTCATTGTATCCCTTCATGTCTCTTACGTTATATTCTGCAAAAGCCTGATAGCGGCGGGTCATCTCCGCCACGCCCCAGTTCAGCGCTCCTGCCGCTTTCTTGGGGTCTGTCACCACCGGAATCATAAGATGCGGGATGCCGTTATATACGCTTAACTCCACCACCTTCGGATCGATCATGATCAGTTTGACTTCCTCCGGGGTTGCCTTATACAGAATACTCATAATTAGCGTATTGATGCAGACAGATTTGCCTGAGCCGGTCGCACCCGCGATCAGAAGATGAGGCATCTTGGCGATGTCCGCCACGACCACCTTGCCTCCGATATCCTTACCTGCGGCAAATGATATCTTGGACACGCTGTTCTTAAACACTTTGGATTCCAGCAGATCCCGGAGCATCACCGCCGAGTTCTCCTTATTCGGCACCTCGATTCCCACGGCTGCTTTCCCGGGGATCGGGGCTTCGATCCGGATATCCGCGGCCGCAAGATTCAACTTGATGTCATCTGCAAGCCCCACGATTTTGCTCACCTTCACGCCCATCTCAGGCTGAAGTTCGTAACGGGTGACCGACGGCCCGCAGCTGACATTGGTAACGGTCACGCTAACGCCAAAATTCTGCAGCGTCTGCTGCAGCTTCATCGCCGTCTCCCGCAGGCGGGCATCCGATTCTCCGCTTTGCTTGCTGCCCCGCTTTAGCAGGGATATAGGCGGGTACTGATAGGCTTTCTTTGGCTTCGTAGCACTTGCGGCTACACTGGCAGCCACATCCGCCACCTGGCTTGCCACATCTGCAGAGGCCATCTTGCCCCTTTTCTTCGGGACCGGCGTCTCATCAAAAGGCGCCGCTTTCATCACCGGATCTGCCTCCGGCTCCGAAACCGCGGATGGCATGTCGCCCCGGTTGATTACGAATCCTGGCTCCTTCGCAGCGTACGTGTCCGGTTCCTGCATCATGTCCTCTTCCATCGGGTCAATGGTCAATTCCTTTACATTCGGCGACTTCTTCGCTATCGTGGTGTCAAAAGAGACGCCCTCCACATGCTTCTCGCTTCGCTTTCCAGACCTGGATTGCTTCGGCTGCGCTTCCTTAAGCTTCCTCCGCTCTTGCGCCTGCTCGCGCCTGCGCTCGGCATCCTTCCTGGCTTTGTCGTATGCCTTGCCTCCCTGAGCCTTTACCCCCTTTAGGGCCGACTTCCCGGTAATGACCACAAGGCAGATGATCATCAGGATAACGTCTACCACATATGTACCGGCAATGCCGATGGCAGGTGCCAGGGCATCCACAAGGATATTTCCCAGCATCCCGCCTTTCTCATCCACCAGCTGCAGAAAAGTGCAGACCAGAGCCATCAAGATCAGGCATGTCGCCACTTTCATATATGCATGAAGGTTGCCTTTGTTCGAAATGACAAAAGCAACCGCTCCAAACAGGATAAATGGCATTACAAATGCTATCCATCCAAATATCCTGAATAAGAAATCTGAAATCGCTTCCCCTACAAAACCGCCGATTCCAAAATTACTGATCAGCATTAGAATGCTGACTGCAAGCGTGACCCAGATTATGATCTCGTCCCTGACAAAACTCTGCTGCGTGTTCTTCTTTGTCTGCTTTGTACTCTTGCGTTTCTTGGACTTAGCAGCCATTATACTTCCCCCTTATTACTGGCAATACTGTTTATAGTATATCATTTTTAAAAAGGGCTGTCATTACATATTTTCATACTTTTTCTGTCTGCTTTGGTCGATCATTTCGTGCAATTTATTCAATGCCTCGCTCATGCCGCCCACTTCATCTATCAGCCCTTCTTTGACAGCTTCCTCTCCCTCCAGAAGCGTTCCTACGTCTTTCACCAGTTCCGTAGGATTGAGCATCAGTTCTTCGATTCTCTCCTGGGTCATGTGGGAGTGCTGGGAAAGGAACCTTGTGATCCGATCCTGGGTCCTGATCATATTGCGAAGGCTCTGCTCCACTCCAATGAACATGCCGTTGGAGCGGACCGGATGGATGATCATAGTACCGCTTGGGACAATAAAGGAATACTTTGCGGAGACGGCCAATGGGCCTCCGATAGAGTGACTGCCTCCAAGTACCAGGGACACTGTGGGCTTGCTCAAAGATGCGATCATCTCCGCAATTGACAGTCCTGCCTCCACATCCCCTCCCATGGTGTTCAGAAGAATCAGGACTCCTTCAATCTCTTCACTGTCTTCTACTTCCGCCAGCATAGGAAGAAGGTGCTCGTACTTCGTGGCCTTCGTGTTTCCGGCTACCGCCTCATGACCCTCTATCTCCCCTATGATCGTCAGCAACTTGATTCTGTGCCTGTCCTTATTTTCATTCAGATTAATGCTGCCCACTTCCTTAATCTGTTCCGTTTTTTTCTCTTCGCGTTCTGACTCTGCCATTAAAAAATACCTCCATACATTTTTCATTTAGTATGAAGGTATTTGCAATTTTTATACCTGCTCCAGTGCCTGCGAAAGGTCAGCGATGATATCCTCAATATTCTCGATTCCCACGCTGAATCGAATCAGATCAGGCTGAACGCCTGCTTCTTTTAACTCCTGGTCGTTCATCTGGCGATGCGTATGGCTTGCCGGATGAAGCACGCAGCTTCTGGCATCTGCAACATGTGTTACGATGGCGATCATCTTCAGGCTGTCCATCATCCGTACAGCCGCGTCACGTCCGCCCTTCAGGCCGAATGTAATCACCCCGCAGGTTCCGTTCGGCATATATTTTTTCGCCAGGTCATAGTACTTGTCTCCCGGAAGGGATGGGCTTGATACCCAGGCCACCTTTTCATGCCCCTCTAGATACTTTGCCGCATTCAAGGCATTCTCGCAATGCCTCTGCACTCTCAGATGCAGCGTCTCAAGGCCGATATTCAGAAGAAACGCATTCTGCGGCGCCTGGATGGAGCCCAAGTCCCGCATCAGCTGGGAGGTTGCCTTTGTAATGTATGCGCCTTTGCCAAACTTCTTCGTATACACAATTCCATGATATGTCTCGTCCGGCGTGGTAAGTCCCGGGAATTTATCCGCATATGCGTCCCAGTCAAAGTTGCCGCTGTCTACGATCGCTCCGCCGACGCAGGATGCATGGCCATCCATGTACTTGGTGGTAGAGTGGGTTACGATATCCGCTCCCCATTCGAACGGCCGGCAGTTGATCGGCGTTGCAAATGTATTGTCTACGATAAACGGAACCCCATGGGAATGGGCTGCTTTTGCAAACTTTTCAAAGTCCAGCACGACCAATGCCGGATTTGCAATGGTCTCTCCGAATACCGCCTTGGTATTCTCTCGAAACGCGTTGTCCAGTTCTTCTTCCGTGCAGTCTGGATCCACAAAGGTAGCGTCAATGCCCATCTTCTTAATCGTATGGGCATAGAGATTATATGTACCGCCATAAAGGGCAGAAGCGCACACGATATGATCGCCAGCCTCCACGATATTCATGATGGCATAGAAGCTTGCCGCCTGTCCGGATGAAGTCAGCATGGCAGCGACTCCGCCTTCCAGATCGCAGATCTTTGCCGCTACCGCGTCATTGGTAGGATTCTGGAGCCGCGTATAGAAATACCCACTCTCCTCCAAGTCAAACAATCTTCCCATCTGGTCGCTGGAATCGTATTTGAATGTCGTACTCTGGTAAATAGGCAGCACCCTCGGCTCGCCGTTTCCCGGCTGGTAGCCGGACTGGATGCATTTTGTCTCAATCTTATAATCGCTCATTTATTTCCTCCTGTGAATTTCAAGATAGATATTTGGTCTGCAGATGGCGCACCATGTCCATATACAGTTTTTTACATTCTTCATTCTTTCCGGATTCGGCAAAATGGATGCATGGAGTCAGATAATCCCTGTAAATCCCTTCATAGATCCTGGAAGAATCATTCTGCATGCCGATCGCAAGTACGATACGCGGAGCGATCTCATAATATTCTTCTACGATACGCTTTCCTTCTTCGGTCTGCATCAGGTAACTGTCACGGTAGTGCCTGAGAATCATCAGTTCATAGCAGTCATCCGGCTTGTTCTGGCTTTCGCACACCGCAGTCGTGATATAGCAGAAGCCTTTCCGGAACCCTCCGGCGATATCCTCAAAAGAAGATCTTCCTAGTTTCATGGATGTAATCTGCTTCTTATTCCACAGTTCCACCATCCGGTCAGCGATTCTTTCGCACTCCGGGTCCCGGGAATAGGTAAGCAGCGGAATTATATACACGGCCATAGCCATATTATAATCCACGGAAAACATCTCTTTCTTCCTTTTCGGGACTTCCTGCATCTTCAGATAGGCATATTCTGGTATCACTGACGCCAGTTCCTCTATCAGCCCTTCCTTGTCCTCCTCTTTGGCCTCCTCGCACATCCTGGCAATAGAGGCGAATAGTTCCTTATGCCCTTCATAAAGGCTTTCAAAAAGGGAGTGGTAGGATTTCTTCTTAAAGTATTTGATATTGCCCAGCATCTCATCAAATAAAGATTCCAGCGCCTTCTTCGTATCTTCCATCTGTCTTCCTCCGTTGCCCGTCAAAGCGGATTATTCATCCCAGTTGTGGTATACATCCTGGACGTCGTCGTCATCATCCAGCATGTCCAGAGTCTTCTGGATGCTTGCGATATCCTTCTCATCCGTAAGTTCCACATAAGTCTGGGGAATCATAGTTACTTCTGCCGCCGCCATAGGAATGCCAGCCTCCTCCATTGCAAGACGCACTGCGCTGAAGTCTTCAGGATCAGTTAGAATCTCGTAACTGTCTTCTTCCTCCACGAAGTCCTCTGCTCCGGCATCCAGAGCCAGCATCATAAGCTCGTCGGAATCGCCTTCGTACTCTTCTTTATCTACTACGATCTGTCCCTTCTTGTCGAACATGAAGGATACGCAGCCGGGCGTTCCAACATTTCCGTTGCCTTTTGTGAACGCATTCTTTACATTGGAGGCCGTACGGTTCTTATTGTCTGTCAAAGCCTCCACGATGATCGCCGTACCGTTTGGCCCATAGCCTTCATATGTAATATGCTCGTAATTTGCCGCATTGGCATCGCTGTCGGCTTTCTTAATATTTCTTTCAATCGTATCATTCGGCATGTTATTGGCTTTCGCCTTCGCGATTACGTCACGCAGCCTGCTGTTATTAGCCGGATCGGCGCTTCCGCCTTCCTTGACCGCTACCGCAAGTTCCTTTCCAAGCTTCGTAAATATCTTCCCTTTTGCCGCGTCGTTCTTCTCTTTCTTATGCTTGATATTGGCAAATTTTGAATGTCCTGACATAGTTCATACCTCACTTTATATCTTATCATTTCGTTGTATATTCGCACTTTTCCTATTTTATCACTCTTCGCTGCGTTTTTCAATCTTAACTCTCTGGATTGTGTTATTATCAACAAAAAGGACTGTAAAGCGATATCCTTCGTATTCGACCACGCATTGCTCATCTTCCCCGGGAATTCGGTCCAGCTGGTCTATCAGGAATCCGTTCAGAGTCTCATACTCTTCCTTTTCAAATTTTACGAAAATCACGTCTTCCAAGTCTTCCAGATCCATCATGCCGTTTGCGGTATAGCTGCCGTCGGCATTTTTTGTAATCAGCACTTCCTCCTCGTCATGCTCATCCAGGATATTTCCAACGATTTCTTCCAGGATATCTTCCATGGCCACGAGTCCTGAAGTCTGTCCATACTCATCCAGGACGATGACGATATGGTTTTTCTCCGCCTGCATCTCTTTAAACAGGGTGTCAATGCTCTTCGTCTCCGGAATAAATGTAACCGGCCTTATGTAATCCTTCAGATCCTTCACAGGTACCGGCCTTAATCGTTCATCCAGATAGCAGGTCATCGCCTCCCTGAGATGTATGATTCCTACAATCTCGTCAATGTCTTCTCCGTATATTGGGAATCTGGAGTAACTCTCCTCCAGCATGAACTTCAGCGCCACTTCCAGTGGCTCATTGCCATCCACCGCAACAATGTTCTTGCGGTGGGTCATAATATCTTTCGCGTCCTTATCCATATATCGGAATATATTGCGAATCAGACCGGCTGCCTCCTTAACCGTGTCTTCGTCCATCTCTTCTTCCACCTGGAATATTCGCTTCATCCGGTGAAATAAACCGCCCTCTTCCATAACTTGCTAATTCAAACTCCTTTTCTATGTATGAAGCTCAAAACTGATCTTTAAAGCCTCATCTACTTTGTTCATTATTTCTTTATCCAAATGACATACTAAATCCTTCAGCCGCTGCTTGTCAATGGTTCTTACCTGTTCAAGCAGAATGACTGAATTCTTGACAATCTGATATTTCTTTGCATCAATCTCCACATGCGTCGGCAGTTTTGCCTTATTCATCCTTGAAGTAATGGCGGCACAGATGACCGTCGGGCTGTGTCTGTTGCCCACATCATTCTGTATGATCAGAACCGGCCTTATGCCGCCTTGCTCAGACCCGACAACCGGGCTTAGATCTGCATAAAATATATCTCCGCGTCTTACTTGCACTCTATTCACACTCCGATTTTTCTAAGATAAAATTAGTATTTCCATCTTTTTCGGATGTATTCCATAGAGTTTGCAAATCAGGCAATTAAGCAAACCAATCCATCTGTTCCACAACCTCGCCGTGACGGATGAACTCTCTTGGGATTCTCTTTCCAAGGTCGCAGACGAACTCATAGTTAAACCGTCCGGACAGATCGCTTAAGGTTTCCACCGGAAGCTTCTCGTTCCCGTCGCAGCCTACTAACGTAACCTTGTCAGCGTACTTTACGTCGTCAATCTCCGTCGCATCTACCATGAACTGATCCATGCATACCCGGCCAAGGATGGGAGCCTTCTTTCCATGGATCAGGACATAGCCTTTGTTGGAGAGGCTTCTCGGGTATCCATCCCCATAGCCCACCGGTATGGTCGCGATCTTGGTAGGACGCTTGGTAATAAAGGTTCCGCCGTAACTTACAGGGGTCCCCTCCTTCACCCACTTGACATGGGCCACATGGCTGATCAGTTCCATCGCAGGCTTCAGCGGCACATTTTCTTTCTTTACTTCGCTGGAAGGATAAAGCCCGTATGTAGAGATACCGGCTCTTACCAGATCCAGATTCGCCTCTTTGACGTCTATGATCCCCGCGCTGTTGGAACAGTGATAGAACTTGAACGTCACCCTCCTTTCATCCAGGGCTTTCTTCATCCACAGATAGCCGTCCATCTGGGAATGGGTAAACGTCTTATCCGTCTCATCTGCCTTGGCAAAATGCGTATACATGCCTTCCATAATCAGGTTGGGCATCCTGCTGATGGACTCGATCTTATCGACGCTCTCATCCTCAATCAGGAATCCCAGCCGGGACATGCCTGTGTCCAGCTTGATATGGATATATGCCTGTTTTCCCATGCTTCCTGCCAGTTCAGAGACCTCTTTTGCCATCTCTTCGGTATAGACGGTCATCCGGATCTCATTTTCGATCATAGCCTTTCTCTGATCCGGGAAAATGCATCCAAGAACTAAGATCGGCTTCTTGATTCCGCCTTTTCGCAAAACGACTGCCTCATCTGGCGTAGCAACCGCATAGCCCCACAAATATTCCTTGCCCTCCAGCATCCTTGCGATCTGCAGTGCGCCATGGCCATATCCATCCGTCTTGATGACGGAAATCATCTGCACTCCTTCTTTGATGTTCTTCTTCATCATCTCCATATTATATTCTATTGCATCCAAGTCCACCCTTGCACAGATTCTAGTATAATTGTTCATAATTTTTTTCCTCCTGTTCCTTAAATGCTTCACTTAAATATTCTATTAAATCTCCCGCCATCACGCTGTAGCTGCCCTTTTCCCGACGGGCCAGATCCCCTGCCCGGCCGTGCAGGTAGGTCCCCAGGATCCCTGCCTCCTGGCAGTCCATCCCCTGGGCCATAAGCCCGGCCACGATGCCAGCCAGCACATCTCCTGCGCCTGCCTTCGCCATGGAAGCGTTGCCGGAGCGGTTGATATAGGCGCGTTCCCCGGGGGATGCCACCACGGTGCTGGAGTCCTTTAAAACGCAGGTTATATGGTGCTTTTCTGTAAACTCCTTTAGGATCTCCATCCTGCGGCTTTTCAGTTCTAAAACGCTGATGCCCGTAAGCCGGGACATCTCCTTCATATGAGGCGTGATAATCAAATGATCATGGGGAATCCGGTCCATATATTTCCTGTGCTCCGCGATCAGATTCAGGCCGTCCGCGTCGATCAGGCATGGGACGCTTAGATTTTCCAGCGCCGTCTTCAGTATTTTCTTAGACTTTTCACTGGTTCCCATCCCTGAGCCGATACATACCGTATCTGCCCATTTCAGCAGGCGGATAAGTTCTCCCTCGTCAAAAAAGTCGTAGGTCTTAACAATCGCCTCCGGAAGAAGCTCCTGCAGGATGATTCGGTTATCTTCGGGCGTATAGATCTGTACCAGCCCTGCCCCTGCCTTATAAGCCGCCTTTGCATTCAGGTAGGCAGCCCCTGACATGCCCTTGCTCCCGGCTATGATCAGCAGTCTGCCATACATTCCTTTGTTAGAATCTTCCATTCTTCTAGGCAGCAGTTTCCGGAATTCCTCCGGTTCATAAGTATAAGCCACGCCTATATCGGCTACGGTCTTATCCGTATCTATTCCGATATCTGCCACGATGACCTTGCCGGCGTATCCTTTTCCCGGATACAGGCCAAGTCCCACCTTTTCCATCTGGAATGTCACAGTAATATCCGCCTGAAATGCCACTCCCAATATGCATCCTTCATCCGCAGAGACGCCGGATGGGATATCCACAGCGAATTTAATGGCATTCGCCTCGTTCATCTGGCGGATAACCTTGAGATAGCGTCCAATGATTTCCCTGCCAAGCCCGACTCCGAAAATAGCATCTATTATGATACTATATTCGCCAGGCTTATACTCGTTGCAGATATCGGCGCCTGTTTCTTTTAATAGCCGCATCTGGCTCCTGGTCTCTTCCGTGCGGTGGGATTCATTTCCCACAAAGCAGACGGTTACGGGGTATCCCTTCTGGTTCAGAAGACGCGCGATGGCGAATCCGTCGCCGCCATTATTTCCCGAGCCGCATACGATGCAGGGCCTGCTTAGATCCAACCTTTGCGCTTCCATTACTTCCACGCATTTTAAGGCTGCTCGTTCCATCAGTTCCATTGATGGAACTCCCAGTTCCTGCATGGTATACTGATCTGCCATCTTCATCTGCCGGCTGCTGGCCAGATATCTCATTCCATCACCTCCATCAATAATTGAACATATAAAAGAACGTGTAAAGACCAGCCTGTCTGCACATGCCTGTCATTACACGTTTTCGTCTTGCTATTTCTTATGTTCTTCGTTATATCTGCTGATATTGTAGGATAACTGCATAAGACTTTCTGATAAGTGGACGTTTTCCACAATGACATACTCCGGCAGATTCAGGTCTGTGTGCGCAAAGTTCCAGATTGCACGCACGCCATTCTCCACCAGCACGTTCGCCACTTCAATCGCTTTATCCTTTGGAATCGTCAGCACGGCAATCTCTACGTCATTGTCCTGTACGAAAGTCTTCAGCCCGTCCATCATACGGATCGGCACGCCTCTGATGGATACGCCTTCCAGTCTCGGATTCACATCGAAGATTCCTTTCAATATGAATCCACGCTTTTCAAATGCCGCGTAGTTGGCCAATGCCTGTCCCAGATTACCTGCTCCGATAATGATAATATTATGGTCTTCTTCCAATCCCAGAATCTTGCCTATCTCTGTATATAAATACTTTACGTTGTAGCCATAGCCCTGTTGTCCGAATCCACCAAAGTTGTTAAGATCTTGACGAATCTGAGATGCAGTAACTTTCATCCGCTTGCTTAAATCATTCGAGGAGATACGCTCCACACCATTTTCGAGTAATTCGCCTAAATATCTGTAGTATCTTGGCAGCCTGCGAATCACCGCCTGAGAAATCCCTCTATCTTCCACTCATATTCACCTTCCCATTTTGTTCTAAGAATCATTATATAGAATTGTGGTTGCAAAGTCAAACTTTTAGTTGTATTTTGTCCTATTTTCGATATAATGGAAACGGATGCGTATGAAGGAGGATATTATGATATTAGCATGTCACGGGATCAATAAATCCTTCGGCGAAGAGGTAATCGTGGCCGATGGATCTTTTCATATAGAGGATAATGAGAAGGCTGCCCTGGTCGGTCCAAACGGCGCCGGGAAGTCCACTCTCTTAAAAATAATCGTAGGGGAACTGCCGTCTGACGGCGGGGATGTCATCCTTACCAAAGGCAAAAGCCTGGGCTATCTGGCCCAGCATCAGGAGATGATGAGCGGCAACAGCATATACGAAGAAGTCCGGCTTGCAAAGGCAGATATCATTGCAATGGAAAAGCAGATCCGCACTATAGAACTGGAACTGAAGCATCTAAGCGGCGACGCCCTGGATTCCCGCCTTGAGACGTATAACCGTCTTATGGCGGCTTTCGAGCGCGCGAACGGTTATGCCTATGCAAGCGAGATCACCGGAGTTCTCAAAGGACTCGGCTTTATGGAAAGCGACTTTAAGAAGCCAGTGGATACCTTGTCCGGAGGGCAGAAAACCCGGGTTTCTTTAGGCAAGCTCCTGCTGACCCGTCCCGATATCCTGTTATTGGACGAGCCAACCAACCACCTGGATCTGAATTCCATCGCATGGCTTGAGACCTATCTGCTGAACTACCCGGGCGCCGTACTGATCGTGTCCCACGACCGGTATTTCCTGAACCGGGTCGTAACCAAGGTTCTGGAGATTGAGCAGGGAAAACTGATGACCTATCTGGGCAATTACAGCGAATATGCCCAGAAAAAAGAGCAGATCCGGGATGCGCAGCTAAAGGAATACCTGAACCAGCAGCAGGCAATCAAGCACCAGGAAGCCGTCATTGAGAAACTCCGCTCTTTCAACCGGGAGAAATCCATCCGGCGGGCAGAAAGCCGGGAAAAAATGCTGGAAAAAATGAAGCCGGTAGAAAAGCCGGTGGAGGCAAGCACGGAAATCCACCTGACGCTGGAGCCATCCTGTACCAGCGGCAATGACGTACTAAACGTCGAGCACTTAAGCAAGTCCTTTCCTTCCCAGCCCTTGTTCTCGGATGTAAGTTTCGAGATCAAGCGCGGAGAGCACGTTGCCATTATCGGAGATAACGGTACCGGCAAGACAACCTTGCTTAAGATACTGAATCAGGTCCTTGCGGCCGACAGCGGCACATTTACCCTGGGCACCAATGTAAATGTGGGATATTATGACCAGGAGCACCATGTACTCCATATGGAAAAGAGCATATTCGATGAAATATCCGACGACTACCCTACGTTGACCAACACGGAGATACGCAATGTCCTGGCTGCATTTCTATTCACCGGAGACGACGTATTCAAACGTATCGGCGATCTGAGCGGCGGGGAAAGGGGCAGGGTCTCCCTTGCGAAGCTGATGCTCTCGGAGGCCAACTTCCTGATCCTGGATGAGCCTACCAACCATCTGGACATCGTTTCCAAGGAAATTCTGGAACGGGCATTGAATGATTATACCGGAACGGTGCTGTACGTGTCCCATGACCGGTATTTTATCAATCAGACTGCCACCAGAATCTTGGATCTTGTCAACCGGACCTTTGTCAATTACATCGGCAATTATGATTATTATCTGGAAAAAAAGGACGAATTGACAGCCGCCTACGCTGGCGATCCTGACGCGGATGCCGCTGCGGCCAAAGAAACTGTATCCGAAGCCAAATTAAGCTGGCAGGAGCAAAAAGAAGCCCAGGCAAAGGAACGCAAGCGCCAGAATGAATTGAAAAAGACAGAGGAGCGCATCACGCTGCTGGAAGAGCGGGACGGCGAGATCGACTCCCTGATGATGCAAGAAGAGATCTTCACCAATTCCGTCAAATGCCAGGAACTGGCCTCAGAAAAGGCCAGGATCGCTGGGGAATTGGAGGAACTCTACCAGAAATGGGAAGAACTTGCGGAATAAAGCAGAATACGGTTTGCTCAAACAATAGAATCACAATTTCTTAGAAAGCGGCTGACTGCCCGGTTGAACTCTTCCGGGTTCTTAGCCGCTATAAAATGATCTCCTTTTATTCTTACAAGCCTGGCATTTGGCAGGCTTTCACAAATCAGCACAGAGTGGCTGTCCTTAATCATATCATTTTCCCCTACGATCACCAGGGTTCTGGCTTTCACTTCTTTTAACTGCCGTGGACTTAGATCAGGCTGGGTCGTCATAAGCCCCAGCATCTCGGCCTTCTGCCTGGATCTATGATGAAACCTGCCAAAAAAGGATGTGATCTTATACCCCAGGACGATCGGAATCTGCACGCTTGGCTTTACGCCCGCAGGGCAGAGATTGGCTCCATTAAGAATCAGGCTCTCCACTTTTCCCGGATACCTGAGCGCAAAAGCGAGCGCGATATTGCCGCCGTCGCTGAATCCCAAGAGATGCGCCTTTTCCATCCCCTGTTCTTCCATAAATCCGTTCAAATCTTCTGCAAACTGCCTGATTGTAAAAGGCTTCTCTCCTCGCGGCGATTTTCCGTGGCCTCTGGTATCAATTGCAATGACTCTGTAATCTTTTGAAAAATATTCCATCTGATGCTTGAAATAAGTCCCGTCTTCTCCATTGCCATGAAGCATTATCAACGGCTCCCCATCCCCTGCCTTTTCATAATAAAGTCTGATATCCATCATTCTTCCACCTGCTGGCCAGTCTTGTTCTTCCATGGCCTTTCCTTGGCAAGCCATCCCTTTTCTTCCCAATACTTCTGGTCAGCCGGATTGTTTCCATCCCGAACCACCTTGCGCATGATATAGAATAAAATCTTTGTCTTAAGCCCCGGCTTTACAGCGGCTGGCTCTCTGTGTATTTTTAGGGCAAGCTTCCGGATATTTTCCGTCACCTGATCCTTTGCCGCCTGTTCCATATGTTCAAAGCCGGAGGTTCCCACCTTGACTCCAAGGGTGTAAATTCTGGCTACGCCCCAATACAGCAGGCTGTCTTTGATATCTTTAAGCGCAGACCTTATGCCGCCTCCGGCAGCCGTAACGATGCAGATAGCCTGCTTGCCAAACATGGATGCTTCCGGGCGGTGAATCATGCACCGGTATCCATAATGATCCAGCAGAGCCTTCATCGCGCCGGATACGTGCATCACATATACCGGAGAAGTAAATATAAGCAGATCCGCCTCGTCGATCATTCTGGTAAACCGCTTCATGTACATAAGATAGTCCAGGCATCTCGTCTCGCTCTCCCGGATGCAGGCAGCGCATCCCCGGCAGAATTCCGGCATGTCTTTGGGAAGGAACAGTTCTGTGAGCTGGTCCCCTTCCTGCATGATCTCTTCAATCGCCAATTTCCCGACCTGATAAGTAGATCCTTTCCTCATCGTGCCATTAATCATCAGTATATTCATCTTGTCTTCTCCCCTTTTCTTTTGCATTTACATCTGGTGCCTGACAACTGCATACTCGTCCCCATAACTGTAATAGGGACAGTCATGATATGTATTGTTCACAAATTTATAAAGTTCGTCTTCATCCAGATTCATCTGGCATGTGTAGCATTCATAGTCTTCATCATATTCATAATGAGCGCAGGACTCGCAATTACTTTTCATATCCAAGTCTCCTTCCAGGAAAAAAGTATAGCACAATTTTATCTTCCGCTCAACCACCTTGGCAGGAAGTTATGGAAAGCAAACTTGACATTTATGTATTGCATGCTATACTGGAATTATGGAAAGTAAACTTGATATTAGGTAAGGAGGGATATTCTTGAAAAACAGGCTGGAAGAAATCCGCAGAGAACACGGGCTTAAACAGGAAGAACTGGCCGATATCCTGGAAGTCTCCAGGCAGACCATCGGCTCCCTGGAAAACGGACGATACAATCCTTCCATCATTCTGGCTTTTAAGATCGCCCGCTATTTCCACAGGAATATTGAAGATATTTTTATCTACGAGGAGGAATCAAAATGAAAGAAATAAAATCCTACTGCTGGCTATAGGCATAATCCTGTACTTCGTCTTTGGCATACTGGATAGCATGCCAACCTTTCCCGCAACGTCCGTCCTCGAAAAAACAAATCAAGCCACTTAAAGTCTCTCCCCGATAGCCTTAATAAACTCCTCGCTATTTAGCACCGTAGGATTCTCAATCGTAGTGATCAAGGCCAGATCCTTCGTCATCTTTCCGGATTCGATGGTATCAATGGTCGCCTTCTCCAGCCTGTCGGCAAATTCCATCAGTTCAGAATTACCGTCTAATTCGCCTCTTTTCCTGAGCGCTCCCGTCCATGCAAAGATGGTAGCCACAGAGTTGGTGGACGTCTCCTCGCCCTTCAAATGCTTATAGTAATGGCGCTGCACGGTTCCATGGGCAGCCTCGTACTCATAATAGCCGTCCGGCGATACCAGTACGGAAGTCATCATGGCAAGAGAGCCGAACGCAGAAGAAACCATGTCGCTCATCACATCCCCGTCATAGTTCTTGCATGCCCAGATATATCCGCCTTCCGACTTCATAACGCGGGCAACCGCATCGTCGATCAGGGTATAGAAATAAACGATGCCTGCCGCTTTGAACTTCTCATCATATTCCGCATCATAGATTTCCTGGAAAATGTCCTTGAACGTATGGTCATACTTCTTGGAGATTGTGTCTTTTGTCGCAAACCACAGATCCTGCTTCGTATCCAGGGCATAGTTAAAGCAGCTTCTTGCAAAACTTGCAATGGACTGGCTCACGTTATGCATTCCCTGCACGATTCCCTCGCCCGTAAAATTATGTACCAGTTCCTTCGTCTGAGTGCCATCCTCGGCCGTATAGACCAGTTCTACCTTTCCGGCCCCCGGGATCTTCATCTCAGAGCCTTTGTATACATCGCCGTATGCGTGTCTGGCAATGGTGATCGGCTTCTTCCAGTTTTTCACGCACGGCTCGATTCCCTTTACCACGATTGGCGCGCGGAATACGGTTCCATCCAGGATCGCGCGGATGGTGCCGTTGGGGCTTTTCCACATTTCTTTCAAATCATACTCTGTCATGCGTGCCGCATTGGGAGTAATGGTCGCGCATTTTACCGCGACCTTGTATTTTTTCGTCGCATTGGCGGCATCCACCGTAACCTGGTCGTTGGTCTCATTCCTGTGCTCCAGTCCCAAGTCATAATATTCCGTATTCAGTTCGATAAAAGGCTCCAGAAGATTCTCTTTTATCATCTTCCAGAGGATCCTGGTCATCTCGTCGCCGTCCATCTCGACAATTGGTGTTGTCATCTTAATCTTTGCCATCTTGCATGCTCTCCTTCTATTGTTAGTTTTCCATATGAAGATTTTCCATTACCTTCATGATGTGCTGATTTGCCAGCCACTCTGCCTTATCGGGATCCTTATCCTTGATCGCCTTTAAGATGTCCCTGTGCTCTTCTATGGAGCGCTCGGCCCTGTCTTTGGCTCCTACGGACATCATCCTTGCCATCTGGACATATTTATGGAAATCGGATAATACGTGTTCCAGTATACGACTATTAGAGGCTTCGTACAAGACTTTATGGAACTTTCCATCCAGTTCCGACACCTGTTCGGCCTGCTCGGCACTCTTTTTGCGCAGGTGGAATTCTGACAGAAGAATGATCTCTTCCAGTTCTTCGATCTGCCTGCCTGTGATGTGTTCCGTCGCCCATCTGGCACAAAGCCCTTCCAAAAGAGAACGGATCTTGTAGATGTCATGCACATCCTGAGGGGTAATTCCCGTGACATAGGCTCCCTTGTTCGGCACAATCGTCACCAGTCCTTCCAGTTCCAACTGCCGCAGTGCCTCTCTGACCGGAGTTCTGCTTACACCCAGTTCTTCCCCAATACTTACTTCCCGCAGTTCGTCATGCTCTTTGTAGACGCCTGTCAAGATATCCTCCCTGATTTTTTGAAATACTCTTCCACGCAATGAGTGGTCATGATACTCTTCCATTCCTACATCTCCCCAATTAGATTACGCCTACTTCCTGGCATGTCTCATGAATGACCTTCAGCAGTTCCTCATCCGTCAGCGATGTCACGCGGCCGTTCTCGTACTCTGCATCAACCCACTCTTTGACCTTCTTCACCAGTTTGGAATTCTTGTCCACAGCCTTTTCTTCCGACAGTTTGAAGTAAGTATTGATCCAGTGGGCAATTCCCGCAAGCCCGGAAGTATTAGACACAGCCACCAGCGGAGGCCGGTTCAGGAACTTATCTGTATCAAATATATTATATATTTCCTCATTTTTCAATAGACCGTCCGCATGGATTCCTGCTTTTGTCACATTAAAGTTCTTTCCTACAAACGGTGTCTGGGCGGGAACTTTATATCCGATCTCTTTTTCGTAGTATTCTGCCAGTTCCGTAATCACCCGCGTATCCATGCCGTCCAGGGTTCCTCTTATCTGCGCATATTCAAATACCATGGCCTCAAGAGGCGTGTTCCCTGTCCGCTCTCCAATGCCGAACAAGGAGCAATTGATTCCGGATGCTCCATACAGCCATGCTGTCGTAGAATTGCTCACTGCTTTATAAAAGTCATTGTGTCCGTGGAACTCGATCAATTCACTGGGAACTCCTGCATGTATCCTCAGTCCATAGATGATTCCCGGGATAGACCTTGGAATCACCGCTCCCGGATAATTCACACCATAGCCCATCGTATCGCAGACACGGATCTTCACGGGAATCTTATACTCATTCATCAGATTCATCAATTCCAGGCAGAACGGAATTACGAAACCATAGATATCTGCCCTGGTGATGTCTTCCAGATGGCATCTCGGGCTGATCCCCGTCTCCAGGCATTCCCTGACGACAGACAGGTAATGGTTCATGGCCTCCAGCCTGGTCATCTTCATCTTGAAGAAGATGTGGTAATCCGAACAGCTGACCAGGATGCCCGTTTCCTTAAGCCCAATGTCTTTTACCAATTGAAAGTCCTTCTTGCTGGCTCTGATCCAACTGGTAATCTCAGGAAAATCATAGCCTTTTTCCATACATTTATAGACGGCATCGCGGTCCTTTTTACTATACAGGAAGAACTCGCACTGGCGGATCTTCCCATTCGGGCCTCCAAGACGGTGGAGATAATCGTAGATCTCCACGATCTGCTTCGTGCTGTAAGGCGCTCTGGACTGCTGTCCGTCACGGAAAGTCGTATCTGTGATCCAGATCTCGTCCGGCATGCTGTGAGGCACTATACGGTCATTGAACGCAATCTTGGGGATCTCGTCATAGCGGAAAAGGTTGCGGAAGATGTTGGGCTTTTCAATATCCACCAAGGGGTACATATGCTCTTCTAATTGCAGCAGGTTCGAATGTTTATCCAGATACACTTTCCTATCTTCCATTTTCTTTCTCTCTCCTTTATAGGCATTATGTTATAGTAAAGCATTAAACTCAATATGTATAATTGTATACAATTATACACTTTTTGTCAATATCTGGATGAAAAAATACAGGGATTTCTAATCCGTTGTTGCTAAAATATGATCCTGCTTATTTGCCATAATGGGCAGTGTGATTCCAACGAATCACACTGCCCATTATAACTTTCCCGAAAAAGAGGCCCTTTTTTTAACTAGATTATGTCGTCACAAAAAATATCTTCTACAGGTCAAGATGCAACTCATAAACTTTCGTTGGACGCCCTTTCGTGTTGGTTGTCCGTGCATAAGCAATTCTGGCAACACCACCTTTCTCCATATTATGGAGAATCCGGTTGGCGTTGCGTATGGTTCCTCCCAAACGACTGGCCAGTTCCTGCGTTGTAATTGTATCTGATTCATTCATCTTCATGCATGCAATCACCTTCCTGACAGTAATAGTGGAAAGGCTGCATTTTTTTGCGATAGCACCCACCTCTTGAATATAATGTTTCTCCATGATCGTCGGATTATCGGAGCAGAGAGATCCGATCAAATCCCCTTTTTCGTTCATGATAAAACTACCTCCGGCAAATATTGCTTCTTTGCTGGCAGAGAGCGCATTTTTAATAGCCATATCAAGATTGATTCCAATACCGTATCCGACAGCAACTTTGAAGCCAAGTTTTGCTTCCAGATAGATGCTGAGTTTGCATTTTCTGCATCTCCCCGTAAGATGATCCATCATCTGTACGGTGGTTATGGCAGAACAGTGATCCTTGCTTTTATAGGAAGTACATTCCATCAAGTTTTTCCTGAGAAATTCCTTAATATAGCGATCGATCAGACTTAGATTATCTGAGTTGCACAGTTCAGAATCATAAGGAACTGCATTGATGACAACCGGAAGATTTGCATGCATATGCTCCAATTCTACTTTACAAAGAAGTTCTTCAATCAGTCCTTCCAGTCGGATATCTGACGGATAGGGATAAAAGTAAGCAATTCCATGTTCCTCCAATGCAGGTATAATATTACTGTATTGACAGATTACCAGGTCGATGGCATCCTGGTTCCACAGATGAATGGCCTTCTGGATGGTCTGCTCTTCGATTGCCTGAATCTGTGCGCTGTCAAGTGAATTAATCCATCTTTCAATAAGAGGAGAAATCGGACGAATTCCAAGTTCTTTTAGAAATGCATCCGCAGTAATCTCATTTCCAATTGGAATTAAAAAATCAAGAACAACTCGTTTCAGATCCTGATTCCGATTCTCAAGCAGCAAATCCAAAATGCTTTTGTAAAGTCCTGCAAGATCAATATCCAGAGAAACCATGGGTCGCATAATCTCGTGCTCCACTGCCTTTATTGCATACATAGCGATTTTACCACTTATAAGAAAGGCATCAGCATCAGCGGCATAAGTATCATATACCTCTGGAATATTGGTGAAATTATCATAAGTTACCAATTTAATTTCACAGTCTGCCTTAATGCGGGAAAGGATTTCCCGAATGGGATTATGCAGGAAATGGCTGGTAATTACTATTATTCTAGTCTTCATTATATCACCCCTTGTCTATCTTAACCTAAAGTATTCTGAAAATCAATTCTCTTCTTCCAAAATCGTCAAATGTTACAAAATTATTGATTTAGTTTCAAAAGTTATCTGAATATTATTGACGTCAAAAAATGAATATTGTAATATTCTAAGTGTATTACTGTTCTTTAAATATTCTATAATTAACAAAAGTATAAACAGTGTACTAAAAAAAATAAGGAGGAGCATATGAATTATTTCGAAAAAGCAACGGAACCTATATGAAAAAAGTGGCAGTGAAGACGGCAGCTGTGTATGGAGGTTCTGTGGAAATTGAGATGACCTCAGAAGTAGCTCCTCTTATCTGTGTGCAGGCTATACGGATGAACGAGGAGAGCACAATGCTCATAACCCAAAGGTACAGTTCAATGAAGAAGTATGCCCAATTGAAGTATCCTGTCTGGCGCACTGCGCAACCCAGTGGTTAAAGAACCATCAATAGAAAAAAATTCAGGAATGAGGAGAAAAATATTATGTCTGATGTACAAACTAATGTAGCAATTCCATTGCCGAAAGCGAAGAAAAATATGGTACAACTAGGATGTATTTGTCTGATGCTCTCTATCGCAATGTTCGGCTTGAGCCTTGCAACCTTGCAGGCACCAGTTTTGGAAGAGATGAATGCCATGAACTATTTCTCATTACTTACCATCTTTTCTTCCCTTGGTCTTGCGATTATGACGCCCATTGGAGGGAAACTAGGAGATTTACTGGGTAGAAGGAATATCGTAATTATCTCTGGGACAATCTGTGCTGTCTGCGGTATCGGAATGGGCTTCGTCCGAGCACTGATACCGTTTATGATCTTACGGCTTCTTCTTGGAGCCGCACAGGGAGCCTTTACCGCAGCGCCATATATTCTCGTTCGTGAGATTAATGAACCAAAGGATGTTCCAAAAGCGATGGGCCTGCTATCCAGTTCTATTGCAGTTGGTGGCTTCGTGGGAAGTATTATCGCCGGTATTTTAACAGATATGGGATTCTTGAATATTGCGATTATGTTCCCAGCGATTCCGTTAATTATCGGCGTTCTCTTGATTGGAATGAATCTTCCAAATAAGAAGCAGGAAGGCAAAGTAAATGTAGATGTTCCTGGTATCGTAGCTCTTACAATCGCATTATCCGGTATCCTGCTTGCCCTTAATTATGGTCCTAGAATCGGTTGGGGAGATGTGAAAATCATCGTAGGATTTATCATCGGGATCATTGCTGTGTTTATATTTGTGAAAGTTGAGAACAAATCTCAGGAGCCAGTTATACCAATGCATTTGTTCAAAAATAAAAATTATATCTCATTGTTAGTTGTCGGATTCATCTGCTATTTCTATATGAATGCAATGAATACTTTTGCACCTCTGGCAGTGCAAAAAGTGATCGGTAGTTCAACCGCGGTATCTGGTGCTCTTCAGATGCCTCGCACTATCATTACAATAGTCCTGCCGCTGATTGCCGGCGCATGGGTTGGTAAGAAAGCGCAAAATGTATGGAAATCCATGGTGATTGCGACGTTGCTTGTTGGCGTGCCGCTTGCCGTACTTGGATTTACGACAACGAATACTTCTGTTATGATTTATTTTGTGGCGATCGCCATCACAGGTATCGCAGAGAGCTTCCGGGCAGTTTCTATCACCCCTGCAGCACAGGCAACGCTGGAGCAGAAGGAACTGGGCGTTGGGACTTCTCTGGTAAACTTTGTAAACTCATTGTCCGGATTGATTGCGGCGGCTGTATTTGGTATCGCCTATGATATCAATACAAAAGCAGATCCGCAGAGCGTATCTAATATTGCAGCTGGCGTTAATTCGGTATTCTTGATTTCAGCATTGGTAAGTATCGTTGGGCTGGCAATTGTTCTCTTAGTAGTAAGAAAACAGATGAATGCCCAGGCAAAAGCAGCATAAATCCTGTTAATGAATTCCATGTACACCTGAAATGAGACAAAGAGAGCATTCCTGCAAGGAAACTTGGTATTGAAAGCCAAAATTGCTGCAGGAATGCTCTTCTCGTATGTAAGAGGGATTAAAAATCGGTTTTAACCGACAAACCCGCTGTTTTTCTGCATGATAGCAGATAATTCATGATGCAATTAAAAAAGCGATTAGGAAGGAAAATATCACCCGCCCGGCTGTCATCTTTGTACAATGACGGATCTTGTTTTTGGGACCGCCGCTATAGCGATTCCGATCACCAGCAGTAAGGCTCCCAGACCGCCTATGATAAGAATCGCTAAATTTTCAGGCGCCATTTTTAATAAAGCTTAGCGCCGATTTCGCGAGGACGGAATCCTTCATCCTCCAGCGCTTTCATAATCTCATGCTTATGCTCGGTTCCAAATGCCTCCATCGTAATACGCAGTTCCACAGCCGCATTACGGTTGGTGCTTACAAACTGGTTATGATCCAGCTTGATGACGTTGCCCTGGGCGTTGGCTATCGTTGCCGCAACTCTCACCAGCTCGCCCGGCTTATCCGGAAGCAGTACGGATACGGAGAAGATCCTGTCTCTCTGGATCAGGCCATGCTGTACGATGGAAGACATGGTAATCACATCCATGTTGCCGCCGCTTAGTACGGACACTGCCTTCTTTCCCTTCAGATCCAGCTGCTTTAACGCCGCAACCGTAAGAAGTCCTGAATTCTCTACGATCATCTTATGGTTCTCTACCATATCGAGAAAAGCGCCGATCAGTTCATCATCTTCCACCGTCAGAATACGGTCAATGTTCTTCTGGGCGTATGGGAAGATGGTTTCTCCTACGCGCTTTACTGCAGTTCCGTCTGCGATCGTATTGGCGCTATCCAGCGTTACAGGCCCTCCGGCCTTGATAGCCGCCGTCATGCTGGCCGCCGCTGCCGGCTCCACGCCGATCACCTGGATCTTTGGATTCAGCATCTTTGCCAGGGTAGACACGCCGGTGACGAGTCCGCCGCCGCCGATTGGTACCAGTATGTAATCCACCGTAGGAAGTTCCTGCACGATCTCCATAGCGATGGTTCCCTGGCCGGTAGCGATATCCAGGTCGTCAAACGGATGGACGAACGTATAGCCGTTCTCCTCTGCCAGCCGGATCGCATGCGCGCAGGCATCATCATAGACATCGCCGTGAAGCACGACATCTGCCCCGTAACTCTTGGTACGGTTCACTTTGATCAGAGGCGTGATCGTGGGCATAACGATGGTTGCCTTGCATCCAAACTTCTGGGCAGCGTATGCCACGCCCTGGGCATGGTTGCCTGCGGATGCGGTAATCAACCCCTTCTCCCGTTCTTCCTCGCTCATTGTACTGATCTTGTAATATGCCCCGCGCACCTTGTATGCCCCGGTATACTGCATATTCTCCGGCTTCAGGTATACTTTTCCGCCAGACTGGCTGCTTAAATATTCGCTGTAGACCAGTTTTGTAGGGGTGGTTACCTTTTTTACAATTTCACTTGCCTGTTCAAATTTGTCCAATGTTAACATTGCAATTCCCTCTCTTTCTCTCTCGGTTTGGCTGGGTTATCATTACTCTATGCTTGTCTGAAAAAGTGCATTGACAAAAGTGTCTGCATCAAATTTCTGTAAATCTTCGATGGTCTCCCCTACGCCGATATATTTTACCGGAATTCCCAGTTCAGCCTGTATGGCAACCGCGATTCCTCCTTTGGCCGTTCCGTCCATCTTGGTCAGTATGATTCCCGTAATATCTGCAACTTCATTGAATTCCCTGGCCTGTTGCAGGGCATTCTGTCCCGTGGTAGCATCCAGCACCACCAGGGTCTCCCGGAAGGCCTCCGGATATTCCCGATCAATGATACGGTTCATCTTCTTCAATTCTTCCATCAAGTTCTTCTTATTGTGAAGCCGTCCCGCCGTATCGCACAGCAGCACGTCCGCATGCCTTGCCTTGGCGGCGGCCACCGCGTCGTAGACCACGGATGCCGGGTCGGATCCTTCCTGTCCTCCGATCAGGTCAGCCTGGGCCCGGTTAGCCCATTCCTTTAACTGCTCTCCCGCAGCAGCGCGGAAAGTGTCTGCCGCCGCCAGTACTACCTTCTTATTCTGTGCCCGCAGTTTTCCAGCCAGCTTGCCAATGGTGGTGGTCTTGCCTACGCCGTTGACGCCAATCACCATCACTACGGATGTCTGATCTTCAAATTCGTAGGCTGTCTCTCCTACGTCCATCTGTTCTTTGATGCTGTCAATCAAAAGCTGCCTGCACTGAGATGGCTCTTTGATATGCTGCTCTTTTACCTTAGCCTTCAGGTCTTCCAGGATATCATAGGTCGCGGTAACTCCCAGATCCCCCATAATCAGCACTTCTTCCAGTTCCTCATAAAAATCATCGTCAATATGGGAAAAGCCGCTGAAAATGCTGTCGATGCCTGATACGATATTATCCCTGGTCTTTCCAAGGCCAGACACCAGGCGCTTGAAAAAGCCCATGCTTTCTTTCTGTTCTTCTGCCATATAGTCCTCCTATTGATCTAATTCGTCTTCCAGCAGGCTTACGGATACCAGCGTGGATACGCCTTTCTCCTGCATGGTGATTCCATATAGCCTGTCGGCCGCCGTCATGGTTCCCCTTCTGTGGGTGATGACAATAAACTGTGTATTTTTCGTCAATTTATGCAGATACTGGGCAAACCTGCCTACATTGTTGTCATCCAGCGCCGCCTCGATCTCGTCCAGAAGGCAGAACGGCGATGGCTTCAGGTTCTGGATCGCAAAAAGCAGGGAAATGGCTGTCAAGGCCTTCTCGCCGCCGGAGAGCTGCATCATGTTCTGCAGTTTCTTCCCTGGAGGCTGGGCAATGATCCGTATGCCCGCTTCCAGTATATCCTCATCTTCCATCAGTTCCAGCGTTCCTTTTCCGCCTCCGAACAGTTCCTTAAATACGGTATCGAATTCTTTCGCGATCAGCTGGAATTGCTCCTGGAACTGCTTGCGCATTGCAATATCTAGTTCTTCTATAATCTGCTCCAGGGTAGCCTCTGCCTCCACCAGGTCATCATGCTGGCCTTTCAGGAATTCATAGCGGTCAGATACATTCTTATATTCTTCAATCGCATTGACGTTGACATTGCCAAGCCCTTTGATCTCGCTTTTGAGTTCCAGGATGCGCTTCTTCATCTTTGACAAGTCTGTAAGGTTTGTATCCCGCAGTTCTCTTGCGCGGTTAAATGTGATCTCGTATTCTTCCCACATGTAATTGATCTGCTTCTCCGAGGCTGCCTCGTAGCCTTCCTTCTGGCTGTCCAGACGGAAGATTTCCTTGTCAAGGTCAGACATATGCTTCGACAGGTCTTCCCGTTTCTGCAGGAATACTTTGTGCTTTTGATTCAAGTCCTCCCGTTCCTGCTTGAACTTTTCAATCTCCAACTGAATCTCGGCAAACAGATCCTTAGAATCCTCAATCGTCTGCCGCAGGTCCGCAATCCGGCTTTCTTTATCCTCGATCTCTTTGGATGTCCCGCCTTTGCTTTCTTCCAGTCCTGCAAGTTCTGACTGGAACTTTTCAATCTCTTCCCGGATACGCGAGGTATTCTCCATCACAAACGTGAACTTCTGCTCCAGGCTTGCAAATTCCAGATGAATCGCCTCATTGCTCTTAAGCTTCCCGGCCTCCTCCTCGTGTACTCCATTCAGTACTTCCTGCTCTGCTTCAATCTGCCGGGTCAGTTCCTGTTCCAGCGTCTCGGATGTATCCAGTTCTACATTGATGGATTCCTGGTTATCTATGATATCCGTAATCTGCGCATCCAGCTCGTCTGCTTCCTTCTGCGCCGTCTCGGACATCTCTTTAGCATTCTTGATCTTTGCCAAAGCCTGGTCGGCATTCATCTTAGCCGTATTCTGAATGACATAATCTCTCTGCAGCTTGCCGCTGATCTCATCCATCTTCTCATAATATCCGGCCCGTTCCCTCCGCAAGCGTTCCGAGGAGGCTTCCATCTCATCCATTTCCCGTTTCAGCTGCTTGACCGTCTTTTCGAATTCTTCAATCTCCCGCCGCCTGCTAAGCAGGTTGCTGGAGTTCTTGAATGCGCCTCCGGTCATGGAGCCTCCCGGATTAATCAGTTCGCCTTCCAGGGTCACGATCCTCAGCGCCTGCTTGTACTTCTTGGCAATGGCCGTCCCATGGTCGATGTGATCTACCACCAGCGTCCTGCCAAGCAGATAGTCTGACAGGGTCTGATATCTGGCGTCCACTTTGACAAGCGTATTAGCTGCTCCAATGACGCCCGGCTCTTTTAACGCCTCCTGTCTGCTGATACCGACGTTTGCGCGGATACTAGTAAGAGGAAGGAAGGTGGCACGTCCGTACTTGTTCTTCTTTAAGTACTGGATCATTCGTTTTGCAGTCTCTTCATCCAAAGTGACGATATTCTGAATGTTGCCTCCAAGCGCCGTCTCCACGGCAATCTCATAGTCCTTGTCTACTTTGATAATATCTGCCACGACGCCTAATAGCCCAGGCTCCTTGTCCTTGTTATCCATTACCCGCCGGATGCTGTTGCCATATCCGTCATAACGCTCCGTAATATTCTTCAGTGATTCCAGCCTTGACTGTTCCCTGTGGTACGCGGTCTGTCCAATGCGGAACTGTTCTGTCTGCCTGGCAAGCAAGGCTTGAAGTTCCTGGATCTTCGCTTCATACTTGCTATTCTCCTCAGACAGGACAATGATCTTTGCAGATACTTCCTTTAACTCCTTTTGAAATCCTTCCAGGCGCTCTTCCTGCTCCTGAATCTCGCTCCTGGCTTCAATCATCTGCTGGGTCGTCCTTGCTTTTCTCACCTGGATCTGTTCCAGCATCGTGTCATACCGCTGAATCTTCGCCTTAGTTGAGGCCCGGCTGTTCAGCAGTTCGATAATATCGCCCTTATTCTTTTCAACGGATGCCGTAATGGTGGCAATCCTGGTCTGCACCTCAATCAGTTCGGCCTTGGCCTGCTCTTTTTGCTTCGTCTTCTCTTCCAGCTGGGCATGGATTGCATCCTGCTCGGCTTCCAGCTCTTTCAGCTGCTTCTCCCGGATATCAATCTCGGAATCAATGGCCCTTGCACGCTGGTCATAGTGGGCGTCATTCATGCGGGCGCTGTGGATCTGCTCTTTGAGCAACTCGATCTGGTTCTCCAACTGCTGCTTGAGCATGGTGGTCTCGCTCAACTGGCTTTTTGCCTTCTCAATAGATGCGTCAATGCTATCCACCTGCTCCTCTACCGCCTCATACTCTGTCTTCATGTCCTCATACTGCTGGCTGGCTGCTTCCAGCTCGCTTCTGGTAACAGTAAGTTTTCCGTCGATCTGCCTTATCTGGTCCTGTATACGGTCCGTCTCCAGCAGGAACATGTTAATATCGTAAGTCTTTAATTGTTCTTTCTTCTTCAGGTATTCCCTGGCTGTCTCTGCCTGGCGCTCCAGTGGTCCAACCTGCTTTTCCAGTTCCGCCAGTATGTCGTTGACACGCAGAAGATTCTGGCGTTCCTCCTCCAGTTTCTTTACCGACATGTTCTTGCGCCGCTTGAATTTGACAATGCCTGCGGCTTCATCAAAAAGTTCCCGGCGTTCTTCCGGCTTGCCGCTTAATATCTTATCAATCTGTCCCTGGCCGATGATGGAATATCCTTCCTTGCCGATTCCAGTATCATAAAACAGTTCATTTACATCTTTGAGACGGCAGGCACTTCCATTAATCAGATACTCGCTCTCCCCCGACCGGTACAGTTTGCGCGCTACCGTGACTTCCTCAAAATCGATCGGCAGCTGATGGTCGCTGTTGTCCAAGGTGATCGCAACCGACGCATAACTGAGCGGCTTGCGGTTTTCAGTTCCAGAAAAGATGACATCCTGCATGCTTCCGCCCCGAAGCTGCTTGATGCGCTGTTCTCCCAGCACCCATCTCACGGCATCGGCGACGTTGCTCTTCCCGCTTCCGTTGGGGCCTACGATCCCAGTAATACCGTTATGGAAATCAAATTTTATCTTATGTGCAAAAGACTTGAATCCTTGCACCTCTATACTTTTTAGATACATTCTTCACCTACTTTATGTTTTTCTCATGCAGTTTCAGGATGCTTTGGTAGGCGGCCTCCTGCTCCGCGGCCTTCTTTGTACGGCCCTTTCCAAGACCATACTCCTCTTCCCCGATGTATACCATTACATGGAAAGATTTATCGTGATCCGGGCCTTCTTCCCTCACCAGCCGATAGGAAATTGTCTCTTTAAAGTTTGCCTGGACGATCTCCTGCAGGATAGTCTTGCTATCAAAAAAGAGTTTCTTATCCTCCAGGTCCTGTAGAATAAACCGATGTATAAACTCTTTTGCACTAGCAAAACCACCATCAATATATATGGCTCCAATCAGCGCCTCCATCGCATCCGATGTGATAGACTCCCTCTTCCTTCCGCCGGTAGCCTCTTCTCCCTTCCCAAGCAGCAAGTACTCTCCTAAGGACAGTTCCCTGGCGCAGAAAGCCAGCGCCGGCTCACAGACCATGCTTGCCCTCGTCTTGGTCAGTTCTCCTTCCGGCATCTTCTCATGCTCATAGAACAAGAATTCGCTGGAAACCAGTTCTAGGACCGCATCTCCCAAAAACTCCAGCCTTTCGTTGCACTCGTATTTGGGAAGGTGCTTCTCATTTGCATAGGAACTATGAAGCATGGCCTTTTTCAACAACTGCAAATCCTTGAATGTATATCCGATCTTCTTCTCTAATTCTTTCAATTCCTGATTCATAATCTTCCCCATAAAATGAAAAAGCCCTACCGGGCTTTTTCATCCTCTAAATGCCTAGTTATTTGTTGCGTTTTTAATCTGTTCGACAGCGTCGCCTACCGTCATGATCTTCTCAGCATCCTCGTTGTCGATCTCAATATCAAATGTCTCTTCTATTCCCATAATAATCTGGAAGATATCCAGGGAGTCCGCTCCCAGATCATCTACAAATGTAGTCTCCATCGTAATATCATCCGTCTCGACGTTCAGCACGTCCGCGATGATTTCCTGCAATTTTTCAAATTCCATACCAATTCTCCTTTTCTCATACATAGTGTCGTATTTATTCAACGGATGCCCCATCCGATTGAATACATTCCTTAATCTTTTCGTTAATCTTCTGTCTTTTGAAGGTTACGCACTGGGTCAGCGTATTGCTTACCTCTTTTGCCTTTGCGCTTCCATGCGTCTTCACTACAAGGCCGTTTAGTCCAAGAAGCGGCGCTCCGCCATACTCGCTGGCATCGAAAGTCTTAAGCGTCGCCTTAAGCGCCGGCTTGATCAGCAGGGCGCCTATCTTGCTGCGAAGGGTTGTCATCATCCCTTCTTTTACCTTCTGGATCAGGACTGCGCCTACGCCTTCATATAGTTTCAGTATGATATTTCCTGCAAAAGCCTCGCAGACTACCACATCCGCCTGCCCGTGAGGAATCTCTCTTGCCTCCACGCTTCCGATGAAATGAATTCCTTTTTCTTCTTTCAAAAGCGGAAATGTCTCTTTTACCAAAGCGTTTCCCTTTTCTTCTTCCGCTCCGATATTGACGATCCCTACTCTGGGGTTCTGAATGCCTAGCACATGCTCCATATAGATGGATCCCATCTTTGCAAACTGGACCAGATGGGACGGGCGGGCATCCACATTGGCTCCGCAGTCAATCAGCAGAGTCACCCCTTTCTCCGTTGGGATCAACGGTGCAAGAGGCGGACGTTCCACGCCCTTGATCCTTCCTATCAATACCTGGCCGCCAACCAGGATCGCGCCGGAACTTCCGGCAGATACAAAGGCATCGGCCTTACCTTCCTTTACCATCTTCATTCCTACCACAATGGAGGAATCTTTCTTCCTGCGGATGGCATTTACCGGAGGTTCTGCCGTCTCAATCACTTCGGTAGCGTTTACCACCTCGATCTGTTCTTTATTATATTGATAATTTGCAAGTTCCTTTTGAATGACGTCTTCCCGTCCAACCAGGAATACCTTCATTAAAGGTTCTTTTGCTATGGCGTCCATAGCCCCTTTTATCATTTCTGCCGGGGCATTGTCCCCGCCCATAGCATCCAGTGCTATGTTTGTAATATCAGACATTTCTATTCCTCCTAGCATTGCTAGGATTAATTCTACTAGACATTATTATAAAAATCAATGATTTTATAAAGAAAATAGGAACTGACAGGCAGTACTGCCGAAAAATACCAAAAAATGCCCCGAACAGATAGCGCCTGTTCGGGGCATTTTGCCTTCCTCATTAGTCCTGAGGAATGATTTCTTTTTTGTTGTATGAGCCACAAGCCTTGCAGACTCTGTGAGGCATCATTAATTCGCCGCATTTGCTGCATTTTACCAGGTTTGGAGCACTCATCTTCCAGTTTGCTCTTCTTTTGTCTCTTCTTGCTTTAGAAGATTTATTCTTTGGACAAATTGACATAGGTTACACCTCCTTAAAATTCTTAAATAAATCGCGGATAACTGACATTCTAGGGTCCAGGCCCGTATCTTCGCAGTTACAGGTACCTTCATTCAGGTTCTGACCACATACATTGCAAATCCCTTTACAATCTTCGCTACACAGAATTTTTGTCGGCCACCCTACTAATAACTCGTTGTAAACTAACTGGTCTACGTCAAAGTTATATCCGTCAATATAATTGGTTTCGTCTAGTTCCTCCATCCGCTCCACATTCTCCAGGTCTAAGCATACCTTTCTTTTAAAATCAAGAGGTATGTCCACTTCCACATCTGCAAGACAGCGGTCACAGGGAATCGTCACGCGAACTTCGCCCTTTCCTGCTATCTTAAGTTCCTGATCGCCTGCGTATTCGATGCACAGAGCCAAAGGAGACTTCCAAATAATGGGAAACGTTCCTGCTTCTGACCGGAAACTTGTCATCTCGATAGGAACGGACTCTTCAATTGTGCTATGTTGTTCGGACAGAACATTGGATAGGTCTAATATCATAACTAATACTCCTATTCACACCTAGACTATTATATCATGTAGAATGATTTTGTCAACACCAATCTTCTAAACTAATGCAACTGTTTCCCGTGCAATTGCCAATTCCTCATTTGTAGGAATTACCATTACCTGTACTTTTGAATCTGGCGTTGAGATAGTAACTTCTTCTCCGCGTGAATCATTAGCCGCCCCATCCAGCTGGATTCCAAGATATCCAAGATAACTCATGATATCCGCGCGTACCGGGCCTGAATTCTCGCCAACGCCGGCAGTAAACGCGATCACGTCTACTCCGTTCATAGCTGCCGCATAACTTCCTACGTATTTTGCAACACGGTAGGCAAATACTTTCAGCGCGATGGCTGCCGGCTTGTTGCCTTTGCTTGCAGCCGCATCCAGATCACGGAAGTCGCTGGAGAGATTATTGGAAAGTCCATATACTCCGGACTTTTTATTGAGCATGTTCATCAGCCCCGCAATATCAAGATTCTCTTTCTTAGCGATGAACTCTAAGATGGCCGGATCAATATCTCCGGAGCGGGTTCCCATTACCAGGCCTTCCAAAGGCGTAAGGCCCATGGACGTATCTACGGATTTGCCGTTCTTTACGGCGCAGATGCTGGCGCCGTTTCCGAGGTGGCATACGATCGTTTTAAGCTGGTCATATGGCTTTCCGGCAAGTTCTGCCGCTCTCTTTGATACGAAACTGTGGCTTGTCCCATGGAAGCCATAGCGTCTTACCTTGTATTTCTCATAGTATTCGTAAGGAAGTCCGTACATATACGCTTCCTCCGGCATTGTCTGGTGGAATGCCGTATCAAATACCGCTACCATCGGCGTGCCAGGCATTAATTTCTGGCAGGCATTGATTCCGATCAGATTTGCCGGGTTGTGAAGCGGAGCCAGGTCATTGCACTCTTCGATCGCCTTCATAACCTCGTCCGTGATTACTACAGAACTTGCAAACTTCTCTCCGCCGTGTACCACGCGGTGTCCGACTGCCCCAATCTCGTCAAGACTTTTTACAACTCCGGTCTTAGCGTCCGTCAAAGCGTCGATCACGAACTGGATTGCTTCTGTGTGGGTCGGCATAGCCTTATCCGTCTTCACCTTCTCCCCGCCCTGCGGCTGGTAAGTAAGACTTCCGTCGATTCCGATTCTCTCGCAGAGTCCCTTTGCAAGAACTTCTTCAGAATCAGAGTTGATCAGCTGGAATTTTAAAGATGAACTTCCACAGTTAATAACTAATACATTCATTTGCTCTATACCTCTCTTTTATTATTTTCCGTTCTATTTACTCTTCTGCCATTGCCTGAACAGCCGTGATCGCAACTACGCCTTCGATATCCTTTGCGCTGCATCCGCGGGACAGGTCATTGACAGGCGCTGCGATTCCCTGTGTCAGAGGTCCGTAAGCTTCTGCCTTTGCAAGTCTCTGTACCAGCTTGTATCCGATATTTCCGGCATCCAGATCTGGGAACACAAGTACGTTGGCCTTGCCTGCTACCGGGCTTCCCGGAGCCTTGGACGCTCCTACGGATGGAACGATGGCTGCATCCAACTGGAATTCTCCGTCAAGAAGCAGTCCCTCCGGAGCATTCTCCTTGGCGATGCGGGTTGCCTCTACGACTTTGTCAACATCCGCATGCTTTGCACTTCCCTTTGTAGAATGTGAAAGCAGAGCGACTATCGGCTCTTTCTCTGTCAGAAGCCCGAAAGATTCTGCGGAAGAAAGGGCAATGGCTGCCAGTTTCTCAGGATCTGGATTCTGCTCCAGGCCTGCATCCGCAAATACAAATGTTCCATCTGCGCCCATATCACAGTCCGGTACTACCATTACGAAGAATGCAGATACCAGTTTGGTTCCCGGCTTCGTCTTCAGGATCTGCAGGCATGGCCTTAAGGTATCTGCTGTCGAGTGGCATGCTCCGGATACCATGCCGTCTGCATCCTTCATCTTAACCATCATGACTCCGTAATACAGGTAGTTGGTAAGCAGCAGTTCTCTTGCCTGCTCCTCTGTCATGCCCTTCTTTTGTCTGAGTTCTACCAGTTTTGCGATGTATGCATCCGTTTTTTCATATGTTGCAGGGTCTACAATCGTTGCTCCGGTAATATCGAAAGAACCTTTATTCTTAGCGATCTCTTCTTCGCTTCCGACCAGAATCAGGTTGGCGGTTCCCTCTTTCAGTACTGCTTCAGCAGCTTCATAAGTCCTGATGTCTTCTGTCTCTGGAAGTACGATTGTCTTTTTGTTCGTTTTTGCTTTTGCTTTGATTTCATCTATAAATCCCATGATTGATAGACTCCTTTCCATTCCATATTTTCTCAGTATTTCTATTATAATACAAAGAGACCTTGCAAACAAGGTCTCTTTATAGAATCTTCTGTCTATTTTTGCATACAATCTCCTACAGGGCAAATGCCGTGCTGACAATGGCAAAGTATACGCTGATGGTACTGATGTCTACCAGGGTAGAAATCAGCGGCGTAGCCATGATAGCAGGATCCAGTCCCACCTTCTTTGCCAGAAGAGGCAGGGTACAGCCTACCACCTTGGCGATCACTACCGTGCAAGCCATGGTAAGCCCGATGGTAAATGCCATCATTGCATCCCCTTGTCCCATCAGCAGAATCCGAAGGCCGTTAACCACGGAAAGAATCAGGCTGATGCAAACCGCGATGCGCACTTCCTTCCAGATGACCTTGAACAGATCCTTAAACTCGATCTCACCGACCGCCAGACCCCGGATGACCAGCGTGGAACTCTGGGAGCCGCAATTGCCTCCGGTACCGGTAAGCATGGGAATGAATCCGGCCAGCTGCGGCATGACCGCAAGGGCCGCCTCATAACTGTTCATAATCATCTGCGTCACCGTGGCGGACAGCATCAGAAACAGAAGCCAGGGAATGCGGCTCTTCACATGCTCCAATACCGTCGTGCCAAAGTAAGTCTCCTCATTCGGATTGACACCTGCCATGATGCTGATATCTTCCGTCGTCTCTTCCTGCAGGACAACCATGGCATCGTCAACGGTTACGATTCCCACCATGCACATCTCATGATCCACGATAGGAAGCGCAATCAGGCCGTACTTGGTGATGGTCCTTGCCACGTCTTCCTGGTCATCCGTCGTATGCGCATACAGCATATTCGTGTCCATGATCTCTTCCACCGTCTTGGATTCGCTGGTGGTAAGAAGTTCCTTTACGTCTACCTGGCCGATCAGCTTGCGCTTCTCCGTGACATAACAGGTATAGATGGTCTCTTTATTGATACCGACCTGGCGGATCTTCAGGATGGATTCTGCAACCGTCATCTCTTTTCGCAGCGCGATATAGTCCACGTTCATCACGCTTCCCGCGCTGTCCTCCGGATACTGGAGCAGCTGGTTAATCTGGACTCTTGTCTCCTCATCCGTGGCCATCAGAAGCCTGTCCACCACATTGGCCGGCATCTCTTCCAGAACGTCTACCGTATCGTCTAAGTACATCTCTTCCATGACTTCTTCCAGTTCGGAATCCGTCAGTGCATTGATCAGCAGCTCACGCATATCGCTGTTCATATACGTAAATGTCTCTGCCGCTTCTTCCTTGGCCAGAAGCCTGAATACCATAACCAGATGCTTCTGGTCAAAATTCTCCAGTATATCAGCCAGGTCAATGGGATACATATTATTTTCGAGTTCTTCTTTTAATTCCTTATACTGGCGCTCTTCCAGCATCTCCAGTATCCGTTCTTCCGTCAGTTCCTCCCGTTCTTCCAGATAGTCCGTTTCTGCAAGATCCGGCATGTTCTTTGATTCTTCGACCAAATCTTCAACCTTTTGACGGGCGGCCTTCCAATCTTCGCTCATCTATGCATCCCCTCCTCTCCTGTCATTCATTGCATCCCCAATCTTTCTATAGTATAATCAATTTCAAAAGGATATACAAGGAGATTCTCATGAAAATAGTAGGATTGATCACTGAATACAACCCATTTCACAACGGACACCTGTACCATATTCAAAAAGCAAAAGAGATATCCGGGGCGGATGCCGCAGTCGTCGTTATGAGCGGCAACTACGTGCAGCGGGGCGCTCCGGCCATCATGCCCAAGCATCTGAGGGCAGAGGTCGCCCTCGAAGCCGGCGTGCCTGTCGTCATGGAACTTCCTGTATGCTACGCTGCTGGAAGCGCCGAATATTTTGCCGCAGGCGCCATCTCACTGTTTGAGCAGCTGGGCTGCATAGACTCCATCTGTTTTGGCAGCGAATGCGGAGACTACAAAGTTCTGGAACGGATTGCCCGCGTGACTGCCGACGAGCCGGAGGAATACAAGTTCTCCCTTCAGGAGGCATTAAGAAAGGGCATCTCCTTTCCCCGGGCAAGGCAGATGGCCTTAAAGGCCTATTTAAAGGATGATTCCCTGGATGTCATACTGGAACAGCCCAATAACATTCTGGGCATTGAGTACATCAAGGCGCTCTACAAGAAAAAAAGCAGCATCAAGACTTATACCATCAAACGCATGGTATCCGGCTACCACGATGAGGAACTGACTGGCAGCTACAGTTCCGCGTCCGCCATCCGCAAACTGCTGGCCTACGCCAGCAGTTCCATCCATCTGGAGGAAGAAGGCATGTTTGACGAGCCCGCCATGTCCGAGGTGCTGACCCGGCTGGAAGGCCAGGTGCCTCCGTCCTGTATCCGCCTTCTGGAAGAGATGCACCGTACCAGGTATCCAATCTACTCCAATGACTTTTCACTTCTTCTTAAGTACAAACTGCTGACTGAGACCAGCGATACTCTGGTCAAGTACAAGGATGTGACCGAGGACCTGGCCAACCGGATCATGAACCATGCCAATGATTTCATCACGTTTGACCAGTTCTGCGATCTTCTCAAGACCCGGGATATGACCTACACCCGCATCAGCCGCAGCCTGTTTCATATCCTGCTTGATATCACCAATGAAGACATGCTCTCCTATCAGGAGGAAGGCTACTGTCAGTATGCCCGCATTCTGGGATTCCGCAAGGATGCCGGGCAGATCCTCTCCTGCCTGAAGAACAGTTCCTCCGTGCCGATCATCACCAAATTGACCCAGACGGAAGACTTAACCCCGGTGGGGCTAAATATGCTAAGCAAGGACATCTTCGCCTCCAACCTCTACGAAAGCATCATTACGAACAAGTTCAAGCTGCCTTTCATCAATGAATATCAGCATCAGATTGTGAGAATCTAGACGCGTTCCCTGGATAAGAAAGGCAGCTGCCAGAAAAAGATTACTCTTTTCCGGCGCCTGCCTTTTTCATGCCTCTCTAAGTTACAACCACCACTTCAAGTGGTGGTTTAGCCTTAGCCCTCCAAAGGG